>Ga0068860_100001946_pt1 | contig 21847 bp, 24 predicted proteins | sample KBSSwiS32_FD_66597 | JGI IMG/M metagenome (GOLD analysis project Ga0068860, IMG submission 66597) | Switchgrass rhizosphere microbial communities from Kellogg Biological Station, Michigan, USA - KBS Switchgrass S3-2 | ecosystem: Host-associated > Plants > Roots > Rhizosphere > Soil ...
CCCCTGCCCCCGCCCCCGCCCCTGCCCCCGCACCTGCCCCTGCTCCCGCCGCGGCACCGGCGAATCCCGTTTCGACGCCTGGAAATCAGACGAAGCAGGCGCCAACCCGTTCGGTGAGCCATGGCTCCTCCGACAAGTCCAGCCAGCAGTCGCCTCCTCAATACACGACGCCGCCGTCGCAGGGTCAGCACACCAATGATCAGTCCTGGCAGAACACCAATGGTCAACAGTGGCAGTCGAATAACGGCAGTGTCTCGACGCCCCCGACATGGAACCGCAACGACCTCTTCTACTGGTTCACGCACCGGCGCGACCACGACGGCAGCCGCTGGACAACTGACCGCGACAGCGACAACCGCTCGGGCGGCGATCACGGCGCCAACAGCCAGTCATCTCACGATCAGAGCAGCGACAACGGGCGATCGAATTAGCGAAATGGCCCCGACACTGCACACCGATCGAGAAGGTGGGCTGTCCCACATCGGGCGCCGCCTCGATGACCTTCCGGTCGGCCCCGTCCACCGCAGAGTGGTTATCGCGATCGGGCTCGGCCTGTTCTTCGAGGTGTACGAGATCTTCCTGTCCAGCACGATCGCCACCGCATTGCAGACGCAATACGGCCTCGGCGGGACCGCACTGCAGCTGCTGCTCGCTTCCTCATTCCTCGGAATGTTCGTCGGTGCAGTGGCATTCGGCCGGATCGCCGACCGCATCGGTCGGCGGCGGGCGTTTCTGATCAGCCTTGTGTGGTTTTCCGTGTGGAGCGCCATCGGTGCCGTCGCGCCGAATCCCTGGATCTTGGTGGGGTCGCGTTTCATGGCGGGGATAGGCGTCGGCGCCGAATGTCCCGTCGCCGATTCGTACCTGTCCGACGTGCTTCCGAAGGCTCATCGGGGGCGCCTGACCGCCTGGGCCTACACGTGCTCCTTCCTTGCTGTTCCGGCGCTGGGCTTTCTGTCGCTGTCGCTCAACGGTCGCAACCTTTTCGGCTTCGAGGGTTGGCGAGTCCTGTTGTTGGTCGGCGCAATCGGCGCAGTGCTCATCATCCTGCTGCGCCGTGGCCTGCCGGAGTCGCCGCGGTGGCTGGCGAGTGTGGGTCGGATCGACGACGCGCGGGCTGCATTGCGGGCGTTCGAATCCGGCGCGGCACCGGCATCCGCCGCTGACAGCGATGAAGACGATGACGTCGGGCCCACGTCGGAGCCGGTTCGGACCGCGTCAGCGCTTCAACGACTGCGGCTTTCGCCCTACCGGCAGCGGCTCATCATGCTCGGCGTGTTTCATCTCTTCCAGCCCTTCGGCTATTACGGATTCGGCACGATGGCGGTGCTGGTCTTGGTCAGTCGCGGCTACGACGTCACCTCGTCGCTGCTGTTCACGGCGGTGTCGTTCATCGGCTATCCGATCGGGTCACTCATTTCGATCCCACTGCTGAAGAGATTCGAACGCAAGTACCTGATCATCGTCATGGTCGTCGTCATGGCGGCTAGTGGCGTACTTTTCGCGGCCGCGACCGTCCACGCACTCATCGTCTTGTTCGGGCTGCTGATCACCGCGTCGAGCAACGTGTTCTCGAACATCTACCACGTCTACCAGGCGGAGATCTTCCCCAGCGACGTGCGGGCAACAGCCGTCGGCTGGACCTACTCGGTATCGCGGCTGTCGAGTGCAGCGCTTCCGTTCATTCTCGTCCCGCTGCTCGACAAGGACGGCGCGACAGCGATGTTCGCCGCCGTGCTCGTCGCGCTCGCCGCCACGATCGCCGTGATCGCACCGATCGGGCCGCGGACCACGGGACGGAGCCTCGACGCCATCAACCCGACATGATCGGCCCGCAGACCAGCGACATCCGGAATCCGAGTTTTGCGCATTATGCTCAGCAGGACGCGTACGCTTTGTCCATGGTGAGAAGGCTGCATGTGGACTTGCGGCTCGCGACCCAGGTGCTGGTGCTGCAGGTCGCCGTGGTGACGCTCACGCTGGGCATTGCAGGCGGGCTGATCGCCTTCATGAGTCACGAGCGCCTCGCCGCCCAATACGAAGACCGGTCGTTGGACATGGGGCGCGCCATCGCCTTCGCCCCTTTGGTCCGTACCGACGTCGCGCGTTACGACGCTGCCCCGTTGACACCGAGCCCGGCGCTCACCGACGAGTTGGCGAACGGACCGTTGCAGTCACTGGCCACCGAAATCCAGCAGCGCACCGGCGTGTTGTTCGTGGTGATCACCAACAATCAGGGCTTGAGGCTCTCCCATCCGAACCGGGACGAGCTCGGTAAGCATGTCAGCACCGATCCCACCGAGGCACTGGCGGGCCACGAGGTGGTGTCGCGGGAAACCGGCACGCTCGGACCGTCGGTTCGCGCGAAAGTACCGATTCTCGCGCCGAATTCGAATCGGGTGGTCGGTATGGTCAGCATCGGTATCTCGACGGCCGCCGTTCACCACCAGCTGTGGACGGACGTGCGGACAGCGGCGGTCCTTGTCGGCGTGGCGCTACTCATCGGCGTCGTCGGCTCAGTGTTCCTGGCCCGACGGTGGCGCGGCCTGACGATGGGGCTCCAGCCCTCCGAAATGGCGGAGTTGATACGGGGCCAAGCAGCAGTCCTGCACGGCATCGATGAGGGCGTGCTGGCCGTCGACACCGCTTGGAAGACAACATTCGTCAACGACGAAGCGTGCCACCTGCTCGAGGTCACCAACGAGACCGGCAGGCCGGTCGAGGACATCGGCCTGACGCCGCGCGTGCTCGAGGTGTTCAGGTCGGCGGATCCGACGCCCACGCTCGCCACCGTCGGCGATCGGATCGTGGTGGTTTCCGCGCGACACGTGACGCGTGAGGGCCGCGATCTGGGAACCGTGTTGGTCGTGCGCGATCGCACCGACGTCGAATCCCTGACCCGCCAACTCGACGCCGTCCAGCTGATGAGCACGGTGCTGCGCGCCCAGCGCCACGAGTTCGCCAACCGACTGCACCTGCTCAATGGCCTGCTACACAGTGGCCACGTCGACGAGGCCGCGCAGTACGTCGAGGAGTTGTTGGGGTCGGGCCCGCTCGGATCGGCCCTGCCTGGGATCGACACCATCCGCGACGCGTTCCTGCAGGCCTTCCTGGCCGCCAAGGCTGCCTCTGCGCGCGAAGCGGGGGTGACGCTGACGATCGGCGAGAACACCTGGGTGCCAGGTCGACTCGCGCTGCCCGTCGACGTGACGACCGTGCTGGGCAATTTGCTGGACAACGCCATCTACGCGGCCCGCACAGGCACGCACGAAACCAAGGTGGTGGAAGTCGAACTGCTGCAAGATGGTCCGACGCTGCACATCACGGTGGCCGATACCGGGGACGGGGTTTCGCCCGACTTCGTCGAGCACGTGTTCACCGAAGGCAAGTCGACGAAGCCGGACTCCGGGATACCGGGCGGCCGCGGCATCGGAATGGCCCTGTCTCGACAGATCACCCGGGCGTTGAACGGTGACGTCCGGCTGTCGAGTCCGGGCAATCCGGGCGCGGAGCTGTGCGGCGCAGAGTTCATCGCCCGACTGCCGGGCGTGATGGTGGAGGAGGAAGCCCAATGGGTGGCACAGAACTGACCGTGCTCGTGGTCGATGACGACTTCCGGGTCGCCAACATGCACTCGGGTATCGTCAACGCGCTACCGGGCTTCACGGTGACAACGACAGCCACGACGCTCGCCGCAGCGCGCAAGGCGGACCCCGTCGACCTGGCCCTGGTGGACGTCTATCTGCCCGATGGGTCGGGAATCGACTTTGTCCGCGAATTGCAGTGCGACAGCATGGTTTTGAGTGCAGCGACGGACGCACCGACGATCCGGGCCGCAGTGGCGGCGGGAGCCTTGAGCTACGTCGTGAAGCCGTTCGCCCCCGCAGATCTCGCGGCGCGGCTGTCAGGGTATGCGCGCTACCGCAAGATCCTGGCCGGAACCAATCTCGGCGGCAACGAGGTGGATGCGGCGCTGGACGCGCTCCGTCCCCGAATCGCCCCTGCGCAGTCCCCCACCGCCGTGGCCTCCCCCACGAAGCAGCTTGTGCTGCAGGCGCTTCGCGCGTCGGGCCAGCCGATGTCGTCGGCTGAGCTATCCGCGGAGGTCGGAGTGTCGCGGGCCACCGCGCAACGGTATCTGTCGACGCTGGCCAATTCCGGCGAGGTGAAGATCCAGCTTCGCTACGGCACGACCGGTCGGCCCGAACAGGAGTTCGTGGCCGTCGAAAAGCCCCCCAACCGCCCCCCGCGCTGAGCTTCAGCAATGCAGCGATGTCGACAAACTCGACGCTGTCGCGCCCTTCGAACGCGATCGGGATGCCGTGCTCCGCGAGGCAGCGCGCATCGAGCACGACCTCCGCGGCCCCGTCATTGCGCGGGTTCCCGCGCAAAACATCCCGCCGCAACGAAATTGAAGAGCCTTTAAAGACGCCTTCAATACACGGACGATCAAAGTTTTTGCACCATTTTTTCGGAGCGGATCCCGGCGGTTTGCTACGGTGCGCACAAAGGAAGGAAGTGTTGATGAACGCAGTGCCTATTCCGTCGCAGCGGCAGCGTTGGCGATTGGCTTAATCGCTTCGGCTTGCGGCAGTTCGCCCAGCTCCGGCAGCACGACCAGTGCGGCAACAAGCGCCGCCTCGAACACCACCGCAGCAGCGACCACGACCGCGCAGGCAACGGCGGCGACCACTCCCAGCGACAGTGCTCAACTGCCATCGCTGATACCGACACCTGCGAACAGTCAGACAACCAAGGGGCCTGACAACATCCCCGACAACGGCATCCACATGCACTTCCAGGTCAACGGGTCGCCGAACGATGTGATGGACGCCTACAAGACCGCGCTCGAAGGCAAGGGCTGGTCTGTGACCACCATCGTGACCTCGGGCGGTGGAGGAGGCGGCGGCGGCGCTACGTACACCGGAACGAACGGCGACGCCTACGGCGTGTTTGACGGAGGAGGGTTCAATACGACGACCTACATCGACGTCTGCACGTGGCCGTCAAAGCCGTCGAACCCCAATTGCAGCCGCGGCGATCGATGACCGCGAAGGCAAGAGCCATTGCTCTTGCCAATACCTGGCGTTCGATCGGGCGACATTTATGGACCAAGTTCGCTGACCAATTCCTCGGGGCCTAACCTACTATTTCCTGTGAACCAGGCGTCAGAAGTCTTAGCGCCAGTAACCCTCATGGGCCTGTGCAGCTTCCGCTTCTAGGAGTGGACCGATGACCGTGATCGGGCGCTGGCCGTTCAAGAGGATGTCGCGACAGGGCAGTGCAAACGAGGTGTGCTCCGGGTCGTCGCCGGTGAATTCGAAGAGTCGACGGTTCGACATGCCGTAGACGACCCTGCCGATTCCGGTCCAATAAGCAGCACCCGCGCACATCACACACGGCTCGGTACTCGCGTACAAAGTCGCGTCATTCATCTCGTCGGTCCCAAGCACGCGCCATGCACCGGCGCTGGCGACGAGCTCTGCATGCTGTGTCGGGTCACCATCGCCTTGGGCCGTCGTGTTGCCTCGTTCGACGATCACCTTGCCGTCGGCATCGGCGACCAGGGCGCCATACGGAGCGCTTCCGCCGTGCCGCGCCTCATCGGCCAACACGAAGGTTCGCCGAAGCAGCGCGAGGTCGGGCACATCATTCGAGTTGGGCTCACCGCGAGCCGGTATGGCACCGACGAGGGGCGATCCGACCACTCCGACAAGAGCCCCAGCGGCGAGCAGAACCTGACGCCTCTGCAGCTCCTGGATGGTCGACCATGCTATCCGTCGCGGCCTCTGTAATGCGGTTCTTCAAGGCGCGACAGCCGAGAGCGACGGTCCGTGCTGGCACCGCACGTGGGTACAGACGGGTGCCTGCGACGACAGCAACGCTCGGCACTCGACGAAACTCCAATTGGAACTCCATCTTTGGCCGTGCCGCGGCCGACCAGCTACCACGACAAGAATTCGCCAAGAACATGCCAAGGATCCGTCGAGCGGCCCGCTTTACGTTCGCGTCGTCAACACCACAGCGGTCCACCGGGACCGCCGGACCAATGGAGAACACAACATGAACACCAGCCACAACTTCAAGAAAATGATTGTCGGGGCGCTGCTTTCGGGCGGCGTCGCGCTGGCCGGCTTTGGGCTGACCGCGGGCACCGCCCAGGCCGCCCCGGACCGGCCAGGCCCGACGATCGACCACTCGGACTTCGGTGTGCCCGTTGTCGAGTGCGTCCGGTGCGGCGGCCACGGCCTTCCCGGCGGATTGGACATCAACCCCGGCGTCAACCCGGCTGGCAAGCTCCCCTCCGCCGTCCAAGGGATCAGCTAGCGGATAACGTTCGACCCGCCACCACGGAGTGGGTGGCGGGCCGAAACGTGCGACGGTCGAGTGCTGCGAACTGCCCAACTTACGAAACATTCACGCGCACAGGCGATGAGCACCATTCGCCTTCCGCAGCGCGTCATTTGATGACGCGCCCCGCCCGAGAACCGGTGAGCGAAAGCGCAAGGACACCGACGGCGTTACTGGAGATTGATTTGCCGCTGACTCATCGCCTCATACGCCCGGGATCATCGCGCGTGAGATCGAAGATCAGAGCGTCGAGCAGTACCGGAGATGCTTGTTCGAACAGCGATTCAAACACGTGCGCGCTCTCGTTTGTTGTTCAACGGGATTGCGTGGCTAGTCGACATGACGCGGTGTTTCGTTTCGGGTCGTTGCCGACGGTCGACGGCGGGGTGGGTTGAACACGGGCTAAGTCGTCCACTCCGCCCCACACCCGAAGACCTCGACATCTTCGAGCGTATGCGGCGACGCGTCCTGTGTTGAACGGACTAAATGTGTGCGACGATCGCCGCGATGGCCGTCCAGATAACCAGAACCCAGATCGCGACCGCGATCGCCGCGGAGATCAGCGACATCGTGTCTAGTTTCCCCTTCATGAACGCCTCCTCGGTAGGGCTCGTGGCCCGGCAATCTGAACGTGTGTCTTCGAAGAACAGCCCGCGATGTCTACAGCTCAAACGTCCACGCAGTAGTGAACCCTAGACGTCGGCAACCGACCAGCAGATATCCGCCCGTACACCGTCGTCGCGCCGACGTTGTTGTGCGGGACAACGACGGCTCGGCCATCGAGGCGATTAAATACCAACGACAGAATCGTTAGCGATGCGCTTGCAGACGGAGGCGCCCATGCCCAATCTCGTTGCAACCGCTTCCCAGGGCTCCGACCGCGGCCGCGACTTCCGGAACGATTTCACATGATCCCTCTCTCCGATGGCATCCCATCGAGGCGGTTCCCGGTCGTCAACATCGCACTGATCGCGGCGAACTTCGCTGTCTTCCTGTTCTTCGAGTTGCCCAACGGGGAAGCGGCGGTCAACCAGGCGTCGTTCTATCCCTGTGACGTCGACAACGCCTGTCACAGCGCTTTGCCTTGGGGCGTCGCCTGGATCACGGCCATGTTCATGCATGCCGGCTGGGACCACATCCTCGGCAACATGCTTTTCCTGGCGATCTTCGGCAATAACGTCGAGGATGCGTTCGGGCGACTCGGCTATCTGGTGTTCTACTTCGCCGGCGGATTCGCGGCCATGATGCTGCAAACCGGGATCACCCTGCTCTTCGGCACGGCGGCCGACGCTCAGATACCCAACCTGGGCGCCAGCGGCGCGATCGCTGCTGTGCTGGGCGCTTACATCGTGCTCTATCCCAAGTCACGCATCCGCACGCTCCTAGTGTGGTTCCCGATCAGCATCCCGGCGTGGGTCTATCTCGGTGGCTGGTTCCTCTACCAGTTCTTCGAGGGCAACTACGCGCTGCTCCACCCCTCGAACGAACGTGGCAGTGGTGTCGCGTTCTTCGCACACGTCGGTGGGTTCATCTTCGGCGCGATCGTGGCGAGAATTCTCCTAGCCGCAGGCCGAATCACGCCGACGGAGACGCAACGGGCCGCCTACAGATGATGTCTGGTCGTCGGCGCTGGCCGATACTGCAGCGTTGACTTTGGAGCCCGACCCCCCAGCGCCGACCGCCAATCTCATTCGCGCACCAGTCACCCGCACCTAAAGCCAACTATCAATGGGCGGCGGACCTCGTCGCGGCACTCGTAGGCCAGGTACAAGTCGGGTCGCCGCGTCGCGGAATCCAAACGGAACATTCTTGGTTACCACCACCAACTCGACAGAAAGCCAGCCAATGACCAGCCCAGAACAGCCCACGGCGACGACGCCACCGCACACTGACGCCGAGGCCGTCAAGGCAGTGGTGAGGCTCAACACGGAACAAGTTCAGGGCCAGGGTGACTTCGCCCTGTTCGACGAATTGTTCGCCGACGATTTCGTCGACCACACCCCCCAGCCGGGCACTACGCCCGACAAAGCCGGCGTTCGCGTCCTCTACAACCGGCTGCGACAAGCGTTTCCCGATTTTCGACCCGAGATCCATTGGCAAACGGTCGATGCCGACATCGTCACCACGTTCAAGACCTACCACGGTACCCACCTAGGCGACTTTCTCGGCATCGCTCCCACGGGCAAGGCGGTTCATTTCGAAACGGTCGACGCCATGCGTGTTCGCGATGGAAAGATCACCGACCACTGGGGCGTAGCGAATTTGTACTCCGCGCTACAACAACTTGGACAACTACCGCCCACCTGACAGCCGCTTAATGGACAGCGCTGATCGGATGAACCGTCCGGCGATGTGCGGGTCTGCGTCATCTCGCCGGGAATCACCGAATCCGAACTCGCGGAATCGATCTCAGATGAACAGGCCCGCGACGCCATGCAGGGATACCGCGCATTCGCGATCGCACAGCCGCCCGAGGTCGACGTCAACGAGATGATCGTGCGACCTGCCGCCAGCACGCACTAACCAGGGGGCAGCCGTTACAACCTGAGTCTTAGGACAGGATCTGTCCGCTATAAGCGGCAGGTTGGAGGCATGACCACTACAGAACCCATCACGGCATTTCGCATGGCGATTCCGGACGCGCAGCTCGACGATCTGCACGACCGGCTGCGCCGCACGCGCTTCCCCGCGCCGTTGCCCGGCGACGGGTGGGATACCGGCGTTCCGGTGTCCTACTTGAAAGAACTCGTCACATACTGGGACCGCGCGTATGACTGGCGGGCGGCCGAAACCGAACTGAACCAGCTGCCCCAATTCACGACCGAGATCGACGGTACGACCATCCACTTCCTGCACTTGCGTTCACCCGAGCCTGACGCGCTGCCACTCATACTCACCCATGGGTGGCCGGGCTCATTTGTGGAGTTCCTCGACGTACTCGGGCCACTGACTGACCCGCGAAGCCATGGTGGGGACCCCGCCGACGCGTTTGACCTAGTCATTCCCAGCCTGCCCGGCTTCGGATTCTCTGGCCCGGTACCCGACGCGGGTTGGGATGTCGACCGGATTGCGCGAGCCTGGCTCGAGCTGATGAGTCGGTTGGGCTACGACCGGTTTGGGGTGCAAGGGGGCGACATCGGTGCCAGCGTGTCGCCCGCGGCCGGGCGCGCAGCACCGGAGCGGGTCATTGGGGTGCACGTCAACGGCAGCATCGGCATGCCGGCCGGCGAGCTTAGCGAGGATGAACTCGCGTCGATGACCCATCTTGAACGCGACCGGGCGGAACGTGTCCAGAAGTTCATGCAGGACGAGTTCGGTTACATCGCGATTCAATCCACGCGACCGCAGACGATCGGCGCGGCGCTGGTTGACTCACCTGTCGGCCAGCTCGCCTGGATCGTGGACAAATTCCGCGCCTGGACACACCCGCTGGACAGCCTGCCGGATGCGATCGTCGATCGCGATCGGCTGCTGACCAACGTCATGATCTATTGGCTCACCGCCTCCGCTGGGTCGGCGGCCTATGTCGGTTATGCCCAGGCCTCGTGGGGGCCACCCGCTCAATTCTCGGGCGTGCCGACCGGCGCCATCATGTTCGCTCACGACGTTGGTATCCGTCGCCTCGCCGAACAGACCAACAACATCACCACCTGGACCGATATCCCCACTCGGGGAGGACATTTCGCCGCTCTCGAAGAGCCGCAGCTGCTCACCGACCACATCCGCGCCTTCTTTCGCGATCTGCGATAAGCCCCAACCCGTTTCCCTACACCAGATCGCATAGCGGCCAAACGCACTCGGTGACAAATCTGTTCACCAACTGCTGTAAACGTCCATGTCGCCGCGGCTGTGTGCGTCCTAGTCACCACCGCGGTGCGAATGTGCGCGGTGCGGTTCGGCTGGTCACTTCCCGAGCAACGTTCGTGGACAGTGAGTCAACGAGGAAGTTGGAGGTGACTCGCCGGCACGACGTGGTCGACGAGGTCACCATCCCAGGTTTACCCGGCACAATGCCTGAGGTGCCGTTGTGGTGTCCGGTCCCGTATCGTACCGTCAACCTAGTTGATACGCGGGCCGTCCATCACCGAGATCTTCTACCGTCCGGACGTCGCCGCTCGTCGAAAGGGTCACGGATGCCGCGGTTTTCGATCGGAAGCCGATTGTTGCCGCGGTGGATGCTTCTGGTGGCGGTGTTCGTCAACGTCTCCGCTCAGGGCAATTCCGACTCGATCGGCTGCCGGATCAAGATCGATGACGTCCTCAAGGACACGCGAACGGCCAACACCCTGAACGCCTTCACCTACTGCCTGGACAAGTCCGGATGAGCACCCATCAGGCCGAACGCCAGTCGAGGACAGACCGGGTCGCGGACGCGATCCGGCGTTTCTCGCCGCTGATCGCATTCTTCTGGCTGGGCCTGGCGGTGCTCACGAACGTTTTCGTGCCGCAGTTGGAGACGGTTGCCCAAGCGCACAACGTCTCGCTGAGTCCGCAAGATGCGCCGTCGCTGCAGGCCAGTAAACGGATCGGCAAGGTGTTTCACGAGTTCGACTCCGACAGTGCGGCGATGATCGTGCTGGAGGGCGACCAGCCCCTCGGTGCCGACGCGCACCATTACTACGACGGCTTGATAAAGAAGCTCTCCCAGGACACCAAGCACGTGGAGCACGTTCAGGATTTCTGGGGTGATCCGCTGACGGCGGCCGGCTCGCAGAGCACCGACGGCAAGGCGGCGTTGGTGCAGGTGTATCTGGCCGGTAATCAGGGCGAGTCGCTATCCAATGAGTCCGTCGATTCCATTCGCAACATCGTCGACCAGACGCCGCCGCCGCCCGGGGTGAAGGCCTATGTCACCGGCGCCGCACCGCTGGTCACCGATCAGTTCGAGGTGGGCCGCAAGGGCACCCTCAAGACCACCCTGATCACCATCGGGGTGATCATGGTGATGCTGTTCTCGCTCTACCGCCGGTTCACCACGGTGCTTCTCGTGATCTTCACGGTGATGATCGAGTTGACCGCGTCGCGCGGGGTCGTCGCCCTGCTGGCGAACGCCGGAATCATCGGACTGTCGACGTATTCGACGAACCTACTCACCTTGCTGGTCATCGCCGCCGGGACGGACTACGCGATCTTCATCCTGGGCCGCTACCACGAAGCACGCCACGCCGGGCAGGATCGGGTATCAGCGTTCGGGACGATGTACCGGGGGACCTCGCACATCATCCTGGGTTCGGGCCTGACGATTGCCGGCGCCGTGTTCTGTCTGACCTTCTGCCGGCTCCCGTATTTCCAGAGCCTGGGCATTCCCGCTGCGATTGGGGTCCTCGTCGCGCTGCTGGCCGCGCTGACCCTGGCGCCGGCGGTGCTGAGCATCGGCCGCCATTTCGGTCTGTTCGAGCCGGCCCGCGCGATGCGCACCCGGGGCTGGCGGCGCATCGGGACAGCCGTCGTGCGCTGGCCCGGCCCCATCCTGGTGGTGACTATCGCCGTGGCTCTCATCGGTCTGCTCGCCCTGCCGGGGTACACGACCAGTTACGACGCCCGCCCCTATCTGCCTGCCAGCGCCCCGGCCAACGTCGGCTACGCGGCGGCCGAGCGCCACTTCTCCCAGGCCCGGCTCAATCCCGAATTGCTGATGATCGAGGCCGACCACGACCTGCGCAATTCCACGGACATGATCCTGTTGGAGCGGGTAGCCAAGGCCGTCTTCCACACCGACGGCATCGCGCAGGTGCAGTCGATCACGCGACCGTTGGGCACGCCACTGGATCACACGTCGATCCCGTTCCAGATCAGCGCGGGCAGTTCGGCGCAGATCAACAACCTGCCCTATCAGCAGGCCCGCGCCGCCGATCTGCTCAAACAGGTCAAGGTGATCAACGACTCCATCGACGTTCTGCGCCAGCAGTATGCGCTGCAACAACAGTCAAGCGCCGTCACCGACGAGCAGACCGAGGCGTTCAAGCAGACGGTCGCCACGGCGCAGGACCTGCGCGACAAGATCGCCAACTTCGACGACTTCTTCCGGCCGCTGCGTAACTACTTCTATTGGGAGCCACACTGTTTCGACATCCCGGCGTGCTGGGCGTTGAGGTCCCTCTTCGACGCGCTGGACGGCATCGACGCGCTGACCGACCAGTTGAGCAACGTCTCGGCGAGCATCACCAAGCTGGATGAGCTGCAGCCGAAACTGCTGGCGCTGATCCCCCCGCAGCTCGCCAATCAGCAGACCAACCGCGACCTGACGATGACGAACTACGCCACCACCTCGGGCATCGACGACCAGACGGCAGCGGCACTGCAGAACGCCACCGCCCTGGGCCAGGCATACGACGCGTCGAAAACCGATGACTCCTTCTATCTACCACCGGAGGCGTTCACCAACCCCGAGTTCCTCCGCGGCCTGAAGCTGTTCCTCTCGCCCGACGGTCACGCCGCACGCATGATCATCACCCACGACGTCGATCCTGCTACCCCCGAAGGCATTTCGCACATCGACGCGATCAGACACGCCGCGCAGGAGGCCATCAAGGGCACGCCATTAGCGGGATCCAGGATCTACATCGCCGGGACTGCAGCGACCTACAAGGACATCCGCGACGGCGCCAAGTACGACCTGGTGATCGCCGGAATCGCCGCACTGAGCCTGATTCTGCTCATCATGTTGTTCATCACCCGAAGCCTGGTGGCCGCATTCGTCATCGTGGGCACCGTGGCGTTGTCGTTGGGCGCCTCTTTCGGGCTTTCGGTGCTGATCTGGCAGGACATCTTCGGTGTCGAGTTGTTCTGGATCGTGCTGGCGCTGGCCGTCATCCTGCTGTTGGCCGTGGGGTCGGACTACAACCTGTTGCTGATCTCGCGGTTCAAGGAAGAGATCGGCGCCGGCTTGAAGACGGGCATCATTCGTGCGATGGCCGGCTCCGGCGCGGTGGTGACCGCCGCCGGTCTGGTGTTCGCGGCCACCATGGCCTCATTCATGTTCTCCGATTTGCGGATTCTCGGTCAGATCGGGACCACGATCGCCCTTGGTCTGCTGTTCGACACACTGATCGTGCGTTCGTTCATGACGCCGTCCATCGCAGCACTGATCGGGCGCTGGTTCTGGTGGCCGGAAAAGGTTCGCACCCGCCCCGCCCGCAGAATGCTTCAGGCACGCCAAGCAGATCGTCAACTGCCTCTGTGGGAAGACGGGGACCCGGCGCACACTTCCGAATCACCGGCACGCTAAGCGGTGGAGAGCTCCCCGGATGACTCGGGCACCGACAAGGGAGCGTTCTGCAGACGCCCCTTCAACCGTGCGACCCTGCGCAGCTGCGCGACGATGTTCATGGAGGTCAACATGGGGATGCCCCCGATGAACGTTCGAAAGGAGGGGTTGCCGCCATCTTCGTGGAGCATGAAGAGACAGCCAACGACGTAAAAGAACCCCATAGTGAAGAGGACGGCGGGCATCGCGTACGCGAGCGGTGATCGAGCGTCAGAAATTAGTTCGCCCGCATAATCTACTTCTTCCTGCGACATCGATTCGCGCTTGCGCAGTTTGGCGAGAACCGCTTTATGGGCACCAACTTCTTCGCCCAGCGCAGCGGGTGTGCGATCCTCCATCCGCCTTACGAACACGAGTACGCAAGCGGCGAAGAAAAATGCCATCACCGCAGCAAATATCGTGAGACAACCCCAGAGGCCGAGATCCACCTGCCGCTCCCTGCTCCCCCGTCGAACGCCTCTGAAAACGCTATCGCAACCACGTGGTTCTCTTGGTAGCAGTGAAGCGAGTTCTCAGGCAACCGACTGGTCGTGCCCCAATGTCCCTCTGACAACTCACGACCGCTACTGCTGGAGCGACTCCTGCTTGGGATTGCCAGACCGGTCAGCGTCAGCGCGTGGTCGGCGGCGTCGGCTTGTCAGGAGCTCGACCGGCTGGCTGGCCGATAAACGGCCTAGGCTCCGGAAGCGGCCGGAAAGGCTGGCGACGTTGCCGACCTCAAGACCGACGCCGCCGAACTGCGGTCAAGAAAGCGCTCCCTCGAGGACCAGTTCGCCGAGGTCAAAGACCTCCTGATTTGGGCCCTGGGCGAGTAGGACCGGCCGCGCGCGGGCGCCTCCCCGATGCCGGCCGGCGGGGCAGTCGCCGGCGCGACATCGTCACCCTGTCGCGGCTAGATGCAGCGCCGCGGGTGGATGAGGTTGAACAGAGGACCGCGGCACGGTCCTCGCCAGCTCGCAGGCGGGGCGTAGCCCGGGGGTGGGGCCCAGCCAACCGGTGGCATCCAGTCGACCGGCGGGGCCCACCCCATCGGTGGAACCCAGCCCGGTGCGGGGTAGCCGTTGTTCCACCCCGAGCCCCACTCGGGGTGATACCAGTCGGTCCTCCAGCCCCAGTCCTGGGCCCAGCCCGCTCCCCCGGCCGCCAACCCGGCCTCGATCGGGCGCTGCTGGGCGGCAGGCCCGGCGGCGGAAGCGGCCGCCGGAAACGCCAGCGCCGCGGCCACCCCGGCCGTGCCCGCAACCATCGCGAGCGCACGCAGCGACGTCCGCAGCCCGGTCGTGTCGTCCCGCCGATCGCCGGTCGTGCTGACCGGTCGGCGATCACCACGTGTGTTCATGGCTTCTCCAATCTCACCGACCCCGGCCGGTCCGAGATCGTGTAAGACAGTATTACAAGATAAGTGTACTAGATCAAGAATGTATTCTCAAATTACCTGATCACTGTCTGCTTACTCATGCTCGTGACATAGTCTGGTGTACTCTTGCAATACATCTCTGGGCGGAACTGGCCGGCCGTGCGCGGCGGGCCGGGAACGCCAGACTCGGAAGTGGACGGATGGCGGCACAAAAGGGCAAGACGCTGCAGCTGCGGGTGAACGCCGACTACGCGCGGCGGTTCGCGGCGGTGGCCAAGGCCCGGGGCCTGACGGAGTCCGGTCTGCTGAAGGTGGGCGCCGATAAGGTTCTCGCCGAGGCCGAGGGTGATATCGACGCTCTCAAGGCGCAGGTGCGGGAGCAATATGAGGCCGCCAAGCGGCAAGCGCTGGCCGAACTGGACGCACTGGTGCCCCGGCCGGCCGCCCAGGACTCCTCGGCCGGCGGAGCCGGTGCCGATCAGCCTGCCGGTTCGGGCGGCTGACCCGTCACCGGCAGCGCCAGCGGGCCTGGCTCAGCAGTCCTTGTCGCGCAGCACATACACCGGGTAGGTGGTGGTGGCCGCGCTGGCGTTGTCGCTGGTCGTCACCAATATCTGCACCGGTTTAGCGGTGTAGCCGCACCAGTAGCCCACCGTGGTCCGATCCGGTGGGGCGCTCAGCACGAACTGGTAGATCGTCGGCGACCCGCCCGTGTCGATGGTGTGGACCGGAATGAAGTCGCCGGCGTCCAGGTGCGACTCGGGGGCGACCGGATGATCGGCGTCGGCCATCAGATGGGAATCGGTGACCACGGTCGGGGCGGTCCCGTACACCGACAGCGACAGCTGGTCAGGCGGCAGGTGCGGGTCGCGGATCGACAGCCACAGCTGAAAGACCATCCGGCCGTTGATCCGCAACACCGGAGCACTGACCTGGGGGAGCACCCCCGGCACGGTCTGTGCGCCCCGGGCCGGGCTCGGACCGTCGGCCAGGGCGAACAGCTGCACCTTCGTGTTCGGCAGCCGCTGGGCCAGCGACACGGTGGTCGGGGCGCCGGGCGGAAGCGGAATGGGGTCGGCCGGCGCTTGCCCGGCTGCGGTGCCGGTGCGGCCGCCCGGCAGGAATGCGTACGGGATGGTCGGAATCATCCACTGCAGCAGCCCGAGCACCGCCACCGTGGCCAGGGCGGTAATGCCGATCGGCCGCCACGGGATCGATCGCGGTCTGGACCGATCCGCGGGTGCCGGCATGGTCTCGGGCGGCGGCGCCGCAAGCTGCTCGTCGGCCTCCCGGAACTGGCGGAGGCAGTTCACCACCGAAGTGATCGCGGCGCGCGGGGGATAATCGGGATCGGCGACGATCTCGTCGACCAGGTCGAGGAAATGGTCCCGAACATCGGGCTGGGACCACACCGGCAAGATGACGTCCTGGAAGGCCTCGGTGACCGCCATCGCCAGGCTGAACGCCGCGCCGGCGAGGTAACCGCGGTAGGCGACGGTGCCAAGCGGCGGCCCCGGGTCGGGCATCCGCCCCGGAAAGACGGCGCCGGCGTCCTGGATCAGCATCACCGCGGCACACCCACCCAGCTGATAGCCGAACTTGTCCACCGGGTGGGTCCGGGCCTTGGCCTGCAGGTAGGCGGCATCCATCGCCTCGGCCAGGGCCTGCCCGTTCACCATGGCGTCGTACTGGCCCGGCGCCGCCGCGCCGCGCAACGCGTTGGTCGCCACCAGCAGCAGCAGGCTGCGCTGCAGCGCGTCATACGTGTCGCCCCCGGCGTCATGCCCACTCGTGGACCCCACGGCGCCATCGTAAGGGCCAAACGTGGGACCCCCGACCTGAGCGCCGGCACGCCATCGGCCGGGCGAGCCGGGCCGCCCGCCCGCGGTGTAATGATGTAGTTACGTCTTACGATAAGACGACGGAGAGTGGTGCCCGCAGGACCGATAGGCAGGAGCGCGAGCGACGATGAGCACGGGCGGAGTCCGACGCCGGCGCACAGCCGCCGGGCTGCTGCTCGGCATCGCCGTGGCCGGCCTGGCCTGCTCGCCGGTGGCGTCGGCCTCGCCCGGCCAAATCGTCGACATGGCCGAGCAGTGCCGCGAGCAGTACCCCCGCGATGCCCAGTTCCTGCCCGCGGAGGCCTATCTGGTGGCACCCCGCGACGCCTTCTCCTGGCGGTGCAAGCGCGTGTCCATCTCGCCAAAAGGTGGAATCGTCGGCGATCTGGCGGTTGACCCCAACGCCTACTGCAGCCGCATCAACGCCGGACCTGCCGTCATCAGCATCACCCACCCACCCAACTGGGAATGCACCGGCTAAGCCCCGCGCATCGTTCGGCGCGAGTACACGCTCGGGGCCTCCGGCATCGTTCCTCGGGGAACTTGAGGCCCACCCCGTTGGCCATGCGGAGTGAAACTGCCGGTCGACAAGATGATCATCACTGACAGCTCGGTCCACCACGCCGACCGGCATTACTAGCCCGGGGCTGACGCGGACAATAGTTAGGTCTGTGTGAACGAAGGCGTGACTGCCGATCACCTATGCGACCCGGCGACGCGGTGCGGGGTTGCTTCCGCGCCCAATGACCCGAAGTTCACCCGCCGTTTGTGCCCGATTCGCCCCCGCGGTGCGGCCGTTCGGGCGGGCATGGGCCACGATCCAATGGTGCCCATGAAGCCTCTGACGCCCGCAGGAGAGATCCCAGACACCGGCGTTCCGCCGGAAATCGCCGTCGGCATGACCATCGCCGAACAGTACGAGTGGCATCAGGCCTATCTGCGCCGCCACCGGGTGTCACGGCGCACCTTCCTGCGAGGCTCGGCAGCGGCGGCGGCGGTCGCCGCACTGGGCGTCTCACCGTTCGGTCACCGCGCGTACGCCGAGGACGCCCCGTTGGCCGTGGCCAACCGCCGTGTCGGGTACGGCGCCGACGCCGCCAGCCAATTGCGCTTCGCCGCGCAGTTATCACGAAATCCCGGCCGCACCAAGGTTTTTCTCGACCATGGCCCCACCCCTGCGCTGGGGGCGAGCGCCGAGGCCGAAGTCCGAAATCTGGTCACCCAGGTCCCGGCCAGCGGCGGCGGTGTGCTGGCGGCCGAGCAGTTCTACGTCCACGTTCCCCTCGACGACCTGCCCGCCAGGATGCCGCACTTCTACCGCTGGCGCACCGACGACGGCTTCACCGGCGACATCCTGCCCGCCACGACCGCGATGGCCAACGCGCGAAATACGTTGAGCCCGTTCCGGTTCACCATGATGGGCGACCAGGGCACCGACGAGACCCCGTTGCTGCCGCCCGGCGTTGCCCCCGGCATCTACGACGACCGCTATTACAAGGCCGACAACGATCCTGCGCCCGCGCACACCGCCAACGTGCTCAACCAAATCATCGCGTCGCGGCCCGACTTCCACGTGCTGGCCGGCGACATCGCCTACGCCGACCCGTCCGGACTGGGCAAGCCGGCAACCTTCATGGCGTCGGCTTCCGATCCCCCGGCCGGCTTCGACAAGTTCAACCCCTTCGTGTGGGACGTGTACCTCGGCTCCATCGAAGCCAGCGCCTCGACGACACCGTGGATGTTCGCCACCGGCAACCACGACATGGAGGCCGCCTACCCGACACACGGCTACGGCGGCCATCTGGCCCGGCTGGACTTTCCCCGCAACGGGCCCACCGCCTGCCCGTCCGTGTACTCCTTCGTCTACGGCAATGTCGCCGTGCTGTCCCTGGACGCCAACGACGTCAGCTACGAGATCAAGACAAACACCGGCTACTCGGGCGGTGCGCAGAACACCTGGGTGGCAAGGACACTGGCGGCACACCGCGCCAACCCCGACATCGACTTCATCGTGTGTTTCTTCCACCACTGCGCCTACTCCACCACCGCGGCGCACGCCAGCGACGGCGGCGTGCGGGCGGCCTGGTGCGACTTGTTCGACAGCCACCAGGTCGACCTAGTGCTCCAAGGGCATAACCACGTGTTCGAACGCACGGATCCCATCCGAGCCAACAGGCCGACCACGGCCGCCGCCGACAACGCGGTCGTCTACCCCGAGACCGACGGCACCGTGTACTACACCGTGGGCTGCGCAGGACGGCCGCGCTACACCTTCCAGCCCGGCGAGGGCGAAAGCTACCGCGGCAACGAACTCGCCGATACCTTCGTGCCCAACAGCTACGTCTGGACCGCACGGGGCGACAAGCACGAGGAGGCGGTCGGCTGGTCGCGGGTGCGGTTCGCCAACTACGCCTTCATTCGTGTCGATGTCCGCCCCGGGACCTTGATGAGCGAAATGGATGTGATGGCCGTCGATGAGTACGGTCGGGAATTCGACAAACTCACCTATCGCCGCCCGGTGCGCGCCTGAGGCTCAAAGCGGGATCCTCCGACGGCTACAGCGCCACCACGCGATTGGCCGTCGCAGCAGCGTGCTCTGAGCAGAACCGACCCACAGCGCCCGCGAATGCGAGCGGTGCACCGTCGCTGGCAGTCATCCCGGTCCCCGATCACACAGTCGGAAGCCCGATGCGCGGACGGCGATTCAGTTTGGCACACTGTGCGAATGGCACAGATAACGCTGCGTGGAAACCCTATTCATACGACCGGGGAGTTGCCCGCAGTCGGATCACCTGCTCCTCCGTTCACCCTGACGGGCACTGATCTTGCGGCCGTGACCAGTGCGGAGTTTGGCGGAAACCCCGTATTGCTCAACATCTTTCCGTCTGTGGACACACCCGTATGCGCGACGAGCATCCGCACGTTCAATGAGCGTGCCGCGGCAAGCGGTCTGTCCGTGCTATGCGTGTCGAAGGATCTGCCATTCGCACAGAAGCGCTTCTGTGGCGCCGAGGGCATCGACAATGTCATGACGGCGTCCGCGTTTCGTGACAGCTTCGGCGAGGACTACGGCGTCCTTATCGCAGACGGTCCGATGGCCGGGCTCCTCGCGAGGGCCATCGTGGTGATCGGCGCAGACGGCAACGTTACGTATACGGAATTGGTGCCGGAAATCGCCGTCGAGCCCGACTATGACGCGGGACTATCGGCGCTGAGCACCTCGGGCTAGCTCATATGGCTGACAAGCGGCGATGTCAGAGCCGGCCGGTTGCCCAGGCGTCATAACCCTCGGACGGCAGATTGGCGATGACGGCGTCAGCGCCGCTCGCGCCGGCCAGTGGCGCAGCCGCGACAGCCGCCGTGGCGCCCCCAACCAGCAACACCGCCGCCACGCCCACTGCCTTAAGTGACGTGACTCGATGATGCGCCTCGGCAAGTGAATACCGAAGCGAGGACCCGCGCCGACACCTCGGTAGAGCGTGGCCGTTTCCTCCTCAGCCGGGCTGGGTACGCCACCGGTAGCCGGCAATCGCAGGCTCTGCGAGCAGCGTCAACGCCAAATACTCAGTCCCACAACAGATGTGCAATCCAAGTTCGAAGCGCAGAAAGGAGTGCGTCGCTGTGCGCAAATGGGCTATCTCAACCGTCTCGTCAGCCGTCCTCATGACCGCGACCGCGATGACGGACTGCAGTGTCCTGTCGTCGCCGCACCGCCCGGAGGGCACGCAACCGCACACCACCGGCGCAGCAACATCGAAGACCTCGGCGGCTAGCGACTACTCCGGCTTGCTGATCAAGCCCAATGCCATCGGCGGACTCGACGAGACCGATACCGCGCAGCCGCCGACGTTGAACCCGCACGGTGTGCCCGGTGCGTCGGTCGTGTTCGTTAACAAGGCCAACACCCGCGCTGTCGGCAACACCATCTTCGTCCTCCCCGATCCGGACGCTGCGACAGCGGCGTTGAACGGAGCCAAGAAGGCGCTCGGAACGGTCATCGAAGGCGCAGTCGCGCAGCCGGCGCCGGTAGGCGCCAACGGCACCACGGCTGGTGGCCCCTCCCCGGACGGGTCCAAAGCGGTGACTGTAGGTGATGTTCACCGAAGGCGGGACTTTCGTCACGCTCAAGTTCGACGCTGCGATGACCGATGCGGTCGCGCCGCCACTGGCGAGCCAGGTCGCCCAGCGACAAGACGCGCTGATCAAGACGGCCCGCATCTGAACCTGTTCGGCCCGCGGTTAACCAGCGCCGACGCGGGGTATCAGCAGCGCAGAGGCGGTGTCGCCGCCGATGGCGTCATGGTGCGCTGGCTGGATCGCGTCGGACAAGCAGTGCAAACGCGATGGACTCAGTCTGGGCGGTCCCCCGAAACGTCCGGCCCGACCCCGTGCGGTCCCGGTTGCGAAGCCTGGTGCTGCTGCTGGCACTCGGCAGCGCAGCCATCGCGGCCACCGTTTTGTCCGGCGTTGCGAATACCGCCGACTCGTTCGGGTTCATCAGCACCGCAGCCGTCATGACGGCGTCGGTCGCGATCAACACCGTTTTCGCGCTCGTACTGGGGATGCTGGCGTTTTTGTACCTGATCGCTGCGAGCCTGGTGCTGTGCGTGGAGATCAACGTCGTGCGCGTCGATAGGCTGCACCCGCGAGCGCTCCTGAGCCCGTTCACCGACAACGTCGAGCTCACCGACGGCGACCGAAAAACCTACACCGGGCGGGCAAAGGCCGAGCGCGCCAAGGGTTTTCAGCGTGTCGAGGTGTCATTTGATCAGCGTGAAAGCCAGCAGCGGCGCGCCGCGGACACACCCCGACCGACAACAGCCCACGGGTAAATTGCGTCCGACAAACCTGGCAGACTCGCGATCCGACGCCCTGGTGGACGCCACGCGACAGCCAGCGTGCGTAGTGTCCTGTGGCAAGCCAATGTGAACGTGGTGAGCGTCATCTTCGAGCGAGCTCAACGCCGCAGTTGACGCGACCACATCGTCGCGTGCCCGGCGGACAACTCTGACAAGCCGACGTGAAGAAAAA
>Ga0068860_100001948_pt1 | contig 21845 bp, 22 predicted proteins | sample KBSSwiS32_FD_66597 | JGI IMG/M metagenome (GOLD analysis project Ga0068860, IMG submission 66597) | Switchgrass rhizosphere microbial communities from Kellogg Biological Station, Michigan, USA - KBS Switchgrass S3-2 | ecosystem: Host-associated > Plants > Roots > Rhizosphere > Soil ...
GGTGAATACGGCTCCGGTTTCAGGGTGGATGAAGAGGCCGAGTTGGTCGCGATGGCCTAGCGTGTAAATTTCCGGTTTGTATCCGGGGCGGCCGATGAAGGGATTGTCGTTAGGGATGGATCCGTCGTCGCGCAGGCGCAGAACTTTTCCGTAATCGCTCATGGGGTCCTGTGCCAGAGTGCCGGTGGCGGCGCCGGTGGTCATGTAGATCAGGCCGTCGCGGGCGAAGGCAATGCGCGAGCCGCCGATGACGGTGGTGGGCTCGCCGACGAAGAGATCTTTGACATCTTTGAGTGCGCCGCCATCCAAGCGGCCACGGGCGAGTGCGGTTGCGAACTGGTTATTTTCGCCAGGCTTGGTGTAGGTGAAGTAGACCAGTTTGTTTTCGGCGAATTTGGGGTGCGGGACGACGTCGAAGAGTCCGGCGTTGCGCAGGTGCTGGACTTTGGGGATGCCGGCGAGCGGGGTGGGGTCGAGGACGCCGTCGCGGATCATGCGCAGCTGGCCGCCACGCTCGGTGATCAGAATGTTGCCGCCGGGGAGAAAAGCCAGGCTCCAGGGGTGTACTAAACCGCGGGCGACTACCACCACGCGGACCTTGTGCTGCTCGGCGGTGTCGAAGACGAACGGTCCCGCTCCCAACGCTACGTGCGGGACGCCGATGGGCGGCGCTTGTTGTCCAAAGCTAACGGCGGCAGAAAAAATCGCTAAACAGCAAGACCGGAGAGACATGGTTTCGATTATATCCACCTCTAAATCCACCGGCGCACGCGCGACTGGTAGGCGGCGAACTCGCGGCCGAAGAGCGAGGTGAGGGCGCGTTCTTCGGGTTCGATTTGGAAGCGGTTGATGTAGAGCATGTATACGGGAAGTAAGAGGAAGGGAAGTGGATTCGATAAAAAAATGGCCCAACCGGTTAACTCGAGAAGCAGTCCGAGATACATGGGGTTTCGCGTCACTTTATAGATGCCCCAACTCACTAGCGAAGAGGATGCTTGAGGGGTGGTTGGATTGACGGTAGTCTTGGCTCGCGCGAAGGTGACGACGCCTAGAATGGCGGTGACGAGGCCGGCCGCCGCTGGGATGATCGCGATAGGAATGCGCGCGGGAATCGCGAAGGCCAGGGCCGGGGCGGCACGCGAGAGCAGCCACATTAGAATCGCGATGACTAACGCCAGGGCGGGCGGGGGAACTTTCAATTCAAGAGATCGCATGACGCCTCCTCAGGAGTATCGCAAACCATCCGCCGGGCGACTACATCAAAAGCCAGGCAGAAACCGGGGCACCAAGCGGGTACGCCGGGGTTACTAATAAAACGGTGATGCACGGTAGGATAGAACGCTCGCTCGCGATCCGGACCGATGAGCGTGGCAGAAACAACCACGCCGAAAGCCAGAAGTATGCCGATGCGATATTCCACTTAGCTCCGGCCCTTTTGAACCACCTTGGGTACTACAAAAAGGACAGGGATCACGATTAGGATTACCAGCGCGGCGTAGACATAGATCAGGGCCGATAGCGCAGCCACCGCATACAGGCTGAACGCCCAACAGCCGCGTTTCCACTCGCGCCGCCGCTCCGCCATCGTCACCGATTCCAGGCACAGATCGCTCCTGAAGAAAACGTAGTGGAACATAGCCGAAAAGCTCAAAGCCGCCAGGCAGAGTACCAGCGCGTAGAGCGAGACGACGGCAGGCAACCTGGGATAGTCTCCGATGAACGCCGTGGTGAAGGGCACGACCGCTAGCCAAAACAGGAGTACGTTGTTATACCAAAGCAGCTTCCAGTTGGTGTAGGCGACGATCGCGAACATGTGATGATGATTGACCCAGAAGATCGCAACGGTGAAGAAGCTGATCGTGAAGCTAACAATCTTGGGGGCAATGCCAAGCAAGGCGTGGAGCACGGCTGCGGTGGAGTGATTGGTCAGGGCCGGAACTCGCACCTCGAAAATGAGTAGGGTGATGATGATCGCCATAACACCGTCGCTAAAGGTTTCCAGGCGCCCGATGCCTTTTATGTGTTGGCTACGATCCACGCGATTCGGTTCCGCTCTACCCTACCACGTTAGGCTTGAAACGGCAGATAGGCGGCGCCGAAGAGGCCGGCGTCTCCACCGAGTGCGGCGCGTTCGATGCGCGGCGGGTTCTTGCGGTAGATGAAAGACCGGCGGGAGGCTTCGGCCAGCATGGGTGGTTCGAACAACTCCCACGCCGCGGTCATGCCGCCTCCTAATAGGTACAGCGGAAAGTTGAAAGTGTTGATCAGGGACGCGAGCAGCGTGCCTAGCGAAACGCCCACGCATTCGAAGATGGCTTGGGCCCGCTCATTGCCGCCTTTGGCTAAATGGAAGACATCTTCGGACGAGAGGTTGTGGCCCAGATTCATCAGGCGCGCCATCGCGACGACGGCGGTGGCGGACGCGTATTTCTCGACGCAGCCGGTATTGCCGCAGCCGCAGGGATAGCCGTTCGGCGAGATGGTGGTGTGGCCGATCTCGCCGGCCATGCCGAGATAGCCGCGCAGAATATTTCCGTTCACGATGATGCCGCCGCCGATGCCGGTGCCGAGCGTGAGCAGGATGAGATCGTTGACATCGCGGCCCGCGCCTATCCATTTTTCGCCGAGCGCGGCGGCGTTGGCGTCGTTTTCGAGAATCACTTTCGCGCCCAGTCGCTTTTCGATTTCATCGCGCACGGGATAGTTGTCGAATTCGGGGAGGTTGGGCGCGCCTACTACGATGCCCTTGTCCATCAAGATAAATCCAGGGACGCCGACGCCGACACCCGCCAGCTTTTGTCCAGGCAAGCCGGCTTGCAGCTTTTCGATGGCCAGCACCATGTCGCTGATCACGGCGTTGCGTCCGGAGCCCACGGGCGTCGAGCCAGCGATCTTGTTCAGCATTTTGCCGTCGCGGCTGACGGCGGCGGCGCGCAGGTTGGTGCCGCCTAGATCCACACCTATCGCGTAATCGGTCATATTTGGATTTTCGAGAAAACGTAGCCGCCTAGAAACAGCACGACCGCGGTGACCACGGCCAGAATCTCCAGGTCCGCGATGACGCCGAAGGTGGTTCCTCCCACTAGCGCGTAACGTAGTCCGTCGACGCTGTAAGAAAGGGGGTCGAGGCTAGCGACGATGCTTAGCGCGCGCGGCACATTTTTGAGGGGAAAGAGAGCGCCGGAGAGGAAGAAGATGGGCATCACCAGAAAGTTCATGACAAGTTGGAAACCCTGGAAGTCAGGTAGGAGACAGCCGAGCGCCGTACCGACGGCAGTGAACAGTAGAGCGGTCAGCATCATAAACAAGAATCCCAGGGGCAGCATGGCCAGCGACGGCACGCGGAAACCTACCGCCAGGCATATGAAAAACACGGCGACTCCCTGGAGTACCGCTACAGTGGCGCCTCCGAGGGTGCGGCCGATCATGATCAAGATGCGCGGCACAGGAGCCACCAGCGTCTCTTTCAAGAAACCGAACTGACGATCCCATATGACTTCGATTCCGGAGAAGATGGACGTAAACAGGATCGACATGGTCATGACGCCCGGCGACAGGAACTGGATGTAGTTGCCTTGGCCGGCCCGCTGAAACATGTTTCCGAAGCCAAACCCGAAGGCCAGCAGAAACAGCAGCGGCTGCCCGAAGGACGCGATGATGCGGGCGCGCGCCCGTGCCGAGCGTTTCAATTGCCGCAGCCACAGAATATAGATGACGTTCATCGTTGTCTCTTGGGTCCGAAGGCCCGGCCCATCTTGCGCAACTGGTCGACGCTGCTGGCTTCCTCTTCGCGAATGGTGTTGCCGGTGAGCGCGAGGAAGGCCTCCTCGAGGGAAGTCGTAGAGGTCTGCTGCTTCAGCTCGTCGGGAGTACCCTGCGCGATGATCTTGCCGTGATCGATAATCGCGATGCGGTGGGCGATGCGCTCGGCTTCCTCCATGTAATGGGTGGTGAGGAAGACGGTTACCTGCTCGTCTTCGTTGAGTTTTTTGACGTGGGTCCAGAGCTGGTTGCGGGTTTGCGGGTCCAGGCCGAGCGTGGGCTCGTCGAGAAAAATGATCTTGGGTGTGTGCAACAGGCTGCGCGCGATTTCCAGACGCCGCCGCATGCCGCCGGAGAATTGCTTGAGCTGGTCTTTGCGGCGCTCCCAGAGCTCGAAGAGTTTGAGCAGGCGTTCGATGCGTTCTTTGCGGACAGTGCGCGGGACGCTGTACAGCACGCCGTGGAAATCCATGTTCTCGTAGGCGGTGAGTTCATCGTCGACGCTGGGGTCTTGAAATACGATGCCGAACTGTTGGCGCGCGGCGGTTTGATGCGTGACGGGGTCGAGGCCGTCGAGCTCCACGTTGCCGCTGGTAGGCGTCAGCAGCGTGGTGAGCATTTTGATGGTGGTAGTTTTCCCGGCGCCGTTGGGACCGAGGAAGGCGAAGATCTCGCCCTTGGCGACATCGAAAGCGATATTGTCAACGGCGGTGAAGTCGCCGAATTTCTTGACCAGTCCGTGGGCTCGGATCATGAAGGGCTCAAGGGCCTAGTGTAATACGCCGTGTGAAATGACAGGGGAGCGGGACTGTGCGCCCCGGCGGCCGGTTGGCGTATTCTGGCAACTAGGAGAGTGTTGTGAAGAAACCGAAGACAATCCAGAGCCTCAAGCGCCTGCAGATGGCGCCCCTCAATACGCCAACCGACCTGAAGGCGCCGGCGACCAAAGACATCAGCGGTGCGCTGAACGCGATCCTGGCGGATGTGTGGGCGCTATACCTGAAGACCAAGAACTTCCACTGGCACATGAGCGGGCCGCATTTCCGGGACTATCATCTGCTGCTGGACGAACAGGCGGACCAGATTTACGCGATGTCGGATCCCATCGCCGAGCGTGTTCGCAAAGTGGGCGGCTCCACGCTGCGGTCGATCGGGCATATCGCCCGCCTGCAGCGCGTGGCGGATAACGATGCCGATTACGTGGAGCCGGAAGATATGCTGGCCGAGCTGCGCCAGGATAACACCGTTTTTGCCGGGCGGCTGCGCGAAGCCCACGAGGTGTGCGACGAGCATCACGATATTGCCACGGCCAGCCTGATCGAAGTGTGGATCGACGAAACCGAGCGGCGCGCGTGGTTCTTATTCGAAGCCAGCCGGCACGGCGATTCCAGTGGGCACTAAGTCCGGAAGAAGGAGTGGTGGCCGAAGCGCAAGCGGCGTTTGATGTCGGGCCAGAATTCGGTCATCAGATTCGAGATCGCGTCATTGCCGAGCGCCATCCCGAAGCGCTCGGCGCCCTCCGCCGGAGAACGGCTGTCGGGATAGTAGGATGACGTGATCGCGACTACCGCGGCATTGCCGGCGAGCTCGGAGACATAGAGACGCGCTTTGCCGCTATCGGCACGAGTGATCAAGACGCGAGACGCCGCGTAGGTAACGCGATGCCAGAACGTTCCGCTTCCCAGACGGAAAAAGCGCGGGTCTTCGTGGAGCAGGCTGGGAAAAATCGCCTCGGTGATGTAGCTGCCTATGATCTGGTCCCCGAAAGCTCGCGCATAGTATTGCGTGAAGCCGGTGAAGCCGCCGTTATGGCTGAAGCCTCCCGCCGCCACCTGGGACTGCAGAGCGAAGCCCGCGAGCAGGAAATAGTTCGGCCAGTCAAAGCTGTCGCTGCGGGCGATGCGGTATTTTTCGGCGGTGGTGAGGGGTTTATAACTATCCTGCGCCTGGTCGGCGCGGTAATTGGGAATGATGCCGAACAGGCGCTTCGAAACTGGCTCGGGCGCGGCTGGCGGGGCTTCCACGGGAGCCAGTTCGGTGATTTCATTGCCTTCCGCGCCCCGGTCCGACGCTCCTGACGAGTCCACGGCGAGCGGCGGTTCCTGGGCGAAGACGCTGGGGGTTAATGGAAACAGCACCAGTGCCGCCAGGGCCAACCGAGCTTTCGTCCGCCATACCATCTGTCCTTCTAAGACGGTGACTGGCCCGCCATGGCTACAGGGCCAAGAAGCTTTTTTTTTAGCGGCGCGGGCTACTCGCGGACGGGCGACGCCAGCGGGGAAGCCGTGCGGAAGAGCTCCAGGAAGCGATGTTTGGCCGGCTCGGGTTTGGCGGCCGGCTGATCCATCAATTGCGCCGCGAACTCCGCGAAACTCCTACCCAACTCGCCTGAGGGATCGATCAGCTTGCCATCTTGGACCGAACGATTCACGGCCTGATAGTCATTGGGGAATATGCGCACCACCGGCAACCCCAAGACATCCTCCACCTGATCTTTGGCAAACAGGGGCTTTTTGTGCATGCGGTTGAGTACGATGGATACACGCGCGCTGAGGCCCAACTCTTTGAGAAACGCCATCTTTTCCCGCGCCAGGTGCAGCGATGGAATCTCCGCCGTGCATACCAGTATGATCCGTTTGGATTCCTGCATCAGCTCGAGGGAATAACGCTCCAGGTTGCCGGAATGGTCGAAACACAGGACGCCGTACATGCGGCGCATGAACTCGACCAGATGGCCAATGTGTTCGGGATCGATACGCAGGTTGGGGTTCAGACGACCGGCGTGCAGCACGTCCATGCCCTGGATGGTGGTAACCAGTTGCGGCCAAAGATTTTCGTCCATGTCCCGCAAACGCTCGATCGCGTCGGGCACGGAATGCTCATTGGTCAACTTCAACATGAAGCGCAGCATACCGGAGCTCAAATCGAAGTCGGACAGCAGCACGCGCGTATCCGGCTGGCGCCCCATGGCCGCGCACACGTTGGCCGCGATAGTGGAAGCGCCCACACCTGCCTTCGAAGGCAGAAAGGAAAACACTTGGTTGGTGGTTTCGTGAACTACCGGCTTTTTGTCCAACATCTCCTTGATGTTCGACAGTGTCTCCATCACCGCCTCTCGCGGAAACGGACCGACCAGGAACTCGCGCACGCCGGCGCGCATGGATTGCCTGAGCACGTCCGGGTTGGCGTGCTCCTCAAAGGCCACGATCTGCACCTGGGCGGCTCGGGCTTCGAGCAGCTTGACGATAGAGAGGGCCTTTTCGACTTCGGCGAAATCGACGAAGACTATCTCGGCAGCGTTTGCGCGCACCGAACGAAGCAGATCCGCCGCCTCGGGGTAGCCGTCAATCTTGCGGGCGATGTCGACGTGGCCGGTGGCCTCCAGTGCCGAGGTCAGGCTTTTACCGATTTCGTGCTTGGTGGAAATAACAATGCTGCGAAACAGATGCGCCTCCAAAACTCATACTCCGTTCAAGTAGGTTGATCGGCGTTCTTCTTTACGAGGTCGCCCCCGAAGGTCTATGAAAAATACCTTAGTCCACCCTAAGGGGTTTACCCTGGACCTTGGCGTGAGTACCATTCGTGTTTCCGGGGCTAAGGGCAGTCTACAGTTGGCCGCCGCGAGTGCCGATGTCAATGCATCTTGGTAACCACTGACGCAGCACAGCGCCGGAGGGACCTTCGCAGAAAGAGCGAGGCCCGGGTCGTCCGGCTACAACTCAATGACCGCATGGGAAATCCCAAATGGGTCACGGCCGATCTTTTGGATGTTTCCGAAGGCGGCATCGCCATATCGGTGCTCACGCCGCTGGTGGTGGGCGCGAAGGTGATGGTTCGCGGCAAGTTTGGGGAGCACCAAAGCGAAGTGGCCAGTTCCGCGACGGTGCGCTGGTGCACGGAAAAGATCAACGGCAATCTCCACGCCGGTCTGGAATTTAACGATCGCGAGGCCACGCCGAACGAAGAGCCGGATGCCCTGGAGGAAAAGACAGCGGACGAGCTGGATTGTTACGAGGTGATGCAGTTGAGTCCCAACGCGGACATGGACACGGTGCAGCGGGTGTACCGGATTCTGGCGCAGCGTTATCATCCGGATTCGATCGAGACCGGGAATAAGGAAATCTTCCTGCGCTTATGCGAAGCGCACCGCATTCTGAGCGATCCTCAATTGCGCGCGCAGTACGACGCGCGCTATCGGGAAACCAAACAGATCCACTGGAAGATCTTCGACCGCGCCGAGGCTGCCAAGGGACCGGAAGCGGAGCAGCGCAAGCGCCAGGGAATTTTGGAGCTGCTATACGCGAAAACCGCGCAGGATCCGGAGCGCGGATCGATGACGGTGTTTGATTTCGAGCAATTCCTGGGTTGTCCGCGCGAGCATCTGGAATTTGCCTTGTGGTATCTGAAGGGCAAGGGCTATGTGAAGCGCGGCGACAACGGACGCTTTACCCTCACCATTCCAGGGTCAGATCAGGTGGAAAGCTTTGGAAAGACTAGCGAAACCCGTACTTTCAAGTTGCTGGAGCCGGCGGCGTCCAGCGAAGAATAATCTGGCCGTCGGCTAATGTAAACACCTGAGTCCGCCGACTTATAGGAACAAGCAGCAAGAAGGAGATAAGTCGATGAATGATATGGTTGCTAATGGCCCCTGGATCGTAGCCCAGATGCTTCGCGTTCGCAAATTGGAGGCAGACGTCAAGAGTCTGTTGTCACTCAAGAAAGCTCCGGCCGCGGTTTTGAACGGCCGCATGGCTGAGCTGAACTTTGAGCTGACCTTGCTGGAACTCTCGATCAATTAAATCCGGCCTGTAACATCCCGCCTGGGCTTGCGCCCTAGCTATCCGTGGGTAACGCGTATCCGCCCTTTGTGCCGGTACATGGCGTCGTCGGCACGCTGCAGGATGGTGGTGGCGGTATCGCCCGGCTCCCACGACGCCACGCCGCTGGCCGCGCCGATTTGAACCTTGCGGAGGCCGGATTCGGTATTCACGATGTATTCGCCATCCACCCACTTTTGAATCCGCTCCACTTTGTTCACTGCGGTGCGGAAGTCCGCGTCCACTAATACGATGAACTCGTCGCCGCCCCAGCGTCCCACCATGTCGGTGGTACGGAAAGCGGTGCGTAGCTCGCCGGCGAACTGCTTCAGGAGATCGTCCCCGGCTTGATGTCCATAGGTGTCGTTGACGGTCTTGAAGTCATTGAGATCGATAAAAATGACAGAGAAAGGCCGCGCCAGGCTGACCATTAATTCAAGCTGGCGTTCCAGCTTGCGGCGATTGGTCAAGCCGGTGAGAGCATCCTGCGAAGCGATGCGCTCCACTTCCTCCAGGCGCGCTTCGTAGATGCTCATTTGAGCGCGTAGGGCGCTCACGGAGTCCTGGCCGTCCTGGGTCATTTTCGAGACGCAGGTTTCCATCTCGGCGACGCTCTTGACCAACGACTGGCGGATGGTGGTGAGGTCATTCAGCCGGGCGGTGGCTTGTAAGCGTTCCGTCAGTCTTCCGAACTGCTTGGAGTAGCGCTGGTCGCGCTCTCCTAATTGGCCCGCCGCCTTGGCGACGATCTCCAGGATTTCTCTGATTTCATCGGTCTTGCTTTGGAAGAAGTGGGCTGCTCGAGCGCTCCAGGTCTGCAACTCCGCTTCGAGCAGTTGTTCAGTTTCCTCGATCGCGCTGGCCGAAGCTTCGGCGTTAAGGCGCTGCCGCAGATTCAGTAAGCTCTCTTTTAGTTCCGTGCCGGCGGGTGGGCAGGCTTGCGCTCCGGCCTTGCCGACGGCTACGAAAACATCTCCGTATGACTTCAAAGCGGATTGCAGAACTTCTTCCGCTTGTTTCTCCATCGATTTACGCAACGAAATCATTAGTGGATTCCCCAGAATCCGGACCCAGTCGACAGGCATCGACCGTCTCCGTGGTCTTGTCTTCGTAGATCGGGCGAAACGGCGGGGTACTTTAGTAAAAGTTACCGCAAGTGGAGATCGCGCCCGGTCATCTCTTTGGGCGGGGTGATGCCGAAAAGCGCGAGAAGAGTGGGGGCAATGTCCTGCAGGGCACCGTTGGCGCGCAACGGATGGCGCGCCTCATCGACCACGATGAAGGGCACGGGGTTGGTGGTGTGATAGGTGTGGGGTCCGCCGGTCACGGGATCGATCATCATCTCGGCGTTGCCATGGTCGGCGGTGATGATCCAGCGGCCGCCTTTACGGCGGAGCGCGTCGTAGATCTGTCCCATGCAGGCGTCGACGACTTCTACGGCCTTGACGGTGGGCGCCATCTTGCCGGAGTGGCCCACCATGTCGGCGTTGGCGAAGTTCATCACGATCACGTCGAAATCGCGTTTCTCGATGGCGCAGGTAACGACGCTGGTGATTCCTTCGGCGCTCATCTCGGGCTTTAAATCGTAGGTCGCAACCTTAGGGGAGGGAACCAGTTCCCGTTCTTCACCCGCGTAGGGCTTCTCGTTGCCTCCGTTGAAGAAATAGGTGACGTGCGCGTACTTTTCGGTCTCGGCCACTCGCAGGTTCTTCCAGTTCATTTCGGCCATCACGTTGGCCAGGATGTGTGTGGGGAGTTCCTTTGAGAGCACGAAGGCAGCCGTCTGCGACTTGTCGTACTGCGTCATCGTGGTGAAGTGCAGCTTTAGGTTTGACGCGGTAAGAACCTGCGTCATTTCACGGCCGCGATCAGCGCGGTAGTTGAAAAAGATGCAGGCGTCCTCCGCGCGGATGAGGCCGGTGGGTTCGTTTCGTTCTGTGACGATCACGGCCGGCTCGATGAACTCGTCGGTCACTCCTTTCTCGTAGGAGCGCTTGGCGGCCGCCACTGCATCGGCCGACTTTTCGCCGATGCCGTCGACCATGGCGGTGCGGGCACGTTCGATGCGTTCCCAGCGCTGGTCGCGGTCCATGGCGTAGTAGCGGCCGGCCACGGTCGCGATGCGGCCGACGCCGATGCGGCGGATCTCGCGCTGGAGCTGCTCGAGGTAACCGGCGCCGCTCTCGGGCGGGGTATCGCGGCCATCCATGAAGCAGTGGATGGCGACGTCGGCCACGCCCTCGCGCTTGGCCATCTCGAGCAGCGCGTAGAGGTGGGTGTTCATGGAGTGCACGCCGCCATCGCCTAGCAATCCCATGAGGTGCAGGCGGCGGGTGCGGGCGTGGGTCATCGCGGCTTTGAGCGTGGGGTCGTTGAAGAACTCGCCGGTCAGGATCATGTGATCGATGCGAGTGACGTCCATGTGGATCACGCGGCCGGCGCCGATGTTCAGATGGCCCACTTCGCTGTTGCCCATTTGGCCGTCGGGGAGTCCGACGTAGGGGCCTGAGGTATGAACTAACGTATTAGGAAACTCGCGCAACAGGCGGTCATAGTTGGGCTTGTTCGCGGCTGCTATGGCATTGCCTTCCGCGGCACCTGCTGGCGAAAAGCCCCAGCCGTCGAGGATGGTGAGGATGACGGGGCGTCCCGACATCATTGCCGGAACGCCTTGCGGCCTGCGTATCTGGCTGCGGTGCCGAGCTCTTCTTCGATGCGCAGAAGCTGATTGTATTTGGCGATGCGGTCGGTGCGGCTGGCGGAGCCGGTCTTGATCTGGCCGGCGCTGGTGGCTACCGCCAGGTCGGCGATGAAGGTGTCTTCGGTTTCGCCCGAGCGGTGCGAGGTCATTGAGGTGTAGCCGGCGTCGGAGGCCATCTTGATGGCTTCGAGCGTCTCGGTGAGAGTGCCGATCTGGTTAACCTTGATCAGAATCGAATTGGCGATGCCTTTCTCGATCCCTTGCGCGAGGCGTTCGGTGTTGGTGACGAAGAGATCGTCGCCGACGAGCTGGATTTTGGAGCCGAGCTCGTCGGTCATGGCTTTCCAGCCGGTCCAGTCGTCTTCGGCCATGCCGTCTTCAATCGAGACGATGGGATACTGGCGCACCCAATCGGCCCAGAACTTGACCATCTGGTCGGAAGTCCGCTCACTCTTGTCGGATTTCTTGAAGACGTACTTCTGCTTGTCCTTGTCGTAGAACTCGCTGGCGGCGGGGTCGAGGGCGATGCCGATCTGGTCACCGGGCGTGTAGCCGGCGAGGGTGATGGCTTCGAGCACCACTTCGAGCGCCTCCTGATTCGACTTCAGGTTCGGCGCGAAACCGCCTTCGTCGCCGACCGAGGTCGAGTAGCCGCGCTTTTTGAGGACGCCCTTGAGAGTGTGGAACACTTCGGCGCCCCAGCGTAGGGCATCGGAGAACTTTTCGGCGCCGTAGGGCGCGATCATGAATTCCTGCGGGTCGACCGAATTGTCGGCGTGCGCGCCGCCGTTGAGGATGTTCATCATGGGCACGGGGAGGAGGCAGGCGTTGACGCCTCCGAGGTAGCGGTAGAGCGGGGAATCGTGCGCTGTTGCCGCCGCGCGCGCCACGGCCATCGACACCGCCAGGAGTGCGTTGGCTCCGAGACGCCCTTTGTTCGAGGTGCCATCGAGCGCGATCATGTGGCGGTCTATGGCGGACTGCTGTTCCGCCTCCATGCCGGTGAGCGACGGCCCGATCTCCTCGGTGATGTTGCGGGCGGCCTTGCGCGTGCCTTTGCCCAGGTAGCGCGACTTGTCGCCGTCGCGCAGTTCGACGGCTTCGTGTTCGCCGGTCGAGGCGCCGGAGGGAACGGCGGCGCGGCCCATGCTGCCATCGGCTAAGTGAACGTCGGCTTCGACGGTGGGATTGCCGCGGCTGTCTAAGATTTCTCGTCCTGCAATGCGTGTGATTTCCATAGTGAAAAGGGCACTCGGCGCGGAGGGTAACTTTCAGCTTACTGGGATGGCGGCTGCGGGGGCAAGTTCACTTTGCTAAGGGAACCAGTTGCGATCGCCGGATGCGGCGGTCGCGGGTGACTAGAGGGACGCGGTGCACCAAGCTAGTTGCTGCGATGATTTCGTCGGAGGGGTCGCTCTCGAAATCGAGCTTGGCAATCGCGCGAGCTACTGCGAGATCCAGCGGCCAGATACGGACTCGGGCAATCACCTGAGTCCATTCGGCGGAGTCGAAGTCTAGGGTGATGCGCTTGCGTTGCGCCAGCTTGGCAATCTCCCAGAGCACGATGGCAGAGATGCTCCACGAGTCGCGCGCTAGAATGGTGCGCTCCCGCGATGTCAGACTCCCCGTGAGGGCATGAAGCAGGATGTGCGTATCAAGATTGAGCATCCCACTCGATACCTGTTGAGAGGATGTCGCCGTGGATCTGGATCTTGTCTTTCATGCTGCCGATCAGATCCTGGCAGGCGCTATCGGCCGGAATCAGGAGGGCGATCGGCTTACCGTGTTTGGTAATTATGATGCCTTCCGGATCGAGATGATCCAGCACGGCGAGGCACTGCTCCTTGAACTTGGAGGCGTTCATTTGCTGCACAAATCGAGTTTAGCATATGGTCGTTTATTTAGACTAGGCAGTTTTTATGACTGGTTAGCTGGCGGCGCTTTTGCGCTTCGCTTTGGGCGGGGCGGTTTGGGAGGCGGCCGGTTTCTTGGCTGGTAATTTGCGGCGCAGCAGGCGGTTCACGGAGCGCACGAGATGGGAAACTTCATTGGCGCTTTTCTGAATCACTACGTCGGCGCCGGTGGACGCTTCGTTCATGCCCATGGTATCGACGTAGCCGGAGACCAGCACGATGGGCAGGTCGGGCGTCGATTTGCGCAGACGGCCGATCAGTTCCAGTCCATCCATGCGCGGCATTTTATAATCCGTCACCACCAGGTCGAACTTCGCGGCCGCGAATTGCTCAAGTGCGTCGGCGCCGCTGGTGCACGTTACGATGCGATAGCCCAGTTCCTCGAGCACGCTCTTGCGGGCGGCGAGTCCGTTCGCGTTGTCGTCCACTAAAAGAATTCGCGCGCGGATAGATGAAGATGAAGAATTTCGGGAAATCATTGTCGGGGAACATCGCGAATTTAGCAGAGCGTTGAAACTGTGTCAACGAGTTTGTAACAAACTCAAAACGGAGAAGATTGAGTGCTTGACAATCGCTCCACTACAAATCACGCAGAGTTTGTTGCCGCGAGGTTGCGATTGTATGACGAAACGCGCCGCTCACTCGACTTCGCGCGGTGCGGTGTAGCCGGTCTTGGCGACGATCTTGTACTTGATGGGTTTTCCTTTGTCGTCGTTCAAGCGTATGGCCTCGTTGGTTTCCGGATTAATCAGCTCCACTTTGATGCGGCGCACTTTGCCGTCGCGCGCCTGATTGGAGGGGTTGTAGGTCAGCACATAATTGCTGCGAAGGGTCTGCTGGATGCTTTGAAAGATGCCGGGAAATTCCCCATAGAACCTTGGGAAATAGCTCATACCGCCGGTCTCGGTGGCAAAGGTCCGCATCTGGTTGTCGGCTTGGAGGAAGTCCATGCGCTCGATCGCTCCCAAGTAGCCGGCGGCGTCGGCCATCTCGCGCGCGCTCTGCATCATTCCGATGGTGTAGACCGGCACGCCGGCGTCCTGAATCGCCTTGCGCGTCTTGTCGTACGTCAGTTTACTAAAGGTGTCGATGCCGGAGGCGATCAGGACGATGGCTTTGCGCCCTTCGATATCCTGCATGCGTTTCTCGGTGTCGACCAGCGCGTCATACATATTGGACTCGGAGAAGCCGGCGATGCGCAGGCGCGCCATGGCTTCGGCGGTCTGCTGGCGGTCATTGGTAAAGTCGGAAAGAATCTCTTCGCGCAGGTCGTAGGCGATGACGGCGACGTAATCCTCGGGCTTCAGGGTCTGCACGAAACCGTAAGCGGCGGTGAGGGTCTGGAACCAGGCCTCGGAGTAGAAGCTTTGGAAGCGGTTGGAGAACTCGATCAGCAGGCACACGGTCATGGGAGCTTCGCCCAGGGAGAAGCCGGCGACCTGTTGGGGCACGCCGTCTTCCAAGATGCGGAAGTTTTGCTTGGGGATGTTGGGGATGAAGTGGCCTTTGTTATCGAGTACTGCGGTGTCTACCGTCACGGTTATGGCGTCGGAGCGGAAGGTGGGCACGCCTTGGGGAATTTCGGCGTCCTTAGGCTTGTTGAACTTCGAGGGGATCTTGGGCTGATCCGGATCCGCGGCGGGCGCGTTGGGGTTGGTGTTCGGTTTACGGGGCCGGGCGACGGTGGTGCTCGAATCGGAGTTGGGACCCTGTTGAGCGCCTATGTGTTCCACGAGGAACACGGTCAGCCCCAGCACGCCCAAGAACACGGCGACAAGAACCCTTTTAGCCTTCATGCCTAGATTATGACGCAAAAAAACGCAGGTGGGTTGCAGGCGGGCCGGACGAACTAGTGAATGTGGCGGTCGCGGTCGGAGCCTTTTTTGCGCATGTAGACCTGGAACTTCTTCTTGGCGCGTTCCAGCTTCCAAGTGGCGTAGGCTTCGCGCAGGGCGCCAACGGGATCGACGCCGCGCATGCGCGGGAGTTTGATGAAGACGTAGCCGAAGAGCATGCCTCCCAGGTGGGCGACGTCGCTGACGGGGCTTGCGGGGTTAAACGAATTGAGAAAGGCAATGGCTCCGATGATCATGACGAAATACTTCATCTTGATGGGGATCAGGAAGTAGAACAGCATCTGGCGATCGGGCCACATCACGGCCGAGGCCAGCAGGATGCCGAAGATCGCTCCGGAAGAGCCGACGGTGCCGACATCCGGATTGCCGAATAGATAGTTGCCGACGATCACGCATAATCCGGCGCCGACGCCGCAGAAGAAATAGAAATTTAGAAAGCGGCGGGTTCCCCACAGGCGTTCGAACTCGGTGCCGAACATCCACAGGGCGAGCATATTGAACAAGATGTGCCCGATGCCCTGGTGTAGGAACATGTAGGTGACTAGCTGCCAGAGGTAGCCGTGGGTCACGACGTCCGACGGGCGAAGCATCAGCAGTTCGAGTGTCGCGCGAAGGCTGCGGCCGGCGAAGAAAGTGATGACGAAAACGGCGACGTTCGAGATCAGGAGCGCGCGGATTCCGGGGGGAAGTCCGCTGGAGGAGAGATAGCCGCGCGTGTAAGAACGTGTTCCGATTGCCATGCCGGATCTAACGCCAGCATAACATTCTGGTCAGGCTATCCTGGAACCTGGAGGCAAGAATGTTGCGAACGAATCTATTGATGTTGGCGCTGCTGACGGCGCCGTTGTTTGCGGCGGACCCACTGGCGACTTTTTACGATGGGCAACTGAAGGGCGTCGAAGGCGACGTGATGGGGCTGGCCGGGGCCATGCCGGCTGACAAATACAACTTCGCGCCTACGGCCGGGTCGTTCACTGGAGTGCGGACGTTCGCGCAGCAGGCTAAGCATATTGCGACGATTATTTACCAGGTGTCGGCGGTGGCGTTGAATCAGAAGCCGCCGGTGGATATCGGGACTACGGATAACGGTCCGGATTCGGTACGCACGAAGGAGCAGGTGCTGGCGTATTTGAAGGGCGCGTTCGCGTACGGACATAAGGCGATTGCAACGTTGACGGCGCAGAATCAGATGGAGACTTTGAAGTCGCCATTCGAGGGGACGATTCCGCGGGTGTTCACGGCTAGTTTCTTGCCGGCGCATAGTTTTGATCATTACGGGCAGATGGTGGTTTACGCGCGGATGAATGGCGTGATTCCGCCGGGCAGCTTGCCGGCTCCGCCAGCGGCGGCTAAGAAGTAACGTGACTGCGATATCGTTTCGAGAGCCGATTTGTTGGCGCTAGCATTACGGCGAGTCTACGTGAATTCTAGATAGCATCGGACTGGACACTCCGCTCTTTCATAACGTTCCCGGATGGCCCGAGCATTAGTTCCTGCGCTGCGTGGGGCCTCGCGCAGTTCTTTCAGTAATCCCAACAGCCTGAGCACATAGCCTGGCGATAATACTGCAGCCATTGCTCTGCAGAAACGCTATGAAATCCGTCGCCGCCTCCCGTCATGATGATCTGTTCCATAAGCGCCGGGCTAATAGAGCCCACCACTCCGAACCCAAGCGGCGCGCCCTGGAATGCGGGCAGATATTGCCAATACCAGGCCCATTGCCAGAAATTTTGGCTATTGGTTCCCGCAGCCGCTTTGATCGCGGTGATGGCTGGTTGCCAGGCACTGGGCGGTTGAGCCGACTGACGGTAATACAGCACCCATTGTGCCGCCGACACCGTCCGGAACCCGTCGCCGCCGCCCGCCATGATGATTTGCTCCATCAGTCCGGGACTAATTGAGCCCACCGTGCCGAATCCGAGGGGCGCGCCCTGGAATGCGGGCAGGTATTGCCAATACCAGGCCCACTGCCAGAAATTTTGGCTATCAGAACTCGCCGCGGCTTTGATCGCCGTCGTGGCTTGTTGCCAGGCTGATGTTGGCGGAGTGAAGAGTTCGGCGCTGGCGCTGGATGCCCCTACATGAGAACCACCGGCAATCAAGACGGTGCCATTGGGGAGCATTGTGGCCGTATGCTCGTAGCGGCTCGTTGTCATCGCGCCTGGATTATAAAATGTGTTCGTCGCGGGAGAATAAAGGTCGACGCCAGCTGAACTGGCACCGCCAATTAATTGCCCACCGGCGACTAAAACTCCGCCATCGGGGAGAAGAGTTGCCGTAGAGAACTCATGAGGCGAAGTGGTCGGACCGATATCGACAAAAGTTGCGTTCGAGGCATCGTACAATACTGCCTGTGCCGGACCATCGTTTTCATCGCTGCCGGCAATGAGGACGTTGCCATTCATCAGCAAGGTAGCGGTGTTTACGTTTTCCCACCAACCTGCCGGTCCACCGACCTTTCCCGTTAGGCTGAACTTACCGGCCACAGGATCATAGAGTTCAACCGCTGGCACCGCTGTTGGAGGACCGCAATCACATCCCGTGATCAATACTCTGCCGTCCAGCAGCAAAGTGGAGGTAAGAATCCCAGGACCGTCGGGGTACGAACCAGCGTACGGGCCAGTAACAGCAAAAGTGCCGGTAGAGGGGTCATAAACTTCGGCCGATGGACTATTGCCAGCGATGAGGACCTTGCCATTTCCGAGCAGCGTCGCGGTGTGAAAAAATCCCTGCGAGAAGTGCATGTTGCCCGTAGCTGTGAAAGTTCCCGACGAAGGATCGTACAGTTCCGCGCTCGCCAACCCGTTCCCGCCGGCAATCAAGACTCGACCATCAGGGAGGAGGGTGGCTGTATGTCCCGCGCGGGGTATGGTCATGTCTCCTGTCCGGGAGAAAGTCCTGGTGGAAGGATCGTAAAGTTCGGCGCTAGCGACGCCCCCGTCAGAAAGAAGCCGGGCCCCAGCGATCAGAACTTTGCCGTTGGGAAGCAGGGTCGCCGTGTGGGCGGCCCGGCGTTCGGTCATGCTGCCGGTTGTGGTGAATGGGCTCGTAGATTGTGCCATCGCCATTGACGCGTTGCCGCCTACGGATAATAAGAAAAGCGAAAGCACTAAACTTGCGTCAAGGGATGCCCCGAGGCCTATGCCATAAGGTTTTGTTCTTCGCATTTAAATCCTCCGATTCTCGTTAGACATTAGGGGTTTTGCCGAAGAATTCGAGCCAGAATGCATGATCATCGTGGCTCAATCCAGGACTCGCCTGGAAGTATGCGGAGTGATTGGTGGGGTATAATACCTCCAAAGTTGGAGCATGAGCGGTTGATTACGCCAGTTACCTATCGATCTGACGGGGGACTCGATAAAGGCGCAATTCTGCTGCAACTTCAGCGGATACTTGCGGGTGAGGGATTTAAGCGCTCCGAGCGCATTTGCCGATTTCTGAGTTATGTCGTGGAACAAACCCTTCGGGGGCGTGGCGACGATCTCAAGGAATCCGTGCTCGCCGTTGCGGTTTATGATCGACCGGCGGACTACAATCCCAAGATTGACCCAATTGTCCGCAATGACGCCCGCCGTCTTCGCGCAAAACTACGCGAGTATTACGACAGCGAAGGTAGCAGCGATCCAGTCATTATTGAAATCCCCAAAGGCAGCTACTCGCCGGTGTTCCGCGAGCGCCGAGCGCTGCTTCCGGAATCGACGGCGAGCCCTGGGAGCGTTCGTCGAGTTCTCAGACACCTTAACCGCCGCCAAGTTATCGCTGTGGGAGCGGCTGCATTGCTGGTGGCCGGCTTCGCCCTGTACTGGGCTGGGCGACAACGTGGTCCACGCTCCGGATCGCCGGTTTCCATTGCGGTGCTTCCTTTTATTACTCTCGGTCCTGACGCAGGTTCCGAATACCTCAGTGACGGCTTGACGGAAGACTTGATCAATGCGCTGGCGAACGTAGACGGTTTGCGCGTTCCGGCCCGCACTTCAGCGTTCGCATTCAAAGGGAAGCAACTTGACATTCGCGACATTGGGGCGAGGCTCAATGTCGATATGATTCTCGAAGGAAGCGTCCGCAAAGAGGGGAATCAACTTCGCGTTACCGCTCGGCTGAGTAAGGCGGCGGACGGGTACGATGTGTGGTCGGCAAACTATGACCGCGAATTCAAAGACGCCCTTAACATCGAGAATGAAATCGCGGAGGCTATCGCTACCTCACTGCGGTTTAAGATCGCTAACACTGGCGCTGGCCAGACTACCGATCCCGAAGCTCACAACCTCTATCTGCAAGGCCACTATTTCCATAGTCAAGGGCGCGGATCGCCAGATGCACAGAAAAAGGCCATCGCGTATTTCGAGCAGGCTATTGTCAAAGACGCCAACTATGGGCTGCCCTGGGCTGAGATGTCGGACTCCTGGCTTGACCTTGTACTTTTCGGGGATCGGGGTCCTGCAACCTTGTCCGCCGCGGAAACCGCGGCGAAACGGGCTCTCCAGGCCGACGAAACACTTTCTGAGGCCCACTTGTCGCTGGCTAATGTTCTGGTAGCGAAGCACGAGTGGGCAGCCGCGGACAAAGAATTCGAAAGGGCGCTCGAATTAAGTCCGCGCAATGCGGAAGCTCTTATCTACTATGCCGCCAACGATCTTGCTCTGACAGATCGCTTGCAGCAAGCCATTGAACAGACGGACCGCGCGCTGATTCTAGACCCGGTGTCGCCCGATATATATGGACTGCGCGCTATGCTGCTCCTCTGCGCCGGCCGTTATGATGAAGCGATTCAACAATCCCGCAAAGCTCTTGAAATGCATCCGCAAGACGTCGGCGCGCAAAACTTATTGGGACGGGCCTACGTGCAAAAGGGAATGATGCCGCAGGCCGTCGTGGAATTTCATAAAGCCGAGGAACTAGGTGTTCGCCGCGCCCATTGGGCAGCCAGTATGGCGGAACTTTATGTCAAGTCCGGGCGCCGGGCCGAGGCCGAGAAAATGCTTGCGACCTGGAGCAGGCGGCCATCGCAGGAATTCGGCCACGCAGAATCAATGGCGATGATCTACGCGGGATTGGGAAAAAAGGACGAAGCCTTCCAATGGTTGGACCAAGCCTATCGCGAGCACTGGGACCGCCTTCCGTGGATAAAGATCGAACCCGAATACGATAACCTGCGGGACGATCCGCGGTTTTCTGCATTGCTCAGTAAAATGGGACTGGACTCACGCCGGACCGTCGCCTGGGCGCGGTGATTTTTCGCGCAGCTTGTGGGCAAAATAAATAGAAATAAATAGGGACGGAGCCTGATTATTGTTCCGAAGTGGAACAATCCCGTTTTGGGGCAATAATCAGGCTCCGTCCCTATTTATTGTTTCTAGGGATTGGCGGGTGGTGCGGGGGCCTAGAATTCCGATGGCTAGCATTACGATCAGCATGCTGCCGGCGATGAATGTGAACACGCCGGGGACGCCGAAGCGGTCGAGGACGAACGCGATGACGAAGGCGCTGAATACTACGGACAGGCGGCTCCAGGAATAGACGAAGCCGACGGCTAGGGCGCGGATGCGGGTGGGATAGAGTTCGGCTTGATACGCGTGGAATGAGAACGAGAGAATGTTGTTCGACATGGTCAGCAGGATTCCCAGGGTGATCAGCATGGGCGCCAGTGTCATCTGTCCGAAGAGCACGCCGAACACGGCCACGCCCAGCGCCGCCAGCACGATCTGCCATTTACGTTCGAACTTGTCCGCGAGTTTGTAGGCGACCAGCGGGCCAAATGGAGCGGCGATGGCGATCAGGAATGTGTATTCCAGGCTGTTGACTACCGGAATGCCTCGTTTAATTAGGAACGTGGGGACCCAATTGGAGAAACCATAGAAGCCGACCGTCTGGAAAATATTGAACGCTACCAGCATTAAAGTGCGTGTGCGATAGGGCGGCTTCCAGATCTCGGCGAAGGTGCCGCGCGGCGACGGTGTCTCCACTTGGGCCGGGTGGGGGAGTACGGAGCCTGACTTGGCGATGCGCGTTTCTAACTCCTCGAGGATGGCTTTGGCTTCGTCGAGTTTGCCTTGTTGCGCTAGCCAGCGCGGGCTTTCCGGCACGCTGCGGCGGATCCACCAGACGAAGACTGCTCCAGCGGCTCCGATTAACACTACCCAGCGCCAGCCATCGAGACCCAGTGGCATTCGGGGCACTAGCAGCCACGCCAGTAATGCTACTACGGGCACGGAGGAAAATTGAATGGTCTGGTTGAAGGCGAACGCGCGCCCGCGCAATTCTTTGGGGACTAGTTCTGAGAGGTAGGTGTCGATGGTGACTAACTCTACGCCTACACCGATGCCGGAGATGAAGCGCCAGAGGTTGAGTCCGAAGACGTCGCTTTGAAACGCCATGATGACGCTGGCGACGGTGTACCACAGTAGCGAGTAAGTGAAGATGGTGCGGCGGCCGAAGCGGTCGGCTACAAAGCCGAAGAGGGCTGTGCCGAGGAATAGGCCCGAGAACATGGCGGCGACGAAACTGGCCACGCCGGTGGTGCCGAACAGGCCGTGGGTGGAGGCCGTCAGGATGCCGCTGCGAACTAAGCCCGGGGCGATGTAGCCGGTGAAGAAGAGATCATAGAATTCGAAGAAGCCGCCGAGCGACAGGAGCGCCACCAGGCGCCAGACCGTGCGAGTCGCCGGCAAGCGGTCCAGACGAGCGCTGATGGAGCCCGTGGCTTCGGCCGCTTTCATTCCGTGCCGAAGGCGAGTAGCACATTCCCGGCCATGCCGCCGTTGCGCGGGTAGCCGGAGTTGATGAAGATCATGCCGCC
>Ga0068860_100001949_pt1 | contig 21844 bp, 17 predicted proteins | sample KBSSwiS32_FD_66597 | JGI IMG/M metagenome (GOLD analysis project Ga0068860, IMG submission 66597) | Switchgrass rhizosphere microbial communities from Kellogg Biological Station, Michigan, USA - KBS Switchgrass S3-2 | ecosystem: Host-associated > Plants > Roots > Rhizosphere > Soil ...
CGCACAGCGCCGCCTTCGGTGGTGCGGTTTGGGCCGGCGCTGCCAGCGCAGCCAGCAGCGCGCACAACGCGCATATCCAGCGCGGGATCGTCCTCATCATCGGCCTTCGGATCCAGACATGAAAAGCCCCGGCAGGTTCCATGCCGGGGCTGTCTTGAGGGGCCAGGCCAGGGCGCTGGCCTGGCAGTGCGTCAGGGCAACGCGAAGACAAAGACGGAGTTGCCGCGCTTGAAGTCGAGCTGCGTGTTGCCGCCTGCGGCCACCGCGACGTACTGCTTGCCGCCGACCATGTAGGTCACGGCTGGCGCGTTGACGCCGGCGCCGCACTGGAACTCCCACAGCTTCTTGCCGGTGGCGGCGTCGAAGGCGCGGAAGTAGCCGTTGCCCTCGCCGTTGAACACCAGGTCGCCCGCGGTGGCGAGCACGCCGCCGATCAGCGGCTGCTCGGTGTCGACCTTCCAGGCCAGCTTGCCGGTGTCGACGTTCACCGCGGCCAGGCGGCCCCACTGCTTCTCGCTCGGGATCACCTTGAACGCGCCGCCCAGCCACAGCTTGCCGCCGGGGTACTTGGCTTCCTCGACGTGGTAGGTCATCGGCTGGTGCAGGTTGGCTGCGTAGACCAGGCGCGTCTTCGGGTTGAACGCCATCGGGCTCCACTCGACACCGCCGTTGGCTCCCGGCAGCATGCGCGCGCCGCTCTGCGTGGGCAGCACCCACATGTTCTCCTGCGGCACCATCGCCTCGGAGAAGCGGATCAGCTCGCCGGTGGCGCGGTCGTGCACGTAGACGTGCCCGGTCTTGCCGCCGTGGACCGCCACCTTGCGCATCTTGCCGGACTTGTCCTTCGCCTCGGTGAGGATCACCGGCGACACCGCGTCGAGGTCCCACACGTCGTGCGCGACGTACTGGTAGTGCCACTTCTTCTCGCCGGTGTTGAGGTCCACCGCGACGATCGAGTCGGTGTACAGGTTGTCGCCCGGGCGCTCCTTGCCGTACAGGTCGGGGCTCGGATTGCCGACCACGAAGAACACCGTGTTGGTCTCCTTGTCGACCGCCGGCGCCATCCACACGCCGCCGCCCAGCGTCTTGTAGAAGTCGCCGCCGCCGCTTTGCAGCTGCGCCTTCTCGGCGTTGATGTCGCGCAGCATGTTGCGGTTGGTGGCGTCGTTGACCGCCCACACGCCTTCGTGGCCTTTGTCGGGGATGGTGTAGAAGGTCCACAGCAGCTTGCCGTCGTTGGCGTCGTACGCCTTGACGAAGCCGCGGATGCCGTACTCGCCGCCGTTGGTGCCGATCAGGATCTTGCCGTTCACGGCCACCGGCGCCATCGTTTCGCTGTAGCCCTTCTCGGGGTCGTCGATCTGCTGCGACCACAGCACCTTGCCGGTCTTGGCGTCCAGCGCCAGCAGCTTGGCGTCGAGCGTGCCCATGTAGACGCGGTCGCCCATGATCGCGACGCCGCGGTTGTTGGGGCCGCAGCAGTACGTGGTGACCGGCCCTTGCTTGTGCTTGTAGTGCCAGAACTCCTTGCCTGTCTTGGCGTCGACCGCGTAGATGTGGTTGTACGAGGTGGTCAGGTACATGATGCCGTCGACCACGATCGGCGCCGTCTCCATCGACTCGACCACTTCGGTCTGGAACACGAACGCGGGCTTGAGCTTGGCGACGTTGCCCTTGTTGATCTGGCTGGCGGCGTGGTAGCGCGTCTGCGCGTAGCTGCCGTTGGAGTGCAGGTAGTTGGCGCTGTCCTTGGCCGCGCCGTCCAGCCGCGACTGCGACACCGAGATGCTCTTGGGCACCGCTGCGCCGGTGGCGGCACCACCGCCCTGGACCTCCTGTGCCGATGCGATGCCCGAGCCGAGTGCGCACAAGGCCAGCCATGTCGCGCGCGCGCGCAGGCGCGAACCGTTGATTCCCATCGTTGTCTCCTGTTGTTCGAGCGGGTCCCTGACTTCAGGGCACCGATGCCAGCGGCACCGGTGGCACCGCAACGTGGAGGGCTCGGCGACAGTCACTCGACAACGTGGCTGGCATCGGGTCGCGCGTCACAGAGGCGACGAGAATACCGGGAATCATTCCCGAGTGGAACATGCGTGACAACACACTGTGGCGGCCCGACAGCGCCGGCGCCGCGCGTCGCAACTGGATGGTGCGGCTCGCCGCCGTGCTGGTGGCGTCCTCGAGATCGGGCACGGCCTGGGGGCAGGCACCCAGCAACCCGAACCTCAATGCGCAGCTGTTGGTGGCGGCGCGCAACAACGACCTGGCCTCCGTCGAGCGGGCGCTCGCCGAGGGCGCGGCACCGAATTCGCGCAACCGCCTCGGCAAGACCGCGCTGCTGATGGCGTGCGAGAAGGGGCAGGCACCGCTGGCCGCGACGCTGCTGCGCGCCGGCGCCGACGTGAACCTGGCGTCGCTCGAAGGCGTCACGCCGCTGATGGCAGCCAGCTACGGCGGCCATGCCGCGATCGCGCGCGAGCTGCTGCGCGCCGGTGCCCGCCTGGATGGCGGCGACCGCATGCACCGCAGCGCATGGACCTACGCCGCGGCGCAGGGCCACGCCGAGGTGGTGAGGCTGCTGCTCGATGCCGGCGCGGCGATCGACGGCATCGACGAGCATCAGCTGACCGCGCTGATGTGGGCCGCGGGGCAAGGCCATGCCCAGGTGGTGCAGCTGCTGCTGCAACGCGGCGCGCGCACCGATCTGCGCGACGATCGGGGCTACAGCGCGCTCGACATCGCGCGCCAGCAGGCGCACGCCGACGTGGTGGCGTTGCTGCAGTCGCGCTAAGTTTCGGTTCAGTTGGTGCGAGTCAGGCCGAGCCGCTCGGCCACGCGTCGCTCGTCCTGATAGGCCTCGCGCATCGCCATTGCGTAGTCGTCGGGGCCGAGGTAGGCCAGCTCCTGGTCGTACTTGGCCAGTTCGGCGATGTGCAGCGGGTCGAACATCGCCGTCTTGAATGCCTGATGCAGGGTTTGCACCACTGCGCTCGGGAGTCCGCGCGGTCCCGCCAGCCCGTAGGGCGACGTGGCGACGATGCCATAGCCGAGATCCTTCAGCGTGGGCACCTGCGGCCAGCGCGTGGTGCGTTGCTCGCCGAACGTCACCAGCAATCGCAACCGGCCCATGTCGACGAACGGCGCGAAGCCGTTGGAGTTGACGCCGACCATCACCTGGCCCGACGACACCGCGATCATCTGCTCGGATGTGCCCTTGTAAGGCACATGCACGTAGGTCGCTCGGCGGCGCGACATCAAGTCGTCCATCACCAGGTGCGGCGTGGTGCCGACGCCGTTGGTCGACACCGTCAGTTCGCCCGGGTGCTTCTGCGCGAACTGCAGCAGGTCTTCGAGCGTGCGAAACGGGCTGGCGACCGGCACGACGATGCCGAAGGTGACGCCGCTGACCTGGACGATCGCCGTGGTGTCGCGGATCGGATCCCAGGCCACTTTCTGCACCCACGGCGCGCGGAACACCGGCTGGGGCATCTGTGCGATCGTGTAGCCGTCGGGCGCTGCCTGCTGCAGCACCGGCATCGCCAGCGTGCCGCCGGCGCCGCCCCGGTTCTCGATGATGATCTTCTGGCCAAGCAGCCGCGAGGTGAGCTCGGCCAGCACGCGCAGCGTGAGGTCGGTGCCGCCGCCGGCCGGCCAGGGGATCCACAGCGTGATCGGGCGACTCGGGTACGTCGCGGCGGACTGAGCGTGCGCCTTGGCGTAGGCAGGGCCGAGCGCCAGCGCGCCGATGGCGCCGACGATGCGGCGTCGCTCCCACAGGGCGCGCGTCATGCCGGCCGCTTTCTCGATTGCATCAGCGTGCGACCCGCGCGCGCTGCAAAGGTTTCGCTCATGCAGGGCCGCCGCGCTTGGTGAGCGCGCCGAAGCCGCGCTGCGGGTCGTAGCCCCAGCTGGCCAGCGCGAAGCACGCGAGCAAGGTGCCCACCACCACGTACGGCGAGATGCCGGCGTCCTTGCCGTACAGCGCGAAGCGCAGCCACTCCACGGCGTGGGTGAACGGGTTGACCTGCGCGATGCGATACACCCAGTCGGCGCCCGACTCCTCGAGCTTCCACAGCGGATACAGCGCGGTCGACAGGAAGTACATCGGAAAAATGACGAAGTTCATCGTGCCGGCGAAGTTCTCGAGTTGCTTGATGTGCACCGACAGCAGCAGCCCGAGCGCGCCCAGCATCAGCGCCGCGCACACCGCCGCCAGCAGCACCATCGGCGTGTGCGGCCCGAACACCGGCAGCGCGGTGCCCAGCAGCGCGGCGACGATCACGAACGCAGCCGCCTGCGCCAGCGACAGCACCGCGGTGGCGGTGAGCTTGGACAGCAGGATCCAGGCGCGCGGCAGCGGCGCGGTGAGCAGCAGGCGCATCAAGCCCATCTCGCGGTCGTACACCATCGCCAGGCTCGACTGCATGCCGTTGAACAGCAGCACCATGCCCACCAGCCCGGGTGCGATGTAGAGGTCGTACGGGATGTAGGTGTCGTACGGCTCGACGATCGCGACGCCGAACACGTTGCGAAAGCCAGCCGCGAACACCGCCAGCCACAGCAGCGGACGCACCAGCGCGGAAATCAGGCGACCGTACTGGCGGCTGAACTTGGCGAGCTCGCGCCAGACGATCGCGCGCATCGCCTGCAATGCGTGCGCGAGGCCGCGGTGGCGTGCCACGCCGCTCATGGTTTGGGTTTGCACAGTTTCTCCGGCGCGTCGGCGCCCAGCGTATCGAGGTTGTTCTTCGGATGCAGCACGCCGTCGGCGGGCGCCAGTGCGATCACACCTTGTCCGTCGGTGAGCAGCATCGGCTGTCGCAGCTGGCCGTCCCACGCGCGAAAGCCCATGGGCGTGCCTTTCGAGCCGTCGAGCTCGAGCGTCGGCAGCGCTTTCGCGAGCGCGGCGGCCGGGCCTTTCGGGCCTGCCACTGCGGCCGCCGCGATCGCCTTGCCGGCCATCCACGCGGCCCAGTCGGTGGCGACCATCGGGCGGCCGGCCGCCTTGGCGAAGCGGCGCGACACCTGCGGCGCGCCGAAGCGCTCGAACTGCGCCTGCCAGGCCAGCGCCACCAGCCCGGCATCGCCCACCACCGGGCGCGGCAGCGCGGTGCGGTAGGGCAGCGAGCGCGCGAACTCGCCGTCGCTGTCGACCACCCACACCGCGTCGTAGTTGCCGACGCTCGCGGTGCCGGTGAGCAGCGCCGGGTTCGCGAGGTCGCGCTCGCGCGGATCGGCCGACAGCTTGAACGGCTTGGTCTGCACCAGCTTGAGCCCGTAGCGCTTGAGTGCGGACTGCGCCACTGCGGCGCGCTCGGCGTCGAACTCGCCCGGCCCGGTGAGCAGCAGCACCTGCGTCCAGCGACGTGCCACCAGCGTCTGTGCCAGCGCGTCGGCGCGCATGCGCTCGCTCGGCAGCAGGTGCAGCACGCGCGCGCGGCAGTCGCGCTCGCGCAGCCGATCGGCCGCCTCGCTCACGTTGAGCAGCGGCAGCGCGGTGGCGTCGGCTGCGGCGAGCAGCCAATCGGCCGGCAAGTCGGCGACGATGGCGGCGTGGCCGGCCTTCTGGGCGCGTGCCGCTGCGTCGCGCGCGGCCGCTGCGTCGGCGACTGCCGCACGCTCGAGCGCCACGCTGGTGCCGGCGGCGTCGAGCTCGAACTGCGCCTCTTTCAACGCCACGTCGAGGCCATCGAAGGCGGGCCCGCCGCGGTGTCCGAGGTACGCGCGCTCGAGCGCGCTGCGCTCCAGCTGCGGATCGTCGGCGCGCTCCAGCAGCAGCACCTTGAACGGCGCCGCGACGGCGGCCGCGGCGCCGCACAGCAGCGCCACCGCGAGCAGCCGGCGCGCGCACGTCATTCGATGAGAACCGCCATGTAGGGCACGCGGCCCACCGGCAGCGTCTTCAGCGCCTTGGCCCCCGCGACGTCGATGACCGTGAGATCGTCGCTCAAGCCATTGCAGACGAACAGGCGTGCCTCGGCCTTGTCGAGCGCGACGTGCCAGGCGCGCTTGCCCACCAGCACCAGGTCGCTCACCTTGCGCGCGGCGACGTCGACGAACGCCACGTGGTTGGCGCGCCCGAGCGCAACGAACGCGCGCTTGCCGTCGCGCGTCATCGTGATGCCCACCGGCGTGATGTCGGTGTCGCGCATGCCCTTGACCTGGAACTGCAGCGTGTCGATCACCGCATAGTCCTTGGTCGACAGCACGCTGACGCTGGCGCTCAGCTCGTTGGTCACCCACAGCTGCGCGCCGTCGGGCGTCAGCGCGAAGCGGCGCGGCCGCTTGCCGACCTTGACGTTCTTCTCCAGCTTGCCGCTCGCGGCGTCGATCACGTGCACCAGGTTGGCGACCTCGGAGGTCACCCACACCGTCTTGCCGTCGGGCGATACCTTCACGCCCTCGGGCTCCTTGCCGACCGTCACCTTGCGCAGCACTTTGCCGCTGGCGATGTCGATCATCGAGAGCTCGCCCTCGTCCTCGTTGGTGACGTACAGCGTCTTGCCATCGGGCGACAGGTCGAACGCCTCGGGGTCGTCGCCGAGCGGCAGGCGGCGCACCGACTTGCGGGTGGCCAGGTCGATCACGTCGGCCGCGTTCGACTCGCCGCATGCCACCAGCAGCTGCTTGCCGTCGGGCGTCGGCTGCATGTGGCGCGGCCGCTTGCAGGTGGGCACCGTGCCGGTGACCGCGAGCGTCTTCAGGTCAATCACCGTCAGCGCGTGGTCCTTCTCGCTCGACACCAGCGCGATGCCGTCGGCCAGCACCGGGCCGGCGCCGGCCAGCGCGACGCACAGCGCGGCGCGCACGATGAGGTGCTGCATCAGGCGGTCTCCTTCACGGGTTTGTCGGATGGGCGCGCCGGGGCCGCGGTGGCGCGCAGAAAGGCTTCTTCGAGCGTGCCGCCACCGAGCGCGCGCGCCACCTCGTCGGGCGCACCGTCGGCCAGCAGCTGGCCCTTGTGCAGCACCAGCACGCGGTCGGCGCCGACCGCTTCTTCCACCAGGTGCGTGGCCCACAGCACCGCGCTGCCGCGCGCTGCGACGTCGGCGCGCACGCTCGCCAGCAGGTCGCGCCGCGACTTCGGATCGAGCCCGACCGTGGGCTCGTCCATCAGCAGCAACGTCGGCTCGTGCAGCAGCGCGCGCACCAGCTCGACCTTGCGACGGTTGCCCCCGGACAGCTCGCGCACCGGGCGTTCGAGGTCGTCTCCCAGCCCCGCGGCCTGACAGCCCTGCGCGATGCGGGTGCGCGCGGCGGCGCGCGCCAGCCCGTGCAGGTCGGCGTGGAACTGCAGGTTCGCGCGCACCGACAGGTCGAGATCGAGCGACATCTGCTGGAACACCACGCCGATGTGGCGCAGCGCGTACGTCGCGGCGCGCTGCATCGAATGGCCGGCCACCTCGATCTGACCCGCGTCGGGCACGAACAAGCCGGTGAGCAGCTGGAACAGCGTCGACTTGCCCGCGCCGTTGGGCCCCAGCAGCGCCGCGAACGTGCCGCCTTGCAGCGTCAGCGCCACGCGCTCCAGCGCGACGCGCTCACCGTACTTCTTGGTGAGGTCGGCCACGCGCAGCGTCGGCTGGACGGAACTCATGCGTCCGTTATAGCGGTGCGCCGCGGCGCGCGCCAAGGCGGCGCTTTCCCGTACGAGTCGCACCGGCTCACGACGGTGCGCGATTCCAACGCAGCTTGCGATAGATCGTGTTGCGGCTGATGCCCAGCTGCCGCGAGGCTTCGGAGATGTTGCCGTGCGCCGCGTCGACCGCCTGGCTGATCGCTTCGAGCGTCAGGTCGTCGAGCGATTGCTGCGGCTTGTCGGCGTCGAGGGCCGGCCCTGCGGCCGCGGGACTCTGCGCTTCCTCGACGATGTCCTCGCTCAGGTGTGCGCGCTGGATCTCGTCGCCTTGCGCCAAGGCCACGGCGGTGCGCAGCACGTTGTGCAGCTGGCGCAGGTTGCCGGGCCAGCGGTGCGCGCGCAGCAGCGCGATCACGTCGGCGGCCAGCCGCATCGGCTGGCCTGGCGCCTCCTGCGCGACGATGTCGTGTGCCAGCTCGATCAGGTCGCTGCGTTCGCGCAGCGGTGGCGCGCGCAAGGTCAGGCCGTTGAGGCGGTAGCACAGGTCTTCGCCCAGCCGCCCGCCATCGAGCAGCGCGCGCAGCGGCTCGCGGCTCGCGCACACCAGCCGCAGCGCTGCGCTGCGCTGCGCGGCAGCGCGCACATCGAGCAGGCGCAGCAGGCGTTGCTGGCTGGCTTGCGGCAGGTCGCCGATGTCGTCGAGGTAGAGCGTGCCATCGCCGCCGAGCGCGCCATCGCACAGCGCGGCATCGAGAGCGCCCGGCTGCAGCCCGGCACACGACAGGCTGACGAAGGGCCGTCCGGCGCGCACCTGCTCGTGGGCGCAATGCGCCAGGGCCTCCTTGCCGGTGCCGGTCTCGCCGACCAGCACGCTCGGAATGCAGTGCTCGAGTGCGCGGCTCAGGCGCTCGACCAGCGTCGCGGCGTGCGCATCGCGTGGCAGCGCCAGCGGTGGGCCGGCTGCGCCAGGCGCGACCGACGTGTCGATCGGGCCCGCGTCTTGCGCGGCGACGGCCGCGCTGCGCAGCGCCGGCGACACCACCGCGGCGCCCGGCACCTGCGCGGCCACCGCCTCGGCGAGGCTGGTCCACACCGGCCAATCGAAGCGCGCGTGCAGGTGGAAGTGGCGGCCCTGCGCGGTGCGCACCGGCAGCGGCGTGGCCAGCGGCGAGCGGAAGCGGTCGACCAAGGCACCGACGCTGGTGTCGAACAGCGACTCGAGCGATTGCATGCGCAGCGTGGCGCCGCTCATGCCGAGCTGCTCGAGCGCGCTGCGGTTGGCGCCGACGATGCGTCCATCGGGCCGCACCGCGATGATGCCTTCCATCAGCGTGCCGATGAAATCGACGCGGCCGTGGAAGTGCAGCCGCATCACGTTGCGCAGGTCGTCGGTCAGCCAGTGGTTCTCGATCATGCGCGCCGACATCTTCACCAGCGCCATCGTGTGCTGGTGGTAGCTGCGGTGGTCGCCCGAGACGTCGAGCGCGCCGAGGATGTTGCCGCGCGGGTCCATGATCGGCGCGGCCGAGCAGGTGAGGAAGTGGTTGGCGTGGAAGAAGTGCTCGTCGGCGTGCACCAGCGTCGGCACCTCGGTGATCAGCGCCGTGCCGACCGCGTTGGTGCCCTTGTTCGCCTCCGACCACACGGCGCCCGGCTTGAGCGCGATCTTCGCGGCGCGTGCCAGGAAGTCGTCGTCGCCCACCGCATGCACGATGGTGCCGGTGGCGTCGGTCAGCACCACCATGCTGTTCGTGTTGACGATCTGGTCGTACAGCAGTTCCATCACCGGAGCCGCATGCTGGTGCAGCCGCAGGTTGCGCGAGCGCGCGATCTCGAGGTCGGCACGGCCGAGCAATCCGAGGTCGGGGCGCTCGATGCGCGACAGGCCGAACGCGGCGCAGCGGTCGTGCGAGCGGTTGATGGCGTCGACGTGCTCGGCACCGAGGTTCAGCGCGGCGGCGATCGGCCGCGCATGGGCCTCTTCGCGGCGGTTGCGGCCGCGGCTGGCGAGGCCGGGCGTCGGGGTGGCCATGGCGTTGTCTCCTGCGCGTGCGTCGCGTCGGATGCGCGCCGGCGCTGTCGTCGGAGCACGCATTGTGGCGCGGACACGCACACCGTGTCGCCGAGGCGTCGTCTGTCCCAAACTGATACAGCCCTACCCGGTGCAGTCCGGGTGTGCCGCAGGGGCGTTGCAGGCCGATCGGCCGATCGATGTCAACCCCCGGGATATCCCAGGGCGGTGCGCGAGTGCCGACGCGCATACGATCGATGGACGAACGGGCCCGCACCTGCTGCGGCAGACGAGAGGCCCGTCACCTGGGATTCGATCGCACGAGGAGACCACGTTGAAGATTCGAAGCCATTTGCTGGGCGCGGCACTCGCGCTCCTGTTCAGCGGCGCGCAAGCGCAGACCGCGGATGCCCTGAAGAACGACGGCAAGTCGACCAGCGACGTGCTGACGTACGGCATGGGCTATAGCAATCAGCGCTACAGCCCGCTCACCCAGATCAACACCAAGAACGTCGGCAAGCTGGTGCCGGTGTGGGGCTACAGCCTCAACAACACGCAGAGCCACGAGTCGCAACCGATCGTCTACGACGGCGTGATGTACGTCACCACGCACGATGCGACGGTGGCCATCAACTCGGTCACCGGCAAGCAGATCTGGAAGACCGCGGTGGAGTTGCCGCAGGACGTGTTCAAGTACGCCTGCTGCGGCATCCTGAATCGCGGCGCCGCGATCTACGACGGCAAGGTGTACCGCACCACGCTCGACGCCCAGGTGGTCGCGCTCGATGCCAAGACCGGCAAGCAGCTGTGGAAGAGCAAGGCCGCCGACTACCAAGACGGCCACGCGCAGACCGGCGCTCCGCTGGTGGTCAATGGCGTCGTGATGACCGGCATCGCGGGCGGCGAATACGGCACGCGCGGCTTCATCGACGGCTGGGATGCCAATGACGGCAAGAAGCTGTGGCGCCTGTACACCACGGCCGGGCAGGGCGAGAAGGGCGGCGACACCTGGCCCGGCGACACCGCGCAGAAGGGCGGCGCGCCGACCTGGTTGACCGGCGCGTACGACCCCGAGCTCGATCTCGTCTACTGGGGCACCGGCAACGGCGGCCCGTGGAACCCGCAGGTGCGTCTGGGCGACAACCTGTATGTCTGCTCGGTGCTGGCATTCCGGCCCAAGACCGGCGAGCTGGTGTGGCACTACCAGTTCAGTCCCAACGACCCGTACGACTACGACAGCACCGAAGTCGGCATGCTGGTCGACATGAAGATCGCCGGCGCCACCCGCAAGGTGCTGGCGCAGGCCAACCGCAATGGTTTCTTCTACGTGCTCGATCGCGCCAACGGCAAACTGCTGGCGGCCAACCCGTACGTCAAGGTCAACTGGGCCGACAAGATCGACCTCGCCACCGGCAAGCCGGTGGAATCCGAAGCGACCAAGAAGGTGCGCAACGGTGAAGACGTCGAGATCTGGCCGTCGGTGCTGGGCGGCAAGAACTGGACGCCGATGTCGTGGAACCCGGCCACCGGCCTGGCCTACGCCAACACGCTGAACATGAGCTGGCCGTACCAGATCGCCAAGCAGGACTACAAGCGCGGCGAGTGGTACCTCGGCATGAACATGCGCGGCGTCACGATGCCGAAGAACGAGCCGCACGGCTACCTGAGCGCGATCGATCCGATGACCGGCAAGAGCAAGTGGCAGATGCCGTGGCCCGGCCAGCCGAGCATGGCCGGCACGCTGTCCACCGCGGGCGGGCTGGTGTTCACGGGCGCCGCCACCGGCGAGTTCATGGCGGTCGATGCCAACACTGGCAAGAAGCTGTGGCAATTCCAGACCAGCTCCGGGATCATCGGCTTGCCGGTGACCTGGCAGCACAACGGCAAGCAGTACGTCAGCATCGTCTCGGGTGCCGGCGGCGTGTGGGCGCTGCTGGGCGACGAGCGCATGGCCAGCACACCGGCCGGTGGGTCGGTTTGGACGTTTGCACTGCAGCCTTGAGGGATCTCGCGGGCAGTCTGCTGGGCGTGGCGGCCTTGTTGGCCGCCGCGCCCGCTGCAGCGGACGACGCACCGCGCTTCAGCCCCGAGGCCATCGCCAAGGGCCGTGAGCAGTACCAGCGCGTGTGCGTGCACTGCCACGGCTTCAACATGGTCAACGCCGGCACCACGGTCTTCGATTTGCGCAAGTTCCCGGTCGACCAACCCGATCGCTTTCGTCAGTCCGTGATGCAGGGCAAGGGCGCGATGCCGTCGTGGAAGGACGCGTTGACGCCAGAGCAGATCGAGTGGCTGTGGGCCTACGTCGGCAGCCGCGGCGGCAAGGAGCCGTGATGGGCCCAAGTCTGCGCGGTGTGTTGTCGGTGCTGTCCGTCGTTGTCGCATGCGACGCGATCGCTCAGAGCGCACCGCTGAGCGTGTGCATCGCCGAGGACAACGAGCCGTTGTCGTACGTGCACGAGGGCAAGCCCAAGGGGTTCGACGTGCGCATCGCGCAGGCGATCGCCGATGAGATGGGTCGACCCTTGCGCATCGTGCCGTTCGAGACCGAGTACGAGCGCGAGAGCACCTTGGCGCGCGAAGTCGACGCTTTGTTGTCGTCGCAGGTGTGCGAGCTGGCGAGCGGCTTTCCGCTGTTGCGCGAGGACTTCGGCGTGCCGATCGGCTCGGCGCGCACCCCGGATTTTCCTGGCGCCAAGCGCTTTCGCGAGCGCCCGTTCGTCCCGTTGCAGCAGATGTCGCCCAGTCGCCCTTACCAGGGCATGGCGCTGGTGGTGGCGTCGCGGCGCGAAGTGGCGCGGCCGGTCACGCGCCTGTCCGACTTGAAGGGTCTTCGCATCGCCAACGTCGCGGGCACGCTGTCCAGTGCGCTGCTGGTGATGTACCAGCACGGCATGCTGCGACCCAACCTGGTCTCGCTGCCGCAACGCGGCGACACGGTGTTCGAGCTGATGGCCAAAGGTCAGATCGATGCGGCGGTGGTGCCGGCCGGCTTGTACGACGCCTGGCACATCCACCATCCCGACGGCGCGCTGGTGAAGGCGGAGTACTTGCGCCCGCTGGGCATCAACATCGGCTTCGTCGCGACGGCGCAAGGCGCGCAGGCGCTGCAGGCGGCCAATCGCGTGATCGAGCGTGCGCTCGAACGCGGCGATCTCGCCCGCTGGGCCGCCGACGAGGGCGTGAGCTGGATGCGGCCCACCGACCCCGACGTGTCGCGCGCCCCGGCGCTGCATCAGCTCGCTGCAGATCCCTGAAGGCCGCCGCAGCTCAACCGGCGCCGGGCCGCCCCAAGCTGGATCCTCTCGGCGGGGCGCGGACGCAGCGAGCCAGGGACCCTACACGTTGCTGGTCGCCCGCACTTCCTCGATGGTGGTGAGGCCGGCGAGCACCTTCTCGATGCCGTCTTGCCGCAGCGTGCGCATGCCGGAGCTCAATGCGCTACGCAGCAGGTCTTCGGAACGCGCGTGGGTCTGGATCAACTGGCGCAGCGGGCGATCGACGACCATCAGCTCGTGCAGTCCCAGGCGGCCCTTGAAGCCGCTGCGCTCGCAACGATCGCAGCCGCTGCTTTGGTAGACCTGCAGCCGGCCTTCGCGGCCGTGGCGCGTGCGCCAGTCGCCGAGCACGGCTTGCGCATCGGGCATCTGTGCACTGCCGCCGAACGCGTTCATCCAGTCGGCGAGCAACTCGGCTTCCTCGGCATCGGTGGCAAGCCGGCTCGTGCGGCAGTGCGGGCACAGCTTGCGCACCAGGCGCTGCGCCAGCACGCCGAGCAGCGAGTCGGCGAAGTTGAACGGGTCCATGCCCATGTCGAGCAACCGCGTCACCGTCTCGGGTGCGCTGTTGGTGTGCAAGGTGCTCAGCACGAGGTGGCCGGTCAGCGACGCTTCGACCGCCGTCTGCGCGGTTTCTTCGTCGCGGATTTCGCCCACCATCACCACGTCGGGGTCGGCGCGCAGGAACGAGCGCAGCGCCTTGGCGAAGGTCCAGTCGATCTTCGGGTTCACCTGCACCTGGCGCAACCCCGGCTGCGTGATCTCCACCGGATCCTCGGCGGTCCAGATCTTGCGCTCGGGCTTGTTGATGTGCGCCAGCGCGGCGTGCAGCGTGGTGGTCTTGCCGCTGCCGGTGGGGCCGACGCAAAGCACCATGCCGTAGGGTCGCTCGACCACTTGCTTCAGACTCGCCAGGTTGCGCTCGCTCAAGCCCATCGAGTCCAGCGGCATGGCGCGCGCCGAGGCCAGCAGGCGCAGCACCGCGTCTTCGAGCCCGTTGGTGGTCGGGATCGTGACCAGCCGCAGTTCCAGGCGTTGACCGGGCACGAAGCGCGAGAAATTGATCTTGCCGTCCTGCGGTTTGCGGCGCTCGGATATGTCGAGGTCGCACATGATCTTCAGCCGCGCGATCATCGCGTTGCGGTAGGTGTGCGGCAGCTCCATGTAGGGTTTGAGCACGCCGTCCTTGCGAAAGCGCACGCGCAGCTTGTCGCGCCCGGGCTGCGTCTCGACGTGGATGTCGGACACGGCTTGCTGTTGCGCCTCGACGATCATCGTGTTGATCAAGCGCACCAGCGAGTTGTCGGACTGCTCGACCTGGCGCTCGTCGTCGCTGCGCGACTCGGTGCTCGACTGCTGCTGCTCCAGGTTGGCCAGGAGCTGGTTGGCGTCGTCGGCCTCGAAATCGATGGCCTTCGACGGGTCGGCGGGCACTTCGGCCGCGCTCCACACGTCGTAGCCCAGCCGCTGGTACACGCGGTCGATGGCGCCCGCCAGCACGCCGCTGCGTGCCAGCGTGGTCACGATCTTGATCTGCGCGACGAACTCCACCTCTTCGATCACCCGCGCCGCCGAGGGATCCTCGAGCGCGACCACCAGCCGCTCGCCGCGCATCAGCAGCGGCAGCACATTGAGCTTGCGTGCGGTGCCCAGCGGCAGGCGCTGCACGGCCTCGGGTGCCACCGGAAAAGCCTCGACGTCGACGATCGGGTAGCCCATCTTGCGAGCCAGCGCGGTCTGCAGGTCTTCGCGCGACACCGTGCCCTCGCGCACCAGCAGCTCGCCGAGCGGCACGCTGCGGTCCTTCTTCTGCTGCTCGAGCGCCGCCGCCAATTGCGCATCGGTCACGAAACCCAGTGCCAGCAGCGCCTCGCCGATCCGCACCATCGGCATGCGCGCCTGCTGCTCGATCGCTGCCAACAACTGCTCGGGCGACACCACCTGCTGCGTAACCAGGATGTCGCCGAGCTTGCGCGAGCGCATGGCCTGCTGTTCGTCGAGTGCGGCCGCCACTTGCTGCTCGGTCGCCGCGTGCTGCTGCACCAGCACCGTGCCGATGCGCTGGCCGATCTCGAAGCCGTCGATCATCGCCTGCGGCACGAAGTGGCGTTGCACGCAGCCTGACTCGTCGGTCGGCGCGAAGAAGAAAAGTCCTGCCGCGTGCTCGACGTGGCCGATCGTGCGGCCCTTGAAGAGGCCACCGCCCTTGTAGCGCACGCTGAGCTCGACCGCCGGATGGTGGGCCACCAAGTCTGCCGCCGGGTCGTCCGGCGTGGGCGCGATCGGTGCCAGCGGCTTGACCAGAGTGAGCCGGCGAAACTGCGCAAAGCGCAACGGCAGGTTGCCGCGGGCCGGAGGAACCTGGACCTGCGCGATGCCGCTCTTGAAGTCGATGCCCACCAGGCGGCCCCGGGTCACCTTGCCGTTGGGGCCTTCGACGTCGCAGTCTTTCGCGCTGCTGAACGCCTTGGCCGGCGCGTAGGCCGCGAAGGGCGGCACCGGCCACACGTCGGGCGCGCGGTCGCCGTCCTTGGGCATCAGGCTGAGTGCGGGCTTGGACAAGTCGGTCATGAAGACTCCCGGCGGCCAGGCGCAGGGCGCGATGCACGCACCCACGGCCACACTGACGAATGGTCGCAAGCCCATCGGGTGTCAGCGGTCCGAAAAGACCGCGACTGACCGCTCAATTCGCGCGGCCGGCGGCTAGTTGCGCATCTGTGCGGGCAGCGCAGTGACGATGGCGGGCAAGAAATAGATCAATGCGACCGCCGCCACCATCAGAAAGAAGAACGGCAATGTCACGCGCGCAATCCAGCCGATCTCGCGCTTGGTCATGCCTTGCAGCACGAACAGGTTGAAGCCCACCGGCGGCGTGACCTGTGCCATCTCGACCACCAGCACGATGAAGATGCCGAACCACAACAGGTCGACGCCGGCCTTCTGCACGGTGGGCAGGATCACGCCCATCGTCAGCACCACCATCGAGATGCCATCGAGAAAACAGCCGAGCACGATGTAGAACAGCATCAACGCAATCAGCAGTTGCAGCTGGCTCAGGCCCAACGTGGCGATCCATTCGGCCAGGTGGCGTGGCAGGCCGATATAGCCCATCGCCAGCGTGAGGTACGAGGCCCCGGCCAGGATCAGCGCGATCATGCAGTACAGCCGCGTGCCGCCCATCAGCGACTCTTTGAACGTCTTCCAGTCGAGCGAGCCCTGCGCAGCCGACAAGATCAGCGACCCCAACACGCCAACCGCCGCCGCCTCGGTGGCAGTGGCGATGCCCGAGTAGATCGAGCCCAGCACGGCGGCGATCAGCATCACCACCGGGATCAGGTAGCGCGATTCGCGCAGCTTCTGCGCCAGGCTCATCACAGCATCCGGCGGCGGCACGCGCGCGGCGTTGAGCCAGCCCCACACCACCAGGTAGCCCGAGAACAGCGTCGCCAACATGATGCCCGGCAGCACGCCGGCGATGAACAACTGCGCGATCGACACATCGGCCGTGACACCGTAGACGATCATGATGATCGACGGCGGAATCAGCAGGCCCAGCGTGCCAGCGCCAGCCAGCGAGCCGATCGCGATGTCGTCGGGGTAGCCGCGGCGCTTGAGCTCGGGCAGCGTCATCTTGCCGATGGTGGCGCACGTGGCCGCGCTCGAGCCCGACACCGCCGCGAAGATCGCGCACCCCACCACGTTGGTATGCAGCAGGCGCCCCGGCAAACGCTGCACCCACGGCGCCAGACCTCGGAACATGTCGTTGGACAGCCGCGTGCGGAACAGAATCTCGCCCATCCAGATGAACAGCGGCAGCGCCGTCAGCGTCCAGCTGGACGACGAGCCCCACACCGTGACGGCCATCGCGTCGCCGGCCGGACGCGTGCTGAACAACTGCATGCCGATCCAGGCCACACCGGACAACGCCAGGCCGATCCACACCCCGCTGCCGAGGATCAGGAACAGCGCCACGATCAGCAGCGTGGTGATCGAGAAGTCGTTCATCGTGCGATGCCGATCATTCGTTGTGCAGTGCTTCGTCGCTGCTGATTTGCGCGCGCTGCCCGCGCCACTCGAGCCACCACTCGTCGGCCAGCGCGATCAGCAGCACCACCGAGCCGGCGGCCATCGCGAGCTGCGGAATCCACAGCGGCGTGGCATCGCTGGAGGTCGACACGTCGTTGAAGAGGGCGGACTGCCAAGCCAGCCGTACGCTGTAGAACGCCGTCAGCGCTGCCAGCGCCACCGACGCCGCCACTGCCCACAGCTCCAAAGCCCGGCGCGCGCGGCCTTGCAGATGCGACAGCAACAGCGTGACGCGGATGTGCTCGCCTCGTTTGAGCGTGTGCGCCAGCGCCAGAAAACCCGCGGCCGCCATGAGGTATCCAGCGTAGGCGTCGGTGCCTGGCACGTGGAAGTGCAGCTGCCGCCCCAGGATCGACACCAGCACCATCACCAGCAGACCGACCATGAACACGGCCGCCAGTGCGGCCGCGCCGTCGTACAGCCCGTCGAGCAGCCTGCGCACGAGCCCTTACTTGGCGCCGTAGGCGTCGACCAGCGCCTTGCCTTCGGGGCCAGCCTTCTCCAGCCATTCCTTGAGCATCGTGTCGCCGACCTTCTTCATGTCGTCCTTGAGTTGCGCGGTGGGCGGCTGGATCGTCATGCCGTTCTTCTTCAGCAGCTCGATGTACTCGACGTTCTTGGCCTTGGCCAGCTCCCAGCCGCGCGTCTCGGCGTCGGCGCCGGCCTTGAGCAATGCCTGCTTGGTCGGCGGGTCGAGGGCGTCGAACGCGGCCTTGTTGACGATCACCGCGTTCTTGGGCAACCAGGCCTGCGTGTCGACCCAGTACTTGAGGTGCTCATAGGTCTTGGTGTCGTATCCGGTCGAGCCCGAGGACATGTAGCTCTCGATCACGCCCGTGGCCATCGCCTGCGACAGCTCGGCAGCCTGCACGGTGACCGGCTGCGCGCCGACCAGCTCGGCCACGCGTGCGGTGGCGGGGCTGTAGGCGCGCCACTTGACGCCCTTGAGGTCGGCGGCGCTGTTGATCGGCTTCTTGGCGTAGATGCCCTGCGGCGGCCACGGCACCGAGTACAGCAGCATCATGCCTTGCTCGCCGAGCTTCTTCTCCAGCAGCGGCTTCTGTGCCTTGTAGAGCTTGGCCGCGCCGTCGAAGCTGTCGGCCAGGAACGGCAGGCCGTCGGCCCCGTAGATCTGCCATTCGTTCTGGAAGTTGGCCAACAGGATCTCGCCGATCTGCGCTTGGCCGCCTTGCACCGCGCGCTTGATCTCCGGCGCCTTGAACAGCGACGCGTTCGCGTGCACCGTGATCTTCAGTTTGCCGCCACTGGCTTTGTCGACGTCGTTGGCGAACTGCACCAGGTTCTCGGTGTGGTAGTTGCTCGCGGCGTAGCCGGCGGGCAGATCCCACTTGGTCTGTGCCAGTGCGGCGAGCGGCAGCGTGAGCGCGCCGAGCACGGCAGCGCACACAGGGATACGGCGGGTCGTCGACATCGGCTCTCCTGAAGGACGGCGTTGTGGGTGCCGCAAGCATGCGGCGTGCGATGCGTGCAGCGGATGCGGATTTGCCCCGACAGCCCGCGCTGCGATGCTTGCAGTCTATGAAGTAAGACGATAAATTGTCAATAAATCATCATCAAGTCACGCGTAAACCCTGATGAGCGCCCGCACCGCCACCCACCGCAAGAGCCCGCCACGCGGCGCCGCGATCGTTTCGTCGTCGCACCTGGTGAGCCCGCGCAGTCGCGAGCTGTCGGAGCTCGAGTTCGGACTGATCGTGGCGTGGAACGCCTTCTCGCGCTGGGCGGTGCGCTGCATGGCCGCTGCGGGGTGCCCCGACCTGACGATCACCGACGTGCTGCTGCTGCACCACGTGCAGCACCGTGCGCGCAACAAGAAGCTGGCCGACATCTGCTTCGTGCTGAACTACGAGGACACCCACGTGGTGGCGTATTCGCTGAAGAAGCTGGTGGCCGCCGGCCTGGTGCAGGCCGAGAGGCAGGGCAAGGAGGTGTTCTACAGCCCCACGCCGCAGGGCGAGGCGTTCGTGCAGCAGTATCGTGTCGTGCGCGAAGAATGCCTGGTGAAGAACCTCGACACCGAACTGAACGCCGACATCGGCGAGCTGGCGCGTCTGTTGCGCACGATGTCGGGCCTGTACGACCAGGCGGCGCGGTCGGCGTCGGCGATGTGACGGCATGTCGCCGCTCGGCGTGTTGACGCGCGCGAGTCCGCGCCAACGCATCGACCCGGGTCTTGGGGTCGACCCACATCGCTGGGTGGCATGAGTCCGCACCGAACCCGTTCGGGTTTTCTCGGCATCCTGATGCTGGACACGCGCTTTCCACGCCTGCCGGGTGATGTCGGCAACCCGGTGAGCTTCGCGATGCCGGTGCGCCATCGGGTGGTGGCCGGTGCGTCACCGCAACGTGTGGTGCGCGTGGGCGACCCGGCCTTGCTGCAGCCTTTCACAGACGTCGCGCGGCAGCTGGTGGGCGAAGGTGCGGCCGCGATCACGACGAGCTGCGGCTTTCTGGTCGAGTTCCAGGCCGCGCTGCAGGCGGCGTTGCCGGTGCCGGTGTGGACGTCGAGCTTGCTGAAGCTGCCGCAGCTCAATGCGCCGGGCGTGTTGACCGTCGACGCGTTGGCGCTCGGCGCGCGCCACTTGCACGCCGCAGGGGCCGACGCCACGGTGCCGGTGGTGGGGCTTGCCCCGGGCAGTCACCTGCAGCGTGCCCTGCTCGACGACGAAGCCACGATCGACGCGGCGCGCGCCGAGGCCGACGTGGTCGAGGCCGCCCAGCGGCTGGTGGCGCGCTGGCCCGCGGTGCGCGAAATCGTGCTCGAATGCACCAACATGCCGCCGTACGCCAAGGCCGTGGCGCGCGCGACGCGGCGGCCGGTCCATCACATCATCAGCCTGCTGCACGAGCGCTGGCAGGCGCTGGAAGAAGAAGCATGAACACCGCGACCCGCTGGCAGTTCTGGATCGACCGCGGCGGCACGTTCACCGACGTGGTGGGGCGCGCTCCCGACGGCACGCTGCAGACGCTGAAGCTGTTGTCCGACAACCCCGAGCACTACCGCGACGCCGCTGTCGAAGGCATCCGCCGCCTGCTGAACCTGAAGGTCGGCGAGCCGATCACGCCTGCGCAGGTGGAGTGCGTGAAGATGGGCACCACGGTGGCCACCAATGCGCTGCTCGAGCGCAAGGGCGATCGCACGCTGCTGGTGATCACGCGCGGCTTTCGCGATGCGCTGCGCATCGCGTACCAGAATCGGCCGCGCTTGTTCGACCGCCATATCGTGCTGCCCGAGTTGTTGTACGAGCGCGTAATCGAGGCCGACGAGCGCGTGGGCGCCAACGGGGAGGTGGTCCGCGCCCTCGACGAAGGCTCGCTGCGCAGCGCTCTGCAGCAGGCGTTCGACGCCGGCATCGCGAGCTGCGCGATCGTCTTCATGCACGGCTACCGCTACACCGATCACGAGCGATCGGCCGCGGCCATCGCGCGCGCGATCGGCTTCACCCAGGTCAGCGTGTCGCACGAAGTGAGCCCGCTGATGAAGCTGGTGTCGCGCGGCGACACCACGGTGGTCGATGCTTACCTGTCACCGATCCTGCGCCGCTACGTCGACCAGGTGGGCGCGCAGATGCCGGGCGTGCGGCTGTTCTTCATGCAGAGCAGCGGCGGCCTCACCGAGGCGCATCACTTCCAGGGCAAGGACGCCATCCTGTCGGGGCCCGCAGGCGGTATCGTCGGCATGGTGCGCACCGCGGTGGCAGCCGGACACCACAGGGTGATCGGCTTCGACATGGGCGGCACGTCGACCGACGTCAGCCACTACGCCGGCGAGTTCGAGCGCGCGTTCGAGACGCAGGTGGCCGGCGTGCGCATGCGCGCCCCGATGATGAGCATCCACACGGTCGCCGCCGGCGGCGGTTCGATCCTGCAGTTCGACGGCGCGCGGCTGCGCGTCGGCCCCGAGAGCGCGGGTGCCAACCCCGGGCCGGCGAGTTATCGCCGCGGCGGTCCGCTGGCGGTCACCGACGCCAACGTGATGCTCGGGCGCATCCAGGCGGCGCACTTTCCGAAGGTGTTCGGGCCCGGTGCCAACGAGCCGCTGGATCGCGACGGCGTGGTCGCGAAGTTCGGCGCGATGGCGGCCGACGTCAAGCGCAACACCGGGCGCGACGCGACGCCGGAATCGTTGGCCGCGGGCTTCGTGCAGATCGCGGTGCAGAACATGGCCAACGCGATCAAGCGCATCTCGGTGGCGCGCGGCTACGACGTCACGCAGTACACGCTGCAGTGCTTCGGCGGCGCCGGTGGCCAGCACGCCTGTGGCGTGGCCGACGCGCTCGGCATGACGCGGGTGTTCGTGCACCCGCTGGCCGGCGTGCTCAGCGCCTATGGCATGGGCCTGGCCGACCAGATCGCGATGCGCGAATCCGCGGTCGAGCGCTCGCTCGACGAGGCCGGTCTCGCTGCGGCGCGCAGCAAGCTCGCCGAGCTCGGGGAGGCGGCGCGGCGCGAGGTCGTGAGCCAGGGCGTCGCGACGGAGGTGGTGGAGTTGCGCCAACGGGTTCACCTGCGCTACCAAGGCACCGACACCGCGCTGGTGGTCGGCGCGGGCACGATGGCCGAGTTGCGCAGCGCGTTCGAGGACGGCTACCGGCAGCGCTTCGCGTTCCTGATGCCCGATCGCCCGCTGGTGATCGAAGCGGTGTCGGTCGAGGCGGTGGGCCCGGGCGAGCGCCACGAAACGCCGGCAAGCGGCGGCGCAGGGCAGCGCCACACGCCGCGTGCCGACGCGCAGGTGCGCATGTACCACGACGGCTGGCTCGACGCCGCATTGTTCGTGCGCGAAAGCCTGGCGCCCGGCGCGACCCTCGATGGGCCCGCGATCATCGCGGAGAAGAACGCGACCACCGTGGTCGATCCCGGTTGGCA
>Ga0068860_100001950_pt1 | contig 21844 bp, 24 predicted proteins | sample KBSSwiS32_FD_66597 | JGI IMG/M metagenome (GOLD analysis project Ga0068860, IMG submission 66597) | Switchgrass rhizosphere microbial communities from Kellogg Biological Station, Michigan, USA - KBS Switchgrass S3-2 | ecosystem: Host-associated > Plants > Roots > Rhizosphere > Soil ...
ATGTCGGTTGGCCGGAAAAATGCGGGGTCAGTCTGCACATGGTCGTGCCAGTCGAGTCCGTAAGCCTTGAACACCGCGTCCACAAAATCCTCCAGCTTGTGGGACTCGCCGGTGGCGATCAGGAAATCATCCGGCGTTTCCTGCTGCAGCATGAGATACATGGCCTCCACGTATTCCGGCGCCCAGCCCCAGTCGCGCATGATCTCGATGTTGCCAAGCCGCAACTTTTCCTTGTCACCGCGCGCGATACGGCCTGCGCCCGAGACAATTTTTTGCGTGACGAAACGCTCTGGACGCAACGGTGACTCATGGTTGAGCAAAATGCCCGAGCACGCGAAAAGATCGTAGGCCTCGCGATAGTTTGACACCGCGAAAAATGCCGCCGCCTTTGCCACCGCATAGGGACTCCTCGGCCGGAACGGGCTTTGCTCGTTGGCAGCGGTGCCGCCCGTGTCTCCGAAACTCTCGCTCGATCCCGCATTGTAAAGCCGCGCTTTCGTGCCAATGAACCGCAGTGCTTCCAGCAGATTCAATGTGCCCACGGTGATGCTTTCAAAGGATTCCATCGGCTGCTCAAACGACAGTCCCACGGAAGTCTGTCCGGCAAGATTGTAGATTTCATCCGGGCCGAAGCGCGTGATCACCTGTACCACGCTGCGAAAATCATTCAGCGCCATCGATTCCGTCTTCACCGCGTCGCGAATGCCGAGCCGCGTGAGATTTCGCATCGTGGACATCTGCGCATCGCGCGAGGTGCCGCAAACCTCATAGCCTTTTGACAGCAACAGCTTCGCCAGGTATGCGCCGTCCTGCCCCGTGATCCCGCAAATAAGCGCCTTTTTCATGTGCAGTGATCATTGCTGCAATGCGGGCGGTTCTTCAAGCTTCATCTGCCTCGGGTGCCTCACACGCTCGAAAATCCTGTAGCCCTGAACTGATCAACCCCGCGCAGATGGCGATGAATGTGTTCACGCAGACTACATCGCGGGCGATGGAGTCGGTGCGGCGTCCGCGGGAGTCGGCGTCGGCGACGTGGCCGCGTGGATTGCAGCCTTCGCTTCATCCAGTTTTTTGCCGGCTTCTTCCTTGAGTTCTTGAATCTTTGGCTCGGCGTCCTTTTTGATCTGTTCGCCTTCTTTCTGGATCTCTTTACCCAGTTTCTTTGCCTCTTCCCCGGCTTGATGCGCTTTCTCGACAGCTTCCTTTTTCAGCTTCTCAGCCTGGGTTTTGGCATTGTCTTCCGCCTCGCGTGCTTGTTTTTTGTCGCAAGCCGCAAGTCCCAGGGCGGCGGCCATTACAGGGACGATGAGTATTTTTGTTTTCATGGCAGGAGGGTGTTTGACGTGTTGTGCACTTTATAAAACGAAACAAACCCGCCGCCGGGATGCCTCTAGCGCAAAAAATTGTAGCGGAAAATGCAGCGCAGCGCGCTGAAACCGTCGCGCCAGTTGATCTTTTTCCCCTCGGCGTACGTGCGTCCGTAGTAGGAAATCGGCACCTCGTAGATCCTCAGGTCCATTTTCGCCACCTTGGCCGTGATCTCGGGCTCGAAGCCGAAACGGTTCTCCTCGATCGTGATCTTCTGGATGATCTCGCGCCTGAAAATCTTGTAACACGTCTCCATGTCCGTGAGGTTCAGGTTCGTCGCCATGTTAGAAAGCATGGTGAGGACGGTGTTGCCGACCGAGTGCCAGAAATAAAGCACCCGGTGCGCCCCGCCGCCCGCGAAGCGCGAGCCGAATACCACATCCGCCTTGTTCGAGAGGATGGGGTAGACCAGCGTCTCGTATTCGTTCGGGTCGTACTCGAGATCGGCATCCTGGATCAGCACGAGCTGTGACGTCGCCTTCGAGATTCCCGTGCGAAGCGCCGCGCCCTTGCCCTGGTTCACATCATGGTGGAAAACCTTCACGCGCGGCTCCGTCTCCGCGATCTTTTGCAGCACGCCCCACGAGCCGTCCCGCGAGCAGTCATCCACGATGATCAATTCCTGGATGCACGGCTGCTGCAACACCACGGCGATCACTTCGCCGACGGTGTTTGCTTCATTGTAAACTGGCATGACCGCCGATACACACGGCGGGGACGGAGGATGGGTAATCACGATGTCCGGTTTATCTCACTACACCGAATTCTGCACGGCGATTTTTCGCCCATGCGGATTCGTTTGAGGAGGAATCAACGGGCATCTCCGCGCCGAAGCTCACCGTCTGGATCTTGCCGGCATTGGCTCCACGCTGCACCAGGTACTGGCGCACCGACAGGGCGCGCTTCTCACCCAGGCCTCGGTTGTATTCCGCCGTGCCGCGCTCGTCGGTGAATCCCGCCACGATCACACTGCCTCCACCGCCCTTGAGATAATCCGCGACTTCATCGAGGATCGGCTGCTCGGAGCTTGAAATCGCGAAGCTGTCGAACGCGAAATGCACGGGCCGGAACTTGTTGCGGTCCACATTGGAGCTTGTAAAGGAGACGCCCTCCTGGCGGTCCGCCAGCGGCGTGCCGTTCACGGAATCGGAATCGGTGCCGGCGTATTGCGAGTCGCCGTTCTTCTTTTTGCCGAAGCTGCTGCATGCGTTCAGCGAGCAGAGCATCACTGCGGCGCTGGCAAATGTTACGAGTTTGAGGAAACGTGTGGTCATAGTGTGTATTCGGTTTGTTGCAGGTAAAGCCGCCCCTAGCGCGACCATGTGGGTTCGGTGATTTTACCCAGACCGTCGAGGATTTTTGTCCTCTTGCCGGTTTGGGCGTCAAGCAGATAAAGCGCGCCGCCCTGCGCGAGCAGGATGTGGCGGGAATCGGCCCCCCACACGGGATTCTCGCCGGAGGTCAGCGTGCGTGTCGTGCCGCTTTGCAAATCGAGCACCGCCACGGCGAATGAACCGCCTTCGCGCACATTGAACGCCACTTTTTTGCCATCCGGCGACCAGTTCGGCTCCGTGCAATATCCATGTCCCGTCGAGAGCAGTTGCCCCGAGCCTCCTCCCGAGGAGATACGGTAAAGCTGCGGCCCGCCATGCTCGTCATACGAGTAAATGATCTCGCCGCCATCGGGCGACCATGTGGGCGAGGATTCCACGCCCGGCGTGTGTGTAAGCCTGTGCGCCCCGCCACCGAGCACGTAAAGCTCGGGATTGCCGTCCTTGCTCAATGTCGCCGCGATGCGGCCATTCGCCGAGTAAGCCGCGCCGGTGTTTGTGCCGGGATATTTCGCAATGCGGTCGCGTGCTCCGCCTGCAAGGTCGATCTCGTAAATATCCGCGTAGCCGCTTTTGTAGCCCGTGTAGGCCAGCTTGCGCCCGTCCGCGCTCAGGCTCGGGTGGACGCTGATGTTGCCGTCGTGGGTCAATTGCTGGACGTTGGACCCGTCATAGTCCGCTGTGTAAATTTCTTTGCGTCCCGATTTCGTCGCCACAAAGGCAATCTTGCCGCTCGCGAACCCCTTGTTGCCCGTCAGCGTGCGCACGATGTCATCGGCAAACGCATGCGCCTTGCTCTTCGCCGTGCCGCTGTACGCGCTGGCCACCACGGAGCGTCCGCCGTGGTCGGTCACCTTGCCGTCCAGGCTGCCGCCGTTGGATGCGCCGCCGACGGTGAACGTCGCCGACCCTGCCGGCACGATTGCGAAATAACCCGAGAGCGCCAGGTCCGTCTGCACGGTCTTGGTGACGATTGCCCCGTCCGCGCCGCTGACCGGCGAGACTGCAATCCCGATCATATCACTCTTGCTCACGGTGATGGTGGGGGCTTCCGCGGCGGACAGGGAACGCGCGCAGAACGCGGCGAACAGCATAACAAGGAGATTCCTTTTCATAATGATGTGAGACGAGACTAGTGGGGAGTTAATTTAAGTTCAATCGGAACCACATAAAAATCGTCCTTGATCGAGGAGGGCAGGGGATCGATATGCGTGACACGGTGCGCAGCCGCCATCACCGATTCGTCCATGATCGCGTTGCCGGAGGGGCGTGCCAGTGTGACATCGGAAATGCGCCCGTCCTTTTCAATGCGGATTTTGATCACGGCGGAGAGGTCCGCGCCGGATTCCACAATCGCCGCCGGTTGCTGCCATTCGCTGCGGAACCGGTCCTGGATCATCGCGTGATACCAGCCAAGCTGCGAAGCCGTGTTCGAGCCCCCCTCCTGGCCCGGGCCTTTGCCATTGCCCTTCCCTTCTCCTTCGCCATGGGTGCCCTTGCCGGCCTTGGAAGTGCCGCCCTTGCCCGGAGACGAGGAGGTTCCGGGCGATTTCGCCGGTCCGCCCTCTGCATCACCGCCATCGTTGCTCCCATCATCTTTGACATGGGGTTTTGGCGTGGCAGAGGAGGCCTCATCGCCAGTGGAAGCCTTTTTTGGGGTCGCGGATTTCTTCGGGCTGGCGGAGGGGGATGCGCTCTTCTTTGGGCTCGGTTTTGCCGTCGGTGATTTCTTCGGGGAAGGTTTGGGTGTGGGTTTCGGAGTAAGCTTGGGCGTGGGTTTCGGGGTCGGCTTGGGTGTTTCCGCCGGTGTCGGGGTGGGAGTCGGCGTGGGAGTTGGAGTCGGTTTTGGTGTGGGTCGCGGTGTCGGGGTAGGGGTGGGCGTCAATCTCGGCGTTGGTGTGGGCAGCACGAGCTCGCTCGCGGCCTGATTATCAATCTTGTCCGGCCCTTTGTCCTGGGTATGCCGGGGGACTGGCGTTGCCTCCGGCGTCTCATCAGGCGTTGAGTCAGGCTGGGTGTCGCCATTCTTGCCCGATGCTGCGGCCTGGCTGCTGCTGCCGCCGTCGAGCCATGTCACGGTTTCCTCCTTTTTTCCGGAAAAAACCCCGCCCAGCCAGAGCGCGACCACCAGCACCACGTGCAGCATCGCGATGATCACCAGATTTCGCCGGAACGAATCGTTCCGCATCAGTCGCCTTCCGGGTTCGTGACCACGCCAAATTTCGTGATCCCCGCTCGCTGGATCGCCGCCATCACGTCGATCAATTTCTGTACAGGAAGCTCCTTGTGGGCGCGGATTGCCACGCCGATTTCGGTTTGGGACTGCTTCATGGACGCGAGAATCGATTCCAATTGGTCGAGAGTCACCGTCTCGCTATTCAATTTAACCACGGCATCCCGCGTAATCGCCACATTCTGCACGTGCGAAGGGTCCACCGCGCCCGCCGCCGCCTTGTCCGTGGGCACCCGCACATCCACGCTCTTTTCCATGAGCGGCGTGGTGATCATGAAGATGATCAGGAGCACAAATGCCAGGTCGAGCAGCGGCGTCACGTTCAACTCCGAGAGCGTGCTCATGCTGTGGCGTTGGGAAAAGCGGCGCATCCCTTATCTCCGGTAGGCCGGCGCGGCTGGCCGCGTGCCATGGTCCACGTATTTGTGCTCAAACTCGGAGGCAAGCTCCGCTGCGAAATTATCCATCTCCACGATCATCGACTTGATGCTCGTCACTAGGAAATTGTAGCCAAACATCGCCGGGATCGCCACCAGCAGCCCCGTCACCGTAGTGATCAGCGCCGCCGACACACCTGGCGCCATCGCCGCCAGGTTCGCTGACCCCGCCTCCGCCACCCCGCTGAAAGTATCCATTACGCCCCACACCGTGCCGAGCAGCCCCAGGAACGGCGCGCCGCTCACCGCCGTCGCCAGCAGGATCATTTGCGACTCCAGCTTCAGCGCATTCTCCCCCACTGCCCGCTCCATCGCCGAGCTCACCGCCCGCATCTGCGCCGGGGAAATCTTCGGCGCATCCTCCAGCCGCGCCCGGAAAGTTTCATCCACCTCCGGCGACCCCAGCAGGTGGAAAGTCAGGTCGCGGCATCCCGCAATATAAACCGCAAAAATCGGCGTCCCGTCGAACCGCACCTTGTTCTCATAGAGCCGCAACGGTTGCCGGTCCGAGCGGAACCGCTCCAGGAATGTCCGCGTCAGTTTTCCCGCGCGCCGCACCACGCCCATCTTCGTCCACATCACCGCCCAACTGCACGTCGAGGCAACGAAAAGCGTAAACAGCACGATCTTCCCGGGGAGCGTAGAGTGCTGGAAGGCAAAGAGCAGCCCCCCGCTGGCAAGCAGATGCGTCGAAAATATCAGTGATGCCATGTGGATTTCAGTTCCCTGCATATAAACCGTCCCGCCCCATAAACAAAGGGGAAAATGGGCGTGGAAGGGAGGAGGGATGAAGGCGGAGGGCGGAAATGCCGGAACGATGAATGACAGTCTCACGCGCAACGTGACTTTGATCTTGTCTTCAAAGTCCCATCGGGACGGCCAGAGAATAGGCAGGCGATTCATCGCCTGCTACCCTAATAGAAAACGACAAGTCCCGCAGGGACGAAAGAGCGCGCGGATTGAATAGTTTCACTTGGTCACGGATGGGTATTTTTTCGCTGCTTCAAGTCCTGGGGAAAACAATGTAAAGGCGCCGTTTTCACAAGAATATTGATAAGGAAAACCGAAGGTATCGTGGAACGTATCACTTCCCCGCCAATGAATAAACGGCGTGTCCCACGCAGGGTCGTTGTGATTGTTGAAGCAAAGATCCTCGAGTATGGAAGGAAGACGCCCGAAAGCGATTTTGTAAAAACCAATCGCCACACGCAGCAAATGCATTTGGGCCTCTGCATCAATGATACGTTCATTTGGGTCTGCTCTGTCCGTGAAGGCCTTCCAGAATGTTCTAGCTGCCTCCCAAGGATGTGTCAGGACATATTGCAAAAAACGGAAAATAAAGGATCCTGTTCGTTCACGCGAAGGGGCGGATTTTTCGGATTCTTTCATGACATGGGTGCCGTGAGGCAGGTGGCGGCAGAATAATTTGGATCCCTTGCATTATTCGATTAAAATCGAATCTTGAAAGAAGCGTGGTTTCGATAAAGATGAAAGTCTAAAGCCTGAAAACGAGAATCCCTTTTGTACAAGTTGCCAAATAAATCATTGCTCGCAATCGCCGGGAAATCTCTCGCGTTTCTTCTAGCTTTGAAATCTTTGCTCCCGGCATCCGCCCGCGCCGACGACAACCCCTACGACCTCGTCGGCAAAGTCCTGGTGCCGCTTGCCAACCTCTTTGTCGCCGAGCCGAAAGGGCCAAACCGCGCATTGTCCGCCGACCTTGTCCTTGAGGAAGCCACCGGTCTCCCGCCAGAGGCTGCAGGGCAGGTGATCAGCATCCAGGTTCAGAGCCCTGACAAGCTCCTCGTGCGTGGCATCGCGATGGGCCAGCCGCTCATGATCTGCCGCAACGGACAGGTGCTATGGGTGTATCCCGGCTCAAAGATCGGCGCGTTGCTCCAATCCGCGGAGCTGTCGAAGGCCGACCCGGATTTCAGGCTCCCGCCTTTCCAACTCCCCGTGAACGAAAAGCAACTCGTCTTCCTCCCCGTGCTATTCCAGGTGCGCGATTCCGGCGAACAGGCCGTGAACGGCGTCAACTGCCGTGTGCTCGACGTCGCGCTCATGCCAGAGCTTGCACATTCGATCAGGGCCGAGGGCTGGATCGCCCGCCTCTGGATTCGCCCCGCCGCCACGCTCTCGCGCTTTGAACTCGCCCACGGGCAATGGCATGCGACCGTGGGCGTGAAGAAGCTCGTCTACGCCCCATCGCTCGCGCCGGAAACATGGCAGCCCGACCCGGAGACGGCGAAGGACGTCCTGCAACTCAAGCCCTCGCGTTACAAACAGTTGCTCGACGCGGCCTCGGCGGCCTTTGTAAAATACAAGCAGCCTGCCACCGCGCCCGCTTCCAATTAAACCTCCGAACCTCAAATGGCCCCGACCGAAAAAATCTTCTTCATCGACACCGACCAGGGAAAAATCGCCGCCGTGCTCCACGACGCGGGCGGCGACAAGATCGTGATCATGTCCCACGGCTACACCGGCAGCAAACATGAGTCCGGCCGGCTCTTCGTGACCACCGCGCGCACGCTCGCCGCCGGCGGCATCACCACGCTGCGCTTCGATTTCATGGGCTCGGGCGACAGCGAAGGCGAGTTCTACGAAATGTCGCCAAACACCGAGATTCGCGACCTCATGAACATGATCGCATGGGCGCGCCGTAAAAAATACCGCCACATCGGCCTCATCGGCCTCAGCTTCGGCGGCGGCGTATCCATCTGCGCCAGCGCACAGTCGCCGGACGTAAAAACACTCGTCACATGGTCCAGCGTTCCCCACTTCAAGGACTGGCGTCCAAGCTCCGACGAGCATTTTTCAAAAAAATCGCCAAACCCGATGAAGCCCGGCAAAAACTTTTACACCGATCGCCCGAAAGTCGACGTGCCGCAAGCCTACTGCTCCCTGCAAATCCCGAAACTCCAGATCCAGGGCAGCAACGACCTCCCCGGCTTCGTTGAGGAATTCAGCTTCTACTTCCCCCGCGCCAAAGGCATAAAAAAACACCTCGTCCTTCCCAAAGCCGACCACACATTCACCACATGGTCCCACCGCCGCCGGGTAATCGCCGAAACCCAAAAGTGGTTCCAAAAATATCTTTAGCCCACAGCGCGTGGCTTAAAATTAGGCCCCCAAATGGTAAATGTTAAATGATAAATCTTAAATGTCTTAGGGCCTCAAATGCGCAAACCGCTTGTCCCACTCCTTGGGTAGCCGGATCGGCCTCCCCTCCGGCATCTGGACCACCGCGAGCATCTGCCGGGATTTCACAATCATCGCCCCATCCGCTGGCCGCGTGACCTCAAACGCGCACCAGAACCGCGTCCGCTCCACCTTCTCGATCCAGCCTTTCACGACAAGCTTGTCGCCGAGTGTCGCGGGCTTTTTGTAATCAATCTCCGTGCGCACCACCACCGGGTAATGATGCGTCTTCGCCATCGACACAAGTCCCATGCCGATCTGTTCCCCGAGCAAAGTGCGCGCAATCTCGATGAAGCGCAGGTAGGCGATATTGTGCACCACCGCCGCGCAGTCGGTATCGAAAAACATAACCTGCACCTCGGTGTGGATCGTGGGCGTCTCGTGATGCGACATCCCCCCTTTATGTGCGAGAGGGCAAGGGGAGCGCAAGAGCGGAAAACATAAGTCCCATTCGGCCCATCGTCTCCAAAGCGAGGCATTGCCCCAGCCTTCCAATTCATATAAAACTCATCCCCATGACCACGCGACACAATCCACTGGGTAAAAAGGCAATCATCCTCGCAGGCGGCGCAGGCACGCGGCTCTATCCGCTTACGCAGATCGTCTGCAAGCAGCTCCTGCCGATCTACGACAAGCCGATGATCTATTACCCCCTATCCACGCTCATGCTGGGCGGATTAAAGGAGGTGCTCATCATCTCCACTCCGAAGGACGTGCCCGTATTCCGCGACCTCCTCGGGGACGGTTCCCGCCTCGGCATGAAGATCGAATACGCCGAGCAGCCCAAGCCCGCCGGCATCGCCCAGGCATTCCTCATCGGCGCCGACTTCATCGGCGACTCCGGCGTCACGCTTATACTGGGTGACAACATTTTCTCCGGCAACCTCGACTTCTTCCGCGAAGCCCTTGCCATCGAGCGCGGCGCATGCGTGTTCGGCTACAAAGTGCGCGACCCCGAGCGCTACGGCGTCGTCGAGTTCGGCCCCGATGGCCGCGCCATCAGCCTCGAGGAAAAACCAAAGCAGCCGAAAAGCCACTTCGCAGTCCCCGGCCTCTATGTCTACGACAACCGCGTCGTCGACATCTGCCGCAACCTCAAGCCCTCCGCCCGCGGTGAACTGGAAATCACCGACGTAAACCTTGAATATCTCCGCGCCGGCGAGCTGAACGTGCGCCTCCTCAGCCGCGGCATGGCCTGGCTCGACACCGGCACCCAGGAAAGCCTCCTCGACGCCAGCAACTACATCGCCGCCATCGAAAACCGCACCGGCCTGAAAATCGCCTGCCTCGAGGAAATCGCCCACTACATGAAATTCATAGACTCCCCGAAGCTGAAGCAGTTAATCGAGAAGCTGCCAAAGAACGAATACCGCGAGTATCTGCAACTGGTGCTATCGGAAGCAAAATCGTGAGATACCCTTACAGCTTATCAGTTTGGTAGCGTCTCTATCGTAGCGTATTTGTGAATAATATTCTGTGCAGCAGTCAAAGCCTGTTCACGATAGAAAAGATCCACCGCATGGATCTCGTCGTCTTTTTTTGTTAGCGAATCCTTTGCCCAGTATTGTCGGACGGGTCCGAGTGGTAAATGATCCGTTTCAGACTCTATCGCTACAAACACCATGAAATCAGGGTCCTTTTCAGCCCGAAACCAGGTGCGATATGGAATAAACTTTCTTGAAGCTTCAACAGCGCCCATCCGGCCTTCGATAAGATCATTGGCGAGGTTAACTACGCAACGGCAGTATTCTTTCCACGAATTTTCGTCAGTGACCCAAGAGGGTATATCCATAGACTCAAATGTTTGGCTGAATCGATGCGACTGCGAATCTACTTCCCGCCAATATACGTCTGCCACTCCGCCGGCAGCGGCGCACTCTCAACGCCGCTCGCAATACGCCCCTCAAACGTCGGCTCAAACTTCGTGCTTGTACCGTAAACCATGATCAGATCCTGCGAGCCTTCCGCGCGCAGCGCATGCGCCACCCCCGCCGGAATGATCACCCCCGCATTATTCGGCCCGCGCAGATCGTCCCCCTCGATGATAAAACGCATCACGCGTCGCGGCATCCCCACGCGCTCATCCACAAAGATCATCTCCGCATTCCCCTGGATGAAAAACATCGTGTCCCATTGCTCCTTGTCGTAAGGCCGCAACTTGTAATTCTCCGGCTCGTCGATGAAAAGCCGCTTGAACCACGCCGCCGGCTCCTGCCCCTTCGGAATGGCTGGTGGATGAATATGAAAACCCTTCGCTGTGCCGGCAAACATGCGCGCAGTTGCCCATTGCCCCGGCCAGAGCCCGATCTTTCCCATCACGCCTTCGCCTTCGCGCGCAAATTCGCCGAAAATCCCGCGTTGCCGTTGCGGATAAACCTTCCTCGCAAAAAATTCCACCCCCGGAATCCATGCCGCCGCGATTTCAGGCTGTGTGCGGTCTGCCGCAATCAATTCCCGCGCCTCGACCCCGGAGGTCGCAAGACGCCCGGCGAGCGATTTCACATTGTAATCCCGTTGCGAAAGCTGCGCTCTGGCCGTATCCGTGAGACCTTTCCATAAATCACTCATGGACTGGAATCTAAATACTTTGGCCGGAATGTGGCAACAAAAACACAGGGCCCCTGAAACCGGCATGGGCCGGCATCATTTTTGGGTACGCTTTCCTGTTTCACTCCGCGCTGGACAATCCGGCGCGAAAAATCGAGTTTTATCGCCATGTCCACGGGATATTTAGCCCTCGTCCTGCACGCGCACCTCCCCTATGTGCGGCATCCGGAATATCCGGAATTCCTGGAGGAGGACTGGCTGTACGAGGCGATCACGGAAACCTACGTTCCACTGCTGCAGGTGCTGCACGGCATGGTCGACGACGGAGTCGACTTCAAGCTCACCATGTCGCTCACGCCCACCCTCTGCTCCATGCTGCGCGACCCGCTTTTGCAGCAGCGCTACCTGCGCTACATCGAGCGCGCCATCGACCTCGCAAAACACGAGATGGACCGCACCCAGGGCCAGGGGCAGCTCCACGACCTCGCCCGGTTTTACTTCGAGCGCTTCACCGCCTGCCGCGATCTCTACGTCGACACATGGAAATTCGATCTCGTGTCGGTCTTCAAGGATCTGCAGGACAAAGGCTATCTCGAAATCATCACCTGCGCCGCCACCCACGGCTTCCTGCCGCTCATGGAGAATTTCCCCGAGGCCGTGCGCGCCCAGATCTTCATCGCCCGCGACCACTACCGCGAGTGCTTCGGGCGCGACCCGAATGGAATCTGGCTGCCCGAGTGCGGCTACGTTGCCGGCGTGGAACAAGTGCTTCAGGAGGCCAATATCCGCTGGTTCATCATCGATTCCCACGGCCTCATGTTCGGAAACCCCCGCCCGCGCTACGCGATCTACGCGCCTTGCTTCACGCCCGCCGGCCCCGCAGCCTTCGCCCGCGACCGCGAATCCAGCCGCCAGGTCTGGAGCGCCGAGGAAGGTTACCCCGGCGACCCCGCCTACCGTGATTTCTACCGCGACATTGGCTTCGATCTCTCGCACGAATACCTGAAACCCTTCCTCTCACACGACGGCACGCGCAAATTCACCGGCATCAAATACCACCGCATCACGGGCCGCGTGCACGAGAAGGAAATATACAATCGCGGCTGGGCCATGGGCGCCGCCGATTCGCACGCGGGCAACTTCATGCACAACCGCGCCCGCCAGATCGAACACCTGCGCAGCAACACGAACATTGACCCCATCGTCATCAGCCCGTTCGACGCGGAACTTTTCGGCCACTGGTGGTTCGAGGGGCCCGAATTTTTGAATCTTTTCATCCGCAAGTCAGTCTATGACCAGCATGAGTTCAAGCTCGCCACGCCCACGCAGTATCTTGCGGACCACCCCACACAGCAGCTCGTCGTCCCATCCTCATCAAGCTGGGGTCACAAGGGCTACTGGGAAGTCTGGCTGGACGAAAGCAACGCATGGATTTATCCCCACCTCCACATGGCCGCCAAGCGCATGACCGAGATCGCCCGCATCAACGCCGAAAACACCTCCGAAATCATCGATCGTGGCATGAAACAACTCGCGCGCGAGCTCCTGCTGGCGCAATCCAGCGACTGGGCATTCCTCATGAAAACCGGCACCGCCAAGGCGTACGCCAGCAAGCGCACGAAAGACCACATCCTGCGTTTCACCCGGCTCTACGACCAGATCCGCTGCCAGAAGATCGACGAGGAATTTTTGAAAAACTGCGAGTGGCGGGACAACATCTTCCCGGCCATAAACTGGCGGTACTACATTTAAATAACGAAGCCCGAAGTTCAAAATGAGCCTCATCCAGCGCGTAGTCTTTTTCGTCATTCTGGTTTCGTCATTCGTCATTACTGCAACTGCCCAGGACTCCGAGCCCCCGAAAAAGAACGGCATCCAGTTGCAATTCATCCCGCCCCCGATGGAGGGCACGGTCAGCATGGGCATCTACGACCCGGCAGGGAAACTCGTGCGCGTATTGCATCAGGAGGCGCATGAGGACGAATTCTTCCCCGCGCTAAACGGCCTCATCACCTACTGGGACGGCAAGGACGACTCCGGCAAAGTCATGCCCGCCGGAAAATACCGCGCCCGCGGATACATGGTCGGTGCGATGGACTTCGACGGCGTGGCCTTTGTTGGCAACGATTGGGTTAGCGACGGTGACTCTCCCAGAATCAAGAACGTGTTGAACATCTCCAGCAGCGAAGGGAATCTTCTGATGTTTGTGCAGTCGGCGGATAACACCTTCCTTCGCTTAACCTGCGATCCCGCGGGCAAGATCATCAAGAAAGAGCGTATCGAACAGTTTGCCGCAAAGAACCTGGGAGACTGGCCAAGTGGCGGATCAAGCGGATATTCCAGAAATTCCTCTTTCCTGCCGGTGTCGGCAGTGACGATCCGAGACGGGAAGATTTTTTATACGGAAGAACTGAAAATTCCCTCTCTTGTTCATCCAGTCGATGCGTGGCTTGCTCGCGATGAGGGGATTTGGGTGATTGACCGTGCCGCCGATGGTGTCAGCGATATCAAGGAATTTTCGCTCAAGGGGGAGTTCAAACGCCATCTGGCCGTCCTGCCGGACGATCCCACACCTGTAAAAATTACCGCTTCACAAACCAGCGACACGATTTTCCTGCTTGAAACCAAAACCAATTTGCAGCGGGTGCGCGCCCTGTCTCTCCAGCCAAAGAATGATGCTCCCGCTGACGCGACCTCGGTTTGGAAAATCGACTTTTCAAAAGTTATACATGCCGGTGACACGCTGGACCAGATCCGCGACCAGTTGAAAATGCCGGACGACAAGCCATTCGTTCCGCAGGATAAAATCCGGCTCACCCTGCTGCCGAACCCTTTAGAGCAGGACAAACCCGGGGCGGTGGACATCAGCATCGGCGTCGATGCAAAGGGCAGTTTCCTCAAGGCGGGCGACGGGTTGCCGCTCTGCCGCGTGAGCGAGACGGCGAATCTCAAGTGGGCGTCGATGGCGCGCGAACCTGGAAGCAAGGCCGTGATCATTTTCCAAAGCGATGGCGCGGTCGTGGAGGAATTCAAAGTCGGCAAGCTCGCAAACATGGTGGCCTTCGACTGCGGCGATTTCATGTTCGATCCGGCGAAGGTGAAGTGACGTGCGTCGAAAACACCGGTAAATAACGGATGATTTCTTTCTATGTTTTTCGCGGCCTTTCGCGTATTTAGCGGGCAGATTTTTTATGTCCCGCAATATTGTCTATTTCGATCTCGAAACCCAGCGCACCGCCAACGACGCAGGCGGGTGGGACAAAAAGCGCGAAATGGGCATGTCCGTGGGCGTGACATACAGCTCCGCTCTCGATGAATACCGCATTTATCCTGAAAAACGCGTTGACGAATTGATCGAGCAACTCGTGAAAGCTGATCTCGTCGTCGGGTTCAACGTGGTCAACTTCGACTACGAGGTGCTCATGGGCTACACAATCCTCGACCTCCCGCACCAGTGCCGCACGCTCGACATGCTTGTGGATATCGAGGCCGTGCTCGGCCACCGGCTGAGCCTCGACGCCGTTGCCATGGCATCCCTCGGCGTCGGCAAGACCGCGGACGGCCTCGACGCAATCCGCTGGTGGCGTGAAGGCAAGCTCATGGAGATCGCGGAATACTGCTGCTACGATGTGAAGTGCACGAAGCTCGTGCACGAATACGGCATCAATAACAAGAAGCTGTTTTATACCGATCGCTTCCAGCAGAAGAAGACAGTGGCGGTGGAGTGGAGCTGATTCGCGGGGCCGTGGCTACAGCCGTTGTTTTCCAAAAACATCCCATCTGGAAATCAGCGGCGTGATTTTCCAGTTCACCCACGCAGCCACACCGATTCCCAGTAGCATCCCCGCGACCACATCGGAAAGATGATGTGCATTCACGCAAATCCTTGCGGCGGAAATAAGGATCGGCACCGGCAGCAACAGCCAGCCCGCTCGCCTGCGCAGTAAAAGTAGCGGCGCGATCAAACCCATCGACGCTGCGGCATGGGCCGAGGGAAACGCGTTGTAATTGGAATTGATAACCACCCATTGGCCATTGGCCCTCGGGCCATACCAGCCCTGCTCGACCGCCTGCGGAGCGCTGGGTCGTGTGCGTCCGGTCGTGGCACGAATGACATTTGCCCCGAGTCCGGCAAGAATGGACGCGATGACCATCACGCAAAGGATGCGCAGGCACGTAATATCACGCCGGAGCCAAGCCACGATCCCCGCGAGCATGCACGGCACCATGAGCCAGTTCCATTGCCCGTAGTGGCTTCCGAACCGCCCGAACGCCAGCACAGCCGGGGTCGTATGCGTTTTCATGAATCCAAGCACAGCATCATCGAGGCAAAACGAGATGCCCGTGAGAACCGCCGCCGCCAGCAACCATAGCGCAACGGCCTTGCCGCGAGTTGTTTTCATTGCCATGCTGTCAGAATCAATAAAGTGAATCGCCTCCTTTTGCATCCTAATATTCGTCTCGTCGCGCTTTTTGCATTCGCGCTCGCATTGCACCTGTGCGGCACATGGATTCTGCCGCTCATGGACCGCGACGAGCCCCGTTTCTCCGAGGCCTCGCGGGAAATGAGCCAGCGCGGCGACTGGATTCTCCCCACATTCAACAACGAGCCCCGCTACGACAAACCGCCGCTCACCTACTGGTGCCAGATCGCGTTCTACCGCATGCTCGGCGAAAACGACCTCGCCGCTCGCCTTCATTCCGCCTTGTTCACAGCGCTCACCGCACTAGTCGTCTTTGGTTTTGCATCGCGACTTTACGACTCCCGCGTCGGCTGGTGCGCGGCGCTCGCTTTCACCCTCAGCCTACAGGTCATGGTGCAGGCAAAAGCCGCCGTCGCGGACATGCCCATGGTATTTTTCGTCGCGCTGGCGGCATGGGCCGGCTGGGAATTGCTTTCATACGGAACGAGAAAGTGGTGGTGGATTTTCTACATCGCGCTCGCGCTCGGTTTTCTTGCCAAGGGCCCCGTCGCATGGCTCCCACTCGTAAGCCTGCTGATCTACGCAAAATGGAACAAGGTCGATGGTTTGAACGCCATCATGAAATTCCAATATGGCATCCCGTTCATGGTCGCGTTGGTCTGCCTGTGGGGCATTCCCGCGATGCTGAAAACGCACGGCGAGTTTTTCAGCGTCGGCATCGGCAAGCACGTCGTGCAGCGCTCGTTCGTCCCCATGGAGGGCCACGGCGGCGGTGGCGCGCTCACCTATTTCGCGACGCTGCCCCTCTATTTTGTCACGTTTTTCGCGAGTTTCTTTCCGTGGTCGGTTTTTTCGCGGCCCACATGGCTGCGAATCAAAAAGAAGCGTACGCAGATCGATCTCTATCTCCTCTGCAACATCGTCCTGACCTTCGCGGTCTTCAGCCTGGTAAAAACCAAGCTGCCCCACTACACGCTGCCCGCCTTCCCGCTGCTGGCGTGTCTCTTCGCCCCGCAACTTGGCGCGTTGCGTCCGTCCCTTTTCAAGAAACTCGCGGCCACCATGGCAGTCCTCAATCTCGCCGTCTCATTCATCCTCTTTCCATGGATGTCATCGCACTTGATGGTGCCTATCAAGCACATCAGCGCCTCCGTAAAACTGCCGCCAAACACGGAATTTGCATCCGTGGATTACGATGAGCCGAGCCAGATCTGGTATTTTCGCCGGCAACTGAATACGTGGCACGTGCTCCTGGAACCGAAAGCAGTGGAGGATTTCATGAGCAAACCCGGCCCGCGGCTTTGCGTGCTTCCTGCGGACATGGCCGGGGCATTGCCCGGTGCGGGTGGATGGGAACACATTCCGTTTGCAGGCAGGGACCTTGCCAATGGCAAACAACTCTCGCTCGCGATGTTGCTAAAACGCTAGCGGGAAACCGCGCGTTATTTCCACTTTTTCAAAACCACCGCGACATTCGTCCCACCAAATGCGCTGCCATTGTTAATCACGATATTAGGCACGGCATCGATCGGCTTTGTGATAATCGGCACACCCTCGCACGCCGGATCGAGCTCGCGGATATTTGCCGACACCGGCATGAAGCCTTCCTTGAGCGCCAGGCAGCAGATCGCCGTCTCCAGCGCGCCGGCCATGGAGAGCCCGTGGCCCGTGATGCTCTTGGTGCTGCTCACATACGGCACTTTGCCGCCCGCAAAAACCTTCTTGATCGCCCCGATCTCCGCCAGGTCGCCAGCGATGGTCGCGGTAGCGTGCGCGTTGATATAATCCACGTCATCGGGCTTGATGCCGGCGGATTCGATCGCATTGCCCATCGCCCGCACCACACCGCCGCCCTCGGGGTCAGGGGCCATCACGCTGTATCCGTCCGACGATTCGCCCCAGCCGAGCACTTCTGCGTAAATCGGCGCGTTGCGTTGCAGCGCGAGTTCCAGTTCCTCCAGCACCAGTACAGTCCCGCCGCCGGTCAGCGCAAAACCATCGCGATTTTTGTCAAACGCGCACGGGCTGAGCGTCGGGTCGGTCTTCTGCGTGAGCGCGCGCAATCCCGCAAACGGCAGGATGCTGAACATGTTGCAATCCTCCGCGCCCACCACAAACATCCGGTCCTGCCGGTTCAACTTGATCTGGTCCACCGCCGCGCCGAAGGCGTGCGCGGATGACGTGCACGCTGTCGCCACACCGAGCATCGATCCCTTGATCTTGAAACTCGCGCCGATATTGATGTTCAGGCTCCCGGGGATGCTCGCCACCATCCCCAGCGGGTAGCAGCGGTAAATGCCCTTCTTGAGCATCTGGGTCAAAAATTCATACGTCAGCCAGGTCGAGCCGGCCGAGGCGCACATCGCCCCGGTGCGCGGATTGGAGACCATCTCCTCGGTCAATCCTGCCTCTGCGATCGCCTGCTGCATCGCGCAAAACGCATACACGCAGTTCGGCCCCATCGAGCGCAACTGGTCGCGCGGGATGCTGTAGCCCTCCGGCACCGTCCATTCCTCCGGTCGTGCTGTCCCGAAAGTGAATCCTTTCACCGTCCCTGCGAGTTTCACGGGGATGTCCGGCTTCTGCAGTTCGTCAAAAATCTCGATGCCTGTGATCGTCTCCTTCAGGCTCTTGAGCACGTCCGCCCTGTTGTTGCCGATGCTGGTGATGAACCCCAGCCCGGTGACGACCACGCGTCTCATTCCGGCGCCTCCATGCCGAAGGCCAGCACTACTTTTTCGATCTCGGCCACGCGTTTATCATGCACCCAGACATTTCCACGGAAAATGGCGAGCGGCTTGCGCAGTTGCGCCAGTTTCAGCTTCAGCACGAGCGTGTCGCCGGGTCGTGACTTGCGGTAAAAGTGCGCCCCATCCATCGATGCGAAGAGCACCTGGCTCGCACTGATCGGCCCGCCAAGCCGTTCCGGCGCATTGTGCAGCACCCACAGGCACCCCGCCTGCCCCAGCGCCTCGAATACGATCGAAGCCGGGAAGACAGGATCATTCTTAAAATGCCCCTTTAGGAAAGATTCATCGCCACGGATCAAATACGTCGCGTTCACCTCGTCCCCGGTCAATTCCGCCTGGTCCAGGAACATGAACGGCGGCTGCTGCGGGAGAATCGCGCAGATTTCCTCGTGGGTGAACCGCGTGGTGGGTTTTTCGCTCACTGCGACCTACTGCTTTTCGTCGAGTTTCTGCTCCAAAAATTTGCGCACGTCCCCGAGCGTCTTGACTTCGCGCAACTCCGCGTCCTCGATCACCACGTCCACGGCATCCTGGATATCCAGCACGATTTCGAGCATGGTCAGGGATTCGATGTGCAACTCCGAGAGGTTCGTCTCCTCTGTCGCGGCCTTCAAAAGGTCGGCCTTGTCGGCGGGAAGATAGCGTTGCACGACTCCCTTGACGATGATCGGCAGCAGCGATTTGTCGCCCGTTTGGCGGAACTTCACGATTGCATCGACGGTTTCGTCGCTGCAACGTTTGAATTGCTGCCTGATCTCGGCAATTTCTTCGTCAGTCAGTGTATTGGACATAGGAACGGGAAGTGTAATACACCAAGCCGGAGAATCACCAAGTTTTTTTTAAAAGACGGCGCAGGGCCCGCAAAAGCCCTCTCTTATTGAAGAATCGCTGCAAATGCCGGGTTTAATGCATCCAATTCCAGTGGTGGGCACGCAGTACCTGTAGATGCGCAGGTTCATGATTTTCGGGAGGAAGGGCTTTATTGGTATCTCATTGGTCTTGGTGATCTTATCCCACAAAAGCTTTTCCGCCCCTTCGGTTCTCCAATCGCGGGTCATTCGCTATGTTGCGATCGGAGACTCCTATTCGATAGGCGAGGGGGCCACGGTGGAGGCATCATGGCCTTCCCTCCTGACCAGGCACCTGCGCGCCAGCGGCATTGATATCGCCCTGGTGGCAAACCCGTCGCGCACAGGCTGGACCACCCGGGATGTAATTGAAAATGAACTCCCCGTATTCATGAAATCCCGTCCAGACTTTGCCACTCTGCAAATCGGAGTGAACGACTGGGTGGCAGGCGTGACACCGGAAGTTTTTGAAAAGCGTCTTTCGACAATCATGGACAGGATGCTCTCCGTCCTCCCCGACAAAACCCGCCTCGTCGTCGTCACAATCCCGGATTTCTCCGTCACCCCCACAGGCGCAATGTACGGCAAGGGCCGCGACATATCCGCCGGTATCGCCGGGTTCAATACGATCATCCTGAAACAAGCCGCCCGCAGAAACCTGAAAGTCGTCGACGTATTCCGCATCAGCCGCCACATGGCCGAAGACACCAGCCTTGTCGCCCCCGACGGCCTGCACCCTTCGGCAAAGGAATACGCGCTTTGGGAGCAGGCGATCTTCCCCGTCGTCCAAAAGATGCTGAAGCCAGGGAATTAAGTTCCCAGCGTCCGGATCTTCAAAAAGGACTCATCCTTACCTTATGCCGTCATCGTGAGCGGAGCGGAGGCTTTGCGGAGCGCAGTCGAATCGATCTCTAACTATTTCCCGACAATCACCGCGCCACCGGCACCATCCGCATCCCATACTTGGACCGCAGCGTCAGTTGAGGCTGCATTTCCACGCGATGCCCGGGGGCAAGTTTCAACTGCCATTTCTGCGCGATCACGGAAAGTGCGACAACCCCTTCCAGCCAGGCAAATGGTTCGCCAAGGCACTGCCGCGACCCGGAGGAAAACGGAAAATAGGAATACTTCGGTCGCGAAAGCTCTGCTTCCTGCGTCCAGCGTTGTGGATCAAATTTTTCCGGCTCGTCAAAAAAGCGCGGGTCATGCTGGGTGACATATTGCGAGAGCAGCACGATCGCATTCGCGGGCACGCTCATGCCGCCAATCTCGCAATCATTGATCGCGCGTCGGCCTACGATCCAGACCGGCGGATAAAGCCGCATCCCTTCCGCAAAAATCATCTCCACATATTTCAGGCGTGGAATGTCACTGAGCGTCGGCGCATTTTTCTGCAATACCGTGTCCACCGTCTCATGCAGTTGCTTCTCGATCTCCGGATGCTTCGAGAGCAGATACCATGTCCACGTAAGTGCATTGGCCGTGGTTTCATGCCCCGCGAGAAAAATGGTCATCGCCTCGTCGCGCAATTCGATGTCGCTCATCTGCGATCCATCCTCATCCCGCGCCGCGAGGAGCATGGAGAGCAGGTCGCCCGTGTCCCCGCCAGCCGCGCGGCGGTCCTGGATGATCCTCAGCACCGCGGCGTCCAGCCGGATGCGCGCCTGGTCAAACTCTGCGACTTCGTTGGGCGGTATCGTCGATTTCTCGAGCATCCGCAGCACTTCGCTCAGCGCATTCTGGATTTCCACCGCTTCCGCCTCCACATCCGCACCGAAGAGCGTGTCGGCAACGATCACCATCGCGAGCCAGTTCATTTCCGAGGACAGGTCGAAGGCCTTTCCATCCGTCCATCGGTCGCGCACCCGTTGCGCCACCTTCACCATCGTGTCTGCATAGGCCGCGATCCGCGCGCGGTGAAACGCGGGCTGCGAAAGCTTGCGCTGGCGGGCATGGTAGGCGCCCTCACTCACGAAAAGCCCCTGCCCGAGCACTTCCTTGAGGCGGTCCACGGCGAACCATTTCGTGAAATTCCGGTCCTTCCCCACAAGCACTTCCTTGATCATGTCGGGGTGGTTGACGAAATAAAGATTCTGCTCCCCGAGATTGAAGTGGCAGATATCACCGTACTCGCGTGCAAGCCTGGTGAAAAACCCGATGGGATCGCGCCGCATCGCATAGAGGTTTGCGACTGGGTCTTTCGGCCCGGGCGGAATTTGGGTGGTCTGCATTCGATGGATGATGTGTTGGCCTGTTTCGCTGACAGCGAAATTACTGTTTATACCTCGGGCGATGTCAAGGTAATCAAAGCCACCTCCGGCGGGCAGTTCAGGCGGAAGGCGGGCGGCAGCGTCCCCACGCCGCACGTCACAAGCACCTTGCAGATGGGGCCTTGCACAAGGCCGTAGCGGTATTTCTGCCCGTAGTTGGAACACATTCCCACCATGGGTGCGCCGATGATCGGCAGCACCACCTGCCCGCCATGCGTGTGTCCGCTCAGGATGATGCCCACCCGCTTGTCATGGATGATTTCCTCCGCGGCATCGGGATTGTGCGAAATGAGGATCACGGCGTCCTTTTCCGTGGCGTCCCCGAGGGCAAGACCGGTATTCGGGTGTTGCGTCCGCAAATCCGCAATGCCGCAAATCCGCAGTTTGTGCCCGTCGAGCGCGAGCCAGATCCCGTGGTTGTCGATGTTCTCGAAT
>Ga0068860_100001954_pt1 | contig 21799 bp, 16 predicted proteins | sample KBSSwiS32_FD_66597 | JGI IMG/M metagenome (GOLD analysis project Ga0068860, IMG submission 66597) | Switchgrass rhizosphere microbial communities from Kellogg Biological Station, Michigan, USA - KBS Switchgrass S3-2 | ecosystem: Host-associated > Plants > Roots > Rhizosphere > Soil ...
TCCGGTCGCTGGTATAGAAGGCGAAATTGGAGCTAAGCACCCCTGCAAATCCCGTCTGTAAGGTGTAGCCTACCACGGGGAGGGCGGATATGTGAAGCTTGCCCGTCTTTTGATGGGATGTATCCTGACGGATGAATCCTCCGCCTTTGAGGAAGCTACGTCCAACGTCTACGAGGTCCACCTGCCCGTGCGCATCCTGGGGTCTCACTGTCAGGGACAGGAGCATTAGGAGCGGGGAAAGGAAAAGTATTTTTATCCGGATGGTCAAATAGACTTTATTCCGTCACAAGATTACGGCAAATTTGCCGGCACCGTTGTGCGTGGTTTGTGAAATATCGGTTAATCCGGGCTGTTTGCCGGCGAGGTGTTAGACTTCCCGATATTCATTTAGTTTATGCAGCTCTAAAATAGTTGTCTTGCCATCGTCGCTCTCCTTGTACATGGGGATAAACTTGCCGTTGAACTTTATTTCATGGTAGGTATAGGAGGTGCGTTGCAGCACCTGGTTGGAGTATACGTCATCGAATCCGCGGATAAGCACATATAGCTCCACGTCAGCTGTCTTCATGTCTTCCCATGTGAGGCCCCGGAGGGGGCTTTTTTCGTCGAGGGGGTGGACGACCGTCCAGTTCATCGAGAGGTTCTCGACCTTGCTACGTTCCAGCTGCAGCTCGTAGTATCTATACTCCGCACGGCCATCCGTCTGTATCTGCAATCCCGCGTTGACCCGGATCTCCACGTCGGTGAGGGTATGCTTGTCTTTGTAAGAGGCGAAGCGGAACATAAGGGCCTGACCATCCTTATAAGGGCTGATGAGAGCAAAGTCGCTGAATACGAGGTAGGCCCTGGGGCGGGCAAAGCGCCCATACATGAGACCTGTGGCCAGCGCAAAGGAGAGGAAGCCGCCCATGGCTTCGATGGAGGCGACAAAATTGGCGCCGTCACCCACCGGATTGACCCGGCCATATCCCACGGTGGTAAAGGTCTCGGTGCTGAAGAAATAGGCTTCCTTGAATTTGGCCCAGGAACTGGTACCAATGACGCCCTGGAACTGATCGATGCCGATGAGCAGGTAGATCAGCGCAAAGATAAAGTTGATGATGAGATAGAACAGGACAAGGATGCAGGCGAACTTCCATCTCGGCAGGGTCAGCATATGGTGAAAGATGCTGTATCTGTCCAGGAAGGGGAGGCCGTCCTTGCGGATGTTGAAGGTGCCGTCCCTATTGATGAACCGTCCTCCATAGCTGCTTGCATTGGTGCCGAAGCCGGTGTCGTTATTGGTCTTTAAGTAGGGATCAATTTTCTTGCTTAAGGCCATATACTTGGTTTATGCGAAATTATAAATCTGCCAGCGCTTCATATAATACCTCCACCGGGTGGAGGGCCTTTCTGCCTGTGCCATCCTTGATCTGATGGCGGCAGCTGGTGCCAGGTGCGGCGATGATCACGTCTTCCGGCTGGCGGCGGACGGTCGGAAGCAACACCAGTTCCCCTATCTTTTGGGAGAGGTCGTAATGTTCTTTTTCGTAGCCAAAGGAGCCGGCCATGCCGCAGCAGCCCGATGGGATGACTTTTACAGAATAGTTCTCCGGTAAGGAGAGCAATCTGACCGAGCCGGCCACGGAGGAGAGCGCCTTTTGCTGGCAATGTCCATGCAGCTGGATCTGCCGGGGGGCCTTGGTGAACTGCGAAGCGAGTATATTCCCCTTTGTCATCTCCCTGGCGAGGAAGTCGTCTATAAGATATGCATTGGCCGAGAGTTTTTGTGCCGCCTCGAGCCATGCGTCGTCCGCCAGATCGGGATATTCATCCTTAAAGGTGAGGATAGCGGAAGGTTCGATGCCAATCAGCGGGGTGTCTTCCGTGATCAGGGGGGCCAGGGCTTTTACATTGGCTTCGGCGATCTTTTTGGCCTGGCGTAATAGGCCCTTGGAGAGCCATGCACGACCGCTCTCGCCATGCTGGGGGATGATCACTTCATAACCCAGACGCTCCAAAAGGAGGATGGCTTTTATACCTATCTCCGTGTCGTTGTAGTTGGTGAATTCGTCGCAGAACAGGTACACGCGTCCTTTGGATGGGACGGCCTTGGCTTTGTGACGGCGGTGCCAGCTTCGAAGGGTGGTGGAGTGCAGCAGGGGCATGCTTCTGTCGACGGCAAAGCCGGAGAGCTTTTTGATCCATCGTCCTGTCAGCCGGCCCTTTACTACCTTATTATACAGACCGGGCATAATAGAGCCGAGTCTTGCGGAGGCGGCGAAATTAGCGATCAGCTTGCTGCGGAAGGGTACGCCATTGGCATCATAATAATGCTGGAGGAACTCCGCCTTTAGCTTGGCAACGTCCACATTGGACGGGCATTCGGACTTGCATCCTTTACAGCTGAGGCAAAGGTCCATCACCTCATATATCTCTTTATTGTCATACCTGTTAGGCTTATCCGAATGGGTGAGGAACTCACGGAGGATATTGGCTCTTGCCCGGGTTGTATCCTTCTCATTACGGGTAGCCATAAAGGATGGGCACATGGTGCCTCCTGACAGGTGGGTCTTGCGGCAATCACCCGAGCCATTGCATTGTTCCGCGTGCTGGAGTATATCCTGGCGGTGGAAGCGGAAAATGGTTGGGAAGGCAGGTGTCTTCTGTCCAGGCTCGTAACGCAGCATGGAATTCATGGAAGGCGTATCCACGATCTTGCCGGGGTTGAAGATGCCTTGAGGGTCCCAGGCTTTTTTGATGATACGCATCAGCTCGTAGTTGTGCCGGCCTACCATCTGCGGGATGAACTCACCTCTGAGTCTTCCGTCGCCGTGCTCGCCGCTGAGGGAGCCGCGGTATTTTTTTACCAGGGTGGCTATTTCTTCCGCAATGGTGCGGAAGAGCTGATTGCCTTCGACTGTTTTCAGGTTGATGATGGGGCGAAGATGTATCTCTCCACTACCCGCGTGGGCATAGTGGACGGAATAAAGATCATGTTTTTTTAAGATCTCGTTGAAGTCCCGGATATAAGCGGGCAGGTCCTGGACGTCCACTGCCGTGTCTTCGATGACGGGAACGGCTTTGTCGTCTCCGGGCAGATTGCTGAGCAATCCCAATCCGGCCTTGCGGAGGGTCCAGATCTTTTTGGTATCCTCACCAAACAGCAGCGGAAAGTGGTAGCCCAGCCCCGCGGCCCGCATATCGGCCTCGACCCTGGCAGCTATTTCCTTTATCTCGTCCCTGGTGTTGCGGGAAAATTCCACAACCAGTATCGCGCCCGGATCGCCCTGGACGAAGAATCGATTCTTTCTTTGTTCGATATTATCCTTTGTACACTCCAATATATAATGGTCTATGAGCTCGCTGGCGCTGGGGCCGTATTGTAATGCGATGAGGTTGGCCCTGAGCGATTCGTCTATCGTGTTAAAATGTACGCAAAGCAGACCTGACTCGGCCGGAGGCAGGGGGGAGCAGTTGAGCTTTATCTCCGTGATAAAGGCCAGTGTGCCTTCGGAGCCTGCCAGGAGGGTGCAGAAATTGAAGTCCTGCATGCCTGCCGTGAAAGGGGCTGTTTCCAGCAGCAGGTCGAGGGCGTAGCCCGTATTCCGCCGCTCGATGGTGGCTTTTGGAAATTCCTTACGTATCTCCACCTGGTTGTCATAGTTCCCGAGGATGCCCCGAACTGTCCGGTAGATATTGCCTTCCAGGCCGGTGGCCTCGCATTTGGCGTGAAAATCATCCGGTGAGAGGGACTGGAAGGTGGCTTCGGAGCCGTCGCTGAGCAATGCTGTAACCTCGAGGAGGTGTTCACGGGTGCTGCGGTACACGACCGAATTGGACCCGCAGGAGTTATTGCCTACCATGCCCCCGATCATAGCCCTGTTGGCCGTAGAGGTTTCGGGACCGAAAAGGAGGCCGTGCGGCTTGAGGTAGAGGTTCAATTCGTCCCTTACGACGCCCGGCTGGACCCGGACCCAGCGTTCTTCCTTATTGAGTTCCAGTATACCTGTGAAATATTTGGAGACATCCACTACGATGCCCTTCCCTACGACCTGTCCTGCCAGGGAGGTACCGGCCGTGCGGGGTATAAGGGATACATTCTCCTTATGGGCGTAGGCTATGAGCTTTTTCAGGTCATCGATGGACCGGGGGATGGCGACGGCCAGGGGCATTTCTCTATACGCGGACGCATCGGTGGCATATAGGGTCCGCATGGTCGTATCAAAATAGAGTTCTCCTTCCAATGTCCGGGCCAATTGAGGCAGTGTTTCGCTCATGCCGCAAATTTAACGAACAAATGGTTATCCAGGGCAGGTAAGGGCCCCTTCCTAAAAGCCTGTTGGTGAGGGAGAGCGGATCGAAGTGCGTGTGGTATTTGAATTCGGAGAGATCCTTTCGGGACAGGGAAGTATCCAGGATATGGACCTCTCCGTCATCCTTTAGCTGAAAAAGGGCGGCGGTAAGGGCGTTGGCCAGGGATGGGAAATACTGGATAGACCCCGAGAAAATGATGGCGTCAAAGGTAAGCCCCTGTATAATGCCGGAATAGAAATCCCCGCACATGAACTTGAGGTTGGACTGATGGCGAAAGATCCTGGCGGCCTGCTGCAATACCTGGAGGTCCCTGTCTAGGCCCAGGATACGATGACCGGGGATGGAAGCCAGGTGATGGGAAAGCCATCCATTGCCGCAGCCGACCTCTAAAATACTGAGGCCCGTCTGTCCTTCGGACAGCCGGCCTCCGGCCCGCAGGGCAAAGTGGCGCATCAGCTTTTGGCAGGATCTTTTACGAAGCTGCCAATGTTTGTATTGCGGGTGTGTTTTTGGCAGGTTTGGGAGCAGTTCCACCTCTTCATCCGTAAAACCCCGTACACATTTGTCATGATGGGCGGGGTGCGATGCCAGCCTGCTGCTGATCTTGTCCAGGCCGGGGATGTAGATATTGTTTGTTTCGATGCTCACTACCTCCAGTACGGTTAATTAAAAAGAAAGGATGCTTTGTTCCTCCGGATGTTCTTATTTTATAGGATTTTTTTTATTTTTAGAGACTACGACAGCTGCCATGGGAAATTCAAGTCCTGATATTACTTCATTGTTATACAGCGTCTCCACTAACGGGGATGAAGCAAGCTACAGACAGCTGTTCGATATTTTTTTCCCTTCGCTGCATCGATTCACCCGATATTTTTTAAAATCCACCGAATTGGCGGAAGAAGCCGCTTCTGATACGATGATTGCTCTCTGGGAGCATCGGGACAAGCTGCTGGCTGTCGAGAATGTTAAGGTCTGGCTGTTTGTGATAGCCCGGAACAAGTGTCTGACTATTCTTAAAAGGCAGCAATCCAATCCAACCTTGTCGCTGGACAGCATTCATGTGGAGATCAGCTTCCCCGGAAAGGATCCGGAGGAGATCTATATCAACACGGAGATGCGAAAGAAGATGGAAAAGGCAGTCAATTCCCTGCCACAGCGGTGCAAGCTTATCTTCAAGCTGGTAAAGGAGGAGGGGCTTAGCTACAAGGAGGTGGCGGATATTCTTCATATTTCTCCCAAAACGGTGGATGCGCAGCTGGTTACGGCCCTTAGAAAAATCACTCAAGCTATACGGCTGGATTATGCGTAAGACCCTGGCAGGGGCGGCCTGCCAATGGAGGGTGAAATTTTTTTCCAGGTGTTATAGGGAATCCTTCCTTTCGAGATGTCCTTTGATACGATGGACACCCGTATCATACAATTATTAGCCCGAAAATTATCAGGTGAGGCGACGTCCGAAGAACTGGCGGAGCTCGATGAATTGCTGACCCGCAATCCCGAGGGCGTCTATTATGCCGAGCTGATCGGGCAGCTATGGGATGAGGAGAAGATGCGCGCTCCTACGGATACGGACATTTTTTACCTGAAACATATTGCCCGGCACCGCCCTGACTTCAGGGGTTTGGGGAAGCTGTCTGTCCGGCCTGTTATCGAGACGGAGGTTGCGGCGGAACTACCCGCGGAAGTGTCATTGCCCACGGTGGGGTATCGATGGCGGTGGATGTCGGCGGCTGTCGCTGCTGTGGGGCTTATCGTGGTCACGGGGGCGCTGTACCTGCTATCGCGTCAATCCCGGCAAACTCCTGTTGCCGTAGCAGAAAAGATCGTCGAGGTAGAGGCTCCAAAGGGCATGCGTAAGACGCTGTTCCTGCCAGATGGGACGATGGTGCGGCTCAATGGGGGCAGCCGGATCCATTACGACTCCAATATGCAGCATAAGGATACCCGTGTGGTCACGCTGTCGGGGGAGGCTTATTTCGATGTGGCCAGGGACAAGGATCGTGTTTTTATCATCCATACAGACAAGATCGCCATCAAGGTATTGGGAACGGCCTTTAACGTAAAGGCATATCCGCAGGACAAGGTGACGGAGACGACGCTAATGCATGGCTCGATAGAGCTGACGGTGAATAACAAGCCCTATCAAAAGATCATTTTAAAGCCCCGGGAGAAATTTGCACTTATAGACGATATACAGGAAGCGCCGGCTTCGGTAAAGCCAGGCGTGAAGGCGGGGGTATTGTCTCCAGGTATCAATAAAGAAAAGCTGATCGTACAGGATATTGTCCCGGTGGAAGTGGAAGACAAGGAGTATGTCAAGGAAGTGTCCTGGGTAGAGGACGAATTTGTATTTCAGAATGAGACATTGGAAGAGCTGGCGCCCAGGATGGAGCGCTGGTTCAACATACAGATCAGGATCGACAATCCACAGATCAAGGCCTTTCATTTTACCGGCATCTTTCACAAAGGGACGATAGAACAGGCCCTGACGGCCATGCAATTTATCAAGCCTTTTAAATTCAACATCACCGACAACCATGTATATATTCATTAATGATACCTAACTGCTCTTGCCGGAATCAAAATAGCAATAAATGCTAAATTGGATCAAAATACGGGATATTGATATGAATCGATATTTTATTATATGGAGACGCTGGCTGGTGGCTGGCATCTTCCTGTTATTAGGAGACTTTGCAGCATGCGGGCAGAAGCTGCAGGCGGACAGGGAGTATTGGCTACAGCAATTAGACAAAATGGCGCGGCCGGTGCTTTATCACCTGGCGCAGGACGATCTGAAGAAGACCATGCCGGTGGTTCTTTCGAAGCGTACCGATGATGCTGTCTCGCGTATGCGGTCATCTTACCTGGAGGCTTTTGGACGGACGTTGTCCGGGATCGCTCCCTGGCTGGAGGGGGAGGGCGGATCGGCAAAGGAGGTGGCCCTGCGTAATCAATTCCGGGCATGGGCATTGGATGCCATTCGACATGCTACCGATACGGCTGCGGCCGATCATATGGCGTGGGATGCTCCGGGGCAGGCCCTGGTGGATGCGGCCTTTTTTTCCTATGCCCTTATCCGTTGTCCCTGGCTGTGGGAGCACCTGGACACGATGGGACGCCGGCATGTGGTGGAAGCGCTGGTGAGCACGCGAAAGATACGCCCCGGCTTTAACAACTGGCTTTTATTTTCGGGGATGATCGAGGCATTCTTCTGCCAGTTTGGATTGCCCTGGGATGAGATGCGGGTGGACTATGCCATCCGGCAGATAGATCAGTGGTACATTGGGGATGGGCTTTATTCGGATGGGCCAAAATTTCATGATGACTATTACAACAGCTATGTCATCCATCCTTTTCTTACCACCATTGCAGAGATCGTGCATAAGAAAAATGGAGCGTATGGGGTCCTGCTTGAGCGGTTCCGACAGCGCGATGAGCGATATGCGCTGATACAGGAGCGGCTGATCAATACGGATGGGAGCTATCCTGTGCTGGGAAGGTCGGTAGTATACAGGGGCGCTGTTTTTCAGCATCTGGCGGATATGGCCTGGAAGAAACGATTGCCTGCACAGCTAAAGCCTGCCCAGGTGCGCTGTGCGTTGACGGCTGTCCTGCGGAAGACGATGGAGTCCTCTACCACCTACACAAAAGATGGCTGGCTGAATATCGGCGTATATGGATCGCAGCCCGAGCAGGCGGATGTCTATAATACCACCGGCAGCCTGTACCTTTGTTCGGCCATCCTGCTGCCATTGGGGCTACCGGATACAGATGAATTCTGGATGGGAGCAGCGGAACCCTGGACAGCACAGAAAATATGGAGCGGACAGGATGTATCCGGAGATCATTCCATAGATTAGCGTAAATTATTTGACAATCGTATGTTAAGAACTTTTTTGATAAGCGCAGGCCTTGTAATATGCAGCGGGGTTATGGCTCAGAAATCTGATCATCTTCATCTCCAACCCAAGCCGGCCCTTGTACGTCTCATCGATGGCAATCTGCGCCAGGCATTGAATCAGTATAAGGTGTTAATGAGCAAGCTGCCGGCGGATCGCATGCCGAAGACATACTATGCCATGCAGGACAAGCTTGAGACCAGCGACTCGAAGTGGTGGTGCAGCGGATTCTATCCGGGTACGCTTTTTTACCTATATGAATTCTCACATGACACGTCCCTGCTGCATGAGGCGACGCGGAGACTCCGGCTGCTGGAAAATGAGCAGTTCAACAAGGGGACGCATGACCTGGGTTTTATGATGTACTGCAGCTTTGGGAATGCCCGTCATGCATTGAACACGAAAGACTACGACGAGATATTGCTGAACAGCGCAAAGAGCCTGTCGACCCGATTCAATCCGACAATAGGATGTATTAAGAGCTGGGATAATAACAAATGGCAATACCCTGTCATCATCGACAATATGATGAACCTGGAGCTGTTGTTGTGGGCCACACATGTGAGCGGGGATTCCTCTTTCTACAAGATTGCGGTGACGCATGCGAATACCACCATGAAAAATCATTTCCGTCCGGACTATAGCTCTTTCCATGTCGTAAACTACGATACGGCCACGGGAGCCGTATTGGCGCGTGTGACGGCACAGGGTTTCTCGGACTCTTCGGCCTGGGCGCGTGGTCAGGCCTGGGGCTTGTATGGCTATACGATGATGTACAGGGGGACGCATGATCCCCGCTATTTGGAGCAGGCAGAGCATATCGCTCATTTTATCCTTACGAACCCGAACCTGCCTGCGGATAAGGTGCCTGTATGGGATTACAATGCACCGGAAGGGCAGCGGGCGTTACGGGATGCTTCGGCGGGGGCCGTTATGGCGTCTGCGCTGATAGAGCTGAGCCGGTATGTCAGCTCTGAGAAGGGTAGGGAATACCTGGATGTAGCCGAGCAGATCATTGTCACTTTGTCCTCTTCCAACTATCACGCTATAGTAGGGTCTAATGGTGGATTTATCCTCAAGCACAGTGTGGGACATCTGCCTGGCAAGTCGGAAGTGGATGTGCCATTGACCTATGCGGACTACTACTTCGTGGAGGCCATGCTCCGCTATAAGCAACTAGGGGAGAAGGATGGGTCTTCCCACCATGTCGAAGGCTTTTAGCGGCTTGTGCCGTATAGGGCATTGCTCATAATCCTTTTTCTCCAATGCCCAGATCATGGTGTCTACGATGCTGTCGTTAAGACTCCTTTTTATGATGCCTTCCATCCGGAAGCCCAGCTTTTCCGGGACGTGCTGACTGCGGATATTATCCGGAGCACAGCGGATCTCGATGCGGAACAATCTTTCTATATCAAAAGCTACTCTCACGAGTGCTCCGACGGCCTCCGTCGCATAGCCTTTCCCGATATGGTCGACGCCGATCCAATAGCCTATTTCCCGGGCGTTCTTCCCGATGCGGGTATGGAGACCCGTGCTGCCGATGAGCTCTTTTTCTTTCCTGTCGAAGATGCCGAAGGCGTAGTCGAGGCCCAGGTCGAACTGTCCCCGGAACATACGGACGAGACCAATGCGGGATTCCAGATCCTTTGGCTCCTGTTGTACCCAGGGCAGCCAGGGGCGAAGATGCTCAAGGCTGAGTATGATGGCTTCGTGAAGCCTGGGTGCGTCGCCCGGTTCGTAGCAGCGTAATACCAGTCTTTCGGTGACTATTCTGTATGTTTTCGCTTGATTGTCCATGTAAGATGGGGCCAAAGCTACAATATCCTTTTATAAAACGACGCAGGGTGAGCGCTGCCGAGCAGGTGAACAAGCCTAAACACAGGATCTTCAGCAGGGGGGCGGTAAACATGAGCCCGAACAGAAGGGAAAGGAAGCCCGTAAGAATGATCAGGGTCGAAAATATTTCGCCGGGATAGGATATCCAATTCGTGTTCTTATGGGGTTCGAGACATTTCAGCAGGCCCTGCTCCAGGTCCAGCGTTTTTTCGCGGGCATCGTCACTTTTTACTGCAATGCTAAGACCTGTGTCATCGCTGCATTTGCCGAGATCGAGCGTCAATACCACGGCCTCGTATACGTGTGGATACACGCGGTAATGGTATTTGAATTCGAGGGTGGCCCTTTCGATGGATCCTTTGAAGGATTGCAAATCATACTCGTGCATCGGTGTGATCTGCACCGTGTCATCAGGACCTGATAGCAGGAGCGTCAGATTGTCTTCAAATGCATAATTGGTGTAAAGGGGAGGAATGATCTGGGGGACTTTGTAGGCGAGGTAAGCCTCCACATTCCGAAGCATCCGGTCGTTGACCGAATAGGTACCCAGTTTTCGCTGCGTGCTGTATACTTCCATAGTTGTAGAGTTTTAAGCGCGAGCAGGGAGATCAAGGGTGGTTCCAAATAAAGATAATGTTTTTTTTTAATCTATGGCAAAGCCTCCAATATTTTTTTTACCATACCATCCATGGCGTTGTTATCTATCCATCGTACGACAGCAACCAGGTCATGTTCCGGGTCTACATAGATCATGTTCGTGCCATTGCCGATGTGGACAAAGGCTGTGAGAGGGGCGCTGGGCAGCAGCTTATGATCCGTATTGAGGAACCAGTTCATGTAGCCGTAGCCTGTGTTGGCCGTGGTAGGGGTAAGGGATTGTTTGATCCATTGTTCCGACAGAAGGCGATGGCCATCCCAGACCCCGCGGTGGAGGGTCAGCAGTCCGAAGCGCCCCATATCGTAGGCGTTGATGAACATGCCGCCGCCCCAGTGGCCGCCGCCGCTGACGGATTGTACGGGCTGGCCGTCCAGGACGATCCATGCGTTGCGATAGCCGTTCCATCTCCAGGTATTGGAGGCTCCGATGGGGTCCATGATATAGGTCTTTAGCGCCTGGGGCAGGGGTTTACGCCACACGCAGGTAGCTGCGAGGGCCAGGGCGTTGACGCGGGCGTCGTTGTATTTCCAGACAGAGCCCGGCGCGTTTCGGGTGCGTTCAACCCATTCTTTCGGGTTGTTGTTGTTGCCGGGGCGGTCTGCCCAATCCGCCTTGCCCCAGAGGGTGCCTTCCCAGTCGCTGGTCTGGCGGAGCATGACGTCCCAGGTGAGCAGCTTGTTATGCGCGGTCGAGAAGGGGTAGAGGAGGGTGGACTTATCCGGATCGAGACCTGCCAGGGGATTGTATATCTCAATTGGAGGGATATAGGGGTAGACTGTATCTGTGACGCTGTGAATGAGTCCCTGGTCTACGGCAACGCCGACGACGGCGGAGAGGAAGCTTTTTGTGACGCTGTTGGTCATATCGATGCGCTGCGGCTGGCCCCATTCTGCTACGATGTAGCCTTTATAGATGATGATGCCTGTTGGGTCTTCCCTGTCGACGATGGGGCCGATGGGGGCGTCATTCGGTTCGCGCCCAAAGTCCTCTGCCTGTGCCAGCTGCTGGTTACGAGGCTTTTTTGTTTCATTGTCCCGTGCGAAAGTGATGGCCTGCTGCAGGCGGGATGAGTCGAGGCCTAGTGTTGCCGGGCTGCGGTGCTGCCACTGACCGGGAGGAGGGAAGTAAGGTTGTTCCGCGGGGCGGGACTTTTTGGATTGGGCGAATGAGGGGGAGAGAGTGAGTAAAGAGATCAGGAAATATGAGAAGTGTTTCATGATGAGTTAATGTCTTTTTAATTGGATCATGGCTCTAGCAGGCTCGGGTCATTGTAACAAGGTACAAATCAATTTGGACTAAGTAATGGAGGGTAGGGGTCTAATTATTGCAAGTGTTACGATTTATTCAACTTTGTTATGCCTAAAAAAATAACTCCTGACAGTCCTCCTGAAACGCCTGCTCCGGACCGTAATCCTGAAGTGAAGCCGGATTATAAGCCGGAGGCGCCGGTACCGCCGGATGAAGATCCAGGGGTTGTTCCCCCCAAACAGCCGGATAATCCATGGCCGGAGAAGGAGCCGCCTGCGCCGCCGCCACCGCCGAGACCTTTGGCTTGACGGGGGCGGGCTAAACGCTGATAAACAGACGGAGCCTTTTGCTTTGGGCCACGACTGACCAACCGACGGCCTTTGAGTGGCACGAGGTCCGCATTGAGTAATGAAAAAAAGGTGGTTATGCTTCTCTTCTGATGATCTTCAGCAGAAAAGCGATGATGGCAATAACGAGCAGAACATGAATGATGCCTCCTGCGTGATAGCCGAAGAATCCAATGGCCCAGGCGATCACAAGGATGACCGCGACGAGGTAGAGTAGAGATCCCATAATATTTGAGTTTAATATTATGTAAGCAATAGTTATGCCTTATGCGGCAGATAGTTCTCGATGACTTCTTTATATGTTTCTTTGATCATATCCCATGCATTGACATCTCCTTTCAGAATAGAAGAATAGAAATTCTTTGCCTGCTTGAATGTGATATGCGGCGGCAGGGGCGGTATGGAAGGATCGCTAAGGACGTCCAGCACAACGGGCACCCGGGTATTCATGGCCTGTTGCAAGGCGGGTATGATATCATCTTCTTTTTCCACGCGTATACCCTCAAGGCCGAGCATTTGAGCATACTTTGCATAATTGAAGGCAGGCACATCCTGTGATGCCTCGAATTTGGGATCACCGACCATGATGCGTTGTTCCCAGGTGACCATGTTGAGGTCCTGGTTGTTGAGGACGATGATGATCAGTCGCGGGTCCGGCCAGCGTTTATAATATTTTGCTATGGTGATCAATTCGTTGATGCCCATCATCTGCATGGCGCCGTCTCCGACAAGGGCAATGGAGACGCGGTCGGGATAGGCAAATTTCGCGGCAATGGCGTAGGGAACGCCGGGACACATGGTCGCCAGATTACCTGAGAGAGGCTTTCATGCCTTTGCGCATCCTGATGTCCATGGCAAACCAGGAAGCGATGGAGCCTGAATCGGCGGATAGTATGCAGTTATCGGGCAGCAGCGGGCTCAGCTCCCAGAAGAAACGCTGAGGGTTGATGGGATTGGCGCTCTTCATGGCACGGGCTTCGAGCACTTTCCACCAGCGTCTGATCTCGTCCTCAAGCTTTTCACGCCAGGCGCGGTCTTTCTTTTTCTCCAGTAAAGGGGTCAGGGCCTGCAACGTCTTGCGACTGTCGCCTTGAAGATTGATGTCCGTGGGATAACGCAATCCCAGCATCCGGCCGTCAATGTCTATCTGTACTGCCTTGACCTTTCCTTCCTTCGGCAAAAACTCCGAGTAGGGGAAGTTTGTTCCCACCATGAGGAGGGTATCGCACTCCATCATCAGGTCGTAGCTGGGTTTTGTGCCCAGCAGTCCAATGCTCCCTGTGACAAAGGGGAGGTCGTCGGGTAATACCGCCTTGCCGAGAAGCGCTTTGGCAACACCGGCTCCCAGTATCTCTGCTATTTCAATGATCTCGTCGGCGGCTCCGGCAGCGCCTGCGCCGATGAGGATGGCTACTTTATTACCTTGATTGAGGATGTCGGCGGCGGCCTGCAGGTCGGTGAAAGAGGGAACGATTTCGGGCGCGGAGTAGCTGATGCCTGTGTGTACGCTGCCGTGTGTATGTGGAGGTTCTGTATAGTCCAGTTCCTGTACGTCATTGGGCAGGATCACGCAGGTGACGGTGCGGTGGGTTCGGGCTATGCGAATGGCACGATCGATGAGATGGCGGGCCTGAGCGGGGGAGGTGCAGGTGTGGACATATTCATGGGCGACGTCCTTGAACAGGGAATGCAGGTCTACTTCCTGCTGATAATCGCCGCCCATTGACATCCTTGCCTGCTGACCTACGATGGCAACTACGGGCTGGTGATCCATTTTGGCGTCGTATAGTCCGTTGAGGAGATGGATGGCGCCTGGTCCGGAGGTGGAGATGCATACGCCTACCTCACCGGTGAATTTGGCGTGGGCACAGGCCATAAAAGCGGCCATTTCTTCGTGGCGTGTCTGGATGAAGTCTATTTTGTCTTTGGCTCTGTTCAGGGCACCCATTACGCCGTTGATGCCGTCACCAGGGTAGCCGAAGATGCGTTTGACGCCCCATGAGATCAGGCGTTGGACTATGAAGTCACTGACTTGCTGTGCCATAAAAGTATTTTGGCATGGTGGATGGAAAAATTGTGCCAGGGGGTATCAATGGTACACGTTCATTACTCAAACTTAAAGTGCTCCAAATAGTCTTGTTCCGCGTATTCTTCACCGACTACGTGATGGTTCGTTATCAAATATCTTTGGCCCTTAACATGCATCACAAATCCAGAAGCAACATACAGGTTTCCCGTTCCATTTCTTTCAGTTATTTGCAGGCTGACCTGAGAATATTGATCAACAAAATCGTTTGTCGTTTGGCAAAATGAAAATATCGGGAGGAGAATTTCTGCAGCACCTGGTAGGGAATTGATTTCTTTTGCGGCTCTCGCCCTGCGAAGTTTTTCGATGTTGAATTAAAAGTATTCTCAGAAAATATCGTTTATTTAACAATACACAATCCTTGAATATTTTTCGCCTCGAACAAGTTTCTCTTTATGTCAAAAGTTACATTCTTTCCGGAATCAGGCTATCTACAGGTAACGGTTATTTATCCAGCTGTTTCTTCAATGCTTCGAGATCCAGGTTCTTATCGTAAGTTTTTAATGTATTGACGAGATGCGTGAGGGTAGCCCTTGCATGTGAGAACTGTTCCGTCTTGAAGACAGGCGCATTCAGGTCCAGCACCTGGTTGGAGAAGAGCGTGGAGAAATAAAGTTGTCTGCTGACGAGCTTATAATCTTTTGGCATATCGAAATACCATACGAGGAAGAGGCGGTCCTTGATGGTGACCCATTCTGTCTGGAGCTGGCTGTAATTTTGTTTGAGCTTTTTCTTGTAATAGCCGAGCTCGTAGTTCATGTATTTGGTGAGAGTTTCTTTTTCCTGTGCGGTAGTCATGGTACTGGCGTCGATGGGAGGCTGTGAAGGCACCATGGTGGCCTGTACGATCTGGCCGTCGACGGTGATGAAGCCGGGGATATCGGAATTCTTTACTGTTTTGGCATTCACATCTATAGTGAAGGAGCGTTCTTTGCTGGCATAGGCGATCATGGCCTTTTTCTTGCCTGCGAGGAGGCTGGCGTGGACCTCGTCGAGCTGGGGCGTTTTCTGGGTCTTTTGTGCGTAAGCATGGGCGTCCATGAGGGTTGCCAGAATAATGCCGGTGAAGGCTGGCTTCAAAAGGATCTGGATAGGGCGCATACAGGTAATCTGGGTTTTTTTACCGTAGGTAAACGGAAAATGAGACAAATTCGTATTTTCCGTCCCCGAATCCATTACCAATTCGCACATATTCTATTAAAAAATATAATCCCCTGCAATTCATGAAGCGCTCGTTTATTATGACGGCAATAGCCGTAGTAGCAACATTTTATGGTTTCTCACAAAATAAGCCCGTCACTCCCGCTCATACAGATACGACCAAGCCGAAGGCTCCGGTGATCTCTGCGCCAAAGGCGGGCCCCAAGCCGTATAAGGAGGTCATTACGGATAAGGCGGTGACCTGCAAGGGGCTGTTTACGGTGCATAAGATAGAGGAAAGATGGTTTTTTGAAATACCTGACTCGTTGATGAAGAGGGAGATCATGGCCATTACGCGGTTTAGCAAGACCGCCGGCGGAGGCGTATATGGGGGTGAGCTGGCCAATCAGCAGGTGCTGCAGTGGGAAAAGGGACCCAACAATACGTTGTTCCTGCGGGTGGTGATCCTGGTGAATATGGCGGATTCCACCAATAAGATATATACGGCGGTGGCCAATTCCAATGTGAACCCTATCGCCGCGGCCTTTGAGATCAAGGCTTTTGGCAAGGATTCCAGCAGCGTGGTTATCGATGTTACGGATTTCTTCAAAGGGGACAACCAGGTGGTAAGCATTCCCTCCTCTGTCAAGGGCCGGATGCGGCTGGGAGGACTGGCGGGCGACCGGAGCTATATCGACCGGATCAATACCTACCCGATCAATACGGAGGTAAGGACGGTGAAGACCTTTACGATGGGGGGCGGGCCTGCCTCGCCCTTTGGATTTAGCTTTGGAACACCCACGGATGCGGCTGGAGCTTCCACGCTGGAGCTCAATACATCCTTTATCCTGCTGCCGGGCACTCCGATGAAGAAAAGGCTTTTTGACCGCCGGGTAGGATATTTTGCGGATGACTATACCATCTATAGCGACGATCAGCAAAAGGTAGACAACCAGGAGTTCATTGTCCGCTGGCGGCTGGAACCCAAGGACGAAGATTATGGCAAATGGCGCAAGGGTCAGCTGGTGGAGCCTAAGAAACCCATCATCTACTATATAGACCCAGCCACTCCAAAAAAATGGAGACCCTACCTTATACAAGGTGTGAACGACTGGCAGCAGGCGTTCGAAAAGGCGGGATTCAAACATGCCATCGAAGCGAGGGAATGGCCGGAGAATGACAGCACGATGAGCCTGGAAGATGCCCGTTATTCGGTGCTGCGTTATTTTGCTTCGGACATAGAGAACGCCTATGGTCCCAATGTGCATGACCCCCGCAGCGGAGAGATCATTGAAAGCCATATCGGCTGGTATCACAACATCATGGAGCTGCTGCACGACTGGTATATGATCCAGACGTCGGCGGTGGATCCCAGGGCCCGGAAGATGAACCTGGACGACAGCCTGATGGGGCAGCTTATCCGGTTTGTCTCCTCTCACGAAGTGGGACATACCTTAGGCCTTCGTCACAATATGGGAAGCAGCAGCACCGTGCCGGTGGAGAAGCTGCGTGACAAGGCATGGCTGGATGCCCATGGACATACTCCTTCCATCATGGACTATGCCCGATTTAACTACGTAGCACAGCCGCAGGATAATATCCCTGAGCAGGACCTGTTCCCCCGCATCGGCGAATATGACCGCTGGGCTATTCAATGGGGGTACTCTTCGTCGGGCGCAAAAGATGAGAAAGATGACAAGAAGGTCGTCAACAAGTGGATCATCGACAGCCTGAAGTCCAATCCCCGCCTGTGGTTTGGCGGTGAAGGATATAGCTCCGACCCCCGTGCGCAGACGGAGGACCTCGGAGACAACAGCATGAAGGCGGGCGAATATGGCATCAAGAACCTGCAACGGATCCTGCCCAATCTGCAGGAGTGGACCCGTGAAGAGGCGGATGAGTATGAGAACCTCACTGGGATGTACCGGCAGCTGGTAGGACAGTTCAGCCGATATATGAGCCATGTGTTAAGGAATGTGGGCGGTATTTATGAGACCTATCGTACAGTAGAAGAGGCAGGAGATATATATGCACCGGCGCCCAAGGCACGTCAGCAGGAGGCAGTAGCTTTTTTGAATAAACAGCTGTTCGAGACGCCGCACTGGCTGCTGGATGACAATATCCTGAACAAGATCGCCAATCCCAATCAAGGCGACCCCGTGGGATCGCTGCAGACCGGTGTTCTGGGCAGCCTATTGTCTCCCGGGAGATTGAATTCCCTGTTACAGGCGGCAGGCCGGTATGGCGACAGCAAGGTATACACCGTAGAGGATCTGCTGACCGACACGCGTAAAGAGATTTGGAAGGAATTAAATACACATGCTACCATTGACGCGTATCGAAGAAACCTGCAGAAAGCCTATGTCGAGGCGCTTATCGCGCTGGCGAATCCAACGCCGCCGCCATCCACGACATTGGGACCTGGCATTATCATTACATTCGGGATCAATACGAAGAATACCGACCTTACGTCTATAGGACGGGGTGAGCTGGAGGAATTGAGGGCGCGTATCCTCACTGCCATTCCCGCCACGACGGACAAGATCAGCCGGTACCATCTCAAGGATATTGCAGAGCGTATTAAACAGGCTTTGTTTCCGGCCCTTCGGTAAAGGGGGAAAAGTACCTGCGGGCCGGAAACGGCTAATGATGGCCCTTCGGGCAATCGACCTGTGGTCGATTTTTGCCGAAGGGATAAGCTCTTTTAAGAATAGTAAGGCCATAGGTTAATCAAAATTTAATAAAATTATTTTTTGACACGCCTATGGCCTTTTTCTGCACGCCTGTCCGTTGACAGTATACACGTCCATGGAAGCGCGGCCGAAGGCCGCGCGGTCTCTAACGTCCTCGCCTATTTGATTTTACAGTTTATTTATTTTTCTTGGTGCTCGCCTAATTGATTATCTAACCTTAAAACTATGATGAAATGAGCACCAGATCTTTACTTCTTGTCATCCTACTGATGGCGGGGGCGATGGGTCTTTGCGTTCGAGCGCGCGCCCAGTATACCATTGCAAACGGCACGGTGGTCGGGAACCAGACCGTAATACCTGTTCCCGTATATCCTCCCGGCTATCAAACAGCACAGGCCCTTATCTATTACCCTGACGATTACAACCTTCTTGCCAATGCCAACAAGAGATACCCGTTGTACATATTCCTCCATGGCGCGGGTGAAGGGTCCAGCAATAACATTACGGAGTTGAATAATACCGCATTGCCGCAAGCGATAGCCAATGGATTAAAACCCTATGCGATCGATACGGCTACGGGCGATACGATAAAATTCATCGTGGTCAGCCCGCATTGCGCCTCCTGCGGCGGGTCATACAGCTACCCTCAATTGCAGTATACGATACCTTATCTGTTCTCGACCTACCGAGTGGATACTTCCTGCGTTTTTGTAGGAGGTCTTTCTTCCGGCGGGTCTGCCACCTGGTCGGTAGTGATGGGTAATGGCGCCTCCTCGCCTCCGGCGCCTGATACGAACCTGGCCAAACGGATCACGGGCATCATGCCCATGGCCAATGGAGGTTATGACAATGCCATCTCGCAGACGACCATGGCTGCCGCCCTGGATACTAATCTTCGCAGAGGGCTGGCTGTGCTGTATATCATTGGAGATCAGGACCCGGGATTCAATGCCATCGGCTATCACGCTTACGCGCATGCGGACACAACATATGGCGTACCTGGCCGCTGGTTCCATACGATAGTCCCCGGCGCCGCCCATACCTCAGCGGTATGGAATCAACCCTGGCCATTAACGGCTAGGGTGTGGAGCTCGACCATGAACAGCTGGACACAGATGTGGAGTCTGCGGAAAGGCGTGTCCGGACCGCCTATCTCGAATCCCGGCAGCAACCAGACGCTGACAGCAGGGACTACTTCTACAACCCTTAACGGATCGGCATCCACGGCTCGCGGTGGTCATACGCTTACAGGCTATCTCTGGAGCCAGGTATCCGGCCCTAATACGGCAACGATCACTACGCCGGCAGCCGTCAGCACCACAGTGACAGGGCTTGTCGCCGGCACGTATGTATTCTCCCTCTAGGTGACGGACAATACCAGCCTGACGAATAGCGCAACCGTGCAGGTTGTGGTGAATGCGTCCAGCGGTCCGCCGCCAAATGGTTCCATCGTCGGCAATCAAACGGTCATACCTATTGCCGTAAACCCTCCCGGCTATGGGATGGCACAGGCCCTTATTTATTATCCTGATGACTATAACCTGCCGGCCAATGCCAGCAAGAGATACCCCTTATACATATTCCTGCATGGCGCCGGCGAAGGCATGAGCGATGATATTACGGAGGTGACGAGGACCTCGCTGCCCGAGCTGATCGCACATGGCTTGAAACCCTATGCCATCGACACTGCTACCGGCGATACCGTGAAGTTCATCGTCGTCAGCCCGCATTGTGCCAACTGTGGAGGGTCTTATTCTTACCCGCAGCTGCAGTATTCTATCCCTTATATCTATGCGAACTACAGGGTGGATACCTCCTGTGTCTTTGTAGGAGGGCTTTCCGCCGGCGGGTCTTCCACGTGGTCGGTGGCGATGGGTAATGGCGTCGCCTATCCGCCAGTGCCTGATACGATACTGGCCAGAAGGATCACCGGTATTATGCCCATGGCCAACGGAGGTTATGATAATGCCATCTCCCAGCCAACCATGGCTGCCGCGCTGGACACCAATCTTAGGAGAGGATTGGCAGTGTTGTATATTATTGGAGACCAAGATCCGGGTTACAACGCTATTGGATATCACGCTTATGCTCATGCGGACACCACGTATGGTCTCTCCGGCCGCTGGTTCCATAATATCGTCTCTGGCGGAACGCATGACAGTCTTGTCTGGAATGCGCCTTTCCCCTTATCTGCAAGGATATGGAGTTCGACCATGAACAGCTGGACGCAGATGTGGAGCTTGCGGAAAAGGACTGCCGTATCGAGACCCGGCAGCAATCAGACGCTGGCAACAGGGGTCAGCTCGACGACCTTAAACGGATCGGCTTCTACGCCTGGCACCGGAAATATTCTTACCGGCTATGCCTGGAGCCAGGTGTCCGGTCCAAATACCGCGACCATCACCAGCGCAACATCGGCCAGCACTAGCGTGACCGGACTTGTCACCGGCACGTATCTATTCTCGCTGCAGGTCACGGACAACGGCGGCCAGACAAATACGGCAAATGTCCAGGTGGTCGCCAATGTTCCCGTCGGGAATATCGTGAAGAAGGTGGCCTGTACGGAATACAAGGCTGCTTACATGTACTCCGACAGCAGCGTCCGCAGCTTTGTCTGGAATCCTTCTTCGGGTCATGTGGAGCTCATGCCCTACACGTTTGGCGGCAGGAAAGCAGTGGATGTATCCACCGGCTTCAACGTGGTCACGATACTGGATGACCAGGGATATGTATGGGTCACCGATCAGGGGTTAGCTACTTCTTCACGTGTGAATACAGATGCTACCGGCGCCGCCTTTAATGGCAATGTCTCCCTCTATGGCTATTTCTTTACCTATCTGTCCATCCGCAGCGACGGCAGCATCTGGTATTGGGGAGGGGATGACTATCACTTCTACAGCACTAGCGGCACGACCATTACCGCGCCGAAAAAGTTGAATACACCACCCGGCGCTCAGTTTAAAAAGATAGCCACCGGTAACGGGCTGATGGCGCTGACCACTACAGGAGACGTTTATGTTTGGGGCAAGGGGGATAGCACGTATCATCAGATGATCCTGCCGCGTCCGGCCTCCGACATTGCGGCGAGCCATCTGGGATATTTTGTAGCGGTGGTACCGGATAATATTGCCGTCAGCACCATGGGATATCCCTACGCCTGGGGTGCGGAGAATGGTCATTACCTGGCTTCTTCCGCTGCCAATTATACGGCGCCTGTGGCGTGCAAGACCCTTTGGGGTATGAGTGTCCCCATCAAGGAGATATCTTCCAACGAGACCGTGATCCATTATATCGATAGCCTGGGCAATCTTTATGGGCTTGGGGATAATGTGATGGGAGAGGTCGGCAATGGACAGGAAAAGGTCAATCATGCCGAACTGTATGCGACGCCCTATGCCTGGGACTGGGGGAAGAATGAGATGCTTACCAGCGCGCCTGTACAGGTGATGCCGGGGACTAAGTTCAAAAAGCTGTTTACGGGCAATTCCTACGTGTATTATCACTATGCGACGGACGATAAGGATTCCCTCTATTTCTGGGGACGTAACAAGAGCTTTGTCGGCGGAGATGGCGTTGCCAACGGACAAGAAGGC
>Ga0068860_100001955_pt1 | contig 21783 bp, 14 predicted proteins | sample KBSSwiS32_FD_66597 | JGI IMG/M metagenome (GOLD analysis project Ga0068860, IMG submission 66597) | Switchgrass rhizosphere microbial communities from Kellogg Biological Station, Michigan, USA - KBS Switchgrass S3-2 | ecosystem: Host-associated > Plants > Roots > Rhizosphere > Soil ...
TCCAGGGCGCGGATCACGTCGCCCAGATCGAGCCGGGTGCCGGCGAGAAGCGGCGCCGCGAGCCGCTCCATCAGCTCACCGCGCGACAGCTTCTCGTGGAGAAAAAATGTTCGCTCGGGGCGCAACAGCTCCGCCAGCAGAACGATTTTCTTCGGCGCCGATTTTGGCACCTCCAGTGCCGCCGGCTCCGCCTCTTCGTCGGTCCTTACAGGCCCTGGCGTACTTACGGTCCTTTCCGCTGCCGCTGCCACCGGCGATCCGAGCGGGTCCACCACCACCAGCGCCAAGCCTGTCGCCCGGTCTACCAGTCGATCGACCAGCGACGGCCGCAAACGGCGTCGCCAAGTTGAACGCGGAGTGGGCCGGCCGACCACGACGTGCCCCGCGCGGACCTCCCGAGCGAAGCGAAGGATCGTCTCGACGACGTCCTCGCCTTGAAAAGTGAAGACCGTGGCGCCGAGATGCCGCGCCAGCTCCAGCGTCTCGCCAAGCTGCTTTTGCGTTTCCGGATCGAGCCGCTCTTCCGTCGGGGTGCGGACGTAGAGCGCGTACCAGTTGCGGTCGAGCTTGCCGGCAAGGCGCGAGGAGTAGCGCAGCAGAGCGTGGGCGTTCGGGCTTTTCGACGACAGGCAGGCCACTACCTGGTCGGGCGCCTCTATCGCCGAGCCCTCCGCGCGACCGCGCCGTTCGAGCACCGACGCCGCCTCGCGCAATGCCAGCTCGCGGAGCTGTTCGAGCGGCTGGGTGCGAAAGAAGTTCTGGAGCGCCGCCGCCGCCCGCTCGGGCGGGTAGATGCGCCCCTCTTCGAGGCGGCGGCGCAGGTCCTCGGCGGCGAGATCGACGTTGACCACCTGGTCGGCTTCGGCGAGCACCCAGTCGGGGATGCGTTCCTTGACCTTGACCCCCACCAGCCGTTCGACCGTGTCGTACAGGCTTTCGAGATGTTGGATGTTCAGCGTGGTGAGCACGTGGATGCCCGCGGCGAGGATCTCCTGGACGTCGAGGTAGCGCTTCGCGTGGGCGCTGCCGGGCACGTTCGTATGCGCCAGCTCGTCCACCAGCACCACCTCGGGCTTGCGCTCCATGATCGCCGCGAGATCCATCTCCTGAAGCCGGACCCCGCGGTAGACGATCTCGCGGGAAGGGATGGCGGTGAGGCCGAGCACCAGCGAAGCGGTGTCGGCGCGGTCATGGGTCTCGACCAGGCCGATCATCACGTCGACGCCCTGAGTTTTCAGGCGATGCCCTTCGAGCAGCATCTGATAGGTCTTGCCGACGCCGGGGCCGTAGCCCAGATAGACCTTGAGCCGGCCGCGCCGCGCGCGATGGATCAGACGAAGGAAGCTCTCGGGGCTCTGGGGCAAGGATCTACTTTCGGGCGGCGTCCAATGCGAGGTTCAATTCGAGCACGTTCACCCGCGGTTCGCCAAGAAACCCGAGCTGCCGCCCCTCGGTGTGCCCGGCCACCAATCGTCGGACCTCCTCCTCGGGCAGGCCGCGTTCGCGGGCGACGCGGGCCAGCTGAAACTCGGCCGCCGCGGGCGTGATGTGCGGGTCGAGCCCCGACGCGGAGGAGGTGACCAGATCGACCGGCACCTTTCGACCCAGAGTGCCCGAGCTGTCGGGATTTTCCGCCTGCGCCGCGGCGACCGCCGGGGCGATCCGCTGCTCGATCAGTCTCCTGCTCGTCGGCCCCAGGTTGGTGCCGCCCGAAGCGGTGCCGTCGTAGCCGGCGCCCGCGGCCGAGGGGCGGGAGCGGAAATACCCGGGACCTGCGAAGGGCTGGCCGATCAGCCGCGAGCCGATCACCGTGCCGGATGCGTTGCGGATCAGGCTCCCTTCCGCTTGTTCCGGGAAGATAAGGCGGGCAAGGCCGGTGACGACGAGCGGGTAGCCAATCCCGAGAATCGCGGTCAGCACCAGGGTCAATTTGACCGCAGGGAGGAGCGCCGGAACGATCTGCGCCTTCCACCCCTTCGAGACGTTCGTGTTCATCGGCGGTCTCCTTTCAAACCAGCCCGAGGGCGGAAATGACGACGTCGATCAGCTTGATGCCGGCGAACGGGATGAGCACTCCCCCCAGGCCGTAGACAGCCAAGTTGCGCCGCAGAACGGAGGCCGCTCCGAGCGGCCGGTAGCGAATGCCGCGCAGAGCGAGCGGAATGAGGGCCACGATGATCAGGGCGTTGAAGATCACCGCGGAGAGGATCGCCGATTCGGGGGAGGCGAGGCGCATGACGTTCAACGCCGAGAGCGGACCCGAACCGGCGCGGGCGCCGGCCAGCACATAGAGGGTCGAAAACATCGCCGGCAGGATCGCGAAGTATTTCGCCACGTCGTTGGCGATCGAGAAGGTGGTGAGCGCGCCGCGGGTCATCAGGAGCTGCTTGCCGATCTCGACGATCTCGATCAGCTTCGTCGGGTTGGAGTCGAGATCGACCATGTTACCGGCTTCTTTGGCGGCCATCGTTCCCGTGTTCATCGCAACGCCGACGTCCGCCTGCGCGAGCGCCGGGGCGTCGTTCGTGCCGTCGCCGGTCATTGCCACCAGCTTGCCCTGCGCCTGTTCGCGGCGGATCAGATCCATCTTGTCCTGCGGTTTTGCCTCGGCGAGGAAATCGTCGACCCCCGCCTCGCGGGCGATCGCCGCCGCGGTGAGCGGATTGTCGCCGGTGATCATGACGGTCTTGATCCCCATCTTCCGCAGCTGCTCGAACCGCTCGCGGATGCCGCCTTTGACGATGTCTTTCAAATGCACCACGCCGAGCGGGCGGGCGCCTTCCGAAACCACCAAGGGCGTGCCGCCCCCTTTGGCGACCGCCTCGACGGCGGCTTTCAGCTCCGGCGGCGCGGAGCCGCCGAGCGAAGCGACGAACGCGGCGACTGCGTCCGGCGCGCCTTTGCGGATGGTCCGGCTGGCGAAATCGACCCCGGACATCCGGGTCTGGGCGGTAAACGGAATGAAGCGCGCTTCTTGGCTGCCGAGCTCGCGCCCGCGCAGTCCGTATTGGGTCTTTGCGAGCACCACGATCGAGCGCCCTTCGGGCGTCTCGTCCGCCAGGCTCGCGAGCTGCGCCGCGTCGGCCAACTCGGTTTCGGAGACCCCGGGCAGCACGAGGAATTCCACAGCCTGACGGTTGCCGAGCGTAATCGTGCCGGTCTTGTCGAGCAGCAGCGTGTTGACGTCGCCCGCGGCCTCGACCGCGCGCCCGGACATCGCGAGCACGTTGTGCTGGATCAGCCGGTCCATGCCGGCGATGCCGATCGCCGAAAGGAGCCCGCCGATGGTGGTCGGGATCAGACAGACCAGGAGCGCCACGAGCACCGTGATGGAAGGGGGGGAGGCCGGGGCGAAGCCGCCGATCACGGTGGCGGCGTCGACGCTGTATCGGGCGTAGGGGAGCAGCGTCACCACCGCGAGCAGGAAGACGATCGTGAGCCCTGCAAGTAGGATGTTGAGCGCGATCTCGTTCGGCGTCTTCTGCCGTTCCGCGCCTTCGACCAGGGCGATCATCCGGTCGAGGAACGTCTCGCCCGGGCTCGACGTGATGCGCACCTTGATCCAATCGGAGAGGACGCGCGTGCCGCCGGTGACCGCGGAGCGGTCGCCGCCCGACTCGCGGATGACCGGCGCGCTCTCTCCGGTGATCGCCGCTTCGTCCACCGAGGCCACACCCTCGATCACCTCGCCGTCGCCGGGGATGATCTCGCCCGCGCGGACCAGGACCACGTCCTGTTTGCGGAGGTTCGGCCCCGGAACCGGCTCGGTCTTCACGCCTTCGACACCGACGCTGGATTCGCCGACGATGCGCTGCGCGATCGTCTCGGTCTTCGCCCGCCGCAGGGTGTCCGCCTGCGCCTTGCCGCGCCCTTCCGCCATCGCCTCGGCGAAGTTCGCGAACAGGACAGTGAACCAGAGCCAGAGCGTGATCTGGATCGCAAACGCCAGGTTGCCGGTCTGGCCCGATGTACCTCCGACTACCAGATCGCGGAAGATCAGCAGCGTGGTGAGCACGCTGCCCACCTCGACCACGAACATCACCGGGTTCTTCGCCACCGCCCGCGGGTGGAGCTTGAGGAACGAGTCGACGACGGCCCGTCTCACGATCGGGGGATCGAACAGGGCGCGCTTTTTCGCTTGCGACATGAGATCGATCTCGGGCGCTCCTCGTTAGAAGAGAGTCCCGGCCTCCATCAGGTAATGCTCGACGATCGGGCCGAGCGACAGCACGGGGAGGAAAGTGAGCGCGCCGACGATCAGGATCACCCCCAGAAGCAGACCGACGAACAGGGGGGTATGCACGGGAAACGTCCCCGCCGAAGGGGGCACGATCTTTTTGCCCGCGAGGTTGCCGGCGATCGCCATCATCGGCACGATCATCAGGAAACGGCCGATCAGCATCGCGAGACCGAGCGATACGTTGTACCAGGGGGTGTTGACGCCGATGCCGGCGAACGCCGAGCCGTTGTTGCCGGTCGTCGAACTGAAAGCGTAGACGATCTCCGACAGGCCGTGCGGGCCGCTATTGTTGAGCGTGGCGGTGCCGTAGGGGACGACGCTCGACCAGGCGGCGCCCCCCAAGATCGAGAGCGCGAAGACGAGCACGTAGAGCATCGCCATCTTGACGTCCTTGGCCTCGATCTTCTTGCCCAGGTACTCGGGTGTCCGGCCGACCATCAAGCCGGCGATGAACACGGTGAGCACGATCATCACCAGCATGCCGTAGAGCCCGGCGCCGACGCCGCCGACGATGATCTCGCCGAGCATGATGTTGAGCAGCGCGATCATCCCGCCGAGCGGCGTGTACGAGTCGTGCATCGAGTTGACCGCGCCGCACGAGGCGTCGGTGGTGGCGGTGGCGAACAGGGCGGAGTTGAAGATGCCGAAGCGCACCTCTTTGCCTTCCATGTTGCCGCCGGCCTGCGCCGTCACGCCGGATTCGACCTGCGCCTGATCGATTCCGCGACGATCGAAAATCGGATTGCCGCGCGCCTCGGCGAACCAAATCCCGAAGACACCGACCAGAAACAACGCGAGCATCGCCGCGAGCACCGCCCAGCCATGGCGCTGGTTGCCGGTCATGCGGCCGAGCGTGTAAGTGAGCCCCGCGCCGATCGCGAAGATCGCGAGCATCGCGAGGAAGTTGGAAAGCGGCGTCGGGTTCTCGAACGGATGTGAAGAGTTGGCGTTCATGAAGCCGCCGCCGTTCGTCCCCAGCTGCTTGATGACCTCCTGGGAAGCGACCGGCCCCTGCGCCAAAATCTGCTCCGTCCTTGCAGTCCTTGCTGTCCCTTCGGTCCTTTCTCCCTCCACCAACGCCACCTTCGTGTACGGCGAAAGGTTCTGCACTACCCCTTGAGAGACAAGTACCAGCGCTCCGACCACGCAGAGCGGCAGCAGCAGGTGAATGCAGGCGCGGGTGAGATCGACCCAGAAATTGCCGATCGTCTTTGCCTCGCGGCGCGCGATGCCGCGGATGAACGCGACGGCGAGCGCGATGCCGGTGCCGGCCGAGACGAAGTTGTGAAACGCTAGTCCCGCCATTTGGGTCAGGTAGCTCATCGTCGATTCGCCGGAATACGCCTGCCAGTTGGTGTTGGTGGTGAAGCTGGCCGCCGTGTTCCAGGCGAGCGCGGGGGGCACTCCGGGCAGGTGCTGCGGATTCAAAGGCAGGAAGCCCTGGAGCCGCTCGAAGGCGTAGAGCGCGAGCATGCCGACGAGACTAAACACGAGCATCGCCGCGGTGTAGGTCGTCCAATGCTGTTCCTCTTCGGCGTCGACACGGCAGAGCCGGTAGATCGCGCGCTCCAGCGGACCGAATACCGAGCTAGTCCAGACCCTTTCGCCGGCAAAGAGCTTGGCCATGTAGACGCCGAGCGGCTTGGTCACCGCGAGCAGCGCGAGAACGAACAGGGCGAGCTGCAGCCATCCGTTGGCGGTCATGAGCTAGAACCTCTCCGGCCGGAGAAGTGCATAGGTCAGGTAGACGAGGAGCCCGAGCGCGATCAGGGCGCCGAGCCAGAGCTCAAGGGTCATGTCGTCTTCCTTCTCAAAGCCGCTCGGTACCGCGGACGTAAGCGAGGCAGAGGGCGAAGAAGCCGAGGGTCAAGGCGATGAAGATCAGATCGAGCATGCGAATCCTTTCAAGCTGCGGCGGGAGCGACCGGCAGGCTGAACCAGAACTTGGTGCCGGCGCCCTCTTTCGATTGGACGTGGATCTCGCCGCCGTGGGCGTGGACGATCTCCTTTGCGATCGACAGGCCGAGCCCGGCGCCGCCCAGGTCTTCGGTTCCCGGCACTTGATAGAAGCGATCGAAAATCCGCTCCGCTTGATCGGCCGGAATGCCCGGCCCGCTGTCGGCGACCGAGAAGCGCACGTATTTCTCGTGCTGCTCCGCGCGCACGGTGACCGAGCCGCCCGCGGGCGTGTGATGGAGCGCGTTCGACAATAGGTTCGAAAGCACCAGCCGCGCGCGCGCCGGGTCCGCGAGCACCTTCGGCGTCGCCGGGTCGATCTCGACTTTCAGCTCGATGCCGGCGTCCTCGAATTCGGGTCGAAACTCGTTCGTCCGTGCCTCGACGAAATCGCGGGACGCCACGGTCTCGAACCGGAGGAGCTGGCGATCGGATTGGATCCGGGAAAGCTCGAGCAGGCTTTCGACGATCTCGCGCAGCCGTTCGGCGTCGTCGCGGGCGACCACCAGCATCTCCGTCTGCGCCGTGTTCAACTCGCCGAGCTTCTCGCCAAGCAGCACGTGAACGGCCATCTGGAGCGAGGTGAGAGGCGTCCGCAGCTCGTGCGAGACGGTCGAGAGCAACCCGCTTTTCATCTCGTCGACACGGCGCAATTCGGTGACGTCCGAGAGAATCAGCGTGGTCCCTTGGAGCTCTCCCTCGGCATCGCGGATGGCCACCGCGTGGGGCATGAAGAAATGCTCCTTGCCTTCTTTCCAGACCTGGATCGCCGCCTCCAGGCCGCGATCGGGCGGCGCCCCGAAGCGGGCCGAGAATTCGGGTGAACGGTCGGTGGAACTGAGCAGCGGCCGAAGCCACTGGCCATGGCGCTCGGGAACCTCCGCGCCCGGCGCCAGGCCGAACTCGGCGATCGCGGTCCGATTTGCCAACTCGATCCGGCCCTCCGGCGAGATCAACGCCACCGCGTCCGGCAAGCTGTCGATCGCGAGCTGCGATGTCTTTTGAGCGCGTAGGAGCTTCGCCTGGTCGGAGCGGCGCAGCTCGCGCAGGCTGCTCGCCATCGCGTTGAAGGCCTCGGCGAGCTGGCCCAGCTCGTCGCGCGAGGCGACCGGTACGACCAGGTCGAGATGGCCGCGCTCGATCTCGCGCGCCGATTCGGTGAGCCGGCTCAAAGGGCCGAGGATCGCCTGCGAAAGGAAAACGACCAGACCGATCGCGAGTGCCGCGCCGGCGGCGAGCAGCAGGATCATGCGGTTGCGGGCAGAGGCGGCAAGCGCTCGGGCGCGGTTGTTGGCCTCGACCATGTTGTTTTGATTGAGTTGCAGAATCTCCTCCGCGCCCCGCTTGATTTCCTGGAAAATCGGCAGCAGTCGGGAGAAATAGATTCGACTCCGTGCTTCGGTCGACAGATTCTCGTCGAGTACCCGAGGGAGGGTGGCTACGTAGCTCTCGAACAGCGCGCGTACCCGGTCCGCGCGCTCCTTCTCGCCGACGATCGTGATATTGCCCAGCTCGGTCGCGAGCGCCTTCTCGAACCGGGGGCGCTGGAGATCGACCAGCGCCCGACCCCTATCGCCATCGCCCGCGAGGGCAAATAACGCGCCGCTGTCGATCCGTTCGAGCGCTTCTTTCATCTCCTGCGCCGCGACGACGCTCCGATAGTTTTCGCGCAGGATGACGTCGATCGAGCCGCCCAGCCGTTCGAGCATCGAGATGCTCTGCGTGCCGACGACGAACAGGAGGGCGAGCAGGCCGCCGAAGCCGAGCGCGAGTTTCCATCGCAGGCCGAATCCGGAGCGAGTAGAGGAATTGGGAGCGGACGCGTTCATTGGGACCTCCTGGCCCGACCGGCAGGGCCGAGACACCCGATCGGAATGCAGTTTGGGGGCCACACTACCGGTGGACAAAAGTTGCTCGAATCAAAAGACTTAGAGAACCGGGCCGAAAAACCGCCGCGCCACTTGTCTTGCGTTTTGCAAGCACGCTTGCAAGATGCAATGTCAGGAATTCCTGGGCTGCGGCGGTCTGGAAAGCCCATGCGATTCCGACCTCGACGCCGCCTCGATTCGATCCTTCCCTGGACCGTAGGATGCGCCCTCGGTCTTCTGGGCTGGGCTCCGGCGCAACGCATCCAGCCCTTCGCTGATCTCCGGCCGTCGCCCGGCCGGTTGGTGGGACTGGATTACCAACCGCTGTTGCGCCGAATTCCTCAGGATCAAGCCCGCGCAATTCGACGAGAGGCCAGCCGACTCGTCTCGGTTCGATCCGACGACCGCCGGCCGGGGTTGCTACGGACAAAGTCCATCTATTTGCTCGCCGAGAACCAGCCCGATCCCGCAGCCTATGGGTTGGAGGAAGCTGTCGCGACGACGGAGGGCTCGGAACAGGCGTTGCTGCGGAGCGACCTCGCTGCGCTTCTCCTCGCTCGATCGTGGCCCGGGTGGCGCGGCCGGCCGGGGTACTTTCCGCGGGGTGACGATCTCTTCCGCGCGGTTGAACTCGCCGCTCAAGCCCTGGAAGTCGTCCCGGACCTGCGGGAAGCGCAATTCAACCTGGCGTTGGCACTCGAAGCGATCGGACTGCGCGAAACCCCGAAGGAGGAGTGGCGAAAGTATCTCGCGCTCGATGCCCTCTCACCTTGGGCGAACGAGGCGCGGGAGCACCTGGCTCGGCTCGCGGTTCCGGTTGCGATCCAGGAGCGTCCGAATGCGCTACAGCCGGAAGGTGTGCTCGACGACTCGGACCCGGCGGTACGGATTTACCGGACCGGCCGCGCCGTACTCCGAGAGCAGCGGTACGACGAGGCGCGAGCGGCTTTCCGCGAGGCCCGTGCGCTCTGGCGGAAACGCGACCCGCGGATGGCGGGATGGGCGACCTATCGGATTGCGCTCTGCGACTATTTCGATCCCAAGATCACTCCTCGTAATGTTCCACACGGCGATGGCCCGCACTTCCATTTCTATGAGGGCCCCGCGGGCGGTACGATGATTCACCTCTGCAGCGCCTTCGGCCCCGGCGAAAATCTTCGTCCGATTCTCGAGAACATTGATCCCGAGCTAGTAGCGAGGGCCTCCTACCTCCTCGGCAATCAGGAAACCGGCCTTCGAGACCGCGACGGGAACCACGTGTACGGAGTCGGTTTACAGCGTGCCTACGAGACGGGGGATCTCGATCTGATCGCACGTCTCGAATCGTCTTTCGCCGTCCAACTTCAACAGGACCGGGACCGTGCCGGGCTGCATCATCTAGTGGCTCTACGCGGCTCCTTAAGGGTGCGGTCTCTTCAGACTCGCCTCCTGGTGTTCTCGAACGTAGCCGAGTGGACTGCCAACTCGGGCAATTGGCACCTGACGACCTTCATCGGCCAGGAGTACGCAAGCTGGATCTCGCAGCATTCCCGGAGTCTCGATCCGGTGTCCGCCTTGCAGGCCGATCTCCTGACATCTTGGAGCGCGAACAATGAAAACAAGCTGGCCCTGGCACGTGCGGCGATCATGAGCGCTTCGCGCAAAGCGCTGCGGATTCCGGACCGCGGATTGCGATCGGCGTTGATGGACCAGATCTTCGGCCAGGAGTGGAGCATTCACATCTCCGAACAAAAAGCTCTGTTCAGTCGGCAATCGGGACGGCAAGTTCCACAAGCGGAAATCGCGCTGATCGATCGAGATCGTCTCATGCCCGAGTTGCAGCCGCTCTATCGCCAGGCGACCTTCTGTCCTTGTACAAACCTCTGGCCGCTCATTGAAAAGATTCAGCGTGCCATGGACGCTCGCGAAGGGCGCGTCAACGACATCCCGGTGATTCGGAGGTATGACTGGCTGACTACGAATCGTTGGCTCCCTGGAAGTCATTTACTGTCCGGCCAGGATCCCATTGTAAATGTATTCGGCCCCAGGAAGAGAGTCGAACCCCCCTTTGCGCACGCTGTGCTGGCGTTTCCAGGGAGCTTTCGGGAACGAGTTGATATTTCCTTTTCTTCCGCTGGAGGAAATTTGGCCCAACGTCCGATGAGGCTAACGAGCCTCAAGGCCGGCGAATATCTGAGAGAGTGGCAACAGGGGATTGGAAGACCAACGTCGGAGAGATTCCGGCGATGGAGCGAAGGTCTCATGCGCGACGTTGGGGTGCCGTTCGTCCAGACCCTTTCCCCTTCGGTCGAGAAGGTCGGAATCTTATCTGGGCGATCCATTTTGGATTTCTTGCCGTTCGCCGCAATCCGCGATCCTCACTCAGGCCGTTTTCTCGTGGAGCTGTACGAGCTTTTCGTGTTGCCGGAGTATTCGACCAACCCCGAGAGGTACTTTTCCCAACCGGTCGAGCCGTCGCTTCCTCCCCTCGCAGAGGCGACCCGCGCCCGAGCGATCGGAACCTTCCGCGTGCCGCGTTCCTCTCCCGAGCCGCGAGTGCTGCTCGTCGTGGGAAGCGCCTCGGCGGACGATCCGCATTCCCTCCAGGGAGGAGAAAAGGAGATCGAAGAGCTGGCACGCCGGTTTCCCAACCACCGAATCCTGCGGGGAGCGGAAGCCACCAAAGAGCGCGTCCTGGCCGAGCTGCGGACGGCTACCCTCGCTCATTTCGCCGCGCACGGTTGGGTCGACGATGCCTATCCGGATGAGACTGGCCTGATCCTCAGACCTGGAGAACGAGGCGGCGTTCGCCTGACCGTTGGCGACCTCCGAAATCTCGAAGCGCCGAACCTTCGGCTCGTGGTTCTCTCGACCTGTAACTCGGCCCATGCCACAACTTCTCCGGAGAGCCTCAGCCTCGCGTCGGCCTTCATCGCGAGGGGAGTACCCGCGGTCGTCGCGAGCCTGGCGTCGATCCAGGACCGGACCGCTCCGCGGTTCTTCGCAGGCTTCTATTCTCACCTCGATGAGACCGGAGACCCGATCCGTGCCCTGCGATCGGCACAGATCGACTTCGCGAGGGGGCCCGACCCTGAAGGAACGCTGCGGACCTGGGCACCGTACGTCGTGATGGTGACTCCGGGCTTTCGGATCTCGGAATAGAACGGCCTCGGGAGCGGCGAGCCGCTAGACTCGCCGCGTCCCGCGCGAGTTGGGAAACTCGGGCTCCGTCACTTTGGCAGCCGTCCGCCGCCCGTGCCGGCGGGACAAGCGGACCTGGCCGGGCAGTCGTTCGGGCATGTGCAGTATTGACCGCCGACCGAAAAGCCGCACGACCGGGTTCCCGGCTTGACGCACTGCCTGGCGCCGCCGCCAAGATCCTGATGGATCGGCTCCCGGCGAAGGGGGTGCCCTTCTCCCCGCCGGAGCTAAAACTCCAGCTGTTGCCCCAGCTCGACAACCCGGTTCGGCGGTAGGTGAAAGAAGCGGCTGGCCGTCTGAGAGTTGCGTGCCATCAGGGCGAATAGCTGTTTGCGGAGCGACCACATGCCTTTGCTTCCCTTGGGGATCAGTGTCTCCTTGCCGAGGAAGTAGGTCGTCTTCATCGGCGAGAGATCGAGGCCGAAGGCCGGCAGGCCGGTCAGGGCTTGCGGGATGTCGGGCGTCTCCAAGAAGCCGAAGCGGACGGTCACCTGGTAGAAGCCCTGACCGAGCTCGATCACTTCGAGCCGTTCCTTTTTCGACGCCTCCGGAGTTTCGAGGCTCTGAATGTTCAGGAAGAGAACGCGGTCGTGCAGCACGCCGTTGTGCTTAAGGTTGTGGAGCAGGGCCGCGGGGACCCCTTCCGGATCGCGCGCCATGAAGATGGCGGTGCGCGGGTTGCGCGGCAGGCGATCGGCCTCCAGATGGGAGACGAACTCGCGGAGGTTGAATCGGTCGCGGGCGAGCTTTTCGGCGAGCATGGACCGGCCGCGCTCCCAAGTGGACATCTGGACGAAGACGAGGATTCCGACCACGATCGGCACCCAGCCGCCGTCCCGGAATTTGATCGCGTTCGCGCCGAAGAACGACAGGTCGACCGCCAGAAACGAGAGCGTGATGGCAAAACTCACCCAAACCGGCCAGTGCCAGATCCGTCGCGCCACGATGTGTGCGAGCAGCGTCGTGATCACCATCGTCATGGTCACCGCGATGCCGTAGGCCGCGGCGAGCCCGCTCGACGAGCGGAAGCCGAGCACCAGGCCGATCGTCGCCGCGGCGATCAGCCAGTTGACCGCCGGAACGTAGATCTGGCCGATCTCGCCTTTCGAGGTATGGACGATCGTCATGCGGGGCAGATAGCCGAGTTGGATGGCTTGACGGGTGAGCGAAAACGCTCCCGAGATGACGGCTTGCGAAGCGATCACTGTTGCGGCGGTCGCCAGCCCGACGAGAGGATAGAGCGCCCAGGTCGGAGCGAGTTTGTAGAACGGATTCCACGAGGCTTGCGGATCGTGGAGCAGCAGCGCTCCTTGGCCGAAGTAATTGAGCAGCAGAGAGGGAGCGACGATCGAAAACCAGTCGATCTGGATCGGCTTCTCGCCGAAATGGCCGAGGTCGGCGTAGAGCGCCTCGCCGCCGGTTGCCACCAGGAACACCGCGCCGAGCACCAGGAAGCCGCGGCCGTGATTCAGCTGGAAGAAGTGAAACGCATAGTAAGGGTTCACCGCGGTCAAAACTTCCGGTGCGCGTGCCACCCAGCGCACTCCGAGCACTGCCAGCGTGCCGAACCAGACCAGCATGATCGGGCCGAATACGTTTCCGAGGCCGCCGGTGCCGGTCCGCTGGAACGCGAACAACAGCACGAGAATTGCGACCGTGATCGGCACCACGTAGGGGGTGAAGGCGGCGGTCGCGACCGACAGCCCTTCGACCGCCGAGAGTACCGAGATCGCCGGCGTGATCATGCCGTCGCCGTAGAGCAGAGCCGCGCCGAACAGGCCGACGGCGATCACCACCCGGCGCGCTCGGGGACCGTCGACCTTGCCGCGCACCAGGGCCATCAGGGCGAGGATTCCGCCTTCGCCGCGGTTGTCGGCCCGGAGGACATAGACGTGATACTTGATGGTGACGATCACCACCAGCGCCCAAAAAACCAGGGAGAGAACGCCGAGCACGTTTTGAGCGTTGGGCGGCACCGCGTGCATGCCATGGAAGCACTCGCGCAGCGAATAGAGCGGGCTGGTGCCGATGTCGCCGTAGACGATCCCGAGCGCGCCGAGCGTGAGCACGGCGAGCCGTTTGCCGGTGGGCGCCGGATGTCCGTGTGACGGCACCTCCGGGAGCGGAGGCTCCTGTCGGTGATCCTCTGCGACGGATGAATTCATGACGATGTCTTTTGGCGCGAAAGTGGGGAGACCTGAGCTGAGAGGGATGGCCGCGGCGCCGACGCTCGGAGGGGATTGCAGCTCGGGTGCCATGGGCAAGAAAGCAGGCAAATCGCTGATTTCACAGCGGTTGTCGGATTCGAAAGGACTCCGGCGACTCAAGGGTCTTGCGTTCTGCAACGTGCAGGCGGGCGATCCGTGCAGAATGCAATGGCGCGTCCGCATCTTTCTGATTTTGGTACATTCCCCCGATGCCGCCTGAAGACAGCCGTCCGCTCCTCGACATCCTGATCGTCGACGACGAGCCGAACATCTGCCGGACGCTTTCGCTCCATCTCGAGGGGGTAGGCCATCGGGTGCGCACGGCGGCCAGCGTCGGCGAGGCGCTGGCCGAAATTCAGAAGCGGCGCTTCGATCTCGCGCTGGTCGATCTCCGGCTGGGCCTCGAATCCGGCCTCGACCTGATGCCGAAGCTCACCGCCGAGGATCCCGCGATCAAGATTCTCGCGATCACCGCCTACGCCTCGGTCGAGACGGCGGTCGAGGCGATGAAGCGCGGCGCGCGCGACTACCTCTCGAAACCGTTCACGCCCGCGGAGCTCGATCTGGCGATCGCGAAGCTCGCCGACCTGTCGCGCCTGGAGCGCAAGGTCGAGGCGCTTGAAAGCGATCTCGCCGAGGCCGATCCGGACTACGAGCTGGCGAGCGAGAGCCCGGCGATGCGCGCGCTGCTCGATCTCGCGCGGCGCGCGGCGGATGGCGACGCCCGCCTGTTGATCCGCGGCGAGAGCGGCACCGGAAAAGGGGTGCTGGCCCGCGCGATCCATGGCTTGAGCCCGCGCCGGGGCAAGCCGTTCGTCACCGTCTCCTGCCCCGCGCTGCCCGCCGAGCTGCTCGAAAGCGAGCTGTTCGGCCATGCGAAAGGAGCGTTCACCGGAGCCACACGCGACAGCGCCGGCCGGGTGGCGCTCGCCGAGGGAGGAACGCTCCTCCTGGACGAGATCGGCGATCTGCCGCTGACGCTTCAGCCGAAACTGCTCCGCTTCGTCCAGGATCGCGAATACGAGCGCGTGGGCGACCCGGTGACCCGCCGAGCCGACGTGAGAATTCTCGCCGCCACCAACCAGGACCTCGAAGCGGCCGTTGCCGCCGGCCGGTTTCGCGAAGACCTGCTCTATCGACTCGACGTGCTGACCCTGGAGATCCCGCCATTGCGCGCCCGGCGCGAGGACGTTTTGCCCCTCGCGCGCCGGTTTCTTACGCTGTTCGGTCGCCAATACGGAAGGCCCAAGAGCGTGTTCTCTCCGGCTGCCCAGCGCGCACTTTCCGAGCATCCCTGGCCGGGCAACGTCCGCGAGCTCCGGAGCGCGGTCGAGCGTGCCGCGATGCTTGCGGGAGGCTCGGAGATCGGTCCGGAGCTGCTCCTGCTCAAGAGCACCTCGATTGGTCCGAGCCTGGGCCCGAGCCTGGGTGATCTCGTCCCGCTTGCCGAGATCGAGCGCGAGCACGTGGAAAGGGTGGTCGCACGCACCGAATCGCTCAAGGAGGCGGCGGAAATCCTGGGGATCGATCCGGCGACCCTCTGGCGGCGTCGGAAGTCGGCTGGAAACTGAGCGGCTATCATCCCCGAATCATGCTGACGCTCTACTTCCTCCGCCATGGCCAGACCCAGTTTTCCCGCGACGACAATTTCTGCGGCTCCGGGCTCGATCCCGATCTGACGGCCGAGGGGCGGGCGATGGCCGCGGCGTTTGCCGGCGACTATGGCTCGATGCCCTGGGCCGGGGTGTTCGCGAGCCCGCTCAAGCGGACGATCGAGACCGCGCGGGCGCTCTGCGATGCCTGGCAGCTGGGATTGGAGATCCGCGACGGGTTGAAGGAGATTGGCTACGGAAAATGGGAGGGGAAGACCCGCGCGGAGGTCGAACGCGACTACCACGACGACTACATCCGGTGGGAGGCCGATCCGGCTTGGAACGCGCCGACCGGCGGCGAGCGCGGGACCGTGATCGCCCGCCGCGTGGCCGAGGTGATCGAGGAGATCAAGGAACGCTACGCCCACGGTCCCGTGCTCGTGGTGTCGCACAAGGCGACGATCCGGATCGCGCTCTGCGCTCTGCTCGGCATCGACGTCGGCCGTTTCCGCTACCGGATCGCCTGCCCGGTCGGCAGCGTCTCGATCGTCGAGTTCGGGCCGAACGGGCCGCTGCTGCGTTCGCTTGCCGACCGGTCGCACCTGCCGGCGGACCTGCGGGCGTTGCCGGGGACATAAAACACCAGGCTGCTAGACTCCGCCGCCTATGACCGATTCGACACCCCGCCTCGCACTGATCGTCGACGACGAACCCGGCATTCTCACCACCCTCTCAGGCATCCTCGCCGACCGCGGCTATGGCACGCTCTGCGCCGCCACCGGCAACGAGGCGATCAATCTCTACCGGCAACACCGGCCGGACGTCGTCTTCTTGGACATCTGGCTGCCCGACCGCGACGGCCTCGAAACGCTCCAGGCGTTGCGCGCGGACGACCCCGCCGCCGCGGTGGTCATGATGTCCGGCCACGGCACCACGGCGACGGCGGTCAAGGCGATCAAGATGGGCGCCTACGACTATCTCGAAAAGCCGCTGTCGCTGCGCCGGGTGGTCGAAGCGGCCGAGGGGGCGATCGACCAGAAGGTCGCCCTGGGGCTCAAAGCCATCTACGGCGAAGCCGCGACGGCCCATGAAAACGGCGCCCCGGCGGCCGGGCTGGACCTCGAAAACCAGATCGCGCCGCCGCCGCCGCTGTCGATTCTCGCGCAGCGCGGCCAACGCCAGCGCACCATCCGCCATTCGACCGTGATCTACGGTTTGGGCCTCCACTCCGGCGCGCGCACCGGCATGGTGATCCAGCCGCTGCCTCCCGACAGCGGGATCCACTTCTACACCCTGCCCGGCGGCCAGCTGATCCCCGCGCACGTGTCTCAAGTGGCGGACACGGATTACGCGACGACGATCGGCCGCGACGGCGACAGCGTGAAGACGGTCGAGCATTTCCTTTCCGCGCTCCACGCCGCGGGAATCACCAACCTGCTGATCAAGCTTCACGGCGAAATCCCGGTGCTCGACGGCTCGGCGGTCGAGTTCTGCCAGCGCCTGCGCGAGATCGGCGTCGAAGAGCAGGACGAGCCGCAGAAGGAGCTGGTGATCGACCGGGTCTACGAGGTGGGGAGCGGCGAAAAGAAACTGACGCTGGAGCCGTACGACGGATTCTCGGTCTCCTACAAGTTGCGCTACCCGGCGCCGGTAGGGGAGCAGGAGCACGAGTTCGAGCTTCTTAGCTTCGAGGGCTACGAGCGCGAGATCGCCCCGGCGCGCACGTTCGGTTTCATGAAGGACCTCAAGATGATGGCCGAGCTGGGCCTAGGCTCCGGCGGCCGGCTCGACAACTTCATCCTGGTCGGCGAAGACGACGTGCTCAACACCGACCTGCGTTTCGAAAACGAATTCGCCCGCCACAAGATCCTCGACATCATCGGCGACCTCTTCCTCCTCGGCTACCCGATCCGCGGCAAAGTCACCGCGAGCTTGACCGGCCACCGCGACAACATCGCCCTGCTCAAACAGATCTGGGCGGCTGCGGGGGTGGCGTAGGACCTCATCCCCGAGGACGGCGAGGCGGCGGGATGTGCGTTCCCGGAACGCGACGGAAGACCAGCACGACCCCGCCTTCTTCGCTGGCCGGGAAGCGGGCGACCTCCCGGTAGGCGCGCTGGAACCACGGCCGCCCGACGATCGACCGCGTGCTGCGCCGCCCGGTGTGGCAGAGAATGATCGGCGTCGGATGAGCGAGGAACGCCCCGACCAGATCCTTCTTCGCGATGAACGGCAGCGAGCGGGGGGTGACCAAGCCCAGCAGATCCTCGACCGTCCGGTCGCTGTAGTACCCGAGCACGCCGATCTCGCCGAAGGCGATCGATTCCTCCGGTGCCGAGTTCCGCCGAATCCAAAGCGCCGCTTCGCGGTACGCCCGCTGGCGCGGCAGCTCGGCGAAGTCTCGCAGCCAGCCGAGATTCCAGACTAGAGATCCCCCCAGGGACACGGCAGCGGCCAGCACGATGAGGCCGGAGATTGCCGCTTTCGCCCGATGTCCTCCGGACCAGGCTGTGCGAGCCGTCCGCCAGGCCGCGAAGCCCGAAGCGGCGAATCCGAACAGGATCGCGGTGGCGAACGGAAAGACGTACCAGACCGAAAACGGTACGCCGAGCAGCGGGTAGACCAGGAGATTGACCACGCCGTAACCGGCGAGCAGCCGGCCGCACAGCCCCCAGCGGCGGAAGACTTCCCCCGACCCGAAGGCGCCGTAGAGAAGAATCGCGCCGCCCCAAACGCCGGAAAGCTGCAACCATCTCGCCCAGCCGACCATCCAGTAGCCTCGACCGCCGAAACCCGCGCCACCGGTGACCTCGCCGAGGTAGCGCTTCGATTCGAACGTGATCGGCAGGACCGTGCCGAACGTCGCGTACGCCGCGAGGGCGCCGCCGAGGATCACCAGCGCCGCGGTCACCGCCCAGCGCCAGGGGAGCTTCCTTTGTGCGTGGATGAGCAGAACCCCGAGCACGGCGAGCCCGAGCCCGGTATCCGGCCGCACCCAGACCGCGGCTCCGCCGAGCAGCCCGGCGAGGATCGGACGGCGCTCCGCGAAGGCGGCCGAAGCGAGCAGCAGACAAAGCGCGAGGGAGGTCTCCGAACCTTGCGACTTCCAAACGAACGCGGAAGAGAGCAAGAGCACACCGCCGAGCAAAATCTCCGGCCAGACGCCGCGATCCGGCGCCGTGCGGAGGAGGCAGGCGATGATCCCGACCAGGCCGACCGCGAACACTATCGTCGCCAGGATCTCGATCGGCGCCCCGGAGATCCAATGCAGCCCGGCCAGAACGATCGCCAGCCCCGGATTCGACAGCCCGAACACCGGCTCGCCCAGGTTGAACACCATCCCGTCGCCGTGCGCCAGATGCCACGCATAGCGGTAGGTGATGTAGAAGTCGTCGATCGCGATGCCCGCGGTGCGCACGGCGAACGCGACCGTGAGGGCGAGGCAAGCGAGACCCAGCCCTAGGCTAAGTCGGGAGCGCCAAGCATCCGATTTGGGGTTTTTCAGTTCGTCCACTGGCGCATGGTATTCCGAGGCAGAGTTAAACTCTCCGTCTCGTGGTCGCCCAACGTAGATTTCCTCTCGCCGTCCTGCTCTCGGCGCTCGCCCTGTCCGGCTGCTTCGGCCCCGCCGCCGAGTCCCCGGACAACTCCGCGCTCGGGCTCGCGCCGATCGGCGAAACGACGGTTGAAATCCTCAAAGGAACGCCGGTCCGCGAGCGGATCCGGCTCGGGCGGTATGGCGTTGCCTTCGGGCGGCCGGGTGGCGTGGTGGAACGGGCGTTGTTCGCGGACGATTCGGTGCGGGAGGAGCTTTCCGATTTGGCCGGGTCGTACGGACCGTTTGATCTGGCGGTGGGCTCTTCGCGCGTGCGTTTTCGCGGTCGCGGCGCGGTTCCGGCGCCTTTGGCGGAGCGGCGGCGGGTGGCGGAGTGGGCCCTATTCGTGGCGGCGGAATCGACCGGGTTGGGCGGCCGAGAGCCGGCCCCCGTGCTGTATTGGCAGCGCGGGGGCGACGGGGAGGCTTGCGACGCGCTTGCGATCGATCGGACCGGCGTGGTGCGCGGCGGTCCGTGCGCTGGGGGCGGTAGGACGCCGCGCCGGTTGGCGAACGGGGAGCTGGAGCGGCTGTATGGCTGGTTCGATCGCCTGGGACCGTTTGAAACCAGCTGGCTTGAAGGACCGCCGGATGAGCAGCGGACGCTGCGGTTGGTCTTTGCGGGAGCGGGAAAGGCGGCGGCGAGCGGTCCGGAGCGGGAGGAGATTCGGGCGTTTACGGCGGCGCTCGCGACGGACCTGAAGGTCGCCGGCTCGCCCCGGTTCGCACCGCCGCCCATTCAGGCGCCTCTGGTGCCGCTCAGCTTGCCGGTCCGCGCGCCGATTCCGCCGCCGGTCAGCTCTCCGTTCGTCGGCTAGAACCAGCCCTTCTTCTTGAAGTAGCCGATCAGGACCAGCGCCACCGCGGCCATCAGCGCGAGCGCGAACGGGTAGCCCATCACCCAATGCAGCTCCGGCATGTTGAAATGGCTCACTTCGGTGTCGAAGTTCATGCCGTAGACGCCGGCGATGAACGACAACGGAATGAAGATCGCCGAGAGGATCGTCAGCACCTTCATGATCTCGTTCATCCGGTTGCTTTGGCTCGACAGGTAGACGTCGAGCATGCCGCCGGCCAGCTCGCGGTAGGTCTCGATCACGTCGATCACCTGCACCACGTGGTCGTAGCAGTCGCGGAGAAAAATGCGGGTCTCCGCCGTGATCAGCTCCGAGCCGTCGCGCAGGATCGAGTTCAGCAGGTCGCGCTCCGGCCAGGCGGCGCGGCGCAGCATCAGCAGATCTCGCTTGATCTTGTGAATCTCCAGCAACAGCCCCGGCGAGACCTTTTCGATCAGCTCGTTTTCCAGCCGTTCGATTTCCTCGCCGTAGCGTTCGAGCACCGGGAAGAACTCGTCGATCAGGGCGTCGACCAACGCGTAGGCGAGGTAGTCGGAACCGCGCTTGCGGATCAGTCCGCGGCCGAGCCGGATGCGCTCGCGGACCGCCTCCCACGAGTCGCCGGGGATCTCCTGGAAAGTCACCACGTAGCCGGCGCCCAAGAACAAGCTGATCTGCTCGCCGATCAGGTCGGTGCCGTGGTCGAGCTGCACCGAGCGGAGGATCAGGAACTCGTGGTCCTCATACGGCTCGACTTTCGGGCGCTGGCCGCAGTTGACCACGTCTTCGAGCGCCAGCTTGTGGAAGCCGAAGCGCTCGCCGAGGTGGGCGATCAGCTCGACGTCCGACAGCCCTTCGACGTTGATCCAGGTGACGCTTTCGCGTTCCTTGTAGGCGAAAGCGTCCTCGATGCGGTCGAGCTTGCGCTCCTCGAAATGGTCCGGACCGTAATCGATCAGCGAGATCTTGACCGTCCCCGAGCTCTCGGATGGAGCGGTCAGAACGCCGGGCGCGCTGCCCGGCCGGAAGTTGCGGCCCTTCAGCGAGGAACGGCGGCCTTTAGCTCGGGATCGCGACATGCCGAAAGGCTACACCACAGGATCGCCGGGTAGGGGAAGAATCGGCTCGGCAGGCTCCGGGAATTCCTCCGCGGGCGGCGGCGCGAACGGCGAGCGGGGCGCGCTCGGGGCCGGGCGTTCGGCGGCGATTCGGTTCTGGGTGGCACGGATCGCGGCGACCAACTCGTCGAACACCCGTTTGGCTTTGCCATGCTGCGGGCCGAAGCGCATGCGGGTCCAGGTGCGGCGGCTCTGGATCGAGATCACCCAATCGGGGAGCAGGAAGCCGATGATCGTGGCCACGACCGTCGGCGCGAAGATCCCGAAGGCGAGCGAGCCGCCGCTCGTGCCGGAGATTGCGGAACCCACCGAGCCGAACAGAAGGCCGAGCAGACCGATGGCGACGACCAGCCGGTAGTTGCGGCCCCGGTGAAGCGTCGCCAGTTCCACCTCCTCGAACAGCACCCGATGGCGGGTGATGCGGTAGAAGCTCGACGTGTCGACTTCGAGCGCCTCGCCGCGCCGGTAGACGCGAATCCGCTCGACCAGGCTCGCGTCGCGCGCGAGCAACCGCCGTTCCGGGATCTCGCCGGACGCGGTCGGTTCCGCGATCACTTCTTGGCTCCGCCGAGGGCCGCGACTCCCGCCGCGCCGGCAAACATCATGGCGATGATCGCGAGACCGAACAGCGTCAGGAACGCTCCCAGGATGATCGCGAAGATCGGCCCGCCCCGCCCGCCGACTTCGCGCCAGACGCGTTTCTGACGTAGTCCTTTGACGCCCAAGATGATCACCGCGGGGCCGAGGACGATCCCGAAGCAGCTGGTCAGCCAGCCCAAGATCGCCAGCGAGATCGCGAGCCCCGAGGCGTCGAAGAAATGGGTTTCGACCGCGGTGAACGACCCCTCGCGGCTCAGGCGGTCGAAGCAGTCGGGGCACAGCTCTTGGCCTTCCAACGGGATACGGCAGAGCTCGCAGATGAAGACGCCGCAGCGCGAACAGTTCGCGACCGCGGCGTGGTTCGGGTGCCGGGCGCAAGGGGTGGCTCCGGCCCCGGCGGCCGCCACCGGGCTCGAGGTGAACGAGGCGGCCGGACCGCTTCCGAGCGTGGCCTCCGGCAGGCGGACGACCGGCGGGGGAGGAGCGAAAGCGACCGCCGCGAACGAGGTGCCGCAGGCGGCGCAGGTCTCTTCGTCCGGCCGGATGGTGAATTCCGGCAATGGAGCCCGGCAGCGCGGGCATTGCAGGGCG
>Ga0068860_100001960_pt1 | contig 21763 bp, 13 predicted proteins | sample KBSSwiS32_FD_66597 | JGI IMG/M metagenome (GOLD analysis project Ga0068860, IMG submission 66597) | Switchgrass rhizosphere microbial communities from Kellogg Biological Station, Michigan, USA - KBS Switchgrass S3-2 | ecosystem: Host-associated > Plants > Roots > Rhizosphere > Soil ...
TGCCCTGGAACACCAGCACGTCGACGGCGATCAACCTCTCCACGACCTCGCCCGCGGGCCCCTTCTTCTCCGACGCCGCCTGCACCCTGCCCATCTCCACCGTCACCATGGCGGCGGGCACCAACGCCGTCACGTTCTACTGGAAGGACACCAAGGCCGGCTCGCCCACGCTCACCGCCACCGCCACCGGCTACGCCTCGGCGAGCCAGTTGCAGACCATCCGCCCCGACGTCCCCGCGCTGATGGCGTTCACCACCGCGGCGCAGGCCGTGGGCGCCGGGCTGTGCTCCGCCGTCACCACCGTCGAACAGGAGGACCAGTACGGGAACCCGGCCAACCAGGCCTCGGCCCGGACGGTGAGCTTGCTCACCACCTCCGCCACCGGGAAGTTCTTCTCCAACAGCACCTGCACCACGCAGATCAGCACCCTCACCATCGCGGCGGGCACCAGCCCGGCCAGCTTCTACTGGAACGACACCGCGGCCCCGCAGACCCCCACCCTGACCGCCCGATCCACGGGGATCCTGGACGGCACGCAGGTGGAGACGGTGAGCGTGGGCTCCGCCACCCGGTTGGCCATCACCAGCGCTCCCAAGAGCGTGGCCGCGGGCGCCTGCTCGGGAGCCGCCACCGTCGGCTCGCAGGACGCGTCGGGCAACGCCTCCAACGTGAGCACCGCGACGACGGTCACGCTGACCTCGACGACCGGGGCGACGGTCTTCTACGCGGGTGGCGCCTGCGCGGGCGCGCCAGTCACGGCGGTGCTCATCTCCGCGGGCACCAGCGGCGCCACCTTCTCCTGGCTGGAGACGGCGGCCGGGAGCCTGACCATCACGCCTTCGGCCACCGGCTTCACCGGCACCGGCCAGTCGCAGACGGTCACCGCGGGCGCTGGCACCCAGCTCACCTTCACCTCGGCGGCGCAGTCGGTCACCGCGAGCAGCTGCTCGGGGGCGACCACCGTGGCGGTGACGGACGCGTACGGCAACGCTTCGCCGGCCGGCGCGGCGACCACCGTCTCCCTGACGTCCACCTCCAGCTCCCTGGTGTTCTACTCGGACGCCGCGTGCAGCGTGCCGGTGGCGGCGCTCACCATCGGCGCGGGCTCCACCTCCACGACGTTCTACTTCCGCGACCTCTTCACCGGGACGCCCACGCTCACCGCCGCCGCCGCCGGGCTGATCTCCGGCACGCAGACCGAGAACATCGGCGGGCGGGACCAGCTGACCTTCCGGTGGTACTCGTCCGCCGGCGCGGCGCTGGGCGCCCAGGACGCGACCATCCAGGCGGCGCCCGGCGCGCAGATGCACCTGCGGCTGGGGATCAAGGCCATCGCCTTCTCCTGGAAGCTGGACACCGGAGACGCGGTCCCCTCCGGTGAGACGCTGGCCAACTCGGAGACCCGCACCGGTTCGTACCTGAACGTGGCGGCCGCGGACGGCTCCTCGGAGGTCCTGACCGAGAAGCGCGTGGGCAACGGCCAGAACCGCTACTGGACGCTGGGCGACACCGGCGCCGCGGGCTGGCCGTTCCACATCTACGCCTTCCCCCCGGTGGCCACGGGCAAGACCACGTATCCGCTGTGCCTGACCGCGTCCACCACCGGCGAGGCGCTCCAGGTGGGCTACAGCTTCACCTCCACCCCGACCTTGACGCCCACGTTCCCGGCCGGCTGGCAGATCACCTCCACCTCGCTCTCCCAGGTCTGCTTCGACCTGAAGGCGCAGGGCTTCAACGGGGGCGCGCTCACCGTCTACCTGCAGGACGCGCTCCGCGGCGCCGGCACCGACAACACCACCGACACCTTCACCATCGACCAGGTGACGGTGAAGGGCGATCCGCCGGTGTACCTCGCGCTCGAGCGCTCCACCTCCTCCACCTTCACCAGCCCCACCCAGGTCCTCTCCGCCGAGCTCTGGGACGACCTCTCGTACGCCAACGGCGCGGTGCTGGCGCCCGTGCTGACCGGGACCACCACGTCCGAGGTGCGGGTCGAGTCCAGGCCCAGCGTGCCCAACAACCAGTCGGACGTGGACCCGGGCACCCAGGGGGAGTGGGACTTCGCCGTCACCTTCCCGTCCGGCGGCGGCTCGCAGTACTACCGGATGGTCATCACCAATTCGCTGGGCACCAAGCTGCAGGCGCTGGAGGCGACGTCCGCACCGGCGCGGGTGGACACCGCGGCCACCAAGCTGGCGTTCACCACCTCGGCGGTGTCGGTCCAGGCCGGCACCTGCGCGGGCCCGTTCACCGTCCAGGCGCAGGACCCGGCGGGGAACGCGCGCATCCAGACCGCGGCGCGCACGGTGACGCTCAGCGGCACCTCGGGGCTCTTCTACGGGGCGGCGGGATGCGGGACGAGCACCACGTCCGTCACCATGCCCGCCGGGAGCTCGGACGCGACCTTCTACTGGCGGAGCACGGTGGCCGGGAACCCGGTGCTCACCGCCGCCAGCGTGGGGCTCACCTCCGCCACCCAGACGGAGACGGTGACCCCGGCCGCGCCGAACAACGTGGCCTTCACCACCGCCGCCCAGAACGTCACCGTGGGGGCGTGCTCCGCGCCCGCCACCATCCAGGTGCGCGACCAGTACGGCAACGCGACGCCCGTCGCCGCCGCCGTCAGCGGGCCCATCACCTCCACCTCGACGACGACGCTCTTCTACCCGAACGGCACCTGCGCGGGCGGCGCGGTCACGTCGCTGACCATCGCCGCGGGCGCGTCGACGACGACCTTCTCCTTCAAGGACACCGTGGCCGGGACGGCGACCGTCACCTATGCGCCGGCCGGGCTGGGCACGGCGTCGCAGGTGGAGACGTTCAGCGTGGGCGTGCCCACCAGGCTGGCCGTCACCACCGCGGCGGTGACGCTCGCCGCCGGCCAGTGCTCATTCGCCGTGACGGGGGCCGCCGGGACGGTGGTGCAGGCGCAGGACAGCTTCGGCAACCCCGCCAACGTCACCACCAACATCCCGGTGGGGCTGGCGTCGGACTCGCCCACGCTGGCGTACTTCTCGGACACCAACTGCACGGTGGGCATCACCTCCGTCACCATCACCGCGCCGGCGAACACGGCGAAGATCTACTTCCGCGACACCACGGCGGGGACGCCCACCGTCTCCAGCAGCGCGCCCGGGCTGTTCCCGGGGACGCAGGTCGAGACCATCAACCCGGCGGCGCCGGCGGTGCTGGTGTTCACCTCGGCCGCGCAGACGGTGACGGCGGGCGCCTGCTCGCCGGCGGTCACCCTGAGGACGCAGGACCTCTACGGCAACGTCTCCCCCGAGCCCTCCAGCACCCTCCTCCCGCTCACCTCCAACGACGCGCCGAGGATGGCCTTCTTCTCGAACGCCAGCTGCACCACGTCCGCCTCCAGCGCGACGGTGGCCGCGGGCACCTCGACCGCCCAGCTCTGGTTCTCCGACACGCTGGCCGGGACGCCGTCCCTGAACGTCTCCGGGCCGGGCCTGGGCAACGCCAGCCAGACCCAGACCATCCGGCCCGCCCCGACGGCCGGGCTGACCATGGCGGGCTTCCCTGCGACCAGCACGGCGGGCGTGGCGGGGACGTTCACCCTCACCGCGGTGGATCCCTTCGGGAATGTCGCCCAGGACTACGCCGGCTCGGTGCAGTTCACCTCGTCCGACCCGGCCGCGGCGCTCCCGCCGGTGACGTCGTTCTCGCCCGGCACCGGGACGCGCAGCTTCGGCGCCACGCTCTACACCGCGGGCACGCAGTCGCTCACCGCGGCGGACAACGGAGCGACGCCCCTGACCGCCACCCAGCCCGGCATCAGCGTGGTGGCGGCGGCGGCGACCGGGCTGCAGGTGTCCGGCATCCCCTCGCCGGTCACCTCCGGCAGCGCGCACGACGTGACGGTGAGCGCCGCGGACGCCTTCGGCAACCGCGCCACCGGCTACACCGGCACGGTGCGCTTCACCTCCACGGACGGCGCCGCCACCCTCCCGTCCAGCTACGCCTTCACCGCCGGGGACCAGGGCCGGCGCACGTTCACCGGCGCGGTCACGCTGCGGACGCCCGGCACGCACACCCTGACCGCCACCGACTCCGTGGCCCCCACCGTGAGTGGGCTGCAGAGCGGCATCGTGGTCCTCCAGGCGCAGGGCGGGCCGTGCGGCGGCGACGGCGAGTGCTCCACCGGCTACTGCGTGGGAAGCGTGTGCTGCGACACCTCGTGCGCGGGCGCGTGCAACTCGTGCGTGCTGGCCGGGAAAGTGGGGACGTGCTCGGTGGTGGCCAACGGGCTGCCGTGCCCGAACAGCGTGTACTGCGACGGCAACGAGACGTGCCAGGCCGGGGCCTGCTCGCCGGGCGCGCCGGTGGTGTGTTCGGATCCGGCGGGCTACGACCAGCTGGCCTGCGACGAGCCCACCCGGAGCTGCGTGCTGGTCCCCAACGCGGCGGCCCTCATCGCCCGCGACGCCTCGCCGCGCGGCGCGCCGAACGTCCCCTACCGGTACAACGCCTCCGGGCGCGTCACCGGGCTGGGCGCGCGGCCGATGACGTTCGGGACGTGCACGGCGCCGTCGGGCTTCCTGGTGGACCGGCTCACCGGCGTGGTGTCGTGGACGCCGCCCGCGCCCGGCACGTACACCGCCTGCGTCAGCGCCCAGAACGCCTTCGGTCAGGACCAGTACACGTTCTCGGTGGCGGTGGCGGCGCCCTCCGGCGGCCCACCCGTGGCCGCGTTCACCGCCACCCCGGACACGGGGGAGGCGCCGCTCTCGGCCGCCTTCGACGGCTCGGCCAGCTCCGGTGACCCGTCCGCGCTCCCGCTGTTGTGGAGCTGGGACTTCGGCGACTCGTCCTTGCTGGGCGCCGGGCAGCAGGTGACGGGCGGCTACCTGCTGGCCGGCGGGTACCAGGCGGAGCTGACCGCGTTCGACGCGGTGGGGCGGTCGGGGACGGTGAAGAAGCCGCTGTGGGTGCTGGACCAGGGGCGGCGGCCGCCGTCGGCGAAGATCCTCGCCTCTTCGCTGACCGCGGATAACTCGCTCACCGCCAACTTGAGCTGCGACTGCCAGGTGGGAGACGCACCCCTGCGCGGCTTCTTCTGGGAGCTGGGCGACCTGGGGACGGCCACGACCTCGACCGTCAGCCAGACGTTCGCGCCCGGCCGCTACCGGGTGCGCCTGACCGTGCTGGACTCGAACGGGCTCACCGCCACCGACTCCGCGGAGGTGAACGTCACCCGCGGCGGACTCCAGCCGCCCGAGTGCCGGATCGGCCTCTCCCCGCCGGCCGGCGCGGCGCCGCTCACCGTCACCCACCACGCGACCTTTGGAGATTCCGATGGGTCCGTGGTCTCGAAGACGCTCACCTTCTCGGATGGGTCCACCGGCGTGCAGGCCGACCTGACGCGGACGTACGACACGCCGGGCCGCTACAGGACTGTCTTGAAGGCCACCGACGACAGCGGGCTGACCTGCGTGGACCTGGTGCAGGTGGCGGCGCTCGGGCCCACCGGCAAGCCGCCGCCCGGGTTCCTCTCCTCCCCGGTGCTCACGGGCACCTGCGGCATACCGTACGCGTACTCGGACCAGGGCGGGCCGTTGGTGTCGGGCACCGGGGCCATCCAGTTCAGCCTGGTGCCGGTGGCGGGAGGGGCGGTGCCGGACGGGATGAAGGTGGACCCGAACACCGGCGCCATCACGTGGACGCCCAGCTCGAAGAACACCGGGATGAACCAGGTGGTGCTGCGGGCGACCTCGGCGGACGGGGTGGCGGACCAGGCGTTGGACATCGCCGTCACCTGCGGGGACCAGCAGAACCTGTCGCTGGGGTGCACGTGCAGCGAGGCCGGCGGGGCGCCGTGGATCGCGGTCGGGCTGGGGCTGATGCTGCTGTCGAGGCTGCGGCGGCGGGGTTCCTCTTACTCGCCGATCTTGGCGAGGCGGCGCCGGTTGCCCAGGTAGTCGCCGACGCCGGACGCGATGGCGTTGGCGACGTCCGCCTGGTAGCCGGGGCTGGAGAGGCGCTTCTCCTCGTCCGGGTTGGAGACGAAGGAGGTCTCCACCAGGATGGCCGGCATCTTCGCGCCGAGGAGGACGTAGAAGAGGGCCTGCTTCGTCCCCAGGTCCTTCACGTCCGGGTACTTCCCGGCCAGCTCGCCCGCCATCGCCTTCTGCACCCGCTGGGCGAGGTGGGAGGACTCCTCGGTGTTCGCCTTGGTGGCCAGGTCCGCGAGGATGAACTGGAGGTCGGAGATGCCCTTCTCGGAGGAGGAGTTCTCGCGCGCCGCCAGGCGGATGGAGTAGCGATCCGCGGCGATGTTGAGCGAGTAGGTCTCCACGCCTCGGAGGGAGTCGGCGGCGGCCGAGTTGCAGTGGATGGAGATGAAGAGGTCGCCGCGGGCCTCGTTGGCCAGGGCCGCCCGCTTCTCGAGGGAGAGGAAGCGGTCCGAGGCGCGCGTGTAGACGACCTCCAGGCCCTGGCTCTCCAGGATGGGGCCCAGCTTCTCCGCGATGGCGAGCGCGACGTCCTTCTCCTGCACGCCGCGCGGGCCGACGGCGCCGGAGTCGTGGCCGCCGTGACCGGCGTCGATCACCACCCGGCGGACCTTGAGGCCCAGCTGTTCGGCGATGGTGATGTCCTTGTCGCGGCCGGCGTTGAGCTTGGCGAGCGCGTGCGCGGCCTGGGACGCGGTGGGCGCCGCGGGGGCGGGAGAGGTTGGGAGGGTTGGCTTGGCGGGGGGCTTCTCCGCTGCTGGCTTGGCTTCGGCGACCTTGGGCTCCTTCAGCTCCGGGGCCTTGGACTCGGGCTTCGGCTCGGGAGCCGGCTTCGACTCGGCGACCTTGGGCTCGGCGGAGTCCTGGAGCCGGCCGCGGAGATCGTGGATCTCCTTCCAGCAGTCGCCCTTGGGGAGCTGCCTCTCCGCCTGCGCCAGCAGCTGCGCCGCCTGCTCCGGCTGGTCCAGCCGCTGGGCGTAGATGCGGGCGAGCATCAGGGCGGCGTCGTCGGCCAGGCGGTGCTTGGGGTACTTCTCCAGGACGCGGCGGTAGTCGGCCATCGCGCGCTGGAGGTCCTCCTGGAGCATGGAGATGTGGGAGAGGTCGGACAGCAGCTCGGCGGAGGTGTAGAGGGCGTCCGGCGCCTTCTCTGCGTCGGGGTAGGACTTGGCGACGGCCTCGAAGCGATCGACGGCGGCCAGCCACTGGTGCCGGTACTGGCGGCGCTTGGCGTCCGCCTTCAGGGCGTAGTAGCCGCGGGCGGCCTCCCCGTAGGCGTTGGAGGCCTTGCGGGACTCGGCGCGGCCGGCGGCGGGCGCCGGGAGCGAGGTGGCGAGGGCCAGGGCGAGGACGTGGCGGCGGCGCATGCGGGCGGTGCTGCTACAGGCATGTGATCACTGCTTTTCCGCGCCCGCAATTTTTCCGCCGGCTCCGGCCGGTCGGTACACTGCCGCCGCCCTTGAAACCCGATCCGGCCTCGCTGCGTATCCAGGGTAGGGACGCCCATGGCGGCGGCGAGACCGGCTTGCCTCCTGACACCACGGACGAGGCCCTGATGTCGAGGTTCATCGAGGGCGACCGCGGAGCGTTCGAGGTGTTGTTCCAGAGGTACAGCCAGCCGATCCACGGCTACCTGTTGCGGATGGTGGGTTCCGAGGCGCAGGCCCAGGACCTGACCCAGCTCACGTTCCTCTCCGTGCTGCGGGCGCGGGACCGCTTCCGGCCGGGCGCCCTCTTCCGCCCCTGGCTGTACGCCATCGCCACCAACGCCGCGCGCGATCAGCACCGGCGGAAGCGGCCGGAGGAGCCGCTGGAGCAGGCGGAGGCGGAGTCGCACGAGCCCCTGGCGCAGGTGGATCCATTCCAGCGCAGGGCGGTGCGGGACGCGCTGGCGAAGCTGCCGGAGTCGCAGCGGGTGCCAATCGTGCTGCACCGCTTCGAAGGGCTCTCCTTCGCGGAGATCGCCGAGGCGGTGGGCGCCACCGAGACCGCGGTGAAGGTCCGGGCGCACCGGGGATACGAGAAGCTCCGGGAGCTTTTGGGTCACCTGGAGGCGCAGCGATGACGGACTGCCAGCGCCTCATGGACGCCCTCGGGAAGGGCGAGCTTCCGGAGGACCTGGCCGCCCACGCCGCGTCGTGTCCCCACTGCCAGGCGGCCGTGGCCGCGTACCGCGCGTTGGCACCGCCGGCCGGAGGGTCCGCGTCGCGTCCGCCGCTGGGGCTGGGGCTGACCCCCACGCTGGAGCAGGAGCTGGCGAAGACGGCGGGGAAGCGGGCCCGGAGCGTGCTCTGGGAGCCCGTGGCGCTGGGGCTGCTCCAAGCCGCGGTCGCGGTGGGCGTGGTGGTGGGTCTGGGCAACAACGGCCGGGTGTTGGGGAACCGGGCGGCGCCGATGGTGCTGGTGGCGCTCGGGGTGGCGCTGGGGGCGTGCGCGCTGGGCGGGACGCTGGCGGCGGTGGCGCCGGGGTTCCGGCGGCTGCGGATGGTCCTGTTCGGGCTGGCGGCGTTCACCGCGGTGGTCCTCGGCGCGTGCGGGAGCGGGCTGCCGGCGTTGAAACCCTTCCTCGTGGCCGGGAGGACCTGCGCGTCGGTGGAGCTGGCGTGCGCGGCGCTGCCTTTGGGAGTGACGCTGTGGCTCCAGCACCGGTTCGCGTTCGATCCGATGCGGGCGGCGCTCGGGTCGGTGGCGGCGGCGGCGACCGGCGTGTTCGCGCTGCACCTGCATTGCCCCATCGGGACGGCCGACCACCTCTACGCCTTCCACGTGGCGCCGTGGGCGCTGCTGGGCGGGCTGGGGCTGTGGATCCGCTCGCGGATGGGGTCGCGCAGCTACGCGCCCTGAGCGGAAGGCGGCGGGTATAGGCTCCGCCCGCCATGCACAAGAGCCGCTTCGTCGCCTTCGTCATCGACTGCCAGGACGCCGACCTCGACGCGGCCGCCCGCTTCTGGGGCGGCGCGCTGGGGAAGAAGGTGAAGGCGACGGAGGGGAATTACGTCACCCTGGAGACGCGCCACACCGATCCGATCATGCTCATCCAGAAGGTGGACCACCCCAGCCGCGTCCACCTGGACATCGAGTCGGACGACGTGGACGCGGAGGCGGCGCGGCTGGAGAAGCTGGGCGCCAAGCGGGTGGAGAGGCGGAACACGTGGTGGGTGATGGAGGCGCCCACCGGGCAGCGCTTCTGCGTCGTGCGGCCGCAGCGCGGGCCGCTGGGGGACGACGCGAACGTGTGGGAGTAGCGAGGCGGATCGGGAGTCGCTACCCTGTAGGTGTTATGGATGCGGCCAAGAAGCGTGCGCGGAAGCCTCGGATGCGCCAGAAGCGCCTCAAGCTAGACCAGGCGAAGATCGACGTCGCCAAGAAGTTCTTCGGCGTGGACTCTGATCAGGAAGCCGTCAGTCGAGCGCTCTCTCTCATTGCCGACGAGACAAAGATCACCGAAGGGCTAAAGCCGCTGGCGGGTTCTTTGAAAGGTGACCGCCGCCCGTGGCCGTACACCTAGCCGGGAAGGTGCTCCTCGATACGAACGTAATGATCGACTACCTGCGAACGGGTGCCCATGGGCAATGGGTGCACGGGCAGGTCAAGCACACCGTACGTTTTCTCTCATCCGTCGTCCTGATGGAGCTCCGCCTGGGGGTAGACACTGGCCCGCGGTACGGGAAGGTCGATCAGATTCGCGCCACATTCCCGCCCGAGCGCGTCATCGCGCCAACGCCCGCGAGCTTCGAACGAGCGGCTTCGATTTTTCGCACGTTGTTCCACCCGGGAGCCGAGCCGAAGGACCGACTCGGCCCCGTGAACGACATCCTGATTGCCCTTACGGCCCGCCAAATCGGCGCCGCCATCATCTCAGCCAACGCGCACGACTTCACTCGAATCGCCGAGCACCTCCCTGGCTTGCTAGTGCTACATCCACTTGCCTCTGGCTAACCACCTCACACCGGCGCGAAGACCTGCTCCACCCAGGGGACCAACTCTTTCGCCTGGCGGAGCCGGAACGCCGCCTCGGTGACCCGCGCCGACTCGATGCGGTCCAGCCGCAGCGTGCGCGCCGCCGAACGCAGGTGGTCCCACACCACGAGGTACCAGACCGGCCAGGTGAGCATCAGGTAGTGCGGCTCCACCACGCGGACGGTCCGCTCGCCCGGCGCGGCGTAGGTGATCTCCAGCGCCCGCTGGTCGAAGAAGCCGTCCTGCACCGGCCTGAGCACGGCTGGCGGCGGGCGGGACATTGTCTCCGTGATTCGCCCCCGTTTCGCCGGCGGACCGTGGAGGATGCGCTCGCGCAGGCGACTCACTCGCAGGCGCTCTTCGGACGGGAACGCCATCCCGATCTTCTGCCGCAACCCGCGCAGGCTGGAGAGGAGCAGCGGAGATCGCAGGCGCTCCCCGATGGCCAGCGCCAGCAGCAGGTCCAGCACTTCCCGGTGGTCCAGCTGCAGCCGCCCCAGGCCCGTCCGGACCGGCACCCGCACACCGCCGCCCCTCCCCCGCTCCGCCTCGATCGGCACGCCCCGCTCGCCCAGCCGCGCGAGGTCCCGGCGCACGGTGCGCAAGCTGACGTTCATCTCCCGAGCCAGCGCCACCCCGGTCCAGCTCCGGTGCGAGGCCAGCAACCCCTGCAGCCGGTCCAGGCGGTCCACCATCAAATGTGCCACAAGCTGGCACCATTTCACCGGATGCTCCACCCATCAAGGAGGAGAACCCCATGCTTCGAGGCATCGCGAACGTCCGGTTCCACACCTCAGACCTGGAGGCGGCCAAGCGCTGGTACACCGAGGCGCTCGGCGTCGCGCCGTACTTCGAACGCCCCGGCTACGCGGAGTTCCGCTTCGGCGACCACCAGCAGGAGCTCGGCCTGGTCGACCGGAGGTACCTCTCCTTCCTCGGTAGTCCACCGTCGGCGGGCACGGAGCCGGCCGGCGCGGTGGCGTACTTCCAGGTGGAGGACGTGCGCGCGGCCGAGGAGCGGCTGATCGCCATGGGCGCCGCCCGGCGCGAGCCCCCGCGCGAGCTCACCGGCGGCTTCGCGGTCGCCGCGGTGGTCGACCCGTTCGGGAACCTCCTGGGGCTGATGCACAGCCCGCACTCCCTGGAGGGACTCAGCCCGAAGAGTCCCGCTTCCACCGGAACAACAGGTTGAGCGCCTCCAGCGGCGTGGTGGTGTCCAGCGACAGCTCCTTCAGCTCCTGCAACAGCCGCCGCTGCGCGTCCGACACCGGCGGTCCAGAGTCGCCCACGAATAACCCCAGCTGCCCCTCCGTCGAGCGCTTCGCCACCTTCGACTTCGACAGCCGCGGCTTGCCCGCCTCGTCCAGCTCTCCCGACTCCAAATTGATCAGGATCTCCCGCGCCCGCGCCACCACCTCCGGCGGGAGCCCGGCCAGGCGCGCCACCTCGATGCCGTAGGAGCGGGAGGCGCCGCCGGCGACCAGCTTGCGCAGGAAGACCACCTTCCCCTCGTGCTCCTTCACCGCGATGGTGGCGTTCTTCACCCGCGGCTTGTCCCGCGCCAGGTCCGTGAGCTCGTGGTAGTGCGTGGCGAACAGCGTCCGCGCGCCGACCCGGTCGTGCAGCTGCTCCGCCACCGCCCAGGCGATGGAGAGCCCGTCGAAGGTGGAGGTGCCGCGGCCGATCTCGTCCAGCACCACCAGGCTCTTCCGCGTGGCGTGGTGGAGGATGTGCGACGTCTCCGTCATCTCCACCATGAACGTGGACTGCCCCTTGGCCAGGTTGTCGGACGCGCCCACCCTGGTGAAGATCCGGTCGCACAGGCCCACCCGCGCCCGCTTCGCCGGCACGAACGAGCCCGCCTGCGCCATCAGCACGGTCAGCGCCACCTGCCGCATCACCGTGCTCTTCCCTGCCATGTTGGGCCCGGTGATCACCAGGATCTGCGACTGCTGCCGGTCCAGCTGGACGTCGTTGGGGACGAAGCGGTCCCCCTCCAGCATCCGCTCCACCACCGGGTGCCGCCCGCCCTCGATGTCCAGGACGTCCGACTCGTCCACCTCCGGCCGGCAATACCCGTACTCCGCCGCCGCCCGCGCCAGCGACACCAGCGCGTCGCACGCCGCCACCGCGCCCGCCGCCGCCCGCAGCGCCGAGGCCGCCCGCACCACCTCCCCCCGGAGCTGTTCGAACAGCTCCAGCTCCAGCGCGCACCTCCGCTCCTCCGCGGTGAGGACCTTCTCCTCGTACTCCTTCAGCTCCGGGGTGACGAACCGCTCGCCGTTGGCCGTGGTCTGCTTGCGGATGTAGTCCTGGGGCACCTTGTCCAGGTTCGGCTTCGTCACCTCCAGGTAGTAGCCGAACACCTTGTTGAAGCGGACCTTCAACGAGCCGATCCCCGTCCGCTCCTTCTCCCGCGCCTCGATGGCCAGGAGCACGTCCTTGCCGGAGGTGGAGAGCGCCACCAGCTCATCCAGGCCCGCGTGGAAGCCGGGCTTGATCAGCCCGCCCTCCTTCAGCGCCAGCGGCGGCTCCTCCACCACCGCCCGCTTCAGCAGCGCCTCCAGCTCCCCCAGCGCGGACAGCGGCGGCGCCAGCGCCTTGAGCAGCGCCGACTGCCGCTGCCCCAGCAGGGCCGACAGCGACGGCAGCGCCTCCAGCGACCGCCCCAGCGCCTTCAGGTCCCGCGCGTTCCCCGCCCCCAGCGTGAGCCGCCCGGTGAGCCGTTCGATGTCCGAGATCTCCTGCAGCTTCTCCAGGAGCCCCTGCCGCAGAGACAGCGACGCCGCCAGCTCCTGCACCGCGTCCAGGCGGGCGTCGATCTCCTCCTTCGCGCACAGCGGCGTGAGCACCCACCGCTGCAGCTTCCGCGCGCCCATCCCGGTGGCGCACCGGTCCAGCACCCCGAGCAGCGTCCCCCGCCGCCCGCCGTCCCGCATGGACCTGTGCAGCTCCAGGTTGTGCCGCGTGCTCTCGTCCATCAGCAGCGCGCCGCCCTGGGGCAGCGCCGCCAGCCGGTCCACGTGGGCGCCGCCGGTCTTCTGGGTGTCCTTGAGGTACCGGAGCGCCGCCGCCGCCGCGCCCCGAGCCAACGGCAGCGCCTCCACCCCGAACCCCGCCAGCGAGGCGACCTGGAAGTGCGAGCGCAGGTACGCGTCCGCCCGCTGCGGCGAGAACCCCGCCGCCTCCACGGGCGTGAGCGAGGGCGCCGCCGACATCTGCCCGCGGAGCGCCTCCAGCGCCCTGGACTGCACCTGGTCCTCGGGGACCACCAGCTCCCGGACCGCGGCGCCGTCCAGCACCTCCGCGGCCTCTTCCGCCGTCTCCCGTTCGAAGGCGAGGAACTCCCCGGTGGACCCGTCCAGCAGGGCGCCGCCGTACCCGCGCTCCCCGCACGTCACCGCGGCGAGGAAGTTGTTGGACCGGCTGTCCAGCACCTCCTCGTCCAGCACCATCCCGGGCGTCACCACCCGGATCACCTCGCGCTTGACCAGCGCGCCCTTCCCCGCCTCCTCCACCTGGTCGCAGATGGCGACCTTCAGCCCGTGGCCGATCAGCCGGGCGACGTAGCGGCGGGCGGCGTGGTACGGGACGCCGCACATGGGGACGCGGTCGGCGCCCTTGGCCCGCGAGGTGAGCGCGATCTGGAGGATCTCCGCCGCCTGGACGGCGTCCTCGAAGAACATCTCGTAGAAGTCGCCCAGCCGGAAGAAGAGGATGCAGCCGGGGTGCGCCGCCTTGGTCTCCAGGTACTGGCGCATCATGGGGGTGAGTGGTTCCCCCGGAATCTGTTCGGCTGTCGTCGCCCCCATCCCTCGTCCGGCGCCGCTTCTATCCTCAGGGTCTGACATTTGAGGCATGGTGCGTCCCCTCATGTCCGTACCGACGAACGAGTGGGACGCCGAGGCGTACCACCAAATCTCCCTCCCGCAGCAGCAGTGGGGTCTCAAGGTGCTGGAGCGCCTGCCCCTGCAAGGCGACGAGACCGTGCTGGACGCCGGCTGCGGCTCCGGCCGGCTCTCCGAACAGGTGCTCGAACGCCTGCCGCACGGCCGGCTGATCGCGGTGGACAACTCCGCCAACATGCTCCGCGAGGCGAAGGCCGCGCTGCACCGCTTCGGCGACCGGGTGACCTTCCTCAAGGCAGACCTCGGCGCGCTGGAGCTGGACCGGGTGGCGGACGCGGTCTTCTCCACGGCCACCTTCCACTGGGTGCACGACCACGACGGGCTCTTCGCCGGCCTGCTCCGCGCGCTCAAGCCGGGCGGCCGCCTGGTCGCGCAGTGCGGGGGCGGGGCCAACCTCCACCTCATCCACGAGCGCGCCGGCGAGCTGATGAGGGCCCCGCCCTTCGCCGCCTATTACGGCGACTGGAAGGACCCGTGGCACTTCGCCGGCCCCGAGGAGACGCTGGCGCGGCTGGAGCGCCTGGGCTTCGAGGAGCCGAAGGTCTGGCTGGAGGACGCGCCGACCTCCTTCCCGGACGCGCCCACCTTCCGGCGCTTCATCCAGAGCGTCATCCTGCGCGTCCACCTGGACTACCTCCCCACGGAGGCGCTGCGCGACCAGTTCCTGGACGCGCTGGTCCAGAAGGCGGAGCAGGACCGTCCGCCGCTCACGCTCGACTACGTGCGGCTGAACACCGACGCGCGCCGGCCGGCCTGAGCGCTACGTGCCGTACCGGAACAGCGAGCGCTGGTGGACGGTGAGGTCCACCCGCTCCGCCCCCGCCTCGACCAGCGCCTCGGCCACCGGGGCGTGGCAGGTGAAGGCGAGCACCTGGTGGGTCTGGGACAGGTCGCGCAGGGCGCGGGCGGCGCCGCGGGCGCGCTCGAGGTCGAAGTTCACCAGCACGTCGTCCAGCACCACCGGCACCGCGCCGCGCGCCTCGAACAGCTCGGCGATGACCGCCAGGCGGAAGGCCAGGTAGAGCTGCTCGCGGGTGCCGCGGGAGAGCGTCTCCGCGGACACCTCCCGCCCGTCGCGGGTGACGGCGAACAGCTCCACCCCGTCCTCGCTGGCGCGCACCCGCGCGTAGCGCCCGCCGGTGAGCACCGACAGCCGCTCGCCGGCGAGCTGGAGCAGCCGCGGCTGGTGCTCCGAGTCGTACCGCTGCTTGGCGCGCTCCAGCATCTCCAGCGCCAGCCGGTCCACCGCGTAGCGTTCGGCCAGGGCCGCCGCCTTCGCGGCCATCGCCTCCTCCTGCAGCCGCAGCTCGCGCGCCTCGCCGCTTCCCTCCAGCACCTGGACCTGCTGCCTCCGCCGCCCCAGCTCCACCTCCGCGGCGCGCCGGCGCTCCTCCAGCTCGGACACCCGCGCGGCCAGCTTCTCCGCCACCGCGTCCAGCGCCGCCGGGCCTCCCAGCTCCCGGACCCGGGCCAGCGCCTGTTCGGGGGTGGCGAAGGTGCCGGACCTGAGCTGCAGCTCCAGCTCCCGCAGCTGCGTGCGGAGCGCCGCGCGCAGCTCCGCCCGCGGGAGCGCGCGCTGCAGCTCCTCCGCGTCCGCGCAGCCGGAAGCCTCCAGCAGCCGGCCCAGCGCGCCGCGCACCTCCGCGTCCGCCCGCTCCAGCGGGGGCAACTCTTCGCGCGCCCGCGACAGCCGCTCCTCCGCCGCCGCGCGCGCGCGCCGCCGCGCCTCCGCCTCCGCCAGCCGCGCCTCCAGCGCCGCCGCCACCACGTCGAGCGGGCCGCTGGCGCCCAGCCGCTTCGCCTCCGCCGCCAGCCGCTGCTCGGCCGAGGCGTGGTCCGCCGCCTCCGCCCCCACCGCCGAGACCGCCGCGCGCGCGTCGCGCAGGCGCCCTTGCGCGGCCGCCGCCTCGCTCCACAGGTCCAGCGCCCGCTCCACGGAGAGCGTCGCCGGCAGCCCGTGCTCCACCAGGGTCGCCTGGATCTGCACGCCCAGCGCGGCGCGCATCTTCCTCGCCTGCCCGACCGCCTCCTCCGCCACCTCCAGCGCCGTCCGCGCGCGCCCGAGCGCCGCCACCAGCTCCAGCCGCCGCGCCTCCAGCTGCGCCCGCACCTCCGACTGCTGGACCCCCTCCATCGCCGCGGCCGCGCACTCGGAGAGCGCCTCGGTGGCGGCCGCCTCCCGCGTCAACCCCAGCCGCTCGCACGCGCTGGAGAGGCGCCGTGCCTGGGCCTCGCGCTCGAAGGCGACGGCGCGGGCGCGGCCGTCCAGCACCTCCAGCGCCATCAACCGCCGCTCCTCCTCCTCCACGTGCGCGGCGAGCGCGGCGGCCAGCCTCCCCGCCGAGAGCCGCTGGAACCCCACCAGCAGCGCGGCCACCAGCGCCCCCGCGGAGGCGCCCACCTCCCACCCCGCCCACCGCGCCAGCGCCACGCCAAAGCCCGCCACGCCCAGCAGCGACACCGCCAGGAGCCAACCGGGGAACCCGGACCGAGGCTCGGGCTGGGGGCCGCCCTCCTCCCGGATCCGCCGTTCGACGTCCGCGGCCTCCACCTGGATCCGGGACGCCTCCGCCCGGGCGGCCTTCACCTCCTCCACGTCCCGCAGCCGCGCGCGCCAGGCGGCCACCGGGACCGCGGGAAGCCGCTCCAGCTCGCGCTCGAGGGGCTCCCGCTCCGCCGCCAGCCGGTCCCGCTCCCCCTCCACCCGCCTCGCCTCCACGGCGGCCGCGCGCACCCACGCGTCGGCCTCGTCGGCGGCGACCTTCAAGTCCAACAGCGGCGCCCGCGCCGCCGCGCCCAGCTCGCGCGACAGCAGCACCTCCGCCGTCCACTCCAGCCCGAGCGCCTCCAGCGCGCGGTCCGCCTCCTCGGCCCGCGCCTGGGCGGCGGCGGCCCGCGCCGGGAACGTCTCCCGCTGCGACGCCCTCCGCCCCACCGCCTGGAGCGCGGCCTTCACCTCCGCCTCGCGCCCCTCCACGGGCAACCTGGGCCCGGCGCGCGCCGCCGCGTCCTCCGCTCCCGCCAGCGCCTCCCGGGCGGACGCGAGCGCCCGCGCGCACGACTCCGCCCTCGACAAGAGCCCCTCCAGCTGCGGCCGCGCGCCCTCCGGCACCCGCTCCAGCTCCAAGGGCAGCAGCGACAGCGCCTCGTGCGCGGACTCCCACGCCACCAGCGACTCCCGCGCCCGCCGGAGCCGCTCCACCTCCGACGACTCCGCGCGCGCCTCCTCCAGCGACTGGTCCACCTCGGGCAGGTCCCGCTCCAGCCGGGCGATGGCGGCCACCGCCTCCCCGTACTCGCGGGGGAGGTCGTGCAGCGCGGCCAGCCGCTGCCGCACGTCGTCCAGGTCCCCCAGCGCGCGGCTTAGGTCGCGGGTGCGGGCGGTCTCCGACCAGAGCAGCTCGCACGACTCCCGCAGCCGTTGCCGCGCGTCGCGGAACTTGAGCGCGCCGCCCACGCCGGCGGAGAAGAGCGCCTCGGACACGGTGCCGCTGTGGGCGAGGTGTTCGAAGGTGGCCAGCTCCGCCAGCCCGAAGGCGAACACCTGGAAGTACAGCTCCCGGTCGATGCCGCAGAGCGCGTCCTGTAGCCGCGCCTCCGGGATGGGCTCCCCGCGGGGCCCGCGCACCGTGAGCAGCCCACCCACCTTCTTCTTGTTCCCGTCCCGCCGGACGGACCAGGGCTCCTTGTTCACCCGGACCAGAAGCTCCCCGCCGAAAGCGCCGTGGTCCGGCTCGTACCGGGGGAAGGTGCTGCGCGCCGTCTCGAACCCGAACAGGACGCCGCGGATGAAGCCCAGCAGGGTGCTCTTGCCCACCTCGTTGGGGCCGCAGAGCACGTTCAGCCGGGGGGACAGCTCGTGCTCCACGTCCTCCAGGCGCCCGAAGCCGTCGATCCGGATCCGCTCGATGGAGAGGCTCACGCGGTTGGCCCCTCCTCCAGCAGCTCCAGCGCGCGCTGCCGGGCGGACTCCATCAGCATCCCCACCCGCTCCGGGTCCGCGGCGAGCTTCGACAGCCCCGCCCGCTGGAGCTGGAGGTCCAGGGCCTTCAGCTCGTCCGGCCAGGACGTCGCCTCCGCCTGGAGCACTTCCCCCGACAACCCGCCCCGCCGCCGGATGGCCTTGAGGTCCAGCGCCGGGCGGGTGCGCTCCACCAGCCACTCCAGCGCGACCGGCGGCGACCGGGCGGCCAGCGCGTCCCGGAACACGCGCTCCAGCTCCGCCAGCGCCTCCTTCCCCACGACCTCCGCGTGGAGCGGGCCCGCGCCCTCCAGCGTCACCCGGACCGCGTGGGCCTTGAGCGCGCGCTCCTCGGCCGCGGCGGCGGCCTCGCAGGTCGCCACCACCTGCGCGACCACCTGCTCCACCAGCGCGTCGATGGTGGCGGCGGGGGCGATGTCCACTGGCACCTCGTGCCAGCGCACCTGGTCCACCGGGACGAAGGTCCGCGTGGTCCGCATGCCGTCCACCTCCACCACCACGCAGCCCTTGGGGCCGGCCTCCTTGGGATGGCGGCCCTGCGGGTTGCCGGGGTAGACGGCCACGCCGCCGCCGGGCAGCTCCGTCTCGCCGTGGTTGTGGACGTGCCCCAGCGCCCAGTAGTCCAGCCCGCGGTCGCCCAGGTCGGACGGCGAGCACGGCGCGTAGTTGGCGTGGTGGACGTGGCCGGGGAACGCGCTCAGGTTGCAGTGGAGCGCGGCGATGGTGAGCTCCGGGCCCTTGCGCTTGAAGTAGTGGGAGAGGTCCGTGGTCATCTTCTCCTGCGGGTACGAGATGCCCTGCACCCGGCAGAGCACCGCGTCCCCCCGCCGCACCACCACCTCCTCCCACTTGGTGCCGAAGACGTGGACCGACGGCGGCAGCGCCAGCGCCTTCACGTCCTCCGTGAGCGGGTCGTGGTTGCCGTGGACGATGAAGGTCCGCACCCCGCCCTGGTCCAGCTTCTCCAGCCCGGCCCTCAGCGCCAGCCGCGCCCGCACGCTCCGGTCCCGCGCGTCGAACAGGTCCCCGGAGAGGACGAGGAGCTCCGCCTTCCGCTCCAGGCACAGCGAGACGATCTGCTCGAAGGCCCCGAACGTCGCGGCGCGGAGGATCCCCGCCAGCGGCTCGCCGGCGGACAGCGACCGCAGGGGGCTGTCGAGGTGGAGGTCGGCCGCGTGGACGAAGGTGAACCTCACGTGCGCGCGCACCCTACTTGGTGGGGCTGACACTCCTGGCGGGTGCTAGGGTCGCGCGGTGGCCAAGCGCCGCCCTCATGTGCTGGCGATGATGTCGATCTCGTCTGGGATGCCCTACGGCATCCTGATCACGGGCCCGCTGATCGCGTTCCTCCGCTCGATCAACGTCTCGCTGATGGACATCGGCTTCATCTCACTCGCCACCACCCCCTGGACCTTGAAGTTCCTCTGGTCGCCGCTGGTGGACCGCTTCGCGCTGAAGTGGCCGGATCGGCGGCGGAGTTGGGTGCTGATCTCGCAGCTCTTCCTGGCCGTCACGGTGGGGGGCCTGGCCCTGTTCGCGTTCCGCGCCATCGGTGGCCGGCTGGAGACCTGGCACCTGTGGCTGGTGGGCGTGCTGGCGCTGATCGTGGCGTTCGGCGGAGCGACGCAGGACATCGCGCTGGACGCCTACGCGGTGGAGTACCTCCGCAAGGAGGAGCAAGGGCCGGTGAGCGGCGACCGCGTGATGTACTGGCGGGTCGGCTGGCTCCTGTGCAGCGGCGCAGCGATCGCGCTCTCCGATCCCCTGGTCTGGAACAAGCTGGGGTTCCCCGCCGAGGGCAACAGCCCCTGGCCCTGGGTGTTCGTCGGACTATCTCTGGCGTTCCTGGCGGTAGTGCCGATCACCCTGGCCGCCGATCCTCCCGAGCGGCCGGCGGAGCCACCGCGCACGCTGGCCTCGGCTGTGGTGGATCCCCTCCGAGAGTACTTCGGCCGACCCATGGCCATCGCGTTCGCTGCCTTCCTGATCCTCTATAAGTTCGGAGACAACTCTTCCGCCAGCGTCTGGATCCAGTTCCTGATCGACCATGGGATGCCGCGGGTCGAGATTGGGATCGTCAACAAGACCTTGGGCATGGTCGGCGCGGTCGGAGGCGCGATGCTCGGCGGGCGGTCGATCAACAGGATCGGCCTGGGGAGGGCTCTGTGGATCTTCGGCCTGGTGCAGGGCGTCTCGAGCGCGCTGTTCGGGCTGGCCTCGGTCGCGGGGGGCGCGAGATGGGCGGTTTATCTCGCTATCGCCGGCGAAAACTTCTCCGCTGGCCTGGGGACCGCCGCGCAGGGGGTACTCATCCTCCGCCTCTGCCAGAAACGGTTCGCGGCAACCCAGTTCGCGTTGCTCTCCAGCCTGTTTGCGCTTGGACGCCTGATCAGTGGCCCCTTGGCGGGCGTGAGCGCGCAATATCTGGGCTACACCACGCACTTCTTCCTCTCCGTGGTGGCGGCGGTGCCGGGACTGCTCATCCTCCAGAAGATCGCTCCCTTCCAGCAGCGCGAGGTCCTCGCCGCCATGCCCGAATCCCATCAGGCGAAGGCGTGATCAAGGAGACCTTCCAGGACCTCAACCGGGTGCGGCAGATCGCCGCCATCGCGGCGCGCCACGGCTTCGGCGAGGTGCTGGAGCGCGCCGGCCTCTTCCGGCTGATCGGCGGCAAGAAGGACGTGGAGCTGTCGGACGAGGCGCGCCGCGCGTCCACCGCCCGGCGGGTCCGCCTGGCCCTCAACGAGCTGGGGCCGACGTTCATCAAGCTGGGGCAGATCCTCTCCACCCGCGGCGACCTCCTCCCCAAGGAGTTCATCGAGGAGCTGTCCACGCTGCAGGACCAGGTGCCGCCCTTCCCGCTCCCGGAGGTGATGGAGCAGATCCGCAAGTCGCTGGGGAAGCCGCCCGAGGAGCTGTTCGAGCGCATCGACCCGGAGCCGCTGGCGGCCGCCTCCATCGCCCAGGTGCACCGGGCGGTGACGCGCGCCGGCGACCAGGTGGTGATCAAGGTCCAGCGCCCCGACATCGCCGAGCAGATCCGCTCCGACCTCAGCGTGCTGCGCGGCCTGGCGCGGCTCTTGGAGGCGGTGGTGGAGGAGACCGGCATCTACACGCCCACCGGCCTCATCGACGAGTTCGACCGCGCCATCCACGAGGAGCTCGACTTCCTGAACGAGGCGGCCAACATCCGCGCCTTCTACGAGAACCACCGGGGCCGCGAGTACGTCCGCATCCCGCGCGTCTTCGAGGAGCTCTCCAGCCGCACCGTGCTCACCCTGGAGTTCATCGAAGGGGTGAAGATCAGCCAGGTGGACCTGACCCGGCACGACCGCGCGGCGATCGCCCGGCACGTGATCGAGGGCGCCTTCCGCCAGCTCTTCGAGGACGGGCTGTTCCACGGGGACCCGCACCCCGGGAACATCCTGGTGCTGGAGGGCGACACGCTGGCGCTGCTCGACTTCGGCTTGGTGGGGCGGGTCTCCAAGCAGATGCAGGAGACGCTGGTGATGCTGGTCCTGGCCATCGCGCTCAAGGACGCGGACAGCGTGGCGCGCACCCTCTACCGGGTGGGCGTGCCGGACGGCCGGGCGAACCTGGCGGCGTTCAAGAACGACATCGCGCAGATCCTGACCCAGTACCTCCCGACCACGCTGGGGGCGATCAACACCCAGGTGCTGATGCGCGACCTGCTGGACCTGGCGGTGAAGTACCGGATCCGGATCCCCAAGGAGTACGCCATCCTCTCGCGCGCCTCGGTGGCGACGGAGGGGATCCTCCGCAGCCTCCACCCGGACCTGAACGTGATGGAGGTCGCCCTCCCCTACGCCAAGCAGCTCCTCGCGGGGCGTTATGACCTGGACTCGCTCCAGGGCGGCCTGTTGCGGACGCTGCTGCGGCTGCAGGGGCTGGCCAGCGACCTCCCCGTCCAGCTCTCGCAGATC
>Ga0068860_100001965_pt1 | contig 21731 bp, 24 predicted proteins | sample KBSSwiS32_FD_66597 | JGI IMG/M metagenome (GOLD analysis project Ga0068860, IMG submission 66597) | Switchgrass rhizosphere microbial communities from Kellogg Biological Station, Michigan, USA - KBS Switchgrass S3-2 | ecosystem: Host-associated > Plants > Roots > Rhizosphere > Soil ...
AGTTTTTTGTAATGAAGCCAATGAATTGACTTATGAAGACTTTGTACAGCTGGATATCCGGACAACTTTTAAATTCATTGTAGACTACAATCCGTCTATCACAGATGATCATTGGATAATCAAGGAACTAAAAGGTAACCGGGCCGATAATACGAACTTCTTTAAGACAACGTACAAAGACAATCCTTTCATACCTCAATCAATTATCGACAGTATCGAGGCGCTTGAAAAGATGGACCCGGCATTGTGGAAGATATTTGGATTAGGGGAACAGGCGCAGGTGAAAGGTTTGATATACCGGTGGCAGGAATGCGACAATTACAACCAGGTTCAAAGCGATCATGTACTGTACGGTATGGACTTTGGATTTAGTAATGACCCGACTACTATACTCGAGGCCAAAGTAAGGGGCAATGATATATTCCTAAGTGAGCGCCTGTATGTACGCGGCATGATACCTTCAGAGATTATCAGGGAAATGAACCTGCTTTCAATACCTTCCTATTCTGACATAATCGGAGATAGTGCAAGCCCTGATAAGATAACTGAGATACACAGGGCAGGATATAATATCAAACCATGTATAAAGTTTCCAGGATCAAAGAAAGCCGGCATAGAGGCGGTCAAGCGTTACAATTTGCATATTGATACGAATTCATTAAATTTGCTCAAAGAGATCAAGCATTACAAATGGAAGGAAGATGTGAACGGGGATAGCTTAAACGAGCCAATCGAATACAATGATCACTTAATGGACCCGTTAGCATACCTTTGTCACTTCCTTTTGCATGGTGAAATCAAACCACAGAATATAATTTCAGCTCAAACAATAAAGGGTCACAATCGCAGGACCGTATTTTGATATGGCACAATCGGAGATAAAACTTACAATAAGGTTTAATACCAAATATTTAAGGTGGCAATTATTCAAATTGCAAATGCACATCAGGTGGATTAGTTTTATGATTTCATTAAAATCAATGTTTCAATGATAAACTACGAAATCGGAGAACTTAAATTCTCGGCAAAATCAGGCTGGCATGAAATAACTTTCGCAGAGTATCTCAGGATATTTGATGCTGAGGAACATGTGAGGGTATTTGAAACGATCCAGGTTTTAACCGGTCTTGAGCATCAAATAATAGTTAGTAAATTCAATCAGCTTGAACAGTGGTTTTCTTTGACCATGGGATTTATATTTGAACCCTTGGTAATACCCGAAGACGACAAAAAAGTAAACCTTAGCAAAACAGAGATCGGTAGGCTCATTGATGCACAGAAGATTTTGCATTCAACTGAGAACGTATTACATGCCTATCCGATGATGTGCTCAATGTTCGATAAATCAAATCATATTCCTATTGAATATGACTACGAATTTTGTAAATCGTACTCTAAATACTTCATGCAAGAAAACTGCATAAAGGTACTTACTATCGGTAAGTCAATCGTTAAAGAATACAACGAGTTCTATAAAATGTTCATTGAGCCGCTGAACAAGATCAGGACTTCAGAAATCGAAAGTGCTTCCGGTCTCGATGACTTTATGGCTAAGTGGGGTTTCTATGCAACAATGCATTACCTTTGCAAGGGGGATATTTCAAAGTTTGATGCGTTCGTAAAGGAACCAGCCGACAAAGTGTACACGCTATTGAATTACCTCAAAGACGAGAACGAATATAAAAATCAGCTTCAGGAGAATATGAAACTTCAATCGAAAATGTCATGAGTGCATATTATTTAAATTCAAAACATTGTTGGATGCTTGCCAAGCCTATAACCAATAGAATTATTCAATTAAATAGAAGATTTATGACAGTAGCTGTATTTAAAGTAAAACTAAAATGAGCTACAAGAACCTAACAAAGCTTTGCAAAACTATTGCCGGATCACTCCGGGGATCAAACGTATTCATTGTTGCCAGGGATCAGGCGCTCAATGTAAAAGACCCCAAAGCTGATGTTATTGTAATTACTAATATTACCAGTATTACTGATGTTAACGAAACCAGCTTAACAAAAACTTATCAAATCACATTACGGTTCTTGCGCAGAGATGAACTCAGTGCATCGGAAGAAAGCAAGAACAATCTAATTGCTGCAATGGAGGACCTTCAAAACGAATTCATTCAGAAGGTTAACCAGGATGATTTAGTAGCATTATTAGCAAATGTCAACACTGGTTTCGTTTACAATCAATACGACGCCAATATGTCAGGCGTACAACTTAACATGAACGTTCAACTATTTGACAATGCAAATTACTGTTGATGCGAACCAAATTATTTTGGCGCTTAATAACCTGGGCGTAGAACTTATCAAAGAACTTCAAAGAGATTTAGAAGTTAAGAAGGTAAACGCATCGGGTAAGTTTAGTAAATCATTGAATTCAAGGGTAGAGCAAAGCGGAACAAAATTCATACTATCGATATATGGCGAGGGTTACGCAAAGTTCATTCAAAATGGTAGAAGGCCGGGAGGAGTTCCACCTATAGCAGAGATAAGGAAATGGATATTCAATAAACGCATACCCTACACAAAAGGCATGGAGTACGCAATTGCAAAATCAATTGCCAAAAAAGGAACAGCAACATACCAGGGCCGAAGTTATTATATCGACCCGATTACAGGAACATTAAACTCTCAAAGCGTAATGATCGACAGAGTTAATAAAATATTTGGTCAGTTTCCATCAATTAAAATAGCAGCGTAATGCCATCTTCAGCCGATCCATTAGTATTAACCCAAGTTTCAAGCGGATGGAATGCCGTGTTCAATCCTATTGTATATACAGTAAAAACACTTAGGTATCCTGAGAACGGATACAGTGATGTTTATTCCATTGGCTCTTCAGATTTAGTTAATGAGGGTGGATTTTTAAGGATAAACTTTGCCACGACACCTAGTGAATTTAAAACAAAGCTAAGTGCAAATATAAGTCTTACGGTAGGCGGAACTCTTGATGGAACATATAAGATACTTGCCAAAACGGCTACATACATTGTACTTGATTGTTCATACCAGTCTGTATTTTCGCTCAGTGTTCAATTCGTATATACTGGTTACTTTTTGAAAGCTGACGTTTTTGTAGGATTAGAAGGTCATCCACTGGCATCAGATCAACCATTGATATTATCCGGAACAAAAAAGCAAATACCAAAACCATTTGTCGATGCAACATATAAAGGCTTTGCAGAATTTGATATTGCAAACCTGATGCGTAAGTATATCAATAGCTTTGAATATGAAGAGGATGATTACTTTACGCCCTCGATTAAGAATGAAATATTTGAGTGGTCTAAAATGGATAGCTCATTCTCGTTGGGGTCAATAAAGGTTACGGAGTATTTCGATGATATAGACGCCAACGGTAATGTTGTAACTGTCGCAGGAGACAACATAACCCCCGGAGATCAAGAAACCATATATTCTACAAATTCAGCTAACCATGATCGAAATGAAAATGCTGGGAATATGCTTGAATATGTCCCTAATACATCAGGCGATCCAATTTCAAAGTTCCTTACAACTTCAGAAATGTGGGCTCAATTCAGAGGAAAACCATTTGCATTTCGGGCAATATTAACTAGCGAAGTACTCTTTAATTCGGGGGATGTTCCATGTACTAGTTTATATATAGCTCAATATGTAAACTCCACTTTTTCAATGATTCCTGATAGTCCTGTAACTCCGGGCATGCTAAACTATATTGCTTTCAGGTTTAATAGTCTATGCGTAGTTCCTACAAGTATAAGCATTACAGATTATCTACAAACGCAAAACTTTGGATTGAATATCGCTACGTATGTAGATGATTTACCACTTTATATAACAGATAACTTCCCATCTACAAAAATATCTATTTTCAGCTCTACAAATCCGATTACTATTGGTCAGAATATGGCTACTTTAGTTGTTCATACCAATGTCGGAGATTTTACATATCATCTAACTTATGATGGAACCTTGGTTTATGCTCATGATACCGCAAATGATTTTGAAATATGCGCATCACAATACCCTTCTTGCAATCTTAAGATAGAAACCAGAGATATAAACAGGGAATTGATTGATACCAGATTTATAGAAATAGGCGAAGAAGAAGCAGAGGGTGTTTATTTGATTACTGATACTGATGTTTTAAATAGTAACTATCCCTCAGATGTAAAGTTCATTGATTATACATTGGTAAGACAGAACAATCAAGGCAGTGGAAGTGAAATACAAGAATGCCTTTATCCTACTGAAGAAAGAATTATATCCGAAACCAAAACCGCAATGTTATTTGATGAACCTTGCAGGGCCAAAACATTTTTATGGATCACTCCGGTAGGAGGATGGGAGATGTTTACATTCACAGGCAAAAATGAATTTGGTTCTGACATAGAGGACAAGCAAGAGTTTGAACAGGATAATAACCATGATTATCCTGATAGATTTATAAATCAGAAAACAAAACTTGGATTGGTATCAAAGACCGCCAGGCGTACGGCTACCGTTAATTCTCAGCCGATCCAATTTGAAATATACAAGTGGGCTGCTTTAATCCAAGAAAGCCCACAGGTTTACATGGTTGACGGTGACAAGCTTAAAACAGTTGTGATCACAAATACAAGCTATGAACTTTACAAGGAAGGTGATCATACTTTTATTTTAAGTTTTGACTATAAAGAAACATCAACCGTAAATTCACAGACAAGATGATATTTAGGGCAAACGGACAGGTATGTGATTTGATGCCAGGCGAAAGAATACTTTTGACCTTATCGGTAAACGACTATGGAGATTTTGCGTCCAGGACCGGGGGCTATTCAAATAAATTCAGTTTGCCTCCAACTAAAAACAATCTTGAAATATTCGGACTGCCTACTGATCTAACTCTTGACCAGAACTTTTACAAAGAAGTAGATGCGGAGATAGAAGATGAAGGATATATAATTTACGGATCATGCCAGGTAAGCTATGTTAAAAAAAATATTGAGGTTAATTTCTTTGATAGCAATTCAAACTGGTTCGAGTTTGCAAAAACAGTAAAGCCGGAAGACGTAGACTTTTCAGCATTGAACCATGTGTGCACTCCGGCAGAGATAGTAAGCACGTTTGACTTAAGCAAAGAGTACGTTTATATTGCAGCCTCAACTGATCCTGATTTTGTATTTACAAATACCTATGATACAGAGAAGTTTGTTTTGGCATGGAAGTTAAAATCAATACTTATCAAGTACTTTGAAAATGCCAGTATAAAAATACTTGGTGGATTCACTGAAACTTTTGAATGGGAACATTTGATAATACCCTATTATAAATCACTTCGAAGCTACATACAATCGGATACGTTAGGGATTTATAGTATAATTGGTGTAGATGATAAGACATTAATAACGGCCTCTGGCGCAGCTTCGGCGCGGCTTACAATGAACAACCCTCCATCGGGTAGTACCTTTTTAGCTGACAGTGACAGGCAGTTTATTATTACTGGGGCCTCGGTAGTGGCAAATGTAAAGCTACCTCTTAAAATTGGTATTACAGGACTTTCGGGGGCCACCTATGTAAAGTATAATCTATACATAAAAACCACTTCTGGATTAGTAGTGGACAGCACTTATGGTATTCAAGAGACAGAGGATATAGGAGTAGGGCAAACATCCTTACTAACGAATAAAACTATTCAAATACCTTTTCCTTATGGTATTAAAAATGGTGATGTACTTGAATTTTTTGTGGATTTTAAAACAGATAGTGCAGATGGTGCAAGCATACTTATTTCGCAGGACGATGAGGGGCCAATAATAGAATGCATAAATATTGCCCAGGAAGGACAGACCCAAGATTTTAATAATTTCTTTGATAGCAATATTGATTTATCAACCATCTTAAAAAACATATCAGGGATATTTAATTTAGTTTTCACATTCGATATTATTAGCCGGACCATATATATCGAAATGATGGACAAGTTGCTTGAAAATCTTTCATCAGGGAATATAGATGATTGGAGTGATATAATAGATTTGAGTACAGTTGAACAAAATATACTTCCAAACAAATACAGTAGGATTAATATATTAGCATATTCAGACGATAAAAGTAGCGATAGAAGGGCCGGCCCCGGAGTATATCCTGCCATTGGTTCAGGTGAGGATTTCTTTACAGGCGAAATAATAATACCCAATGCACCCGAAGGAAAGTCAACTATTTTCAAGGCAACTTTTGCCCCTACCCGTACAGATGTTTATAAAAACTTTCAAATTGGTGGAGTTTTGATAAACTGGCCTTTTCTTCCTGAAAGAAGTGATTTGGTCCCAAGAATTCTTTATTGTCTTACAAGGGACGTAGATAGTTTTGACGTTGTTAGTGTGATTGGTGACGGTCCAGAATCAAGCACTATTTTTGCACACGCATGGTTTGATTATAGATACAATATTAATCCTGTTGCTACTACTATTGTTAATCTATTCTTTCAAAAATATATTGATCCTGATCCATTGATAACCGATCCAAGGCCAACAATAATAGATCGGTTTCATTCGTCAAATAAGTCCGTACTTCAGTCCCAAAGAATTGTTTTAGCTGATCACTATTTAAAAATTATAGACATTGAAAATCTTGATTTTCTTAAGCCTGTATTTATATCTGGACTTAGTTCCTATTTCTACAAAAATAAGATTAAAGAATTTGATACCAGGGGCAATATAATAACAACCGTAGAACTTTTAAAAATATCGTAATGGCACAGGAATTATTATTTCAAATCAAGCTTGACACTTCAGATAGTGAGGCGAAAACTATTGCCCTTACAAAGTCAATAAATGACTTGACTGCGGCCCAGAAGAAAAACACGCAATCAACTGACGAGGAAATAATAGCTTATGAAAAGAATGCTGCAGAACTAAAAAACCTTAAGTCAGAACGCGAAGCACATCGTAAAGCATTGGCAGCTGATCAGGCCGCAAGGAAGTCAAACCAGCAAAGTATTGAGTCCGAGATCAAAGCTTATAATTCAAGCGGTAAATCACTGAACGAAAACAGGCGTGCCCTGGCTGATCAAAAGAAAGCCTATGCCGATTTAAAGAACCCAAGTAAAGAAGCAACCGCAAGCCTTAAGGCTCTGAACGATAAAGTAAAGGAACAGGAGCAAGCATTTGGAGATAATCAACGCAACGTAGGTAATTACTCTGACTTCCTTAAAGGTAATTTCAAGGGTGGCATTAATGCTGCAAAGAATTCATTTTCGGCATTTAATGAGACTTTGACAAAGAACCCGATAGGAATACTTGTACCGCTGTTTTTTGCATTCAGGGATATTCTTGCAAAGAACGATGATCTTGCAGAAAAGTTTGAGCAAACCGTGGCCGGAATAAATGCCGTGTTTGATGTGTTGGTAGGTCGGGTGATTAAGGCAACTAAAGCAGTGGGTGATTTTATAGTAGGTTTTGCAACCGGTGATATTGAACAGATCAAGAAAGGGTTTACCGGATTAAAAGATAGTGTGGCCGGGGTTACTGATGAAATAACTCAGGGCGTTAAAGGTGCAGTAGAATACACAAAGGCTTTGCAGGAAATTGAAGACGAACAAACTGCAGTAACCAAGGCAAATGCCAAATCAGAAGCAAGCTTCGAAAACCTGATCATCCAGGCAAAGAATGCAACGGCTACTGATGCCGAAAGAGTAAAGGCATTACAAGATGCCCGGAAAGCCAATCAGGATCTGGCAGCAAGCGAAACCGCCATAGCACAGAAAAGAATTGATGCCATACAAAGGGAGCTGGATCGCAGAACCAAGGCCGGATTGAAGACCGATGATATTCTACGCGAACAAGCAGATGCTGAACAAGAGTTAATCGAAATTCAGGCGCAGGCTGCAAACAGGAACGAAAAAATACAGAATGCGATTGACAAGCGTAATGAAGATATTGCCGCAGCTCAGGCGAAAAGAATTGAACAGGCCAAGAAAGACGAGGAAGCATTAGCCCGGGCCAGAGAAGAAATTGCAAAGCGAGAGGCCCAAGCAATACAGACTTTACAAAACCTTCAGGATCAAAGCAATTTAAAGTTTGCTGCATCCCTGGAAGAAAAGCGTAATATAGAAATTGAGATTGCACAGCGTAGGAGAGACGAAATTTTAGAAAGTGATAAGGCTTTAGATTCGGAGCGAGCCTTAGCTTTAGAACAATTCAGGCAAACAGAGATTTCAATAAATCAAAATTATGACAAACTAATTTTTGATGCTGAATTAAAAAAACGTGAAGATGCTGAAGGATTAGAGCTTGCCAGGGCAGAGAGATTAGTAACTCAACAAGAAATAGAGCTACAGGCAGAACAAAAATTGCTTGAAGATAAAGGTCAGATCACCGCTGCATTCTATACCAAGATAGATGAATTGGCACAGGCCCAAATAGCTACAGAAGTACTAAGGAGGGAAAACGATTTAAACAATTTTGGCCTAACTGAAACGCAGAAAGAAGAGATTGTTACAAAGTCAAACAGGAATATAATTGCTATCAATCAGGCGACTACAAATAAGATCGGTGAGCTTCAAAAGAAAGAGGTTGCAATGCGACAGCTTGCAGCAACCAATTCAATTGCAACGGCAACCAATTTATTAAACGCGACTACGTCCTTAGCCAAAGAAGGAAGTGAGGCACAAAAAGCTTTGCAGATTGCCAATACTATTATTGCAACTTATGCCAGTGCTACATCGGCTTATCAATCAGTTGTTGGAACTCCGTATGTAGGACCAGTACTTGGGGCAGTAGCGGCCGGAACCGCGGTAGCTTTAGGACTTGCAAATGTTGCTGAGATAGCTGGTGTTGAATTTGCTGATGGTGGAATTGTTGAAGGTCCAAGTCATGCAAACGGAGGTGTAAAGTTTGCCGTTGGTGGTCGAGTTGTAGAACTGGAAGGGGGAGAGGCCGTAATAAATAAGAAAAGCACGGCCATGTTTGGAAATACTCTTTCTCAAATTAATGCAGCTGGTGGCGGTGTTAAGTTCGCAGACGGTGGAGTAATTGGAAACAATCTAAATAATCAGGCTAAGAACCAATTAACACCGGACTTCGAAAAGATATTAAGAATGATCCCGGCCCCTGTGGTATCAGTAGTTGATTTCGAAATAGTTCAAAACCAAAGAGTATCCGTAATAGACCAGGCAACACTATAAAATATGGCAGAGACAATCATAGATAAGAACAAGGAATTTTTAACCATGCTTTACAAGATGGGGTTTATATCACCGACTGTATTCGAACAGAATGAGATATTCAAATTCAGGAATGAGGTGAGAAGTACGAAGAAGACCGCAGAACATTTTTCGGTAAGCGAAAAACACGTGTGGTCAATAATGAAAAAATTCAACGCATTACCGGTGTAGGTAAGCTTTTATTAGACCTATAATATATTTTTTACTTTTGAGCATGGATAATTCTGTGCTAAACATTTCTATCAACGGCAGTATCGGACCTGAAAACGCTTTCAGTGAATCGTACAGCTTTGATAAATTCAAAAAAGCACTTGCATTAAGACCAGAAGCCAAAACCATTTATGTGAATATTTCATCTAATGGTGGTGATGTTTTTACGGGGTATGATATTGGAAACCTTATCAAATCCGAAAGAGCAACAGGCAAAAAGTTTATAGCTGTTATTGGAAGCCGGGCAGCAAGTATCGCAACTTATATCGCTGTTTGCTGTGACGAAATACAAGCACATGCAAATTCACTTTGGCTTATCCATTACCCACGTAATGAGGGGGCAGGAGGAACAGCCGATGATATGCAAAAGCACGTTGATACATTACGTACAATGGGTGCCGAATTTGTAAAACAATATCAGGCTAAATCAGGACAGTCGCCAGAGGCAATTGATGCCTTGATGAAAAGCGACAAGTTTATTCCGGCAACAGAAGCCCGTGATTTGGGATATATTAATAAGATCATTGAAACCGTAAACGCGGACATTGACCAGGAGTTTAAAGCAGTAGCAACATATAATTTAAAAGATACTAACATGGCAGACAATAAAGAAACCGCAAAAGGTCTTTTTGCAGAGTTGAAAAAGTTTTTCCAGGCTGATGCCGTTGGAATGGTTACCGTAGACGGTGACGTAAAAGTAGGTTCTACTGTTACGGTTGATGGAGCGCCAGCACCGGACGGACCTCACAAATTGGCTGATGGTACTGAGATCATCGTGAAGGATGGTAAGATTGAAAGCCTTACTGCCCCGGCAGCAAAGGAAGATACAGCCGCTTTGACTGCTAAGATCGCAGAACTTGAAGCGCAATTGGCAACAGCAAATGCAGACAAAGAATCTGCAACCGCAAAGGCGACAGAACTTGAATCAAAGTTAATTGCATCGGTAGCGAAAGCAACTGAAAATGAAGCCGCTATTGCTGGTTTGAAAACTAAGTTTGAAACTATGGAAGCAGCTTTGAAGAAAGAACTTCCAGTGGCAAGCTATAAGAATATATTTGGTGGTGACACCTCAAAAGATTTCAAAGGCGCTGCCGGAGCTAAGGACGACAGCGAAACAGAAAGAGTAAAAGGATTCTTGGAAAGACTTGAAAGGAAATAATCATTAACCCATAAATAAATACGAACATGGCAGTAGCTAACACCGAACCCTTTGGTTATAACACCACTGGTATTGAGTTCAAAGAAGTATACCTGAAGCCAATCTACACAGATGCCAGGATCAACACATTGTTCAACGTTATTCCGGGTATTGCTTCAAAAGCAACTATTCCTTTGGATAGCGAGTTCGAGAAGATCGTAAGGTCCGCACCAGATTGCGACACTGATACTGAAGGCGCTGATATCAATGTAGATTCTGCCGTATTGGAAGTTTGCGAACTTGGTTTCGACAGATTCCAGTGTATGAAGGATTTCTACGCTTCATTCCGTCAGGAGTATTTGAAGCTGGATGCCAACGGAATGACCAAAGACGAGTACTTGAAAAAGTATATCGAAGACAAATTTAAACAGGCAATGTTGAAAGATACTTTCCGTATCGCAATGCTTGGTGATATTTCAAGCTCAGACCCTGATTACAATCAATGTGATGGTATTTGGAAACAGATATTTGCGCTTGTTGGTTCTTATGGAATCGAAAGAGTAACGATCAGCCATGCGGCTGTATTGGCAGCAGGAACAAGCATCGCAGCAGCCGGAACATTCCTGCAATACTTCAAAGATTTGTACTACGGTGCAAGTGCAGCTTTCAAGGCGGCTGAAGTATCAAAGAAAAGGTTCTTGGTAACAGGTTCGATATATGATGCATTGGATCAGGCCTATGATGTGCTTCGTGCAAACAACGGGTACATTGAAGGTCTTCAAAAGGCTGGCGACAAATTGACATTCAAAGGCATTGAGGTTTACCCTCTTTACAGCCTTGATGGTTACATTGAAACTGACTTGGGAGGTACATATCCTGACAGGATCATTTACTACCATAAAGATGCGATTGCAATCGGTATGGATGGAGAAAGTGACGATGAAAACCTTGAAATCTTAGAAGACAAAGTGGGTAAGAGATTACTTTACCGTGGCTTCTATAGAATGGGTGTTAAAATCCTGTTCCCTGATTTCGTTAGAGTAGCGTATTAATTCACCTTTTAAATAATATCAATTATGAATTGTGGATTTACAAGCCCTATACAGTCCGACTGTAACGACCTTTTAAAGGTTGGGGGCGCAAAGAAAAGGTACTGGATCGGAAACATTGACGACCTGGATAAGTCCATGGGCGTTGGTGGGTATGCTCTTGACGTATCAGGAAACATAACTCAGCTGTATTTTAAGGCGTACAAAGGATTGTATCCTTTCGAGACCAAAAAGAACACTGTATTCGGTGGCTTTGAATTGGTTGTTGGTGAGGGCTCTAACGTGTTTAACCATACGTTTACTGCCAAGGTTTTGAAAGAAACCGCAGAAGCCTACGCAACACTGAAAGACCTGAGCGTATCAGAAGTTTTCATTATCGAAGAAACAAACTCAGGGTTGATAAAAGTATTCGGTATTGACAGCGGCATGAGCGTTGCAACAATGGTTCAAAGTGATGGTGTAAACCAACAAGCTGATACCAGTATCGCGGTTACCTTTGCGGGAGCTGACGATGATTTGCCAAGGTTCTTCCTAACTACTGATCTTCCGACTACAATCGGGTTGATCGAAACTTACGAGATAGCATAGTAATTTATAATCATTCCAAATTAAAATCCCGTGTTAATAGCATGGGATTTTTTTATTACTTTTAAATCCTCCTTTGGGCGCATGTATTGTATTGAAACAAAAAACTGGTAAGACGCTCCGGTAACATTGATTTTAATATTCTGCATTGCGTCCAAAATTTTATTAATTTCTGTTTATGGGAAAACAAGTAAATTTCAAACCAGCTACCAAATTCAACAAAGGCAATAAGTTCAAGAAAGAACTCGACATGATGGGCGCTTTCATCGAAAAGATGCAGGTGGCTGAAGAAATAAAACTACTGAAGCAAATACTTTTTCAGGTTGAAAACAGGGAAGTTGTAGAGGAAGATTTGAAACATATCAAGAGGCTTCCAACTGATTTATACGAAAACGCATATCGTTTGATTTACAAGGATATGTCTTTAGGATATGTTGTAAAGTCAATCACAGAAGACAATTTCAGTATTAAATTAATACCACACGAACCTAAGCCTGATGCAAGCTAACGAATTAAGAATTGGTAATTGGGTTTGTTTTTCAGAAGAGGGATTACAGTTTACTGTTACTGAAATAACTCCGGAAGGATTGGGTGTTATAAACGAACTCGAAGGAACGTGGATAGAGATTAATAATTTTTCAGGAATACCACTTAGTTTAGATTGGCTAATAAAAGCTAATTTCATGGTAGGAGATCGCCAAGATAGAGACGGAAACACTCTTTATATCTTAGATAACTTTTGTTTAGGATTTAAGGATGGTAAATTCTTTTTCATGGATACAATGCTTACTGAAGACGAAAGGGTTTATGAATTAGTAATTACTCCAATAGACTATGTTCATGAACTTCAAAATCTATTCTTTGCTTTATATAAAAAAGAAATAGAGTTATGAAAATACTCCAAGGGATATTTAATTGGCTATTTCCTGGCAGACGCGAAAAACTTGCTCAGGAAAGGTTAGCTATTTGCAATACATGCAGTCTTAAAGTCGTACATGTTGGCGTAAGTAATTGCCTGGCCTGTGGATGCTTCTTACAATGGAAGTCCAGGAGTTCAGAAGAGTGCGATTATAATTACTGGAAAAAAGGAGAGGTTGATGAAAAGCATAGAATTATAGATCCAACAAAAGATGAATGGCAGAGAAATGAAACCAATTAAATGATCACCGACCAAAACATATTAACCGCACAATCCTACATCGAAGAGTGGAAGAAAACCGGAATTAAAAACCCGATGCATATTGAGTTTTGTATTCAGGTTTACAACTTCAATAATAAAAACAAGTTGGTCCGTAAAAAATGCGGATGCGATTACAAAGACAAATACGCCACTATTGGCAAGTGGATTAAATCATTAGAGTAATGAAAAAGTACACCCTTAAGAAAAAATACGATCCGTGCGTTGTGCTGAGAACAAACCCTATGATTTGGGTATCAAATAATCCTGTTGGAGCGCAACAACATTTGACCGATGAACTTGCAGAACTAATGTTAGCCAATGGTCACCGGGCAGACATATTCGAAGTTACACCGGATCACATCATGCCAACAAAGGCAAAGAAAAATTCAGAACCGGAAGTGCTTTCTGATACGATGCTTAAGATTTATCAAATCTACTATGATGATAAAAGCTTCAGGGACGTTCACAAAACCTCAACCGGATATAACAACAAAGGAAAGGAAACAGTATTTTTTGAGAACACCGCTATAATTGATATCATTACCAATGCACCGCCGGCAGACTACATAGGAATTCTCAGCCACAAGTTTTATCAGAAGATGCCGCCACACCTGACGTATCAGGCGATATACAATGAGATTTCAAAATCAAGAGGTGCTATTGATGTGTATAGCTGTCACCCACAGCCGGGACAAGGTAACCACTCAGTAATTAAACTCGCTGCCAACTACCACCCTGGATATTTGGAAACATTCAAATACGTGTGCGACAAGATCGGTTTGAAATACCATATTGGCAATAACCGTTGCCACGTATACAGCCAACACTTCATTGCAAAGAGGTCAGTGTATAAACACTTCGTTGATACTGTTTTGATCCCTGCAGTAGCAGCAATGTCAGACCCCACGGATTACGTTATGCAGGACCTGATTTGGAAAGACAGTGGCTATCAGAAAAACAATGCATCAGCTTTGAAAAATATGAAAGAAAAGTTCGGTATCGAATACTATCCTATGCATACATTCATTTTAGAACGCATGTTCACTATATGGATGGATACCAATAATTACACATTTAAAACACTTTGGAAATAATGGCACACAGACAGCAATTTGAATTCATCGAAAAAGTAAAGGGTATGTTTCCGGATTATTTTCAAGGCAAAAGGGTTCTTGAATTTGGTTCATTGAACATCAATGGATCAGTAAGACAATTCTTTGATACACCAGATTACACCGGATACGACATAGTAGATGGAAAGGACGTGGATATGATCGGCATGTGCCACGAAGTTAAAGTGAAACCTAAAGCGGATGTTGTTATAAGTTGTGAAATGCTTGAACATGATGTTCACTGGCGGCAATCAATCATGAACATGTATGAGCTTGTGAAAACTGGTGGCCTGCTTGTGATCACATGCGCTACTGAGGGTAGGCCTGAACATGGAACAACAGCCACGACACCGGCAGACAGCCCCGGAACACTTGACTATTATCTGAACTTGACCGAGGCAGATTTTAGAACGGTATGGAACTGCGAAAAAATGTTTCATGGCTTTGAGTTCACAGTCAACGAAGAAAATCACGACCTTCAATTTTGGGGAATAAAAAAGTAGTTATGTTAAAACCGGAAAATTTTGAAGTAGGCCAAATTTTGAAGTTTGATCCTGGATATCATACTAAGGAGCATTATTATGCAGAAGTTATTGAAGTTGGTGAAAACTTTATAAAAACTTCAATTCCGGGAATGCATGAACTCAAAATAGAATACCCTTCTATAACATGGGATTACCAAGCTAATAGAATAAAGATACTAGGCACAAACAAGATTTACAAATATTTAATTTATGATCAGAAGTTTAAAAATAAGAAAATGGAAGCACCAAATTTAGGGCCTACATGGCTATGGATATTAGCCGCAATGATGGCATGTGTTGGTTTTGTATCAGCGATTGCATGTACTATTTATGGGTTTGTTTGGATTTTCAGACACATCCATTTTGTATAAAGTAAAAATAAGATTATCTTTACTTTAGATATGGAGGTATCAAACTAATCAAAGACATTCATCTAAAAGGCCTCATAGACCTTCGTGGATGATAACAAAAGCCCGGTGTACCTCCATACATCGGGCTTTTTGTTTATAACCAATTAATAATTTATCATGAACGAACTAATTAAAATATCAGAAAAAAGAACAGTATCAGCAAGAGGATTGCATGATTATTTGGGAGCAACCGAAAGATTTAGTACTTGGATTGAAAGACAATTTCAATATGGATTTATTGAAGGTACAGACTATATAGGGTGTAAAGTTTTTAACGCCCTAGCAAAACAGGAACTTGAAGATTATTCCTTGACAATTGACTGTGCCAAAGAAATTTCAATGCTTCAAAAGACCGAAAAAGGAAAAGAAGCTAGGATGTATTTTATAGCATTTGAAAAGCATTATAGAGCTGAAGTAGTGACCCATGAATTCAATCTACCAAAAACACACTCCGAAGCCTTAAGGCAGCTTGCAGAGAGTATTGAAGAAAAGGAAAAACTTCAATTGCTGATAGAGACCCAAAAGCCGGCAGTTGAATTTTATGAAGCCGTTACGGATAGTAAAGATGCCATTTCTATGGGAGAGGCCGCCAAGGTTCTTAATATGGGAATTGGAAGAAACGATCTATTTAAGTTCCTAAGAGATCGTAAAATATTAATGCCTAACAATTCCCCGTATCAGGAGTTTATTGATCGCGGATACTTCCGGGTTATTGAGCAAAAGTTTGATAAACCAGATGGAAGTATAGCAATAAATATAAAAACAATAGTTTATCAAAGAGGACTTGATTTCATACGTAAACAACTACAAAAATGAATTTAGAAAATACTTTAGCCCCACACTTAACAATAACGGATTATTGTGAGCAGGAAGGAATAAAATTAACCATCGAACAACACAAAAAATTTGCAGTAAAATGCAAGTCAATGTGTAATGTTTTTGGATTTGTAATAGGCAAAGTACCATATACTAAATTTGTAACACTTGATACTTATCCATTAGATGTTTTGAAATCAGTGATTAAATAAAGATATTTGGGCATGATAGTAAGAATTCATGCCCACGTAATCACCTGGAACGAAGAGCGCCTGATATGGCACTACTTAAACCATCACCTGACGTTTTGTCAAAGAGTATTTGTTTACGACAATCACAGTACGGATAGAACCGTTGAAATAGCACGTTCATTCGGATCACGAGTTGAAGTAATTCCATTCGGAGATCAATTTTTAAATGATGACGATTACTTGAAAATAAAAAATGAGGCTTGGAAAAAATCAGATGCTGATTTTGTAATTGTCGGAGATTGTGACGAGTTTATTTTTGCTAAAGACATTGCGAGTATTTTTTACAGGGCCAAGATGAACCGGGTTTCTGTTATACCGTTGAAATGGTTTGACATGATCAGCGATCAAAGTGTTGAAGCCAACAGAATGATCCATGACCAAATTAAAACCGGAGTTCCCAATCAAGGATCAAAGAATTTAGTATTCAGTCCGGAACTAATCACAGATATAAATTACGGCTATGGGGCACATCATTCTAAGCCAAAAGGGGTTACCAAGATAGGTAATGAATTTTTAACGTGCTTACATTATAAGTATCTTGGAGGCGTAGAAGCAATGATTTCGAGGCATGAGGCTTACAAAAAAAGGCTCTCAAAAAACAACCTCAAAAAGAATTTGGGTTCTCATTATCACTTCACAAGGGAACAGAATATAGAATTCTGGAATAATATAAAAGCACATTCGCAACAAGTAATATGAGCAAGCGCCCTGATAAAACCGAAGTAAGTAAATTCAGGGCTTCAGTTGACCCCAACTTCACAGAGAATAAAAGCAAGGGTTTTATAAACTATGGCAAGTCTAATGACCTTCCAAGTATTATCATTGACCTTGTAAATAATTCTAACATAACCCAAGCTTGCCTAAATACAAAGGCATTTTTTTTAAGGGGTTCTGGTTTTGTTGACCAGTCATTAAAAGATGTTAAGGTTTCACCAAAAAAAACAATAACTCAGCTTTTAAATGAAACATCAAACGAGCATGTGACATTTGAAGGTTTTGCCTGGAAGATTTTTTATAATGCAGAACTAACAATTGCAAGGGTCGAAGTTGTTCCTTTCGAGACTTTAAGATTAGGACTTCCAAATGATAAGGGCGTAATAGTTGATGTAAAATACAAAGACAATTGGAACCCCCAATCTGGTCAAAAGTCTAAAAAAGAAATGGTTTCTTATGACCTTTTCAATCCTGATCAAGAATTTGTTAGACAAGGAATTGAGGCATCAGAACAAAAGGCAGCAAAAGAAGGTGTTCAAGAAAGCTACTGCCAAATTTACTACCATACCGAAAGTAGGCCTGGTGCAAGGACATATCCGATCCCTCAGTATATGGGCGGTGATTGGATTAATATAGATGGTGAAATATCAAAATTTCATTACAACAATCTTTTGTCTGGTTTCTTCGGTTCGGCCCTGGTTACATTGCTTGGTAAAACTACTGGTTTAACCGCCAATGGAAAGGAAGTAATTAGCGATGCCATACAAGCTATTCAGGGATCGGTAGGTAGCGAAAACGCTGGTAATGTTGCTATCTTAATGGCAGAAACCAAAGAGCAAATACCAAGCGTTCAACAGCTTTCTACGAACGGAAATAGTGAATTGTTTGAAACACTTCAGAACCAGGCTATTTCCAATATATGTATAGGTACAAAAGTACCTCAGATATTAGCCGGAATTCAAACCGAAGGAAAGCTGGGACAAAGCCAAGAGATTTTGAATGCCATAGATTTATTTCAAAGCAACATCATAACCCCGGATCAACAAAAAATATCGGCATGTTTCAAAGAAGTTTTTCAGTATTGGAATACTCCTATAACATCTGACTTCGAAATAAAAAATGTTAAGCCATTCAATAGTATTCCGGATGCATTATTGGATGTTCTTTCAAGTGATGAAAAGAGGGCGTTAATTGGATATGACCCTTCGGCAAGTGGAGGAGATGTTACATTAGCACAATCATTGGGTGTTGGTTCTACCGCCTCATTGATTTCGATACTTAGTGATCAGCTATTAACAGAGGAACAAAAAATAAATACACTTCAAATACTATTTGGATTATCGGTTGAGGATGCAAACAGGCTTATAAAGACACCCGATTCAATTCAACAATCAAATACATTGGCTGCGATTGAAGATGAATATTTAGCTGAGGGAAATTTGTACTTCGCTTCTACAATAACACGTAGTATGATTGATGAAAAATACCGGGAATACCGGAGTACTGTAAACATGGGCGCCAACGAATATCAAAAGTGGGCATCAAGCAAAGAATCAAATAGCAGCGGTCACAGCCGTGTACCAGTGATCAGGACCTTAGAGCTATTGAATATAAATAAAGGGGATTGGAATGAAAAACATTACCGTTGGGCCAGTCAATTGCTTGGGTTTATTAACCGGGTAAAGGATATGGCAGAGGCCGGAGTAATACCAAAATATGGAATGTCAAGGAAAGCAATTGTAATGCGTAATTACGCAGTAAGGATATGAAATACTTTATAGGCAGCAAGGATTTTTCTGGTAAAGTAGAAATAGCGGAATCGGTCACCGATGAAAGGTTGCTGCCTTATATTCGTTCCGCTCAAAAGAGCTGTATTGAACCTATATTGGGATGTGCTTTATATCAAGAATTGCAAGATCAAATGAGTACTAACCATTTGACTGATGCCAATAAAAGGTTATTACCATATATACAAGAAGTACATGTTTATTATGCTTACCAGGAGTTCTTATTATGGGCACCAGTTCAATTAACCGAATATGGATTTGTAATAAAGAATGCCATTGAAAGCGAAAGCATACAGCCGCAGGACTTGGGAAAATATATTAAATGGGCCAAACAAACCGGAGATACATTTTGCGCAGGACTTAGAAAATTCCTGTATGATAATAAAGCAGATTACCCACTTTGGGGCGAGTGTGTGTGCGATTATTACACAAATAATTTCAATAGTGGTAGCAATTGGATCAATGTTGGTAAAAACCTTACCGGGAAACGTAGCAGCGTAATAGCAGAAGAGGCATTTAAAAAAGCTGATTTTGATTTCAAAACGGCATATAATTTTTGGATTACATCATTAGGATTTACATCATGATACAGGCAAGGCAATTAAATGATAACAACTTGATATTGGAGTTTAACGACACCACTATTTACCCGTACCTGATAATTTTATTCAAAAGTAACTACTCAGGAGTTCAAAAAATCGCTTGCTTTGAAAACCTGGATTACGCAGCAACAACACAACGCACAAGAATAAATATTCATACTGTACTTGAAAGTTCTGAAGACCTGCCAAACGGATTAATATATTTGCCTCAAACCGGATCATGGGATATAACAATTTATGGTAGTACAACAGCCGGAAATGTAGACCCACAAACCGGAGTATTTCAGGATCAAGATGAACTCATTGTATATCGTAACAACGAATACAATGCCATGACTGACGGATTCAAGGATACTATCTGGGGTGGAGAAGAAACCATTATTTATCAGGGAACAGGAGTTCCAGCAACGTATACCCCGGCTCAAATGCCGGCAGGTGTAATTGAAATAACTACCGATAAAGTGGCCTTTGTCCTGGCAAACTACAAAGGGGTTCAATTCTTGCCCTCAGTGACATACAATGCCACAACTAAGAAATTAACAGTAGATATTAATGAAATACCAACAGAAGACGTAAGTTTAATTATATTCTAATACCATGAAAAAAATAGCCGCCTTAATCCTGATTTCAACTATTTTTTGCTTTGCTCAGAACACAAATCTAACCGGAACTATATTTAAAAAATCTCCGGTGGGAACTATTGTAGGTAGTACCTTCATGCTTCTTAATACTGTAACCGGAGAAATGCAGTTACGAAAAATAGTACCTTCAGATATTCAAGGGCTTTCAACATTTATAGGCTCTGGGTTTCTACCGTTGACAGCGGGGCCAACTAGTCCACTTACCAATAGTTTGTTTGTACCTAATAGTTCAGGAATATTTAATACTTCTGGAACTTCTGGAGTTACCCTGGCAGACGGGTATATTTTAACATCTTCAAATACTGATAATTATGTAATTGCTGTATATAATGATGCTGTTTTGGGAAACATAAACTCTCAGGCATTTGATAACAATACATTTGAGCTAAGTAAAATTTACCAAACACCTAAAGGGGTTACAGTTTCAGGTACAAGTACATCGTTCACAGGCATTAGGGCAGGTGGAGTATATAGATCAAATTATACCGATCTAAATTACATTACGCTTGGAGATTATAGAAACCTAACTGTTTCGGGATCATCAAATATAATTACACTTACTGGAGTTAATGTTACTATTTTAGGATCGGGTACAAATAGTCAAACAATTGTAGGCCAGTATTTAACAGCTGGAACTGGCATAGTTATAAATGGTAGCGTAATTTCTGCAACTGGATCAGGAACAGTCACGACCGTAACAGGTAGCGGATCAGCTATCGCTACTCCAATCACGGGAGGGTTTAATATAAGCGTGCCATCAGCAATTACATATAGCGCCACAGGACAAGGAGCTGCCACAGTAACAGGTTCTACGTCATTTAATGTAGATGTTTCAATTCCATCGATAACAGGGGTGGGTTCTGTGGCAATAACCGGAGCATATCCGGCATTTACCGCAACCGGTTCGGGGATCACTACTATGACAGGCACTTCATCGGTCTTATTAACAAGTATTCCAGGTGGATATAATATAAGCGTTTCTGGGTCTTCATCTTCTGGCGGACTTACCTCATTAACCGGACTTACAATAAATCAGCATATAGGTACTATTTACAATAAAAGATCATGGACAACATTAGCTGATTTTACATTAGGCGGGTTGATTTCAGCCTCTATTACCGGATCCAATCAAATTGCTATAGACGGAAACAATAATGGTACTCTGGCATTGGTTATGTCTCCAATTATAAATGAAAGGGTTAAGCAAACTGTGCAGTATATTGTTGGTTCAATAGGAGCAGCCACCTATCACATTGGACCTGCAATTGTAAGTCAGGGGTCAGTATCTACAACTGTAGATGCATTTTGCCCAATTATGACCGCTGCAGGAAGCGGGTTAACCACAGTTAGAATAGCATCTTCTGCCATACCATTTTCAAGCGGAAGACTAACAGGAGGAACGGTAACCGGAGTTACAGGAGATGTAATTGAGGTATCTTTAGAGATAGATATGGGACTAATTATTGCTAAATCCAGGAATTTGACAACAAACCCTAGTGTGGTGAGCATTTTTA
>Ga0068860_100001968_pt1 | contig 21723 bp, 22 predicted proteins | sample KBSSwiS32_FD_66597 | JGI IMG/M metagenome (GOLD analysis project Ga0068860, IMG submission 66597) | Switchgrass rhizosphere microbial communities from Kellogg Biological Station, Michigan, USA - KBS Switchgrass S3-2 | ecosystem: Host-associated > Plants > Roots > Rhizosphere > Soil ...
ACCTCTACCGAGTCGGGTAGCTCCTGAAAGAGCCGGGTGGCTGTGAGGAGGTTCGCAAAGCATGAATCGTAATTGCCCTTGCGGAACAGTGCCCATCCTTTTGTTTTGTACGCATAGGCTGCCAGCCGCCGGTTGCCGGATTGTTTTGATTGTTGTATGCCCTTTTTGCCAATAACCAGGGCAGAGTCGGGATTGGTATTGGTAAGGTAAAAAGCAGCCCTTACCTGCTTTATCATGGCAGAGTCACTGACGGGTTGCGCGAGGCCCGTTACCGTGAGGAGCAGGACAGTAAGGAGGAGTAAGGGGCGCATAAGTTTGTTGGCCTTGGCTTAAATATAATGAAACTTATCCACCCTTGAAAATCATTCGGAGCTGTCAGCGTATATTCGACCCATGAATCTACTCGGCAATATCATATGGCTGATCTTTGGCGGCTTTGCGGCCGCACTCGGATACCTGGTGGGCGGTATTGTTTTATGCATGACCGTCATAGGTATTCCCTTCGGGCTTCAATGTTTTAAATTGGCCGCGCTCGAACTATGGCCCTTTGGGAGCCAGGTGGTGTCGGGAGAAAGCAGGGCAGGGTGCCTGTCTATTGTGTTTAATATAATATGGCTGCTCACAGGCGGTCTTTATACGGCCCTGGTCCATCTTTTTTTTGCCTTTCTGCTTTGTATCACTATTATCGGGATACCGTTTGCGAGGCAGCATCTTAAATTGATGGAGCTGTCGCTGATGCCGTTTGGGAAAAGGATTGAGTATAGATAAGCCTATGACCTCCATAAACCTCATCGTTATCAAGACCGACAAGCTCCAGGAACAGTTTGAATTTTACACCGCCCTTGGAATACAGCTCGAATATCACCGGCACGGCAATGGCCCCTACCATTATGCCAGCGTAGGCACGCAACCCGTCATCGAGATATATCCATTACCAAAAGGTGTCCAGCAGCCCGACAATACCACCCGGCTGGGGTTTACCGTTGAAAAGCTCGATGAGCTGATCCGGCAGCTAAAGGACAAAGGCGTCCGGGTCGTGACGGAGCCTTCCATAAATGAATGGGGATATGGGGCCGTTGTCCAGGATATAGATGGCCGGAAGATCGAGCTGAAGGAAAGCAGGTGAGCTAAGACATTTTTAAGGTTTCCAGCCTGTATTTTTTACCCAGGTGATAGGTCAGCTTGTAAGTATGCTGTAAAACCACCCCAAATAAAAAAACACCTGCCGCGATAGCCAGCGAGGTTTTCTCTTTTTCGAATGAGAGATCATTACGGATCAGGCCATTGACTACATCCAATGCCGCATAACCCGCGCCTCCTACACGGAATAGCCATCCGTGTTTGATCCAGTAGAAATGCACGTGCCCCCCCGACCCGGTTATTTGCCAATGACCATCGATATAGTCGATCTGTACACCTGGCTTGGGCAGCGCATACACATCATTCAAAGTAAAATGAAAGCCGCTGTAGTGGGATGTATCGTTGTGACCAAAATTGTATAGAACGATCTCCTGGGTGAGGTAGAAGCTGTCATTGGCGATCCTGGTTATGATCCCTTTGATCCATTGGCCGTTGGCCAGTTGAAAAGAAATGTAGGAATCTTTGGCATAGGTGGCCAGCGTGCGGCGTCCTTTCTTAAATAGCAGCAGGTCGTTTTGCGCATAACCCCGCCCCATGAACAGGATTAGCAGCAGGATAAGACAAGATCTAAGCATGAAGGGGAAAATATACTATTTTCCCCAGGCATTCCCCTCACGGCATGTTAAAGTATTGTTGAATTGCTGTTACGGTGATGGATATGCTATTGGCTGCGTTTAAGATAGAACTCCCCATCCGTAACGACTTCGGAGGTGGAAAGATCGCTGCGATAGACCGTGCCGGAGAACGTGCCTTTGAGATAGGTGGACGTCAGCTCTGTGATCGTAAGATGCGCGTTGGCCACCACCCCGGAAATAGGAGTGTTCCCGCTGTTGTCGGAGAGCGAACCTACCGTGAGATACCCGGCGCCTGTCGCATCATACCAGAATATGGTCGTCTGGGGGACCGTGTTGCCGCTGGACCCCTGGGCTTTGAGAGGATCGTTGTACCCGACATTAGCGGCAATGGGGTTGACGCTGAAAATAGTGACGGTGAAGGCGTTCTTTGCCCCGGCATTCACATCTTTATAGGCACCCATTACGCAGGTATATAAGTTATCTGACGTGAGGTGAGAGATACTGGCAAATGCCTGGCTGGTGTATTCGACGGAGGCGCCGCTCAGCTTACAACGCATATAATACCCGCTGCCGTTGCCATTCCCGGGGTCGCTGCTGCTCTTCTTGCAATTGGAGAACAGGATGGACAGGATCGCCGCAAAATACAGGAGGCTGTGAAAAGATGACTTTTTCATGGTCGTGCTTTTAGAATTTTATCGCGATGCCGACATTCAGGTAGGCCACGCCATAACCCAATTCGATCAGGGCGGCGATATTGTCGGTAAAGAAATACCGGCCTCCGACATACAGGCTGAGACCCACAGCGCTGCCATAGCTCCCGGAGCCCGACACGCCGCCCGCGCCGCCGTTGTCGCTATAAGTATAGCTCAGGTGATTGTAAGACAGCATAGCGCCGCCATATACATCCAGCTTGTCCACGTTAAAACCATTGTAGTGGTAGGCGCTGCGGATACCGACGACAGTATAATGCCATTTTTGGTCATAGCTATATGCGCCCGCCTTGCCGGAGTAGCTGTATCCCTTGTATCCAATATAGCCGCCCAGGCTGATGACACCGGGGCCGCCGATGTCCCATACACCCCGCTCGTATTGAAGACTAAGGGCTGGAGTCTGGGAGGCGGCTGAATAGCTGAGGATCGAGCTCCCCAATCCGATGCCGGCACTGACAATATTGGTCCCTTTTACAAATTCCTGGGCGTGTACCGACAAGGACAGGCCGGTGACCGCCATAAGCAGCAGCTTTTTCATGTTTGTATTGTTTAGGAGAGAGATTAAGATTTACAGAGGAGCGTTCGGGAATAAAATTAACCAGCCAGACAGGGCCAGGCAAGGCGCATTTATTCTTTGTCCGCCGCCATTTATTTTTTGAAGGGAAAGCGGTAAAATTTGCTTACCTTAAACTACCCTTAAGCTACCCGAATAAACCCATGCGGATGACCAAGCTATCGCTGCTCATACTCCTTATTGTGCAGGTCTTTGTCTGCATCGGGCAAGAGACTGTCTCTGCCGACTCCCTCTTACAGAAGGTCCAGCAGCATCCCGCCCGGGACAGCAACAGGGTGACGGCTTTGCTCAAGCTAGCGGATGCCATGGTCTATACAGATCCCGCCGCTGCCATGCGGTATGCGGACGAAGCAATGGATATTTCCGAAAAGAGCGGTTGGGCAAAGGGCATCGCACTTTCCCACCGGCAAAGAGGGAACATATATTATGTCTTTTCGGACCTCCCTGCCGCCATGGATTGCTACATAAAGGGGCTGAAGGAAGCCCGGCCCCTGAATATCCGCGAGCTGGACGCCAGCCTCCTCAATAACCTGGCGAACATATACAGCGACATGAAGCAATACGACAAGGCGCTGGATTACTACCGGCAGTTCCTGGACGTATCGAGAGAATTGGGTTCGGGGAAAAATGAGACGATAGCCCTCGTCAATATGGGTACGGTCTATACCGAGCTGAATGAACAGAAAAAAGCCCTCGAATGCAGCTGGCAGGCGCTCGGCATCTGCCGGAAGGAAGGGATCACTTACTTCATTCCTATCATTCTAAATAACCTGGGGATCACTTATAGCCATGGCGGAGATAAAGACAGCGCCCTGGCCTATTTCCGGCAAAGTATCGAACTGGCCGACAAGTACAGTAATTATGATGCCAAAGCATCTTCGTTGAATGAGATGGGCAAGATATTCCTGGCGCGCGGGGACTATGACAATACCGGGAAGTACGCGTTGGAATCTCTGCAAATAGGCCGGCAGATCCATTCAGCCGAATGGCAGGCCAATGCCTGGGAGAGCCTGTATAAGGTGTATGAAAAGCAACACCGGTATGACAAGGCGCTTGACGCCTATCAGCAGTTCGTTCTCTTCCGGGACAGTGTATCGAATGAAGAGAAACGGTCCGTCATGACCAGGAAGGAAATGGCGTTCGACTTCGAAAGAAAGGAAACCGCTACCAAGGCGGAACATGATAAGCAGCAGGCGCTCGCCCTGGTAGAGATCCATCGGCAGCAACTGATCAAAAAGGGAATACTGGCGGGAGTCGTGATCCTTTTGCTGGCAGGCTTATCCAGCTTTGCGCTCTACAAGCGGCGGCGGGATGCCGAGGAGCGTAGAAAGGAGGCGGATCTAAAGGCCAAGGTGTCGGATACGGAGATGAAGGTGCTGCGTCTGCAGATGAACCCTCATTTTATTTTCAATTCATTGAATTCCGTCAGCGACTATATATCCAAACACGAGACAACGACTGCCAACTATTTCCTGAGCAAGTTTGCCAAGATGATGCGGCAGGTGCTGGAGAATTCCGAGAAAAAAGAGATAACGCTGACGGAAGACCTGCAAGTAGTGGAAACATATATCCAATTGGAGTCGCTGCGGCTAAGGAACGAGGTGAATTACGAAATATGCATCGACCCTGGCATCGATCCGGACGTTACGCTGGTGCCGCCCCTGATCATACAGCCTTTTGTAGAGAACAGCATCTGGCATGGCCTGTCCGGGAAAACCTGTCCCGGCAAGATCTCGATACGTATCATCCGGGAGGATGGGATGATCCATTATATCGTGGAAGACGATGGCATCGGGCGGAAGGAGGCCGGCAAGCGTGCGGCGGGCGGCAGACAGTCCATGGGTCTGCGGATCACCCTCGACCGGATCGATATCATCAATCAAACCCGGCGGGTGAAGGCCGGCGTAGAGATCTTCGACCTTTCCGAAGGGACGAGGGTAGAGGTAAGACTGCCCCTGGAATTAAATTACTAAACCATGATCGACGCCATCATCATTGACGACGAATCGCATTGTATCGACCACCTGACAGAGCTTGTTGCCACTTATTGCGGCTCCATGGTGCGGCTGGTCGGATCAGCCAGGACGATAGAGGACGGATGGCACTCCATTCTCCAACTGCAGCCCCAGCTTGTATTCCTGGATATTCAGCTGAAAGAAGAGACCAGCTTTGACCTGCTCCACAGGTTCCCTGTGATAGATTTCGATATCATATTTGTCACCGCCTATGAGAAATATGCTATACAGGCATTCAAGTTCAGCGCCATCGACTACCTCCTCAAGCCTGTGGACCCCGATGACCTTAGGCTGGCCGTCGCGAGATTGCAGCAAAAACGGTCCAAGGAAGAGATCGCCAAAAAGTTTGAAACCTTATTCTATAATCTAAAGAATGGCCCGGGACTGCCCCGGCGGATCAGCATACCTACTGTGAAGGGCCTGGAATTCCTACCCGTTCAGGAGATCATCCGCTGCGAGAGCCATATCAACTATACCTCCATATTTCTGACCAACGGACATAAGCTCACCGTCGCCAAAACATTGAAAGAGTTCGAGGAGCTGCTGTCCGAGCATAATTTTTACCGCGTGCACAATTCCCATCTTATCAACCTGGCCTGTATCAAAAGCTATAATAAAGGAAAGGGAGGCTCTGTGTCCATGAACGACAACACAGAAATAGAAGTGTCCACCCGGCGAAAAGATGATCTTTTAAAGCGGCTCGCAGAACTTTAGTATCTTACAACGCCATGACCGACCTCCTGACCTATCAATACCATACCCCTTCGCTGCTGACCAGATCCGGAACACAGGAGCAGCTTTTTCTATCACAATATAGCGAGATCGAAAAAAGAGAAGCGCCCTGTTATTTCCAGGGCAGGCTCCAGCAGCCTTATCTGACAGCCCGGTGTCTTCTTGCCTTATCGAATGTCGTACAATCCAGCTTTAACCTGGCCCCCTTCCAGATAGCGCTGCTAAAGGACCCTGTTGTCACGGCGGGGAACGAACGCTTGCGATTTGAAGGGTTCTCACATTGTGCTGGCGTATATGCACGGGTCGATATAATGCCCGGTGGCCATAAGGGCGAATTCCCTGAAGCAGGCACCACCAACGTAGATTTCAATCAGCCCATGCTGTCAGCGCTCAGCGGCATCGGCAAGAAGGAAGAAATAGTACTCTCCGTCGGAAAAAAGGACCTCACTCTTCAGAAAGGCGCTCAAAAGCTGATAGAGCGAAAAGTGCCTCTTCCCGCCAGATGGATAAAAGGATTTGCAAGCGTACAGGTATATCTTTCCGAAGCCGAAAGGATGCATACGTTGAATCGTGTTCAGGCCCTGCAGCTGTTCCAAAGCCTGCCAAAGGGAGTGGTAAAGACGGATTATTATCTGACCATTCGGGGCGGGAAGCCCATTTTTTCACCGGTGAAGTCCATCAATGCCGTCTGTGTGGGCGGCATCCATCGCCTCCGCCTGCTGGAACTCCTGCTGCCCCTGGCCGACGAGCTGCGTATATTCCCGCATCCAACGATGCAATCCACCACCTGGCAGCTTTATTTGGGCGATCTGCGGTTTACATTATCCCTGTCCCGCGAAGCATGGCGCGGCTTTTCGGGAGAAGGCGCCGTATTGGAGTCCCTGGTAGAGAACATTTCCGACGCCTGGATCGAGGCGGTGGATAAGTATAGCTATGCCAACCAGGCTTTTAACGCCACCATGCTGGCCGTGGAAGAGGACATCGATATACGGATGGTGGATAATATTACCGGTCGCCTGGCGGCAATGGGTCTCCTGGGCTTCGATATAGATGAGAACAATTTTTTCTATCGCCGGCTGCCTTTTAAGCTCAGCAGGGTCATCAGCCTGCATCCCCGTATGAAGGACGCCGAGAAGCTGGTAGCAGAGAACAAGGTCGAGATCATCCATCATTCGGATGAAAGAACAGAAGCCCGTGTGGAAGGCAGCGGCGTGACGCATACCGTCATTCTCGATACAGATAAAGAAAGATGTACCTGCACCTGGTATGGCAAACACCAGGGAGAGCGGGGCCCTTGTAAGCATGTCCTTGCCGTAAAAAAGAAGATCTCCTAAACTTATCCCAACACATGACGCCCGTAGAACAGTTCACTCAAATAGTAGAACAATCCGAAGAAAACAAGATCATCCCTTTTTTAGCAACATTGTCGCCGCAAGAGAGAAAGACGCTGATGCCTGGGTTTAAGAAATTGTTCAACCATTATTTTGAACGTATCCAAGAAGGAAATTCGTTCAAAGCCAGGGGGAATGAGGCGCAGATATCTCTTCTGTCGGCGGCATCCTTTATCCTCAACGACCGGAAAGAGTTCGAAAAGACCTATTCACTTTATTATATCATGAGAGGGGACGTTCTCAATTCCATTTTAAGCTGGTATGTCCCGTCCTGGTTTAGCGAATATATCAATGGGTTCCTCAACAACGAGGTTTTGCCATTTGGGTACGATCGACTGATGGCGCTGACTGAAGAGGGTTATGTTATCCCGACTCCGGCATTGGTCGCAAGGGCCCTGGTGCCTGCCATTTATGAATATATTGATAGAGAGGCCCATCTTACGCTGAAAATACTGGAAAAAAGACCCGTGACCCTGGATGAGCATATATGGCTTCTCTTTGAATATGAATGCGGGGTCAACTGGGCTGACAGATATGTACGGCCTAAAATATCCGAAAACATCGAGCCCAACTGGTTGGGTGTGTTTAAAAAATGTAGTGACAACGGGCAGATCAGCCGGGAGCGTGTCCTTCGGTCGTCGCTTGCCGCCAGTGCCCGGAATTTTACAAAGCCTTTGTGCGGATGGTTTGCCGACCTGGTCGTTCTACTAAAGCCGACATCCCAGGAATTACTCTCCCTTCAGCAGGAGCTGCTGGCGGTATTATCCGGTCCTCAGTCCAAGCCGGCCAATATGGCGCTGGGATATTTGAAAGAGATCTGTGCCGACCCAGCCTTTGACAAGGTTACTTTTATCCAGCAGGCCGAAGTGCTGCTGGCGGGCGAGGTGAAGTCCATACATGCCGCCACGTTGGGTATATTGGAGATCCTTGCCAAAAGCAATAGGGAGCTCCAGGAACAAATATGTATTGCCGTTGCGCAGTCGTTTATAAGCCCGGATGCATCGACCCAGACCAAGGCTGCCAGGCTGATCGCCAAATACGGCGATACGGCGTCTGCGGCGTTGAAAGAGAAGGTGAGCGCCTTTGGTACTTCTTTACTCACGGCTACGAAAGAAATAATGATGCCATGGTTACAAAAGGAAGAGCAGCCTTCGGCCACGGAGCAGATATTTTCTGGTGTGCCTGGTGTACGATCCGTCTTGAACAAGGATGTTGAGATACCCATTGTCAACGATGTGGAGGAGCTGATCTTTCTCATGAGCCAGGCAATGGACAACAATCAGCATTATCATTTTGAACAGATATTGTCGGGTGCGCTGCGATGTCATCCGCGCATAACTTCCTCTCATCTCCGGCAGATGGAACCTGCCATGCAGCGTGCGATCAAGGTGATCCAGAAAGGGGTGACGGGCAATGCAGGGAACCTGGAACGCTATCTGGCGGCATTCCTGATAGAATATGGACTGCTGCTGGAAGAGCAATTCCCCGGCACGGGTGTTTTTGGAAAGCAGCGGCCGCCGAAGATAGCTGCAGAAAAATGGCAACTCTACGAACATGGCAAGGGTGCCTACGATCCTCATCATCAGCTGGCGGGTCTTGCTTTGCTGCAAATACGTAATAAAGAATATCTGCCTCTCCTGTCTATGCCTACCCATATCGGGGGATGGATCGACCCCGTGACGCTGGTAAAAAGGATGACTGAATATTACGCAGCATCTGTATTCCCCACCCGAATAGACCTTCAGATCGCCATAGCAAGAGTGGCTTTTGAAAATGCCGAAGCTGCGCTGGCCCTTGTCGGAGAAGGCCTGCCGGACGAGATTAGACAGCTTATGCTATTCCTGCTGGACAAGGACATGGAGCCGCAAGCGCCTTTTACTCATCCTGCCGTGTGGATGATGGCGGGGTTGACCAAGGCGCCGGAAAAGGAATATGCCGCCTTTGCGAAATTCCCGTATAGCCAGGTGGCGAGGGCATATCTGACAGGGTATTTCGAATGGATGACCTACAATGAAAAATACGAGGCATATGGCAGCTTCAATCACGAGAAAAAGGAGTACGACCGGGTGGAAGCTTATCGGGCCGCGCTACATATCAATTATCCATCCAGTACCAATGTCGGAACCAAGGAATATTATGGTCAGCGCTTGCTTCAATACAATCCTATCGACAATGCCATACTGCTGCCGGAATTCATGCATAACACAAATGTATGGGGCTTTGAAAAAGACGTCGCGCGGATACTTTCTCTCATGCCGAACCATCCGGATATTATATTGGCGCGTACCATCGGCTGCATGAGTAGTTCCATGGCGCCCGAAGTCAGCGAAAAGAAGATGGTGCTGGAGGCGCTGTCCTCCGTCAATATGATAAAGCCGGGCCCCAGCGAAATGCTGCACCTCTTTGTGGCTACGTCTATGCTGCATGCCGACACTACCTGCCGCGCCCTGGCGGCGGAAATATGGATCGACAGGGTCCAATATGGCTGTATCGACAGCGAAAGGATAGGGGCCATCATAGGGACGCATGAAAAGATAGAATGGGCGCCGATGAAGCGGTTTATCGAGCTGGCCACCGGGCATATGCAAAAGGTCAGTCCCCTTCACAATGAGGCGCTGGAGAAAATGATCACTGCCTGCTTATTGCAATTACCCGACAAAGGGATAAAGGACCTGAAAGGGCTGCTGGAACTGTACCGGGAGGTATTGACCAATAACGGCTCGTCTGTCGAAGGCGTATTGACGCACCAGCTGCGTGCATGGAATGAGATCGTCTCGTTGAAGAAGGTTGTCAAAACGCTGACTGCGGGTTGACAGCCTGGCATGATGTATATTTGTCCTATGATACAAGCCTCCAGCCTGGATTTCCTCAAGAAATTAAAGAAGAACAACAACAGGGAGTGGTTCAATGACCATAAGACAGCATATCAGCAGGAACTGGCCCTTATGGAAACCTTTGCCGGCGCCCTGCTAAAGCAGCTCAACGCACATGACGAGATAGAGACGCCTTCGGGAAAGAAGAGTCTGTTCCGGATCTACAGGGATACCCGCTTCTCCAGCGATAAGACCCCGTACAAGACGCATTGGAGCGGCAGCTTTAAGCGTGCCACCAAATACCGAAGGGGTGGTTATTATTTTCATATTGAGGCAGGCAATAGCTTTGTTGCGGGCGGTTTCTGGGGCCCCGTTCCGCAGGATCTCAAACGGATCAGGGACGATATCGCCTTTGATGCAGCGCCCCTGAGAAAAATATTAAAGAGCAAGACCTTCGTATCGATGTTCCAGACATTGAAGGGGGATCAGGTAAAGACCGCTCCAAAGGGGTATGACTCCAGTCATGAGGCCATCGATCTGCTGCGACATAAGCAATTTCTACTTATTAGACATTTTTCTGATAAGGAGGTCCTGAGTAAGAACTTCCTCAAAGAGGCAGGCCTCACATTCAAGGCGATGCGTCCTTTTTTTGACTATATGAGCGAGGTGCTGACGACGGACAGCAATGGATTGGACGGATAAGGCTGTTGTTAATCCGACGGGCCCTATGGCACGAGCACGATCTTACCAAGCGTGTGGTGTTTCTCCAATTCCCGATAGGCATTCCGCACATCTGTCAGGAGATAAGCCCTGGTAATAGGGATTTCCAGCCGCCCTGCTGCTATCAGCGCGGCGAGCTCTGCCAATACCTCAGCTTTGGCTCCTTCCGCATTGCCTGCGGTCTGGACCTTATATTTCTTTGCGGCGGGGAAATCGATGATCGTGTCGATTCTCTCCGGAGAGACCCCCAGATCTATTGCCATATCAACATAGCCGTCACCGTGGGTGTCGATAAATGCATCTATTTTCCCATTTGCGGCTTGCTGGATACGTTCGGATGCACCCTCCCCATAGCTGATGGGAATGACGCCATGATTGGACAGCCATTGGTGATGTGCCTTGCTGGCCAGACCGATGACCCTGGCGCCTGCGTTCCTGGCGAGCTGGACTGTCACTGAACCTACGCCGCCTGCCGCTCCGGCTACAACTACCGTATCGCCTTCTTTGAGATCGACCGCTTTTAGGGCCGCATAGGCGGTCGTTCCGACAACAAAGAGGGCTCCTGCCTGCTCCCATGGCACCTGCGCCGGACGGGGCGTAAGATGATCCGCTGCGACCACAACAAAATCCGCATGGCTTTCCCGGTTGTCCGTAAACCCAATGACCTCGTCTCCCACAGCTACATCTACTACCGCGGACCCTATTTCTTCCACGATGCCGGCAAGATCGCTGCCCTCTCCCGAAGGGAAAGTCGCCGGCCACTGTTTAGCCAGCTTGCCTTCCCGGATAGCAGCTTCGCCAGGATTGATGCCCGCAGCCTTTATTTTAACAAGCACTTCTCTTTTTCCAGGCACCGGACGGTCGACCTCAACAACTTTCAGCTCGTCAACTCCCCCATACCGATCAAACTTTACCGCACGGGATTTTTTTGCCGCCTGCATGGTATTTATTTTTAAATTATACAGATATTTAAATGATGCAATTCTTATTCCAGCACACCCACTAACTGTATAATATGAGCAAAACTCCTTATGACCTCATCAGTCCCGGAAGGCTGACGTCCTTTAGCGATGGCGTATTTGCCATTGCCGTCACCCTGCTTGTATTTAACCTGAAAGTACCGAAGATCCCGGATGCGGATGTACACCAGCTGCTGCCTGGAGCATTATTGGACATGTTGTCACAATTTGTGACGTACCTGATCAGTTTCCTGCTGATAGCCGTATTCTGGACGATACATCATCGCATGCTAAGCCTGATCGTCCATGTGGACCATACATTTATATGGTTCAATCTTATTTATCTCCTGGTCATTTCCTTTATCCCCTTTCCATCCGCCTTGATGGGGACCTATCCCAGCGAGCCTCTCAGCATGGTAATTTATATATGCTGCATGTTCATGGCAGTCGGCATATCATTGTTGATGTGGCGGTATGCAACCCGGGGTCACCGGCTTATCAGCAAGGACATATCCAGATCGACCATCAATTATTTTTATATACGGGGTACTGCAACCATTGGCATTTTCACCGTGGCGCTGCCGCTGGCAATCTACAAGGCTCACTGGGGGCAGGTCTGTCTGCTGATCATCTTCCCCATACAATGGCTGTTGAAGAGCTATCATAAAAAGCAATCCAGGGTCGCTGATAGTCAATAAGTTAGTAGATTTGTAAAAAAAGTGCAGCGGGAATGTCCAAAGTTCCCGACCTCAGTCATTGTTAGGATATAACTCAGAACGAGCCGGAGGCTCGTTGTCCGAAAATATTTCAATAACAGTTTAAAATTGTAAACAATGAAAGAATTTGCATTATTATTCCGCTTTCCGAATCTGGACCACAGCAAAATGCCGCCCGAAGACTACAAGGCTCTCGCCAAGAAATGGCAGGATTGGGCAGGCGGTATTGCGGCGCAGGGAAAAATGAGCAGTAATGGCTTGCGTCTTGCCCTGGAAGGGAAAGTGTTGAAGCCGGGGGGAGTGGTTACTGACGGCCCGTTTGTAGAGATCAGAGAGATCCTGGGCAGCTTCATCGTTGTCAAAGCCGACAATATGGAAGAGGCCACCACGCTGGCGCATGGCTGTCCAGCACTCGATACCAACGGCAGTGTGGAGATCCGGCCTATCTTTGCAGCGTAGTATGGAAAAAGAGAAAGAGTATCTAAAACATTTGTTCCAGCAGGAGTTCACCAAGATGGTGGCTGTGATCAGCAAGCTCTATGGACTGGAACATATCGAGACCGCAGAGGATATTATAAGCGAGACCTTTTTGAAGGCTACCGAAGTCTGGGAGAAACAGGGACTTCCCCCCAATCCCACCGCATGGCTGTATGTAGTGGCCAAGCAAAAAACGCTGTATCATTTCCGCAGGAATAAGATACTCGAGCGAAAAGTAAAGCCTGAGATAAGATCCAGGCAGCAGGAGACCGTGGACATGGAGGAGCTGAATTTTTCCCAGGAGAATATCAAGGACAGTCAATTGCAGATGCTTTTTGCCGTCTGCAATCCTGCCATTGCCAGCGAAGCCCAGATAGGTCTTGCCTTGCGTATCCTATGCGGCTTTGGCATCGACGAGATTGCCGAGGCGTTCCTATCCAATAAAGAGACCATCAACAAGCGGCTGTTCCGGGCGAAGGAAAAGTTGCGGACGGAGAATATAAAAATGGAGCTGCCTCCCGAACAGGAGATCGTCCAGCGGCTGGACAATGTGCTGCATGTTATATACCTCCTCTTTAGCGAAGGGTATTATTCCCAGACCCAGAACCAGATCCTGCGAAAGGACCTTTGTGTAGAGGCTTTACGGCTGGGGCTGATGCTTACCACTTATGAAAAGACTGCCAGGCCAAAGACCAGTGCCCTTATCGCCCTGATGTGCTTTCATGCCTCCCGCTTTGACGCAAGACAGACGGAGGAGGAGTCTCCCATCCTGTACGAGCAGCAGGATGCAGGGCTGTGGGACAAGGAGCTGATCGAACAGGGGATGCATTTTCTCTATCTTTCCGCCCAGGGCGATGAAGTGAGCTCCTATCATCTGGAGGCACAGATCGCCTATTGGCATTGTATAAAGGAGGATAGCAAGGAGAAATGGGAGAATATCCTGAGCCTCTACAACCAGCTGCTGCTGGTGAATTATTCGCCCAGCGTCGCGCTCAACAGGACCTATGCATTATACAAGGCCAATGGCAGACAGGAGGCGCTTGTCCAGGCTGAAAAGCTGAGATTGGACAATAATCACTTCTATTTTATATTATTGGGCGAGCTCTACAAGGGCGAGGATGATCAAAAGGCAAAGCTCCATTTTCAAAAGGCCTATGACCTGGCCAAGACCCTGACAGAAAGACAGGGTATCCAGGAAAAGATCGACGCACTATCCTGATCCAAAAAAATAATTTCTTTTTTCTGTCCAATTTCTCGGGGTACGAGCATTGCTGATGTATATAACAAATGATCACTAACAATTAAAAAGGAAAACATGGAACAGAGAATTAATTTTTACGAGAAGGGACAGCGAGCGTTCAGGACCTTGTATGGATTCACCGCTTATTTAAACAAGTCTTCTATCGATAAGCATTTGCAGGAGCTCATTGAATTCAGGATATCCCAGATCAATGGCTGTGCGTATTGTCTCGATATGCATTCGAAGGACCTGCGGGCAGGAGGAGAGACCGAGCAGCGTTTGTATATGATCAGCGCCTGGAGAGAAGCGCCCATGTACACCGACCGTGAACGTGCTGCACTGGCCTGGGCCGAGGCTGTCACAAAGCTCACCAACCAGGACGTACCCGATGAAGTATACGAACAGGCAAGGCAGCAATTTTCAGATGAGGAGCTGGTGGACCTCACTATGACGACACTCGCTATCAATTGCTACAACCGGATAAATGTTGCTTTCCGCACCCCAGCGGGAAGTTACCAGGTGGGTCAGCATGCCGCAGCGGCCAATTGATCGTCAGTTTTACAACGGGCGGAGGCTCGTTGTCCGGACATTTTTTACTAGCGAGGAATAATCGGGCAGGTCGATGCCCCGTGCTGCCCGGTCAACCGCCTCCTGCATGCCTTTGAAGAAACCACGTAACATCCTTTCCTTTCCAGGCAGCATCAGCAGCAGGCGCAACATAAAGTTCTGGAGCTGTAGCTGGAGTTTTGAGCTGGGGATCATTCCTTTGAGGGCGGTTTCGGCCAGTCGTTGGTTCTGATCGATGAAGGGCTCCATGATATGCTGATAAGCCGAAAAAGCTCCCAGATGGTCTCCTGCTCTTTTTGCCATTTCTCCCGCCAGTATGTAAGCTCCGACCAGGGCCAGGCTTGTACCCTGACCCGATGCAGGAGATGGGCAATAGCCGGCATCTCCCAATAAAACGATACGTCCGTTGTAGAGCATGGGCATACGTACCTGGCTGACATTGTCGAAATAAAGATCGGGCGCCGAATCCATATGGCTCAGCAGCTGTCTGATGGCTGGACCTTCGTCAAAGAAATTCTCGAGCAGCAGCTCTTTCTGACCTTCTATGTCACGAAGGAGAAGGGGAGAGGCCGGAGCGCGGAAGAGAAAGAAGGCCGTGGCGTCTGCTGCCCCGTGTGTACTGAATACATTGATGCCTTTTTGTACCAGCGGGTAAAGCAATTCCCAATGATCCAGCTCCTGGTCATTGGGTACGGAAAAGATACATAGGTTAAAACCCAGGTGGTGCAAAAAGCAGCTGTCGGGACCGAAGGTCAGCCTTCTCACAGCGGAATGAAGTCCATCTGCTCCGATGACATAGTCATAAGAGTCCCACGCGCCATTTCTAAAGGTGACGTCGACATGATCACCCGCGTCTTCCACGGAGGTCACCGAGTCGTCGAACAAGTAGGTCACTTTATCCTTTGTGGACTGGTAAAGGATCTCTGCCAGATGGCCCCGCATGATCTCTATGTCTTCCTGGCGGCGCATACCGAAAAGATTGGGGTCATTGAGGTCGACATAGCGGTGGCCTTTTCCGTTGACAAGGGAGAAGCCTTTCAGGGCCGTGTGATGCCGGCGGATGTCATCGAGCAGGCCCATGCGTGCTACTACTTCGACAGCCTGTCCCCGGAGGTCGACGCGATAGCCTCCCTGGCGGATAGCAGGGGCTTTTTCTACGATGGTGACATCGAAGCCGTAGCGTTGAAGCCAGAAAGCGAGAGCGGGACCCGCGATGCTGGCGCCGGATATGAGGACTTTGGGTGGCATATTGGTTGGTTTTTGTAGGACAAAGGTCTTTTCCCTGGAGGAGATGGACCAGTGGTTGTCGGTCAATGAAGGGTAGGGGTCGGCGGTATACGAGAATTTACTGGTGAAAAATTTTTTTGCACTTTATACACCCACCGGCCGTCATCAGGACATGAACGGCCCTTCCCATCTCCCCAAAGGGGGCATTCCGCGCATATTCCAGGCTGTTGTATTGCAGGATGCCTTCCAGTGATTAATTTTGAAGTTCTGCTGAACCTTTGACGCCCGGGCGTTGGCAAAGAAGCGCGACCAGTTGACCCTTCCTACGTCGCCACCTTTAAAACAACCATACTATTTATGACTTCAAGACAGATCGAGCTGATTAGATCATCATGGGCTCGGGTGACCGCCATCGATGAAGTGACTTTTGGCATTGGATTTTACAACCGTCTCTTTGAAATAGCGCCGGACATCGAGCCTATGTTCAAGCGGCCTATCCTGGAGCAATCGAGAAAGTTAACGACCATACTGGATCACGTTATTGAAAAATTAGATTCGTTGGACGATATTGTTGAGAATATCGTCAAGCTGGCGCAGCGTCACGAAACCTATGGCGTCAAGCCCGAACATTATACCATGGTAGGGGAGGCGCTGCTCTGGAACCTGGAAAGGGAACTGGGGGACCAGTGGAATGACGAGCTAAAATTCGCCTGGACCATGTGCTATGTCTCCATATCCACGGCCATGCTCCAGGCGATGAAACATATACGCTCGAGGGAGTAGGTCGTTAGTTTTTTATCACCTTCACCCAGTCGACCATTAGCTTGCATTGGTTCTTTTTGATGGCCTCTACCGTTGCGGCGGGGAGACCGAAATAAGGCGTTTTCACTCCGTTGATCTTGACCAAGGGTCAGTCTTTTCATACAGGATGGGTTTGGCCGGCCGTCAAGTTAATCATTTTTAAGAACTCTGTATGATGATCTCAGATCAATCCAGGTAGGGATCCATAATTCCGTCGGGATAATATTCCTGCTTACGCCAGAACTGGCCGGGGTTGATATGGCCCTCAATGACATTACTGTAAATGACCTCATTGTTCTTGGACCTTTGGGTGGGGGATCGTTTGTACAATAGCTGAACCCTGATTTTGGTGGAGAACTCTCCATGGTAAATGGGGGCATTGAACTGCCAGTATTCCCCCGAGGAGAGAAAGACCTGGTGGTAACTATTTCCGCACCAACTGCTGGGGAGATATTCGATGTCCTGCCATTTTCCCTTTTTGTTTATGGCCTGCATTTTCATGTACAGCCGGCTGTCCGACGCCTCAAAATACATGGTGTCCTTTGAAGTGTTGAGAACATAGACTTTAATGCCTTCATAATGACCAGCCCAACGGCATTTTTGGGTAGTATCGATGATAACCTCGAATGCACTGGCTTTTAAGGACAAACCATTGGGAACAGGCGCTGATCTATTGGATGAGCCTCCATGTCCTCCTGGGCCATCCAGGTCTTGCCTGTAGGGTGATGAAGCGTAGTAGTAGCTACGGGTCATATAGTCTATGTTCAGGGGAATGCTGTCTTTTGGGTCTTCCCCGGCTCGCCAGACATAATTCCCTTTTTTATCCACCAATCCGAACCTGTTGTTTTCGAAGACTTTTAACAGGCCATGTTGGAAGCCTGAATGATCGAACCCGGAGAACCTGGCCGGAATGAGGATATTGCCTTGCATATCAGCGACGCCATATAATGTATTGCCATTGCTGTCAGAAGGACCTGTAAAAAAGAAACAATCTATGTAAATGCTGTTCTCGGCTATTCCTGAGAATTTAGGTTTGATCAGATAATTACCGTTGGTATCAATGGCGCCCCAAAGACCGTCTTTTTCAACAAAAGCTATATTATTATTGAACCCGTTGTTCAATACACGGGAAAAGGTATCCCGGCCAACCAACTGCCCCTTCTTGTCGATGATGAAATAATATTCATCTTTATCTTCAACAACGGCTCTGCCATTGTTGAAATCATAAACCGTGCGATAATTCCTGTCCTTCAAAATAATGTCTCCCTTAAGGTCGATAAAGCCTTCATGAGCCCCTCCGACTTCCCAGCTGAGTTCTAGCATACCTTCTCCGTGATCTCCATGTATCCAGCCGTTTTTCATTCCGGGCCATGTAAATATAAGTTTACCGGCGGTGTCGATATACCCCGTGACATCGGATTCCCCAGAAGCGTCTTCATAACGGGAAGCGATCGAGACTTCAGCAAGTCCGTTCTTATAATAGTCGATGCTGGTATATTTCCCAAAAGGGACAATGAATTCACCTTTGCTGTCAAGGATACCTATTTCATACCGTTTGTTTTTATCATTATAAGGATCATGATGCATACCTTCCGCTATGTAGGTGCCATATCCTGTGGGCGTAATATTCTTATATATTGTATCAACGATGAGTTTACCATCAGTATTGACGATCCCAAATTTTTGGGTCGCCGTTTTCACAATGGCGCGGCTATTGACAAGATCCTCGAGCGTGGGGAAGGAGTTGTCGAAGAGTTTTTTCCCCTGGTGATCGATGAAAAAGCTGTTCCCATCTCTGACCACTTTGGCATGACCATCCTTAAATTCCATAGCATAGTCATATTGAGGTTCGATCACAAACTCACCGGTAGCGTCTATATACCCAAAATACCCATTCAGCCGGGCGGGGGCAATACCTTCGGAAAAATAGCCGGCATTCTGGAATCGGGTCGGGATGACCGTGGCTCCTGTAGAATCGATGAAACCGAACCTGTCCTGTTCGACGATCAGGAGGGGAGTACCGTGGGAGGGTTGACTATGGCAGCTTATTGATATCAATACGAACAGTAAACAGAGGACTCGCATGGCGGAGGATTTTACAAAAGACGCCGTTTAACAAAAAAATGCATAAATAAAACACTAATTTCATCCATAAACGCTTTTGCTATGAAATTCCTTATCTTTTCCTGCTGCATTTTGTCCGGCCTGGCGTCATTGGCGCAAACAGCTTCCGACGACATCAACACCGTAAAAAAGCTCAACGAGGATTGGATACATTCTTACCCTGGTAAGGATACCGTGACCATGGCCAGGATATTGGCGGATGATCTGATCATGATCACACCCAACGGCTCCAGGATAGGCAAACAGGATATCCTGAAGAATATGGCGTCCCCCAGTCAGCAGGTAAAAACCAGCAAGGTCGACAAGGCGGAGGTCAGGCTGGTGGGGAATACGGCGCTGATATTCGCGGAGGCCAGCTTTGTCACCCTGGACAATGGGAAAGAGACGCCCGGACGTACCAGCTACCTGGATATTTATGAAAAGCGGCATGGCCGGTGGGTGGCTATAGCGGCGCATGTAACGTATTTGGTACAATGAGATATATAAGGCGAGGGTCTTCCGATATACAAAATACAGGGTCATTCGACGACTCATTCCTTAAAAACACCAATTGGCTCTCTTCCCATTGTCCTTACCAGCGTCGGCCGGTAAATTGCGACCAAAGTCTTGTATGACGGATCACGGGTATTTTTTGAGAAAGGCGCTGGAAGTGGCCAAAAGGTCGATGGACAAAGGCAATCTACCCTTCGGATGTATCATGACCGGACCGGACGATATCATTCTCCTGGAAGGAGAGAACACCGTTATTACGGACGAGAACAGGATCGCGCATTGCGAGATCAACCTGATCCGGCAGCTGAGCAGCGAGGTCGATCTGCATTTCCTGGAACATTGTACGCTGTATGCCAGCACCGAACCTTGCGCCATGTGTGCGGGCGCCATCTTCTGGAGCGGCATCGGCACCGTGGTTTATGCCCTGGGTAAGGATGTGTATCACCGTATTGCAGGGACCTGCGATCCCGCGCATAGGCTGGATATGCCTGTCCGGCAGGTGTTGGAGCAGGGCGGCCGGCCGATGACGGTGCTGGGGCCGCTGCTGGAGGAGGAGGCCATCGCCTGTTATGAGAAATGGTCGACGCGGGAGCGCTAAAACTTCTTACATTTAGAAAAAGAAAACGATGCGCACCATCCTGCTTTTTCAATTCCTTCTTTTATCTTCCTCTTTATTTTCCCAGCGGGCTGTTGAAGTTAGCTATACCCAGGACAGCAAGGGCAACCTGTTCTTCACCTGTAACAACCATGCTTTTTGCACCTATATCGTCTCGGTGGAGTTCACTACTTTTCAGAATGCAAAATCAGATCATACGCTGCCTTATACGGCCGAGGTGAAGCCGGGTGTCAACAAATTATTTACCGTCAGTCCTGTAAAACCTTCGGATGACATACAGGTAAAATATAAGACGAGCTTTAGGAAGGGGTGTTTTGATCCAAAGATCGATACCAGCTTCACCTATCTGCTGCCGATTGCGCTGGGAAAAGAGACGCAGGTTTATGAGATCGACAAAACCCCTGGCGAGGATGGGCGGGACAGCGGGTTTGCCGTTCGTCTGCGGATGAAGCAGGGCGATACGATCTATGCTGCCCGGAGGGGTATTGTAACGGCAGTGTATAGTGGCAGTTCGGAAAATGATGCCGGCGCCACAGCTACCGACAGCTGGAATTATGTAGAGATCGTGCATGGGGACTGTACCTTTGGGCAGTATGGGGTATTCAAGAAGGACGGCGCGTTTGTCCATCCGGGGCAATCGGTGGAAGCAGGCGCCCCGCTGGGACTTGTCGGGGGCGACAAATTCGGAAGAGGTTCCGACGTGCGATTCAGCGTCAGCTATTATATCAACAACGGCCATAATATCCAGCTGCCTTTAGTATTCTGGACCAGGCGGAATGGCAAGGGCCGGCTGAGACATGGGGCCACCTATACAAGTGAGCATCCCAAAACGCTGCTTACACAGGAGCTGCCAAAGACGCCTGCCAAAAAAGCTCCCGCTAAAAAGAAGGGCTGATCATTTTTAGAATGAGCCGCCCGCTCGTTGGCCGGGCATTCCCCGGGTGTAATTGATCCATATTTCTGCGGCCAGCAATTGTAACGAGAACCCGATCCAGAACGCCGTTCCAAAAAATGTCTGCGGCGCCAATCCTGAGAAGGCAAAGAACAGCCCTATTATCGGGCGGATAGTACCCACCGCCAGTCCGATGGAGAAAGCCCTGATCATCCATTCCCTGTGCTGCTCCACCTGTTTGTGCACGATATTTTCGGCCTCCGGATTAACATGGAAAATATCCTCCGGCCGAAAACGGCTAATAATGGCCCTTCGGGCAGCGGACCTGTGGTCCGCTATATACCACCATGCTTTGCTCAGCGACACCAGGAACAAAATGGCAAACAAGGTGGTGGCGGCTGCCTCGTTGAGTCCCCCGATGGGGCGGAGGACAAAGGGCATATACAAGGCTGAGATCCCTATTATATAGGCTGTAATAATGTAGATCCTGCCACTGAGTCGATGGAACCACGGGTACCGGCGGCGGATGCCGGGCATGAATTGCAGCGGTCCCAGGACCATGAAAAGGGCGCCCGGCAATATATGAATTAACGTAATGATAGGATGGCGGCTGAATCCGTCGTCAAAAGCAGGCGCGTTATTTGCCGTACCCGTCGTACCCGGCGGGTTGAAAGTACCCATTAATCCCATCAGGACCAGGATCCTGCGGATGACCATGGCAATTCCGATGATGGCCGGAAGGAACATAAGGATGTGTAGCAACCGGCGGACCCTATTTAGCGTTTGTGTTTTGTGCATACTGTGAAGTTCTATCACCATACGGGCAATGGGGAGGATGAGTCGACGATGGGGTGATATGGATAGACGAGTCTCCCTGCCTAAAAGTTAATTTGCAATATAAATACCTAAGGATGACAGACAGAAGACAGTTCATCAAACGCA
>Ga0068860_100001973_pt1 | contig 21686 bp, 22 predicted proteins | sample KBSSwiS32_FD_66597 | JGI IMG/M metagenome (GOLD analysis project Ga0068860, IMG submission 66597) | Switchgrass rhizosphere microbial communities from Kellogg Biological Station, Michigan, USA - KBS Switchgrass S3-2 | ecosystem: Host-associated > Plants > Roots > Rhizosphere > Soil ...
CGGCTGGAGCGAGGAGGACGGCCGTGAGGAGGTCGAGCTGACCATGCCGGCCCATGACCTGATGGAAGCGCTCAAGCGCCTCCAGGGCGAAGCCGGTCTGATCCTCACCGGGGTCGAGGGAAGCAGTGAGGACGCCGAGACGAACCAGCGGTTCCGGCGCGGCTACGAAACGTGCGAGCGGGTGCTGGCCGGGCTCGATGCCTCCCCCGAGGGCCGGTAGCCATGTGCGGACATCGAGCGGGGCAAGCGGGGCGGCGGCGGCTCCGCTTCCCCGAGTCGACGCCACCAGGCCTCAACCACTCGATCGTGACCGGGACCCTGATCGACGACCCGCGTCTGGCGCGAAGCCCGACCGACGACCCGATCGTCCTGCTCGAGGTCGAGTTCCCGGTGGCCGATCCCGAGCAGCCGCAACTGCTGTGGACCTGGGCGAGCTGTCAGATCGAAGTGCCGGACGCGCTCGCCGACCGGCACGCGATCCGCACGCTGCGGCGCGGCGACTCGATCCTCGCCGCCGGCCAGCTCAGCAACCGCTGGACGACCGAACCCGGATACACCGGCAAGCGCGACGCGATCGTCGCGGCCCTCGTCCACGCCGGCCTGCCGCCGGACGCAGAGGAGCTGTTCATCCCAGGAGACGAGCCGTGAGCCCGCGCGCTCCCACGCTGGCGCCGCCGACCGAGGAGCTGAAGGCACGTTTCGGGCGCAACCTGACCCGCTGTCGCGAACGGGCCGACGTCTCCCAGGAAGAGCTGGGCTTCCGCGCCTCGCTGCACCGCACCGAGATCAGCCTGCTGGAGCGCGGCGAGCGCATGCCGCGCGTAGACACGGCCGTACGGATCGCCGGCAGCCTCGGCGTGCCACTCGATGAACTCGCGCTCGGCCTGGAGTGGAAGCCCGGCTACACGATCGTCGTGCCCGGCGAGTGGGACGTGGTCGAGCGGCCGGGGTCGGAGAACGGCGATCAGCCGGCGGGCGATCCCGATGACTGAACCAGCCGCCGCGTTCAGCTTCAAGGCCAAGGCCCGTTTCGCAGACAACCTCTATCGCGCCCGCGAGCGCGCCGGCCTCTCGCAGAAGGACGCGGCGGCCCGAGCCGCCCTGACCCGTGCCCGGCTGGACAAGATTGAGGGCGGCGAGGCGATCCCCCCGCTTCGACGCCCTGATCCGCCTCGCAGGCGCCTACTCGATGTCGGTCGGCGAACTGGTCGAAGGCGTCACCTGGAAGCCCGGCTGGGTCGAGGACTCGGGGCCGGCGGAATACCTCGTCTCCGACGAGTAGTCCAACGCTGCTCTTCAGGCGAGGCTGTCACACAAGTCACTCGCGGAAAAGTCCCGGCGAAAACGCGTAACCTGGCCTGGACCGTGCCTTGCAGCATCCTGCCTCGGCCCGGTGTCATATACCGTGGTCGACAGCGTGGACTTGACCAGTGTAGGTACCGCAGTTGTAGCCGTACTAGCAACCGCCATCGGCGCGCTAGTCGCCCAGGGGTTCTTTCGCGCATCCCGGCGACTCTACTCTGTCGAGCTCGGCGAGGTGAAGGCAAACTTCGAGTCCGCTCGCAAGGAATCCGAGGCTACCCCGAGCCAGGTTGAACGTGAGATCGACCAATTGATCTCCGAGCTGACCTCGCCGTCGGAACAGCAACCGACGGTCGATATAGACGATCTCCGCCAGCATGTAGGTGATGTCGTCCGAACAGAGTTCTCAAAGCTTCGCCAAGCGGAAGAGCACCGTGCCGAGCTGATCCTGTCAGAGCAATACCATCGTCAGGGTCTAGCGCAGTCCAATCTCGCCTTTCAGCTCAGTCTCGTCTTTGCGGGCCTCGGCTTCCTGATCATTGCCGCGAGTGTGGTCGTGGTGCTGGCATCCGACAACGTCGATTCCGGCATTGTTGCTCTCATAAGCGGCACCGTCGTCGAGGCCGTATCAGGTCTATTCTTCGTCCAAGCCAACCAGGCTCGAAACCTGATGATCCAGTTTTTTGACCGCCTGCGTGTAGATCGATCACTTGAAGAGGCACTGAAGCTCTCCTCAGAAGTCCCCGATCCGATCATCAGTAGTCGACTCAGCACTCTCCTCTCGGTCCGACTCGCCCAAGCCGAGGCCACGGACGATGTCCTCAGGGCCGTCATGCACACTGATCACTCCGAGACCGCTGCTCGATCATCTCTGCCGGATGATCCTGACGGGGACTCCCCATAGCTATATCCCAAGGAGAGCATTCCAGCACGCTGACCTGATCGAACGTGCTCCCTGGTAAGAGATTCGTTCAAGGCTCAGGGAAACGGTGGGCCTACGGCCGCCGGACGATGCTCGCTCTCACACGGAAGCGCAAGAATACGCAGCCATGCAACAAGGCACGGCACTCAACACGAAGGACTGGATTCCAGATGAACGCGAGCTCGACCGCGGGGCCAACTCCGTCGTCTATCTCGCCCGTCGAGATAAGAACATCGCGGTCCTCAAGGTCTGTTCAGCTCGGAGGCCCGAGTCCGAGCGTTACAAGCGTTTCGTAGCGGAGATCCAAGCACTCGAAGAGCTCTCCGACGAGCCGGGCGTAATGCGGGTCCTCGATTCGGAAGTCCCCGATCCTGGGAAGGGGCGGCTTCCGTGGTACGTCATGCCGCAGGGCGTTCCACTCAGCAAACTTCGTTCAGAGGCACCACTCGACGAGATAATTGCGGGCCTCGCATCCATCGCAGAGACGCTTCGGGCTATGCACGACCGTGATTATTCACACCGAGACGTAAAGCCATCGAACCTCTTCGTCATGGAGGACGGGGCGTATGTCGTCGGAGACTTCGGCTTGGTCGGGGTACCCGAGGAGATCCGCCAGTCATTGACGCGCGAGGGAGGCTCACTGGGGCCAGCGAACTTCATGGCCCCTGAGATGCTTGAGTACGTCCTGGGCACGGATGCTCGCCCAGCCGATGTGTATTCACTTGCCAAGAGCATTTGGGCCTTGGCGGCGAAACGCCGCTATCCGCTGCCAGGCCACCAGCGCTCCGACGATCGGGAGTCTCTGGTCGTGCTCACGGGTGAGGATCGAGCCAGCGACCTCGATCAACTTATCGAGGCGGCCACGGAGCACGACCCAAGCCGTCGCCCAACGATGGCCGAGGCGGTGACCGAGCTGGGAGCGTGGGTCGAGACTCATCTGGGCGAGCGGGATGATGAAGAGGAAGATGAGCTGGCCGTCGCCATTGCGGGGGCGAGGGCTCGTCTATCCAACCAACTGAGCGAGGCAGAGTCTGCTGCGGCTGACCTGGAGCGTGCACAGGGGGCGTTCGACCAACTCGTTGACGCCATGAGCCCCAGCTTCATTGCTCTGTCACAGGTTGGCGGAACCAACGACACCGTTAGCGCCGATCAAATGCTCGACGCGGCGCTCGGTCATCCCTTCCTCGAAGAGATGGGGAGGCCTCTGATCGTCTGGCGCAATCAGGTTTTCGCGTACACGCAGATGGGCGATGAGTACAACGGAGTCCGGTTGGCGGTTGCTTGCGCCACCGCCCTATATGAAGGTCAGGCGATGGCCTCCGCGGTCGGGATCCTTGTTTACGAGGTGCCGCCCACGCTTGGATCAGACGGTTTCGCTTGGCACGACAGCTTTGAAGCTCCGGTCGGCACGCTGGTCGTGGGCCAGGAAACGCAGCGCCTGGTACAACGAGCAAGAGAGCAGATGCCCGCCGCGATCACGAGCTTTTCCGATCTCGTCGAGCGACTCTGATCAGCTCGATGTCTAGGCGGTTGCCCCAGGTATCCGAGCGTCGTCGGGGAATCTCACGCGACTTCCACAACTCTCCCGTTAGACGATTGAATCCCATCGAGACCACGCCGTCGTCGACAACCCCTTGGATCAGTCGGACGAACTCCTCCCACGCAATGTGGAAGAGCGATTCGTGGCGGCTGTTGTCCGAGTTGAAGTAGAGACCGAGCGGTGGTCCATCCTCGGCTTCAGGCATGTAGACGAAGCTGTGGATCAGCTGGTTGACGATCCAGAGAGGATCAACGGTGCGAGACTCCGGGCGGCCGAGGCTGTAGAAACGGTCGATCTTGTCCGCGTTCATGAAGTCCTGTAGATCATGAGGGTCGGTCTTCGGGAAACGACGGACTTGGAACCGTTCAGCTTCGAACTCGTCGGAAAGCTTCTTTGCCTCCGAGAGCTTGCGTATGACGAACGCTGACCAGAAGACGAAGCGCTCAAGACGGACCCAGGCTGTCTCGTCTTCTGCAATTGGCTTATTACGGATTGCTCCCAACTCGCGCCGCATCTGCCTCTTGTAAGGGAATGATTCGTCCAGCATGAGGTTTGGATCACCTCTCGGGCGACTCGTCCCTCCAGCGAGGACGATAGGCGCCGTGCTTCCTCATCCACTCAATTGATTCCCGGGCGCGATCTTCGGCTGCGTTGCTGGGCAAGTGAAAGGCCTCATTAACGATCTCGCGGATTTCTGTTTGTGGCAAGTTCTTGAGATCGACCTCCCTCGGATCCCGCAGGTTCCAGCCGTGGGGCTTGTCGAAGAACTCGCTCTCTCCCTCGGTTCGCATCTCCTTCGGAACCCGATAGCGAACGGGCGCCATGACCTCTCCAAAGTCGCGATCGCCCCACTCCTCGGCGGGAAAGACAATCGTCGAGGACACGATCGTGTCGTCTTCGTCGGGCGCAACGCCAGCACAGCGTGCCGCCATCGCAACGGGCGCGCCAAAGACGGAGGCGCTGTACTTCAGGGGGGTGCCGACATAGCCGACAATGACCCGTCCTGAAGCCAAGCCCATGTGGGGCGAAAAAGCGTGAACGTCGTTTTCACCGATAAAGCGCGCTGCTTCGACCGCTTCACGGAATGGGTCTTTAGCGCCAAACTCCTCCGAAAAGACGACCATGATCTCGTCGCCGATGTACTTGTCAACGACGCCGAGACGGCCGCGTAGGGCCTCAGTAGTGATCCAGGCGAAGAAGTTGTTGACGAAGGCGAGCGTCTCCGCCGGCGTCAGATCCAGCGTGCGGCCGGAGAATCCAGAAATGTCAGCGAAGAGCACCGTCGCCTCAAGCTCGCAGCCCTTCACCGGGTAGGTCGCGCCCCAGCCGTCGTCGAGTTGTGCATCCGCGTGCAGCGGATTGGCGATTAGATAGTCCTCGAGCGAGCGGTAGGGGTAGCGGATCTGCCTCTCGGCAAGGAGTTCTTCGGCGGTTTTCTTTGCCATGCATCAGAGGCTAGATGCTCCTCAAGCGGATATCGCTGCTGTGGGGCGATCATCACCAGCGTCCTCGCCGCTTTCGCCCACCGGCACGCCACGGCGGCGTCGCCCAAGTCAACGTCCTGCTGCATAACTTCCTCCTCGACTTCTGCGGCTTCGCCGCCTTCTGCTTCACGCTCGCAGTCGCCCTGCCCCCCGCTGGCGGCCGCCATCGCCTTCGGCCTCGCAGTGGTGGCGGCGCTTGCCGTGCAGGCGGTGACCTTGCTTCTGCGCACGCGCCTCCTGCCCGCGCCTCGATCGCCGACCAAAGCGCCGGGGCATGAAGCTCGACGCCGATCACGGCACGAAATCCAAATTTTTGCCGGAAAACGCCGCCTCGTACGACGGATAGGTATGAGGCAAAAAAATCGAAGGCGAGTTGCAAATCCGGGGGTCCAAATTCCCGGCTCGCTCCCCTGTTGTTGTAGATGCGGAATTCGTGGCGCAAAACCACGCCTCGTTCGACAAAGGGGTATGAGGCAAGCAGCCGGACAGTCGTTGCGGCAAGTGTCGGATTGCTCACACAAGGGGGTCCACTTTCGCTGCTCGTTCCCCTTTATAGGTGTGAGCCCCTTCTACGGAATCCAAGCCGCGCATTGCAACTGGTCGCCTGGCGGTTCGACTGCCGGGCCGACCGTCAAGCCACCCGTCAGCTCGCCTGGACGGTGCCGCGAAAGCGCCAGATTCCGCAGCACAGAGCCGATTGCGGGACCTGCGCTTTGCCGACATATCTACGTGACCCAGAGGTCGGTGCATGATGGGTAAAGACCGCTCCGACCCACGGCCGATGCTGGCGCTCGCCGCCGTGCTCGTCGTCGCGCCATCTGGCGCGCCGTGTCCGCCATCCGCGTCGATCAGCTCCTGGCCTCCGCGGCGTCGCTCGCGCCCTTCGCACTCGGCGCCCTCGCTATCGCCACCGCGCTGGCTACACAGCGCTTCCTCGCCACGCGCCGCACGCTGGCGACGCGAACCGCTGCGGCAATCGTGCCCGCCGACGAGTTCGACGCGAAGCCCGAGGCCGTCCTGCGCGTCGCCGCCGAGCTGGCGCGGGCTGATCGCAGCGTGCGCGGCTGGTTCGATCGCCGCGCCTGCGCGCTGCGGGTGCGGCTGACCAACGACGGCGAGGGGCGTCTCGTCTACCTGCTCGAAGTGCCGGCCCGCTCCCGCCAGCTCCTGCGCAACGCGCTGCGGAGCTATGAGGGAGTCGAGCTTCGCGATGCGGCAGAGGTGGCCCCCGAGCCCGAGGAGCGCCACAAGGTCACGCTGCGCACCGAGCTGAGGCTGGCCCGGCCGAGCGTCGAACCCCTGGCGCGGCTCGACAACGAGCCCGACCCGCTCCAACCCTTCGCCGCGGCGATGGCCTCGCTTCGCCCGCAGGACGGCGAGCGCTCGACGGTCTGCCTCGACCTACTGCCGGCGGCGGGGCGTCGCCGCAGCCGACTGCGCCGCCGCCTGAAGCGACAGGCGCGGCGGGCACACGGCGAACGGCGCAGCCTGATGGAGGTGCTCGACGGCGAGCGCCGCCGCAACACCGCCGATCCCGCCGAGCTGATCGACCGCCGCCTGGTCGGCCAGGCTCTCGACGCGAAGCTGCGCGATGCCGGCCCGCTGTTCGAGGCGCAGGTCCTGCTCTACTGCCAGGCCGCCGAGCGCCCGCGTGCGAAGCTGGCGATGCAGGGTCTGCTCGCGGCCTTCGAGCCGTTCGCCGCGCAGAACTGGCTGCGCCCGGCCGGGCTCGGGATCGGCGACGCCGTGTTCTTCGGCTCGGACTTCCCGACGCGCAGGCGAGGCTTTGACCACCGCCTCTGCTCGGGCCTCTTCCGCCCCGCGCGGCGCAGCATCCTCACCGCCCGCGAGGTGGCGGGCTTCCTCAAGCCGCCAACGGTCCACTGCGTCGCCGAGAACGTGCTGCGCTCCGGCACCCTCCTGCCGGCGCCGCCGAAGCTGCCGATCTTCGAGAAGGCCAAGGACGATCTGATTCCGCTCGGCCGGATCGCCGGGGAGGGCGGCGAGCGGGTCGTCGGGGTCCGCGCCGCCGACACCTTCTTCTCCTACGTCGCCGGGCGCAGCCGCTACGGCAAGACCGAGACCGCAATCGCCCAGTTCATCCACCTGGTCCGCTCGGGCCACGGCGGGCTCTTCCTCGACCCCCACGCCGATGCCCTGGAGCGGATCAGGCCCTACCTGGACGATCCCGACATTGCCCGGCGGGTGGTCGAGATCGACCTCAGCTCGGCGCGGCTGGCAAGCCTGCCCGGCTGGAACCTCTTCGAGCTGAGCGACAACGAGAGAACCGCTGCCGAGTCGCGGGTGGAGACGATCGTCGACGCCTTCGCCTCGACGCTGCAATGGGGCGAGCAGAGCACCCGCGCGATCAACCTGACCACGCAGGCCGCAGGGGCACTGGCGAGGATCGCGCCGGTCCTGCCGCCCGAGCTGACACCGACGATCTTCCAACTCCCCACCCTGCTCTCCAACGAGCGCTGGCGCGCCGCCGTCCTCCCCTTCCTGCCGAAGACCTCACAGGGGTTCTGGATCGACCGCTTCCCGCTGCTCGCCCAAGAGGCGATCACGCCGCTCACCAACCTGGTCGACCGTCTGCGCCACTCGACGCCGATCAGCGCCCTGCTCGGCCAGAGCCAGAGCACCTACCGGGTGCGGGAGGCGATGGACGGCGGGCAGATCGTCCTCGCCTGCCCCGGCGCGGGTGGAACCCGCGAGCGTCTGCTCGCCAACCTGCTCCTCTTCGACCTCCTGCACGCGGCGCGCACCAGGTCCGAGCTCGCCCCCGCCCAGCGTCGCCCGTTCTGGATCTTCCTCGACGAGGTGCAGAGCTATGACGGCGCGGCCTCGGGCAACCTCGCCGCCCTGCTGGAGCAGAGCGCCAAGTTCGGGCTCCGCGCGGTCGTCCTCAACCAGAACCCCGAGCGGCTGAACCCGCAGACGCTGAGCGCGCTCACCACCAACCGCTCGCACCTGCTCGCTACCGCGCTGAACTCGCACGCCGCCGCCCTGCTCACCAAGGAGTGGGCGGGCCAGCCCGATCCCGCCGCGCTGACCAAGCTCGGCCGCTATCGCTTCGTCGCCCAGGTCACTCACCGCGGCGAGCTGAGCAAGCCCTTCGCCCTCGGCGGGATCAGGGTCGAGGACATTCTCGGAGCGCCAACGGCTCACGGCGATGCGCCAGTCGAAGGAGCGGCGGCACGAATGCGAGTCGGCGAGGTGATCGCCCATCTCGAAACGCTCGACGAGCGAATCCTCGCCAAGCTCGAGGAGCTGAGGCGCAAGCCGGACGCGGGCGAGGGCGCAGCCCCGGCAGACGAGGATGCGCCGGCCCGCCCGGCTCCCCTCTGGGCCCCAACCGGGGAGGACACGTGACCGACCTCGCCACCCTCCGATCGGCGTGCTCGGAGACGGGGATCGAGGTGATCGCCTCGCTCGCCCAGCACCGCATCCTCTCGACCGCCCAGGTGCACGCCATCCACCTCCCCGACAGCGGCCACCGCTGGACGCAGAGGCTCCTGTCCCGCCTCGCCAAAGCCGGGCTCGCCGGATACATCGAGACTCCTCACGGCACGCCGCGCCGGCTCTGGCACGTCACCGAGCGCGGCGCCCGGCTGGCGCAGAAGGCGGGCGTGCTGGAAGGGGAGCCTCGGTTGATCGGCGCCGAGGACGCGGCCGGGGCGCTTCAGGCCCACACGCTCGCGGTCAACGACTCGGCGATCTGCTTCCTCACCGCCGCCCATAAGCGAGAGGACGATTTCGGTCCCTTCGCTTGGCGCCAGGAGGTATCCCACCGCTCAGCTACGGACGCGGCCGGCGACGGCGCGCGCTGATCTCGGATGCCGTCCTCACCTACCTGCGCGGCGCCGGCAACGGTGTCGCGATCGAGCAGCGCTTCCTGGAGCTCGACCGCGCCACCCTCTCGGTCGATCGGCTCGCCGCCGAGCTGGTCCGCTACGCGGAGCTGTATCGGCTGGCCGGTGAGGACGGCGAGCCGCTGTGGCGCCTGCGCTATCCAGTGTTCCCGCCGACCCACTGCGTCCTCGCGGGCGGGTCGCGAGCGGTCCTGGAGCGCCGTCGCTCGACCGCCATCGCCCTGCTGCGAAGCGATCCCCAGCTCGCCCGCGCGCCGGAGGTGGCGATCTCGTTCTGCCTGTTCGAGGATCTGCAAGCCGAAGGCCCATTCGCGCCGATCTTCCGCGACTTCCGCAGCCCCGAGCAGCCGATCGACTGGCTGGGAGGTTGATCCCGCTGCTCTACTTCATAGAGCAAATCTGCTCTCTGTCATGGAGCACCGCTTGAGATCCCAGGCCGGCCGAGGTAGACGTGCTGGGGACGAGCAGAGCAAGAGGCGGCCAAGCCACGATCGGCGGGCCGCAACCCCGGCCGGCGACCTGAAAGCCCGTATGACGATCGAGCAGGCGCCACCCGGATCAGCGCTGGACGACCAGCTCAGGCGCGAGCAGGCCAAAGCGATCTTCGACCTGCTCCTCGCCCATCGACGCCGAACCGCTCAGCGCTAGACCGTCATGAATTTGGGTGCTAATATCCTCTATATGTCTGACGTAGACCACGATGGACTCTATAGACAGGCAGAGGCGCAGGCCGGGTATTTCACCGCGCAGCAGGCGGTCGGCGCAGGGATGGATCGCAGCACGCTGCGCCACCATGCCCGGCCCGGCGGCCGCTACGAACGGGGCCGTCGCGGGCTCTACCGGCTGCGACATTTCCCCTCAAGCCCTTACGAGCACGTCATGGCCGCCTGGCTGCCCCTGCGCGACGCGGGGGCCGTGGTCTCTCACGAGAGCGCCCTCGAACTCCACGGGCTCTCCGATGTGATCCCCAACGCGATTCACCTCACGCTGCCGCGCTCAGAGCGGGGACAGCGCCGCCGCACGGGGGTGCGCCTTCACACGCTGAACCGGCCGCCGACGAAAGCAGAGATCCGCAACGTCGAGGGGCTGCCGGTTACGAGCCCGGAGCGGACCATCGTCGACTCCCTCGAAGCGGGCGTCCAGCCGGAGCAGGTCGAGATGGCGATCGTGCAGGCGCTGGAGCGCGGCATGACCACGCAGCGCCGACTGACCGAGGCGGCGTCTGAACGCTCAGCGCGCATTCGCAAGTTCATCGAGCGCCGCCTTGAAGAGGCGCCGGCATGAAGTACCGGGACAAAACGGCCTTTCGGCAGGCGCTCCAGCAGCGCCTCAAGGACCGAGCCGAAGGCGACGGCGCGCTCCTTGTCCGTCACCGCAAGCGCGTCGCCTTCGATCGACTGCTCGCCCGACTGCTTGCCGTCGCCGAAGGGCAGTGGCTGCTGAAGGGGGGCTTCGCGCTCGACCTGCGCCTCGCCACGCGGGCGCGAAGCACGAAAGACGTAGACATCGAGTGGCGGGCCGAAGAGGCGAAGCTGCTCGACGTTCTGCTCGACGCGGCGAACTACGATGCCGGCGACTTCTTCGAGTTCGCCATCGAGAGGGCCGGCGTGCCCGAAGATCGACTCGACGGCAGTCACCGATTCCGGGTTTCGGCGTCCCTGGCGGGACGATCATTCGAGTCGTTCCTGCTCGATGTCGGCTTCCGATCTGACGACGCGCTGGAAGCCGAGACCCTGCGCACCGACGACCTCCTGGGTTTCGCGGAGATCGAGCCCGTAGAGGTCCAGGCCGTACCGCTGGAGCTACAGGTCGCCGAAAAGCTTCACGCCTACACCCGCGTCTATGAGGGCGGGCGCACCAGCTCCCGCACCAAGGACCTCATCGACCTCGCCTTGATCGCTGAGCTTTCGCAACTCGACGCTGCTGGCCTGCGACGCGAGATCGACACGATCTTCGAGCTTCGTGGCACCCACGCGGCACCCGCCTCGTTGCCTCTCCCTCCCGCCGAGTGGGCAGGGCCGTTCCGCCGGCTTGCAGAGGAGGTCGGGGTGCCGGGGGACCTCGAAGCAGGCCACAGAGACGCCGCCGCGCTGGTCGACCCGATCTTGAGCGGCGAGGTCGCCAGCGGGACGTGGGACTCGGCCCGGCGACGCTGGGCTGCTGAGAAATCAAGTGAAGAAAGGAGAACCTGATGCGACGCTTCGCCTGGTACGGACGCCTATCGACCAAGGACAAGCAGGACCCAACGATCTCCTTCCCCTCGCAGCGGAGCGAGTGCGCCGAGAAGGTCGAGGAGCTGGGCGGGCGGATCGTCTGCGACTTCACCGACCAGGAGGCCGGACGGCGCGACGATCGGGTCGGCTGGAGCGAGCTGGTCCGCGAGGCCAAGGAGCCGGACGCTCGGCGCTTCGACGCGGTGATCGTCTATTCCACCTCGCGCCTCAGCCGCGAGCTGTTCCATGCGCTCGCCTACGAGCGGGAGCTGGCGCGGGCGGGCGTCGAGGTCTTCTACGCCCGCAGCGCGGGCGATCAGACCAGCCCCGAGGGGCGGCTGATCCGGCACATGTTCCAGGCGCTCGATCAGTTCGAGGTCGAGAAGCTCGGCCGCGAGGTTCGGCGGGGGCAGACCGAGAACACCCGCCAGGGCTACCGCAACGGGGGTCGCGCGCCCTACGGCTACAGGCTGCGGCACGAGCCCCATCCCGACCCGCGCCGAGCCAGCGCCGGAGACACGAAGTCGCGGCTGGCCCGCGACCCCGAGCAGGCGCCGGTGATCGTCGAGATGTTCCAGCGCTTCCTCTCGGGCTCCGGCTACAAGGAGATCGCCGACTACCTCAACCGGCCGGGCGGCCCTCCCCCACCCCGCCACGTCGATTCCAAGCGCAACACCTCGGGCAAGTGGTCGAAGACGACGATCCGCTCGATCCTCGAGAACCACGTCTATACCGGGCGCCTGTACTGGGGCCGGCTCGACTTCCGCGCCGTCAAGCAGGGCGAGGGGCCGCTGGTGCGGCGCAGCCCCGAGGACTGGATCGAAGCCGAGCAGCGCCATGAGGCGCTTGTCTCGGAGGAGGACTTCGAGCGGGTGCAGGTCGAGATGAAGTCGCGCAGCACCGGCCAGGGCGGCAATCGCCGCCGCTACACCCAGCGACGCTTCTACCAGCTACGCGGCATCGTCCACTGCGCTACCGGCCACAACCCCCTGCGGATGCAGGGCAAGCACCGCAAGAGCAGCACCTACTACACCTGCGGCTACCGGCTTGACTACGGCGACACCGCCGCCGAGGCGACCGGCCACGGCAAATGGCAGTACGTCCGCGAGGACAGCCTGCTCACGCTGATCGACGCCTTCTTCACCACGCGCGTTTTCGGCGCCGATCGCCTCGCTCACTTTCGCAAGCAAAGCTCCACCTTGGCGGCCGAACTGGAGAGCAAAGACGGCGCGAAGCGGAAGCGCGCTGGCGCCCAGCTCGGCGAGGTCGATCAGCGGATCGAGCGCCAGCTCGCCGCGATCGAGGCCGGCGTCGATCCTGTCCTCGTCGGCGAGCGCATCCGCGAACTGAAAACCGAGCGCCAAGAGGTCGGGGCCGCGATCGCCCAGCTCGACCAGGCGCAGCGAAACGGTGAGGGGTTCGACGTTGGAGAGGCGACCGCGATCCTCGACTCTCTGCCCGACCTCGCAAAGCCACTGGCGGAAGCCGATCCCGAGCTGCGCCGATCGGTGTTCGAGGCGTTCCGGCTACGGGTCGAGATCGACCGTAACAGTGGCCTCGTACGACTAAAGGCGCTCGTATCGAGCGCCTTTAGTCAAGTGAAAGACCTGAGTGACGTTTGCTCCATTAAGGCCATAGCGGGGGCGGGATTCGAACCCGCGACCTTCGGGTTATGAGCCCGACGAGCTACCTGGCTGCTCCACCCCGCGGCGGTAGGGCCATGCTAGCAGCGCGGGGGCGAGTCGCTCTAGAGTGGCGCGGGCATGGGAGAGGGTTCTCATAGGGTCGCTGTGGTCGACATCGGCTCGAACTCGACGCGGCTGCTGATCGCCGACGTCGAGGACGAGCGGATGGACGAGGTCGAGCGGCAGAGCCGGGTGACGCGCCTGGCGCGGGGCGTCGACCTCTCGGGCCAGCTTGCGACCGAGGCGATCGAGGCGGCCTGCGAGGCGATCGCCGACTACGTCGCCCTCTGCCGGGAGCGGGACGTCGAGAGGATCGAGGCGATCGCGACCAGCGCCGTGCGCGACGCCGCAAACGGCGAGGCCTTCGTCGCCGAGCTGCGCGAGCGCTTCGCGTTCACGGCCCGGGTCCTCGACGGCGAGGAGGAGGCGCGGCTCACCTATACCGGCGCCACCTTCGAGCGATCGCCGGCCGAGCCCACGCTCGTCGTCGACATCGGCGGCGGTTCGACCGAGCTGGTCGTCGGCACCGGCGACCGGATCTCCTTCCACGCCTCGCTGCAGGCCGGCGTCGTGCGCCACACCGAGCGGCACATCACGAGCGACCCGCCGACCCCGACCGAGCTCGAGGCGCTCGCCGCAGACGCCCGTTCTCTAATCGTCGCCGCAATCGACGCCGACCCGGCCGCCACGGCCCGGACCGGAATCGCCGTCGCAGGCACGCCGACGTCGCTCGCTTCGATCGATCTGGGGCTGGAGCCCTACGATCCCGCTCAAGTACACGGCCATACTCTGGATCTCGAGACGATCCAGCATCTGCTCTCGCAACTCGCCTCCTCCCCTCTGGCCAAGAGGGTCGAAATAGCGGGAATGCATCCCGACCGTGCCCCATCCATTGTCGCCGGTGTCGTAATCCTCGTCGAGACCATGCGCGCATTCGGCCTCGATCGGGTCGAGGTCTCCGAGCACGACATTCTCTACGGAGTCGCGATCGCAGCCTTTTCAGCTCTAGAATGCGGATAAGCTTCTGTTCTTGCTTTGGGCCAACTACTGGGCCCCAGTGGACAGACTCGCGGCAGGCACCCCTACACATGGGCAATACACCTCGGCTAAGCCCAAGAACTAGGTAGGGTGTGCCTACCTAGTTCTTAGTTCTGGGAAACGAGTCGACTAGACGTAGCGGATAGGTGGGCTGATAATCAACTCATCGGGAAGAGGTGGGAATCTTCCCCCCGAAAACCGATACAGGGCTTGGACATTGCCGCATCATGGCGCCTCCCGCCGTCCGGGCCCACCGAATAGGACTGGTCCCTGAAGACGTACCCCTGCCCGTCCTGAGGGACCAACTCGAATCGGCCGCCAGAGATGGCGGCCGATTCTCGTTCAGGCCAGGTTCGACTTGCGCGGGTAGACGACCTCGGGATCGGTGAGCACGTTGACGAGCGTCGGCCGGCGCGACTCGAAGGCCCGCTCCAGCGCCGGCCGCAGCTCGGCCGGCTCGCGCACCAACACCCCCTCGCAACCGAGCGCCTCGACCATCTGCTCGTAGCGCGTCTCGGGCCGCAGCTCGGCCGCCACCGAGTAGCCGTAGAGGAACTTCATCGGATGGTGCTCGAGCGCCCAGATGCCGTTGTTGCCCATCACGCCGACGACCGGCAGGCCGTGGCGGGCCATCGTGTCGAACTCCATCCCGGCGAAGCCGAAGGCGCCGTCGCCGAGCAGCAGGCAGACCTGGCGCTCGGGATGTGCCAGCTGGGCGGCGATCGCCTGCCCCGGACCGGCGCCGAGGCAGCCGAACGGCCCCGGGTCCATCCAGCAGCCCGGCTCGAAGGTCTTGACGTAGCGGCCCGCGTAGGAGACGAAGTCGCCGCCGTCGCCGATGACGATCGCGTCGCGGTCGAGCACTTCGCCCAGCTCCTTGTAGACGCGGACAGGGTGCAGCGGCGCGCGCTCGTCCTCGAGCTCGGCACGCTCCGCCGCCCGCTTCTCCTCCTCGACCGCGCGCAGCCGCTCGAGCCAGGGCGCGGTGCGCCGCCCGCCCCCACCGACCGCTTCCCGCATCGCCGCCAGGCTGGCCGCGACGTCGCCGACCAGGTCGACGTCGGGCGCCCGGTTCGCGGTCAGCGCATTGGGCGCCGCGTCGAGGCGGATCAGCTTCGCCTCCTCGCCGATGCTCGCTCCGAAGCCGAGCCGGAAGTCGAGCGGAACCCCGATCACAAGGGCGACGTCGGCGCCCCCCAGGCCGGCCCCCCGGGCGCGGCTGAAGGCGAGCTCGTGGTCGGCGGGCAGGCAGCCGCGGCCGAGGCCGTTGAGGAAAACCGGGATGCCGAGCGCCTCGGCCAGCGCCCGCAGCTCCCCCTCGCCGTGGCCCCAGTAGAGCCCGGTGCCGGCCATGATCGCCGGGCGCTCGGCGCTGGCCAGCAGCGCCGCGGCCTCCTCCACTCCCTCCGCCGCATGCTCCTCGGCCTCATCCCACTCGGGGATCTCGACGGACGCCTCGCTGAAGACGACGTCGAGCGGGTAGTCGACGAAGGTGGGTCCGTAGGGCGCGGTCAACGCCAGGTCGAGGGCGGCGGCCGTGCTCGCCCCGATCCCGCCCGGCTCCCTCACCGTCTCCGCCGACTTGACCAGCGGCGCGACGAAGGGCAGGTGGTCGATCTCCTGCAGCGAGCCGGACCCCCAGCGCAGCTCGGGCGCCCGCCCGCCGAGCACGCAGACCGGCGAGCAGTTGGCCTGGGCGCCGGCGATCGCGCTGATTCCGTTGGTCACGCCCGGCCCGGCCGTCAGCGCGGCGACGCCGACGCGGCGCGTCGCCTTGGCGAATCCCTCCGCCGCGAAGGCCGCGGTCTGCTCGTGGCGCACGTCGACGATCTCGATCCCCTCCTCGCGGCAGCCGTCGTAGATCGAGAAGAGGTGGCCGCCGGAGAGCGTGAAGAGGTGGCTGACGCCGCGCGACTTCAGCGCCCTGGCGACGATCCGCCCACCGTGAGCCTCCATGGCCGGAGCCTATAGACGGGCGGCTACCATCGCCCTTGCCCGGGTGGCGAAATCGGTAAATGCGGCGTCCTTAAAAGGCGCTGCCCCACTGGGGGGCTTGCGGGTTCGAATCCCGCCCCGGGCACTCCCCGCACCGGATAAATAAAAAGACAGTAAAAAATGCTGAGGTTCCGAAACTATGCCGGTGCTACGGTGTCCTTGAGTTAGACAGACAAACGCCTTCCCTGGCTTCTCTTGGAGGTTCGCTTGGAGGCTTCAGCTCTAACCCACGCCAGTCGCCGCGGTCTCCTCGCCCGGCGTTCCCCGCTTCTAAAACTTCAAGGTGACGATCGCCTGATTGCCATGGCCAGGGCTGGCAATCCGGGCGCGTTCGAGGCAATCGTCGACCGCTATCAGGGTCGCCTGCTCGGCTTCTGCCGGCAGATGCTCCACTCCACCGAGGACGCCGAAGACGTCCTGCAGGAGGTCTTCGTCAACGCCTACCGGGCGATGCTCGCCGACGAGCGCGAGATCAACCTGCGCCCGTGGCTCTACCGCATCGCCCGCAACCGCTGCCTCAACCACCTGCGCAAACCGACCGCCGACGCCCAGGAATCGATGGACATGGTGCCGACGGTCGAGGCCGCCTCGACGGCGGAGAAGGTGCACAACCGCGAGGAGTTCCGCCAGCTGCTCGCCGACGTCGGCAAGCTGCCGGAGACGCAGCGCTCGGCGCTGCTGCTGCGCGAGATGGACGCGATGTCCTACGAGGAGATCGCCCAGGCGATGGAGACGAGCGTGCCGTCGGTCAAGTCGCTGCTGGTGCGGGCGAGGATCTCGCTCGCCGAGGCGAGCCAGGCGCGTCAGCTGACCTGCGGTGAGGTGCGGATCGACCTCGCCGAGGCCGCCGAGGGCCTGCGCAAGCTCTCCGGGCCAGTCCGCCGCCACGTGCGCGACTGCGAGGAGTGCGCCGACTTCCGCAGCCAGCTGCGCTCCAACGACAAGGTACTTGCCGCGCTCGCGCCGGTGGCGCCGCTGATCGCGCTGAAGGGCTTCATCGCTTCCAAGCTCGGCCTGGGAGGAACGGGTGCCGGTGGCGCTGCGACCGCAACGGGAGCCGGCGCCACCGGGGCCGGCGCCGTCGGCAGCGTCGGCGCCGCGCTCGGGTCCGGCGGCGCCGCCGGAGGACTCGGCGCGGTCGGCGGAGCGCTCGGCACCAAGGCGGTCGCCGGCGTCGTCACCGCAGCGGTGCTCACCGCCGGCGCCGTCGAGGTCAAGCAGCAGGTCGAACCGACCGCCGTCAGCAACAGGCCGGCGGTCACCCACGTGCACAAGGCGACCGCGGCGCTCAGTCCCGCCCACCACGCCACGCCCGCGAAGGCGAGCGCCTCAAGCGCCTCGGTGGACGGCTCCGATGCGACCGAACCGGCCGCCGCGGAGCCCTACAACGCCGAACCGGAACCGGTCGCCGGCGACGAAGAAAGCCCAGTTCCGGGCGGCGACGAAGCGGCGGCGAACGGCGGCGGGCCCGAGGCGACGGGCAGCAAACCGGCCGGCGAACTCAACAGCGCGGAACCTTCAGGGGCGGGCGCGCCAACCGGCACCGAAACCGTGGTCGTGACGGTCGGCAGCGGCTCCACGGCCCCACCGGCGGAAAGCGAAAGCACTCCCCCGCCGCCCCCGTCGGCTGAAAGCCAGCCTGAAACGGGCCCGCAGGCCATCGCCCCCGCCGCGCCCGAAAGCATCGGCTACTAGCCGCCCGCCGCGGCCTAGGCCGAGTGCGACTCGCCGGGGGCGAGGACGACCGCCTGAGAAGAAGTCTTCGCCTCGACGTCGGCCTTGAAGGCGTCGGCGTCCGTCTCGATCGCGGGGAAGGTGTCGAAGTGCATCGGGATCACCGTGCCGGCGCCGACGAACTCGGCGGCGACCACGGCGTCGCGACGGTCCATCGTGTAGTGGCCGCCGATCGGCAGCAGGGCGACGTCGATGTCGCTGCGCTGGGCGATCAGCTTCATGTCGCTGAACAGGCAGGTGTCGCCGGCGTGGTAGACGGTGACGTCGCCGAGCTTGATCACCAGCCCCGCCGCCGGGCCGATCGCGATCCCGTGCTCGGCGCTGAACGGCGAATCGGCCGACCCCGGGATCGTGTTCGTGTGCCAGGCCGGAACCAGGGCGACGTAACCCCAGTCGAACTCGACCGTGCCGCCGAAGTTCGGATCGCTGACCTCGGAGATCCCCTGCCCTTCGAGCCACTTGGCCAGCTCGACGATGGCGACGCAATGGGCGCCGGTGCGCTTGGCGACCGGCACGGCGTCGGCGATGTGGTCCGCATGCCCGTGGCTGATCGCGATGTGGGTCGGCCCGACCTCGTCCGCGGTCGCGACCGCCACCGGGTTGTTCGGCTTGAGGAACGGATCGACGAGGATTGTGACGTCTCCGTCGCTCAGCTCGAAGCACGAGTGACCGTGGAACTTGATCTCCATCTAGCTCTCTCCTTCGCTCTCGGGTTGCCTGCTCATCTCCTCTTGAAGTGCCCAGCCGACGGCGACCCCAACCATCATTCCCATCCGCGCCTCCTCGGCGAGCAGGGAGCGGACGGCGGTGAGTCTCTCCTCTGGGTCGGGAATCGTCGTCGCCTTCAGCACCTCCGCCTCGTGCGACTCGCCGAACCATCCGCCCTCGGAAAGGGCGGCGGCGAGAACCTGCTGCAGCCGAGGCGCGGCCCGCGCCACGACCCGCTCGGCCTCGGCGAAGCGCTCGCCGTCGTTCAGCCGCTCGATCGCGGCTTCGAGTCGCTCATTGTCATCGGCCGCCACGAGGTGAGCCTAGCCGCCCGATTTCAGTCGTGGTGGAGGGCCGAGGCGGCGAGCCCGGCAAGGCCCCCGACCGCGGCGCCGACCAGGCCCGCGAACGGGTCGGCACTCGAATCGAAGATCGGCAGCGCGAGCAGCACCGCGGCGGCGACGAGAACGCCGATCGAGTCGTAGTCGTCGTCGATCGCGTGGTGCACCTCGGCGCGCCTGATCGCGAACCAGGCAGCGAGGACGCCGAGGGCCATCCCGTTGCCGCCCGCGATCGCCTCCACCCCACCCTGGGCATTGGCGATGCCGCCCGCGGCGAGCATCCCAAGCGCACCGCAGGCAAGCAGCAGCACCGCGGTCGGCATGGTGCCCAACCGCCGCTCGATCCCGGGAGCGAAGATCGCCAGGCCGACCGCGACGACGAAGAGGTAGCCGACGTCGATGTAGGCGAACGGCGCGGTGAGGGAGCGCCACCACTGATCGGCGAAGGGGACGACGATCCCACCGACCTGGTCGAGCGAGCTGCCCGTCGCCTTCTGGACGATCAGCAGCGCGGCCGGACCGAGGATCGCCGCCATCGTCGCGTAGGGACGAAACGCCGCCGGCTCGCCCGAACGCCGCCGCCGGAGGCGCAGCAGGCGCCTGTGCGAACGACGGCGCGGGCGCGGCTCGAGACCGTCGCCGCGGCGTTCCAGCTTCGGCGCGCGCTTGCGCAGGCGGGTCCCGCAATACGGGCACTCGGTGACGTAGGGACTGACCTCGGAACCGCAGTTCTTGCAGATGACGCTGAGCTCAGTCTCGCTCATTGTTCAAACGAGGATAACCGCCCGCGGCAAGCGCTCTGAACCGCGGCCCCAATGGCATACTGGGGCTCTACCCCGTCTTCGAGGAGGAAACAGCGTGGAGTTGAAGAGTCTGACCGAGCAGAAATCGCTGCTGGCCACCCTGGCCCCCGGCAAACGAGCGCGCCTGCGGCGCCTGCTCTTCGAGTTCGGCCCCGGCAACGGCACCCTGATGCTGCTGCCGATCGACCAGGGCATCGAGCACGGTCCGCGCGACTTCTTCCCCAACCCTGCTTCCAAGGACCCCGACTACCAGTTCCGCCTCGCCGCCGAGGCCGGTTACTCGGCCCTCGCCTGCCAGATCGGCATGGCGAGCAAGTACTACCCGGACTACGCCGGGCAGGTGCCGCTGATCCTCAAGGTCAACGGCAAGACCGACATCCCCTCCTCCGCCCAGGCGCTCTCGACCTGCAACGCCAGCGTCGAGGACGCGGTGCGGCTCGGCGCCGACGCGGTCGGCTACACGCTCTACGTCGGCTCGCCGCGCCAAGACGAGGACATCGCCCAGCTGCGCGGCGTGCGCGAAGACTGCGACCGCTTCGGCATGCCGCTGGTCGTCTGGTCCTACCCGCGCGGCGAAGCGATCGACGCCAAGGGCGGCGCCAGCTCCTTCTACGCGATCGACTACGCGGCGCGGATGGCGATGGAGCAGGGCGCCGACGTGGTCAAGCTCAACATGCCGAAGATCAACCCGGACAAGGACAAGGACGCGCCGGCTCCGTACGACGAGATGCAGGTTGACGAGGCCGAGGCGATCCGCCAGTGCGTCGAATCGGCGGGACGCTCGCTGGTCGTCCTCTCCGGCGGCTCCAAGGTCGACGACGAAACCGTCCTCAACCACACGCGCGAGATCATGGAGGCGGGCGGCTCGGGCGTGATCTTCGGCCGCAACGTCTGGCAGCGCGAGTGGAACGACGCGCTCGAGATCATCGCCCAGATCAAGGAGACGCTGCTCTCCAGCGTGCGCCGCGTCCCCTGATACTGGGTCGTAACGCACATCCGATGCGATGCATTGGAAATGCGTTACGACCGAGGTAGACGGGGAGATTTTGATCACCCACGCTCTTGAGCGTGGATGGGACGCATCCATCCGGGCAGCGGACGACTCGGCAGCCTGGTGCTGCTGACGATCGTCGCGCTGCTGATCCTGCGCCCGTGGGAGAGGCGTCCAGATGAAGGGCCCATGTCGGCGACGGCGCTCGTGGCGCGCGTCGTCGACGGCGACACGATCGAAGCGCAGATCAACGGGCAGCTCGAGGACATCCGCTACATCGGCGTCGACACGCCGGAGACGGTCAAGCCGGGGACTCCGGTCCAGTGCTTCGGCCCGCGCGCGTCCGCCTTCAATCACCACCTCGTCGAAGGGCGCCGGGTGCGGCTCGTCTTCGGGGTAGAGCGGCGCGACGTCTACGGCCGGCTGCTCGCCTACGTGTACCTCGGCCGGCGATTGGTCAACGGGATGCTGGTGCGGCGCGGACTTGCACGCTCGCTGACGATCCCTCCCAACGACCGTCTCGCGCCGCTGTTTCGGCGCTTGGAGCTCCGGGCGGCGAAGGCCGGCCGAGGGCTCTGGGGCGCCTGCCGACCCTGATCCGTCGTGACGCATCGCACATTTCCTGCCCTGCAAGGCGTTCTGCACCTTTGCTACGGTCTCCCGCGGCCCGCTGGGCCACCACTATGAGAATGCGTCAAAGCATCTCCCAGTTCGAGACGGCCTTCGAACACGAGACAGTCCTCGAGCGCCACCGGCGCGAGCAGCTCCGCCGCCGAGCGGCCAACCGCTCACGCGCGCGACGAATCAGCCGCAGCCAGCAGGAGGGCAAAGTCCGCTTCAGCGTCCTGGCGGTTTGCCTGACGGTGACGGTCGCGGTCGTCGTTGTCTCGATGTTCGAGGCGCTCGCCTTCCTGATGTCCTGACCGCGGCCCCGCCCCCAACCGTCCCGGTTGAATAGACTCGCGCGCCGATGGCACGACGTTCGCTGAAGCCACAGCTCAACCAGATCCGCGCCTGGGTGCGCCAGGGTCGCACCGACGCCTGGATCGCCCACCAGC
>Ga0068860_100001975_pt1 | contig 21676 bp, 20 predicted proteins | sample KBSSwiS32_FD_66597 | JGI IMG/M metagenome (GOLD analysis project Ga0068860, IMG submission 66597) | Switchgrass rhizosphere microbial communities from Kellogg Biological Station, Michigan, USA - KBS Switchgrass S3-2 | ecosystem: Host-associated > Plants > Roots > Rhizosphere > Soil ...
GACTACAGCCGCAACGCGATCCGCATGGCCGCGCTGATGAAGCAGCGCGTGATCCACGTCTTCACGCACGACTCGATCGGGCTCGGCGAGGACGGCCCCACGCACCAGAGCGTCGAGCACGCCGCGGCGCTGCGCCTGATCCCCGGGCTCGAGGTGTGGCGCCCGGCCGACAGCGCCGAAACAATCGTCGCCTGGCAGGCTGCGATCGCAACGCGCGACAAGCCGAGCGCGCTGCTGCTGTCGCGTCAGAACCTGCCGTACTGCCCCAAGGCGTCCCTCGACGGCATCGCCAAAGGCGGCTACGTGCTGGCTGAACCGGCCGAAGTGGGCCTCAAAGGCAAGAAGCTGCAAGGCGTGATCGTCGCCACCGGATCCGAGGTGCACCTGGCGCTGCATGCGCAGGCCGAGCTGGCGCGCGACGGCGTCGCGGTGCGTGTGGTGTCGATGCCGTCGACCACCGTGTTCGACCGCCAGGCCGTGGCCTACAAGTCGCAGGTGCTGCCGCCCGACGTGCCGCGCATCGCGGTGGAGGCCGGCGTCACCGACGGCTGGTGGAAATACGGCTGCGCCGCCGTGGTAGGGCTCGATCGCTACGGCGAGAGTGCACCTGGCGCCGTGTTGTTCAAGCACTTCGGCTTTACCGCCGCCAACGTGGCGGATACGGTGCGCTCGGTGCTGGTCCGCTAGAGAGATTTCATTCCTGGAGAACGTTCCATGACCATCAAAATCGCGATCAACGGCTACGGCCGCATCGGGCGCAACATCCTGCGCGCGCTGTACGAATCGGGCCGCAAGGACGTGCAGATCGTCGCGGTCAACGACCTCGGCGACGTCAACACCAACGCTCACCTCACCAAGTACGACACTGCGCACGGCCGCTTCCCGGGCACGGTGAGCGTCGATGGCGATGCGCTCGTCGTCAATGGCGATCGCATCAAGGTGCTCGCGGTGCGCAACCCCGCCGAGGCGCCGTGGAAGGCGCTTGGCGTCGACGTGGTGCACGAGTGCACGGGCCTGTTCACCAGCAAGGCCAAGACGCAGGCGCACATCGACGCGGGCGCCAAGAAGGTGATCATCAGCGCGCCGGCCGAGAAGGACGTCGATGCCACCATCGTCTACGGCGTCAACCACGGCACGCTGAAGGCTGCGCACGCGGTGATCTCCAACGCCAGCTGCACCACCAACTGCCTGGCGCCGATCGCCAAGGTGCTGCACGACAAGCTGGGCATCGTGTCGGGGCTGATGACCACGATCCACAGCTACACCAACGACCAGGTGCTGACCGACGTCTTTCACAAGGACCTGCACCGCGCACGTGCCGCCGCGATGAACATGATCCCCACCAAGACCGGCGCAGCGGCGGCAGTGGGCCTGGTGCTGCCCGAGCTGAACGGCAAGCTCGATGGCTTCGCGATGCGCGTGCCGACGATCAACGTGTCGGTGGTCGACCTCACCTTCGTGGCGTCGCGCAACACCACGAAGGACGAAGTCAACGCGATCGTCAAGGAGGCATCGGGCAGCAGCGCGTGGAAGGGCATCCTCGGCTACTCCACCGACCCGCTGGTGTCGAGCGACTTCAACCACGACAGCCACAGCTCGGTGTTCGATGCGCCGCAGACCCGCGTGACCAATGGCAACCTGGTCAAGGTGCTGTCCTGGTACGACAACGAGTGGGGCTTCAGCAACCGCATGCTCGACACCACCGTGGCGTTGATGAACGCCCGCTGAACGAGCACGGGACTGTCTTGTAAAAGGGTCGCCGCTCGGCGGCCCTTCGTGTGTCGGGCGCGCCGGTTGCCCCCGCCCTTACGCCGCGACACGCTCGCAGGGCTCACTTTCCGATAGGCTTGCCGGATGCTCACGATGACTTGGCGCCATGGCGTGCTGTTGGGAGCGCTGCCGCTGTGCGGCTGTGCGCAGGACAACCTGACGACGCCGCCGCCCGACGGCGTGCGCATCCTGGTGACCACGCGCAGCGAGTCGATGAGCGTCGGCCTGGTCACGACGCAAGCCCACAACCTCGCGCGCGTGCCGGTGAGCGATGTCGTCGAAGTGGGGCCCAACCGCTACCGCATGACGCTGGTGTGCCCCGACGAGGCCAGTTGCCGCGACGCCGTCGGCCGCGTGCGCGGTGACCGCTCGTTCGCGCTCGGGGTCGACATCGACCCGCGTCAACAGATCCCGGCCAAGCCGACGCGCGAGATGTCGCGCTGAACCCTCGCCTTCAACCTGCTTTCGGATCCGACCATGAAGCCGCTGACCCATTCGATCGCCACCGTCGTCACCGCGCTGGCGGCACTGGCGCTGCCCGCGCTGGCCGCCGCACCGAGCCCTCCGCGCACCGACGGCATCCGCCGCGCGTCGGTGCCGACGGCGGATCTGCGCGATGCCCGCGTGATCGTCAAGTTCAAGGCCGATAGCGCGCTGCTGCGCGAGCGCACGCAGTCCGCGCGCGACCCCGACCGGGTGGCGGTGCAGTACGCGGGTCGCATGTCGCAGCGCCTGGGCGTCGCGCTGCAGGACGGCCGCATGATCGCGGCGCGCACGCAGGTGCTGCGCGCGCGTGCGATGTCGTCGGCCGAGCTGGTGGCCCGCCTGCAGGCCGACCCCGACGTCGAATACGCCGAGATCGATGAGCGCATGCGCATCGGCGCGGCACCCAACGACCCGCGCTACGGCGCTAACCAGCCGCAGACTGTGACGCCGACGGTGGGCCAGTGGTACCTGCGCGCGCCCGATCCGACGATCGTCTCGGCGATCAACGCCGAGACGGCGTGGAACACCACCGGCGGCTCGCCGGCCATCGTCGTCGCGGTGCTCGACACCGGCGTGCGCGGCGACCATCCCGACCTGCTGGGCAAGCTGGTGCCGGGCTACGACTTCGTGTCGGCCGACGGCGACGGTTCGTTCACGTCGGCCAACGACGGCAACGCGCGCGACGGCGATGCGTCCGACCCCGGCGACTGGGTCACGCAGGCCGAGAGCGACAGCGGCCCGCTGCAGGGCTGCGATGTCGGCGACAGCAGCTGGCACGGCACGCAGACCACCGCGCTGGTCGGCGCGGCCACCGACAACGGGGTTGGCATGGCCAGCGTCGGCCGCAACGTCCGCGTGATGCCGGTGCGCGTGCTCGGCAAGTGCGGTGGCTTCATGTCGGACGTGGTGGCCGGCATGTACTGGGCTGCCGGCATCAACATCCCGAGCACGTTCGGCACCGGACCGGCCAACCCGTTCCCGGCCAAGGTGCTGAACATGAGCCTCGGCTCGGCCACGCCCACCTGCGGCACGACGTACCAGAGTGCGGTGACGGCGGTCAACGGGGCGGGCGTCAGCGTCGTGGTGTCTGCTGGCAACGATGCGGGTCTTGCGGTTGGCCAGCCAGCCAATTGCGCCGGGGCCATCGGCGTCGGCGGTTTGCGCCAGACCGGCACCAAGGTCGGCTTCTCGGACGTCGGGCCGCAGATTTCCATCTCGGCGCCGGCCGGCAACTGCGTGCTGCCCGGCGCGTCCGACCCGTGCCTGTATCCGATCCTCACCGCCACCAACGACGGCAAGACTGTGCCGGGCAACAACACCTACAGCGACAGCTTCAACATCTCGGTGGGCACCAGCTTCTCGGCGCCATTGGTGTCGGGCGCGGCGGCGTTGTTGCTCTCGGTCAATCCGACGCTCACACCCGCGCAGGTGCGCTCGACTCTGATGTCGAGTGCACGCGCATTCCCCACCAGCGGCGGTTCGGCGGGCACGAGCACGTGCGTGGCTCCGAATGGGACACAACAACTCGAGTGCTACTGCACCACCAGCACCTGCGGCGCCGGCATGCTCGACGTGCGCGCCGCCGTGCAGGCGGTGCCGGCTCCCACCAACACGCAGGCACTCGCCTATGCGACGCCGGCTGCGCCGGCGCCGGGAGACACCGTCACGCTGAACGGCGCGACATCGGTGCCCGGCAGTGGACGCACGATCAGCGGCTACCAGTGGACGATGGTCAACTCCGGCGGCATCGCCACCCTCGGGGCGACGACCAATGCGTCGACGGCCACCGTCACCACCAGCGGTGGCGGCACGTTCGTCGTGCGGCTCGACGTCACCGACAACACCGCCGCGACCGCCTCGACCACGCTGACGATCATCGCCGCAGCACCGGTGGCACCGCCGAGCTCGGACAGCGGGGGCGGCGGCACGCTGTCGTGGCCGTGGCTGCTCGGCCTCGGTCTCGCGGTGGCCGCGCTGCGACCGCGTCGTCGCTGAACACGCGCCGCTCGACGCAGCGGCTCGTTACAACACACGGCGACGGCGCGTCGCCGTGGTGTTGTTCCACCGCTCGTTTAGGGGTTACCGCGCCCGGGTGCAATGCCGATACTCGCGGCCACGGTGATTTCAGTGGTCGGGCGGGTCGTCAAAGCACTTTCCGGTTCATGCCATCGCAGGCGCGGTGACAGGGGCCGTCGGTCGTCGCGCTTCGGTGCAACGGCCGAGGGTGTGCAGTCGCGCGCGCGTCCACGACGCCGATGACGCGGGCGGCACCGCCCGCCACACGCGCCAACACCACGGTGTTGCGCGCAATCCTCCTCCCTCCGCTGCTCGCGTGGCTGACCGCTTCGGCCGCCCAGGCCGCGCCGCGCGGCTTGATCGTCGAGCTCACCGACGCGCCGGCGCACGAGTCGATGCGCGACGTCAGCGTGCAAAGCGCACACATCGATGCCGCAGCGCTGCAGCGCGAGCGGCTGCAACGCGTGGTGACGCTGACCGGGCTCGCGCCGGACACCGCATCGGCAGGCTCGCCATCGGTGCGGCCCACCGGTCGCGCCTCGCACGTGCTCGACTTCGGCCGCACGCTGTCGCCCGCCGAGACCGACGCGCTGCTGACGCGCCTGCGCGCGTCGCCCGACGTCGCATGGGTCGAGCCCAACGACCGCGAGTCGCTGCTGCAAAGCACGACGCCGAGCGACCCGTTCTTTCCCGGCACCGCTGGCCAGTGGTGGCTGCAGCCCGCCGGCGGCAGCGATGCCAATGCGATCGAGGCGCGGTTGCGCGGCGTGCCAGGGGTGCAGCGCGCATGGACGTGGACCACCGGCAGCGCCGCGGTGCCGGTGGCAGTGCTCGACACCGGCATCACCGCGCACCCCGAGCTGCAGGGCGTGTGGCTGCCCGGCGCCGACCTCGTCAGCGATGCGGCGATGTCCAACGATGGCGACGGCCGCGACTTGGACCCCACCGATCCGGGCGATTGGGTCTCCGAATCCGAGCGCACATCGGACTGCGACAGCCACCACAGTTCGTGGCACGGCACGATCGTCAGCGGCATCCTGGCGGCGCGCACCGACAACAGCGAGGGCGTCGCCGCCATCGGCTGGAATGCGCGCATCGTGCCGGTGCGGGTGGCGGGCAAATGCGGCGCCGAAGTGGCCGACATCATCGACGGCATGCGCTGGGCGGCGGGCCTGTCGGTGAGCGGCAGCCACGGCTGGCTGCCGCGCAATCCGAACCCCGTGCGCGTGATCAACCTGAGCTTCGGCGGCAACAAGCCCTGCAGTCGCGCCTACCAGAGCACGATCGACGAACTGCGCGCGCGCGGCGTGCTGGTGGTGGCCGCCGCCGGAAACGGCCGGGGCGCAGTGATGCGGCCGGCCAACTGCCGCGGCGTGGTCGCGGTGGCCGCGCTGAACCGCGACGGCTTCAAGGCGCACTACTCGAGCTTCGGGCCCGAGGTCACGGTGTCGACCGTCGGTGGCGACGATGTCGGCGGGCCCTCGGGCGCACAGCTCTCCGACGGCGGCCTGCTCACGCTCTACAACAGCGGCATCGGCGCGCCGGGCGAGCCCATCTATGCACGCAGCTTCGGCACCAGTTTCGCCACACCGATCGTGGCCGGCACCGCGGCGCTGATGCTGTCGGTCAACCCGGACCTCGGCGTCCATGAGTTGATCGCCGGTCTGCGCGCGTCGGCGCGCCCGCACGTCGAATCGCCGTGGTTGGACGCCTGTTCATCCGACAACTCAGCCACTTGCCTGTGCAGCAGCGCGACCTGCGGCGCCGGAATGCTCGATGCGGAGCAGGCGTTGTTCTTCGCGCGCGATCCGTCCGGCTACACCGCGCCCGCGCGGCGCGCCGAGGTGCTTGACAACCCCGAGCTCGCCGCCGCGTCGCAGGTCAAGCCGCAAGGTTCGCCGCACGCACCGAGCGAATCCGACGACACCGGCGGCGGGGCGTTGAGCCTGGCGTGGCTGCTGGCGCTGGCCGCGGCGCTGGCCGCACTCAGGGCGGCACCGAGCAGGGCCTGAAGCCGGCGCCCGCCGGTGGCAGGTTCAGCTGCGTCAGGCGCGCCGCCACGGCACCGTCGGCGCGCTCGACGCGCAACAGCGTCACCACGATCGGGATGTTGATCGTCACCACGCGCGCTGCCTTGATGCCTTGCTGCACCACCTGCGCGAGCGCGGCGTCGGCGTCGGCGCGCGTGTCGAAGCGGCCGAACTGCAGGCCGGGCTGCAGGTCGGGCGAGCTGCGCACCTCCTCCACCGCGATCTGCTGGCGGCGCAAGTCGTCGCGCCGTCGCGCCATCGCGGCGTCGTCGGCGAAGCGGCCCAGATAGACGAGGTACAAGCCGCCGCGCTCGGAGCGCTGCGGCTTCCACTCGAGCGACGGCAGCTTCAGCTCGCGCAGGCCGCGCTCGGCAGCGGCCACTTCGCCAGCTGCGAACGGGCCGGCCTCCAGGCACACGGTGGCCGACGCGTCGGGCGACGATGCGCTCGCCGACGGCGCGGCGCCGCCAGTGGAGCGCTGCGCCGCGGCGGCCTGCAGCGCCGCGCTGGCCGCGGTGGGCGTGATCAGCTGCACGGCCTCGGGTCGCACTTGCTGGTGCAGCCGCTCGGGCTCGCGTTCGCGCCCACGCGACAGTCCCGGGATCAGATCGAGCGACCAGGCAAGCACCAGCAGGTTGGCCACCACCAGCGCGACCAGCAGGCCGCGCATCACCGTGGCGGCTCCGCCGGCGCTCGCACGCTGACGTCACCGACCCCGACCGTGCGCAACGACGGCCCCACTCGCACCTGCAGCGCGCCCGTGTTGTCGACCCCTTCGGCGACGCCGCTCGGCAGGTCGTCGAGCGTGGTGGTGATGACACGCCCGCGCAGGCAATCGCGCCGCTCGAAGCGCGCCTTGAACGGCGCGAAGCCGTCGCGCTGGAACTGCAGCACCGCCTCGATCCACGGCCGCGCGATGCGCGCCAGCGCCTGCGGCGCGTCGATCTCAGGCACGAACTCCTGCAGGCAGGCGAAGCCGGTGTTGACGTCGACCACCGGCTGCGGCGCGATGTTCAGGCCCGCGCCGATCACCGCCATGCGACGCTGCCCGACAGGCACCGATTCGATCAGGACGCCGCCCACCTTGCGCGCCGGCTGCGTGCCGTCGATGCACATCAGATCGTTGGGCCATTTCAGCCCGATCCACGGGCCGTCGCGCGGGCCGGCCGGATCGAGCGCCTCGGCGAGCACCACGCCGATCGCCAGCGACAGCCCCGACCAGTCGGGCGGCGTGAACGGCAATGCGAGCGAGCAGGTGAGCGACGCGCCGGCGGTCGATTGCCAGCTGCGGCCCCAGCGCCCGCGGCCACGCGTCTGCTGCTCGGCCACCAGCAGGCACGGTTGCGTGTCGCCGGCGCGACGCCCGTGGCGCGTGGCCTCCAGCAGCGGCATCGGGCCGCTGATCGGCGGCTCGAGCTCGCCCGGTCGCGACGGCGCGGTGTCGTCGAGCCCGCCCGAGCGGCGCGCGCGATCGACCAGCACCGTGTTGCTCGATTCGCAGCGCGCCAGCACCTCGATCGACAGCCCCGGCAGCAGCGGCGACAACTCGCGCCACAAGGCGTCGGTGTGCCAGGCGATGGACGGTGTTTCCTGCTGCATACGTGTCGTGCCGGGGCCTGTTGTGCGCGCGGTCTCCGATGCGGCCGGTCAAGCGCACGCGGCCGCTGGCGGCCGCCGGGGTGGGAAGTCAGCGCTTGGGCGCGAGCATCGTGCCACGGCAGTCGCGTGCGCCGCAACGACATGCAAACTGTTTTTTCACTTTCGGCGTGTAGCGTTCGTCGATCACCAGCCCGTAGTCGTAGAACAACTCCTCTCCGGGCTTGATGGCCCGCAGCGCCTTGATGAAGACGCGGTGCTGCTCCTCGTCGATGTCCGACTCGCAGTTCGGGTTGCAGGCGTGGTTGATCCAGCGCGCCGCGTTGCCGCCGTACTTGGCGTCGATCACGTGCTCGTCGTCGATGTGGAAGTAGAACGTGTGGTCGGGGTCTCGCGGGTCGTGCGGATGGCGTCGCTCGGCCTGCTTCCACGTGATCATCTGGCCCTTGTACTCGATCACCACCTCTCCCTTGCGGATCGGACGGATCGCGTAGACGCCGCGCCCGTGCACGCCCGAGCGGCGCACCTGGATGCGGCGTCCGTTGGCGGCGGGTTCGACGGTATGGGCTGGGTGGTTGTTGGTCGGGCGCTTGGTCGGGCTTTGGTGACGGGTGGCGTTCATTGGGTACATTGAAATCAGGCGCGCGCGCGTGCGCATGCGTGCGCGCGCGAACGGCTGGCATTGTAGGCACGCGCGCGGCAGACACCGGCGCGCGGCAATGGCCGGCCCTTGCAACACGGACATGACCAAATCACTGATCATTGCGGAGAAGCCCAGCGTTGCGCAGGACATCGTGCGCGCGCTCACACCCACGGCCGGCAAGTTCGACAAGCACGCCGACCATTTCGAGAGCGAGCGCTACATCGTCACGTCGGCGGTGGGCCATCTGGTGGAGATCAAGGCCCCCGAGGCGTACGACGTCAAACGCGGCAAGTGGAGCTTCGCGCACTTGCCGGTGGTGCCGCCGCACTTCGACCTGGCACCGATCGACAAGTCGAAGTCACGCCTGAACGCGGTGGTGAAGCTGGTGCGCCGCAAAGACGTGGGTGACCTGATCAACGCGTGTGACGCCGGCCGCGAGGGCGAGCTGATCTTCCGCCTGCTCGTGCAGTTCGCGGAAGGGGCCGGCAAGCTGCACAAGCCGGTGCGTCGGTTGTGGCTGCAGAGCATGACGCCGCAGGCGATCCGCGACGCCTTCGACCAGCTGCGCAGCGACCAGCAGATGCACGGACTGGCCGACGCGGCGCGCAGCCGCTCGGAGGCCGACTGGCTGGTGGGCATCAACGGCACGCGCGCGATGACCGCGTTCAACTCGCGCGACGGCGGCTTCTTCCTCACCACCGTGGGTCGCGTGCAGACGCCGACCCTGTCGATCGTGGTCGAACGCGAGGAGAAGATCCGCAAGCACGTGTCGCGCGACTACTGGGAGGTGAAGGCGGCGTTCGTCGCGAAGGCCGGCACCTACGAGGGCAAGTGGTTCGACCCCAAGTGGAAGAAGAACGACGACGACCCCGAGGCGCGCGCCGACCGCTTGTGGAACGAGGCCGACGCGCGCGCGATCGAGCAGGCGGTGCGCGGCCAGAGCGGGCGTGTGCGCGAGGAAAGCAAGCCCAGCACGCAGAGCAGCCCCCTGCTGTACGACCTGACCACGCTGCAGCGCGAGGCCAACGGGCGCTTCGGCTTCTCGGCCAAGACCACGCTGTCGCTGGCGCAGGCGCTGTACGAGAAGCACAAGGCGTTGACCTACCCGCGCACCGACTCGCGCGCGCTGCCCGAGGACTACCTGGCGGTGGCGAAGAAGACGATGGCGGTGCTGGCCGAGGCCGACCTGCCGGGCCCGTCGCGCGAGCTGGCGCGCCATGCGAAGCAGGCGCTGAAGGCCGACTACGTGAAGCCGAGCAAGCGCGTGTTCGACAACGCCAAGGTGTCGGACCACTTCGCGATCATCCCGACCTTGCAGACGCCCACGCACCTGAGCGACGCCGAGGCCAAGCTGTACGACCTGGTGGTCAAGCGCTTCATCGCGGTCTTCTTCCCAGCGGCCGAATACCTGGTGACGACGCGCATCACGACGGTGGGCGCGCACCAGTTCCAGACCAACGGGCGCGTGCTGGTCAACGCGGGCTGGCAGGCCGTCTATGGCAAGGAGGTGCAGGACGAGGATGCCAACCTGGCACCGGTGCTGCCCGACGAGACGGTGCGCAACGTCGAGGTCAACGTGCTGGCGCTCAAGACCAAGCCGCCGGCGCGCTACACCGAGGCGACCCTGCTGTCGGCGATGGAGGGTGCCGGCAAGCTGATCGAGGACGACGAGCTGCGCGCCGCGATGCACGACAAGGGGCTCGGCACGCCGGCCACGCGCGCGGCCATCATCGAAGGGCTGATCATCGAGAAGTACATGCTGCGTGACGGGCGCGAGCTGGTGCCCACCGCGAAAGCGTTCCAGCTGATGACGCTGCTGCGTGGCCTGGACGTCGAGGACCTCACCAAGCCGGAGCTGACCGGCGACTGGGAATACCGCCTGCTCGAGATGGAGCACGGCCGACTGTCGCGCAACGCGTTCATGAAAGACGTGGCCGCGATGGCCGAGCGCATCGTGCGCAAGGCCAAGGAATACGACCGCGACACCATCCCGGGCGACTACGCGACGCTCACCACGCCGTGCCCCAACTGCGGCGGCGTCGTCAAGGAGAACTACAGGCGCTTCGCGTGCGAGAGCTGCGAGTTCAGCATCACGAAGATCCCGGGTGCGCGCAGCTTCGAGATCGCCGAGGCCGAGGCCTTCTTGCGCGACAAGAAGATCGGGCCTCTGGAGGGGTTTCGCTCGAAGGCCGGCTGGCCGTTCTCCGCCGAGCTGCGCCTGGTGTTCGACGACGAGATCCGGAACTGGAAGCTCGAGTTCGATTTCGGCGAGGACGCGCGGCGCGCGCAGGAAGACGGCGAGCCGGTCGACTTCAGCGGCCAGACATCGCTCGGACCGTGTCCCAAGTGCAAGGGCCACGTCTACGAACACGGCACCACCTACGTGTGCGAACACGCGGTGGGGCCGAAGCAGACCTGCGACTTCAAGACCGGCAAGATCATCCTGCAGCAACCGGTCGCGCACGAGCAGATGCACAAGCTGCTGAGTGGCGGCCGCACCGATCTGCTGGATGGCTTCGTCTCCAATCGCACGCGGCGCAAGTTCAAGGCCTACCTGCGCTACGACCCGCAGGAGGGCAAGGTGGTGTTCGAGTTCGAGCCGCGCCCCCAGCGCCCCGGGAAGGCGCCGCCGGCCAAGGGCGCCGCGGCGAACGACGACGCACCCGCCGCGCCCGCGAAGAAGGCCGCCGCCCGCAAGTCGCCGGCGCAGGCCGCACCGGCTGCCACCCGAAGGGCGGCGCCCACCAAGGCGTCGGCGCCCGCGAAGGCGCCAGCGAAGAAAGCCGCGCGCAAGGCCGGCAAGCGCTGAGCGGCGCGGCGCGACGCCATGTCGTGGCTGGTGCTGCACAAGCTGGTGGCGATGTTCATCGTCGTCGCGCTTGGCTGGTGGGCCGGGCGCCAGCGCTGGCTCGGGGAGGGCGACACCGCGCGCGTGCTCGGCAATGCGGCGTTCATGATCTTCGTGCCCGCGCTGCTGTTCCGCACCGCGGCGCGCCTGCCGCTGGCCACGCTGCCCTGGCACACGCTGGCCGCGTTCTTCGTGCCCTCTGTTGCGCTGATGCTGGCGATCTATGCGGCCGCGCGCGTGCGCGGACGCGATCTCGCGCCGGCGCGGCCAGCGGTGCGCGCGATCACCGGGGTCTACGGCAATGCGGTGCAGGTGGGCATCCCGATGGCGGCAGCGCTGTTCGGCGAGAGCGGACTCGGACTGCACCTGACGATCGTCAGCCTGCACGGCTTGGTGATGCTGACCGTGCTGACCGCGCTGGTCGAGCACGACGTCGCCGGCGCGCAGGCCAGCGGGTCGCGCACGCAGGTGTGGCGCACGATGGTGCGCAACATCGTCGTGCACCCGGTCGTGCTGCCGCTGCTGGTGGGGCTGGTCTTCAACGCGGCGGGGTTGCAGCTGCCCGAGCTGATCGACCAGTTGCTGCAAGTGCTCGGCAGCGCCGTGGTGCCGGTGTGCCTGGTGCTGATCGGGCTGTCGCTGCAGCATTACGGCGTCAGCGGTCCGCTGCGCGAATCGATCACGCTCAGCGCGATCAAGCTGGTGGCGATGCCGGCCTGCGTGTGGCCGGTGGCTCAGGGCGTGTTCGGGCTCACCGGGCAGCCGCTGGCGGTGGTGGTGCTGATGGCGGCCCTGCCGGTGGGCAGCAACGCGTTGATCTTCGCGCAGCGCTACCGCACCGACGAGGCCGCTGCGACCGCGGCGATCGTGATTTCCACCGTCGCGTTCGCGATCACGGCGCCGCTGTGGCTGGCTGCCTTGGCGCACTTCTAGCGTCGGTGGGACAATCCCCGCGATGGATCGAGCCTTCAGCCCACGGCGTGCGCGGCCCCTTCAGGGCGCGTCGAGTGCTTCGTGCGGCGGGGCGAAGCCGACATGACCCCGACCGACATTCCCGTCTACATGGCGCATCTGGGCGCGAGCGCGCGGGCGGCGTCGAGCGCGATGGCGCGCGCCGCGCTGGCTGCGCGCAATGCCGCGCTGCTCGAGCTGGCGCGCCTGCTGCGCAGCGAGCGCGAAGCGCTGCAGGAGGTCAACCGCGACGACGTGTCGGCCGCCGCCGCGGCAGGGCTGCAAAGCGCGCTGGTCGATCGCCTGAAGCTGACGGCGCCGATCCTGGAGACGGTGGCGCGCGGCTGCGAGCAGATCGCCGCGATGCCCGACCCGATCGGCGAGATCAGCGAGCTCAAGCGCCAGCCCAGCGGCATCCAGGTGGGCCGCATGCGGGTGCCGCTCGGCGTGTTCGCGATGGTGTTCGAGAGCCGTCCCAACGTGACGATCGAGGCAGCGTCGCTGGCGATCAAGAGCGGCAACGCGGCCATCCTGCGCGGTGGCTCGGAGGCGTTGAAGTCAAACCTCGCACTGGCGCGGCTGGTCGAGCGCGCGCTCCTCGGCGCGGGCCTGCCGGGCGACGCGGTGCAGCTGGTGGCCACCAGCGACCGCGCCGCGGTGGGCTGCCTGCTGGCGATGCACGACCAAGTCGACGTGATGATTCCGCGTGGCGGCAAGAGCCTGATCGAGCGCGTCGCGGCCGAGGCCAAGATGCCGGTGATCAAGCACCTCGACGGCAATTGCCACGTCTACGTCGATGCCGAGGTCGACCTCGAGATGGCGCTGGCCGTCACCGACAACGCCAAGACGCAGAAATACAGCCCCTGCAACGCCGCCGAATCGCTGCTGGTGCATGCCGGGCAGGCGAGCGCGTTCCTGCCGCGGCTGGCAGCGCTGTGGGCCGCCAAGGGCGTGGAGATGCGCTGCGACGAGCGCGCGCTGGCGCTGGTGCAGGTGCCCGGCGCACGCGCGGTCGGCGCGCAGCCTGACGACTGGGGTGCCGAGTACCTGGCGCCGATCATCAGCATCAAGGTGGTCGACAGCCTCGACGAGGCGATCGCGCACATCAACCGCCACGGGTCGCACCACACCGACGCCATCCTCACCGCACACCATGCGCATGCGATGCGCTTCCTGCGCGAAGTCGACTCGGCCAGCGTGATGGTCAACGCCAGCACGCGATTCGCCGATGGCTTCGAGTACGGGCTCGGCGCCGAGATCGGCATCTCGACCGACAAGTTCCACGCGCGCGGGCCGGTCGGGCTGGAGGGACTCACATCGCAGAAGTGGGTCGTGCTCGGCGACGGCGAGCTGCGCCGATGACGCGCACGGCCGAGGCGCTGCTGTGAGCGCCATGCAGTGGGTGCTGCTGGGTGCGCTGCTCGTCTGCGGCTTCTGGATGGTGGGTGCGCACAACCGCATCGTCGGCTTGCGGGCGGCGATCGTCGAGGCATGGGGGCAGGTCGATGCCTTGCTGGCCCGTCGCGCGCAGGTGCTCGATGCGCTGACGCAGGCGCTGTGGGACCTGTGGCCCGGCGGGCGCGCCAGCGTCGATGCGCTGCGCTCGGCGCAGCAGCAACTGAGCACGGCCGCGCAGGCGGTGCGCGCGCGACCGACGCGCGCATCCTCGGCGGCGACCCTGGCCACCGCGGAAGGTGCGCTCAACGCCACCGTGGCGCGGGTCTTGAACCAGGTCGAGGCGGAGCCTGAGCTGCACGCCAACGATGCGGTGGCCACGCAGATGCTCGCGCTGTTCGAATTCGGGCCGCAGATGATCGAGCGGCGTCAGCGCTTCAACCAGGCCTGCACGGTCTACAACGCGGCGATCCGGCAGTTCCCCACCAGCCTGTTGGTGCCGGTGTTCCGTTTCGAAACGGCGGGCTCGCTGTGAGCAGCAGCGACGACGCGGCGGCCGCGCCCAAGCCGGCGAGCGCGGCGGCGACGCCACCCGATCCGGTGGAGGCCGCGCAGCTGCGCCGGCGCTTTGCGCAGGTGGCCGGGCCCGGCCAACTGCATGCGTCGGTGCTGGCATTGCTGCTGACGCCCGGCCGCACGCGCGAGATGGTGGTCTGGCGCGACGAATGCCGCCACACGGTGGGTGCCAAGGAGTTGCGCAACGACCTGATGAGGCTGCCGGCCTCCGAGCGCATGCCGTGGATCGAGCACTTCGTCGGCCGCGTCGCGCAGGGGCCGCTCGACAAGCGCCAGGCGCTGCTGCGCGCGGTGCGCCGGCTGATCGCCGCCGACGGCCGTGCGCTCGCGCTCGACCGCTTGCGATGGCTGGCGATCCGCCACGTGCTGGGCGACGTGCGTGCGCTGGCGCTCCCGGGCGCCGCCGAGGTCGAGCTCGAGGGCCTCGCAACCGAGACCGCGTTGCAGATCGCGCGCTTCGGCGCGTTCCTGTCGCGCATCGTGCCGTCGCCCGAGATCGACCTCGACGTGATCTCCGGCACACCCACCAGCGGCGAGCGCTGGTGGCGCGAGGTGATGCAGCCGTGGCCCGATGCCGGCGCGACACGCGAAATGCCCGATGCCAACGCGCTGGTCAGTGCACTGCACGACGTGCAGGCGCTGCCGTGGATGCTGAGGCCGGTGCTGGTGCGGCGTTGGGTCGATACGGCGGTCGCACTGTCGCCGGCCGGCCGGCTCGGCGAGCCCGCCGCTGAAGCGCTGCGCATCGCGGCGCGCTTGCTGGATTGCCCGTTGCCGCCCGCGGTGACGAGCTGCTTCGTCGAGGTCGCGACCCCGTAACGCGCCGACGGCCTGCGGGCTACGGTGGAACCCGCAATCCGAAGGGCCATTGCGCCCGCCTATCATCCTCGACTGGTGTTGCGAGGAAGCTGGATGATGCGCCGTCGGATGATGCTGAAGCGAGGTGCCGAGGTCGCCGCGGCGCTGGCGGCCGCCGGCCTGTGGCCGGCCGGCGCGCACGCGGCCTGGGCGCAGCAGGCGTTCGACGCCAAGGGTTTCGCCGAGGCGCTGAAGGCGCTCGGTGCGCGCACGCCGCAGGAGAGCAAGGACGTCACGCTGACCGGGCCCGACATCGCCGAGAACGGCGCCGTCGTGCCGGTGGCTTGCGCGTGCGCGCTGCCCGGCGTCAAGCGCCTGGTGCTGCTGGTGGACAAGAACCCCAACACGCTGGCCGCGGTGTTCGACGTCAGCGATGCGATCGAGCCGCAATTCGCCACCCGGGTGAAGATGGCGCAGACCAGCAATGTCTACGCGGTCGCGCTGATGGACGATGGCCAGGCGCTGTTCGCACAGAAGGAAATCAAGGTCACCCTCGGTGGCTGCGGTGGCTGACGAAGGGAACGAGCAATGGCAGACCCGATGCGCATCCGCGCGCAGGCGCAAGGCGACAAGGCCGTGGTGCGCGTGTTGATGAGCCACGAGATGGAAACCGGCCAGCGCAAGGACAGCGCGGGCAAGACGATTCCGGCCTGGTTCATCCAGGAAGTGACGGCGTCGCTGAATGGCTCGCCGGTGCTCACCGCGCAATGGGGCACGGCGGTGTCGAAGAACCCGTTCATGCAGTTCACGATCCGCGGCGCGAAGGCAGGCGACAAGGTGAGCGTGAGCTGGGTCGACAACCGCGGGGACAAGCGCACCGACGAGGCGACGGTGGCGTGATGCGACGAGGCCTGCTCGTGCGGCCTGGGGCCTGGGCGATGGCGACGCTGCTCGCCGGCGCGGCCGCACAGGCGCAGAAGAACACGGCCGACGGCATCGCCGAGTACCGCAAGATGCTCGAAGACGGCAACCCGGCCGACCTGTTCGAGGCCAAGGGCGAGGCGCTGTGGAAGCAGAAGCGCGGACCCAAGAACGCGTCGCTCGAGTCGTGCGATCTCGGCAAGGGGCCCGGCGTCGTCAAGGGCGCGTTCGTCGAGCTGCCGCGCTATTTCGCCGACACCGCCAAGGTGCAGGACCTCGAGTCGCGCCTGGTCAGCTGCATGCAGGCGCTGCAGGGCTTCGACGGCGCGGCGATCGCCGGCACGCCGTTCGGCCGCGGCGAGCAGGACAACGTGACCGCGCTGGCCACCTACGTGGCCGCGGCGTCGCGTGGCCTGCGCTTCAGCCTGCCGCAGGGCCACCCCGAGGAGCGCCGCCTCTACGAGGTGGGCAAGCGGGTGTTCTACTTTCGCGGCGGCCCGTACGATTTCTCGTGCGCGTCGTGCCACGGCGAGGACGGCAAGCGCATCCGCCTGCAGGACCTGCCCAACCTGACCAAGAACCCCGGTGACGGCGTCGGCTTCGCCGCATGGCCGGCCTATCGCGTCAGCAACGGCCAGATGTGGGGCATGCAATTGCGGCTGAACGACTGCTATCGGCAGCAGCGCTTTCCGTATCCGGGCTTCGGCTCGGAGGTGACGGTGGCGCTCGGGGTCTACATGGGCGTCAATGCCAAGGGCGCCGAGTCGATCGCGCCGGCGATCAAGCGCTGAAAGCGGCGTGGCGATGCACACGATCCAGCTCCCCGCGGTGCCTGCGCTCGTCGTCACGGCGTGCGGGATCATCGGCTGCGCCTCGATGCCGTCGTCGAGCGAGCTCGACCAGCAGGCCCGTGCCGCCATCAAGGCCTCGTTTCGCGACCAAGGCATCGCCAAGGTCGACCGGCTCAACCAGGACCTCGGGCAGCGCGCCTGCTCCGGCCCGACGCCGCCGTCGCCCGAGGTGGCCCAGCGCATCGAGGCCGATGCGCTGGCCGGCATCCGTTGGCCCGAGTCCGGGCGCTACCTCGGCGACTGGCGCGAGGGTGAGAAGCTCGCGCAGAACGGCCGCGGGCTGACATGGACCGACACCTCGGCCGCGCCGCGCGACAACGGCGCGAGCTGCTACAACTGCCACCAGATCGACAAGAAAGAGATCTCGTTCGGCACCATCGGGCCGAGCCTGTGGAACTACGGCAAGCTGCGCGGCGTCAGGGATCCGGGCGATGCCGCAGCGGCGCCGATCCTGCAGTACACCTGGGGCAAGCTGTGGAACAGCAAGGCCTATGCGGCGTGTTCGAACATGCCTCGCTTCGGCCACATGCAGTTGCTCGACGAAGACCAACTGCGTCACCTGATGGCGCTGCTGCTCGACCCGAAGTCGCCGGTCAACCAGTGACGCGCCCGCTGCCGAACCGGCACCGCGCGCACCTGCCGTGAGCCTGAGCCGACGCGAGTGGATGCAGGCACTGGCGATGGCCGGTGCGGCAGGCTTCTCGCTCGGGCGCTGGGTCGATGCCGACGCGGCAAGCGCCGGCGCCGCGCTGTACGACGTGCCGCCTGCGTTCAAGGGCCCGGGCGCGCTGTCGCTGCTGCACATCACCGACACGCACGCGCAACTGCTGCCCAATCGCTTTCGTGAACCCAGCGTCAACCTCGGCGTCGGCGCGCAGCAGGGGCGTTGGCCGCATCGTGTCGGTCACGAGCTTTTGCGCGCTGCCGGCATCGCGCCGAACACGCGACTGGCGCACGCGACCACGCACCTGGACTTCGCCGCCGCGTCGCGTCGCTACGGCAAGCTCGGCGGTTTCGCGCACTTGGCGACGCTGGTGCAACGCTTGAAAGCCAGTCGGCCCGGGGCGTTGCTGCTCGACGGCGGCGACAGCTGGCAGGGCTCGGCCACGTCGCTGTGGACGCACGGTGCCGACATGGTGCAGGCGCAGCTCGCGCTCGGCGTCGACGCGACGACCGGCCACTGGGAGTTCACCCACGGCATGGCGCGCGTCAAGCAGGTGCTCGACGACGACTTCAAGGGGCGCATCGCGTTCGTCGCACAGAACGTGCGCACGCTCGACTTCGACGATCAGGTGTTCGAGCCATTCGTGCGGCGCGAGGTCAACGGGGTGCCGGTGGCGGTGATCGGGCAGGCGTTCCCGTACACGCCGATCGCGAACCCGCGCTACTTCGTCGCCGACTGGACCTTCGGCATCCAGGAGCAGCGCCTGCAGGAGCTGGTCGATCGGGTGCGCGCCGATGGAACACCGGTGGTGGTGCTGCTGTCGCACAACGGCATGGATGTCGACCTCAAGCTGGCCGCCCGCGTGCGCGGCATCGACGTGATCTTCGGCGGCCACACGCACGACGGCGTGCCGCTCGCGGTGCCGGTGGCCAACGCAGGCGGCAAGACGCTGGTGACCAACGCGGGCTGCAACGGCAAATTCCTCGGCGTGTTGGACCTGCGCGTGGCCGACCGGCGCGTGGCCGACTACCGCTATCGGCTGCTGCCCGTGTTCGCCGATCTGCTGCCGCCCGACCCCGCGATGCAAGCGCTGATCACGCGCGTGCGTGCGCCGTTCGCCGACCGCTTGAACGAGCCGCTCGCAGTGACAGACGGTCTGCTGTACCGGCGCGGCAACTTCAACGGCAGCTGGGACCAGCTGCTCTGCGACGCGCTGCTCGAGGTGCAGGGCGCCCAGATCGCGTTGTCGCCGGGCTTTCGGTGGGGCACCTCGTTGCTGCCGGGCGAGACAATCACGCGCGAGATGCTGATGGACCAGCTCGCGATCACCTACCCAAACGCCACGCTCACCGAGATGACGGGCGCCGCGTTGAAGACCGTGCTCGAAGACGTGGCCGACAACCTGTTCAATCCGGATCCGTACTACCAGCAAGGCGGCGACATGGTGCGCACCGGCGGCTTGAGCTACACGCTCGATCCCACCGCCGCGATGGGCGCACGCATCACCGAGCTCCGATTGAACGGCCGCCCGCTCGACGCCGACAAGGTCTACAAGGTGGCTGGCTGGGCCTCGGTCAGCGAAGGCGCGCGCAGCGAGGCCGGCAACCGCCCGGTGTGGGAGCTCGTCGAGGCCTGGCTGCGCCAGCGCGGCCGCGTACCGGTGCGCCGGTTGAACACGCCGTCGTTGCTTGGCGCGGCCGGCAACCCCGGCATCGCCGAGGCGCGCCACTGACGTTGCGCGGCGCGGGGCATGGCTCAGGCCAGGCGCATGTCGGCCCACATGTTCTGCGCCCACGAGAACGCGTAGCGGCCCTCGAGCGCATTGGCGGCCGACGACAGACCGCCGCCCGGCATCACCTTGAAGGTCTTCTCGGCGACGTCGTACTGGTGCACCGAGCAGACGTGGATCGCCTCGCTGACGGTGACGAAGCTGTAGCAGGTGTTGGCCATCACCGGCGTCGGGTTGATCGGCTCGCCCTTCAGCAGCTGGATGATCGCGGCCGCGGCCACCTTGGCGTGCTGGTTCGCCAAGTGGCCCGATTTGGGCATCAGCGGGGCGCCGAACACCGCATCGCCGATCACGTGGATGCCCGGCGCGGCGGTCGACTCCATCGTCAGCCAATGGACACCCACCCAGCGATTGTTGATGTTGACCAGCCCGGCGCTGCGCACGAGCTCGGCCGCTCGCTGCGGCGGCACGACGTTGAGCACGTCGGCCTTGACGTCGTCGAAATCGAATTTCGCGGTGCGCGTGGCGGCGTCGACTTGCTTGAGCTCGTTGTTGGGCCGGTATTCGATGAGGCCCTGGTAGTGCTCGGCGAACGCGCGCTCGAACAGCACCTTCTTCGACTGGATCTCGGGGTTGGCATCGAGCAGCAGCACCTTGGACTTCGGCTTGGACTGCTTGAAGTAGCCGGCCACCAGGCAGGCGCGCTCGTACGGCCCCGGCGGGCAGCGGTACGGCATGGGCGGGATCGTCAGCGCGAACACGCCGCCGTCGGGCATGTCCTGCAGCTGGCGCCGCAGCGCGAGCGTCTGCGGCCCGGCTTTCCACGCATGCAGGATGCTCTGCTGCGCAGCCGCGCCGGCCAGCCCTTCGACCTCGCCGGGCACGAAGTCCACCCCCGGCGCGATCACCGCGCGGTCGTAGGGCAGCGTGCGGCCATCGGCCAGCCGCACCTGCTTGCGCGCCGCGTCGATCGCCGCCACCTCGGCCTGGATGCGCTTGACGCCGAGCGCCTCCAGCGCGCCGTACGGCCGCGTGATGTCCGCCATCTGCTGGTGGCCGCCGATCACCAGGTTGGACAGCGGACACGAGACGAACATCGCGTCGCGCTCCACCAAGGTGACGTCGATCGCACCGCCCCACAACCGCAGGTAGTGCGCCGCAGTGGCGCCGCCGTAGCCGCCGCCCACCACCACCACGCGGCCCAGCGATGCAGCGCCGTCGCCGCGGCTGGCACAACCGAACAGCGGCAACGTGGCCGCGACGCCGGCGCCGAGCACGCTGCGACGCGAGAGGGGGCTCGTCATGGCGTGCCTTTCGCGCTCACCGCGCGGCTGGCTGCGCGGCGTAGTAGGCGGCGATCGCGCGCACCTGCTCGTCGGAGTAGCCGCGGGCGATCTGGTGCATCACCGTGGCGGGCAACGCGCCGCTCTTGAAGCCGGCGAGCGCCGTGATCAGGCGTTCGGCCGGCATGCCGGCCAGCGGCTTGATCAGATCGCCGCGCGCCTGCCCGTCGACGCCGTGGCAGTTGGCGCAGGTGGCCGCCAGGTTGCGCCCGAGCTGCGCGTCTTGCGCGTACGCAAGCGCCGCCGCGCCAGCCAGTGCGGCAACGGCTAGGCTGCGTGTGGCCGCCCATGTGCGCGCCTCGCGCGGGCGCCGGTCCGGTCGCCGGCGGCGCTGGCTGCAGCGGGCGACGAGCATCCTCAACCGCGGTCGCAGGCGATCGACGCGGTGGCCACCAGATCGTCGAACAGGGCCAACGAAGCGCGGCCCGGCAGGGCGTATGGATCGAGCGTCGCGCTGGCCGAGTACTTCAGCAGCAACGCCGGGTTCAGCCCCGCCATTTGGACCTGCCCCATCGCCCAGCCGGCGAAGCGGCGCTCGGCGATCTCCTCGTAGCTCAACAGCTCGACGTTGTTGTGGCGCGCATCGTGCACGATGCTCCGATACAGCTGGTTCACCGCGGAACGTCCGCCCTCGAGCGCCTGCAGGAACACGCGATCCGCGAAGCACAACACGCCGGTGATGCCGTGCTTCGGGTTGTTGATGCGGCATTGCCGCAGCAGCGAGTGCAACTCCTCGGCATCGAGCGCGGGCACCGCGCGACTGGCATACATCAATCGGACCAGCATGGTCGGCACCTCCGCGTCTACGCGTTGCCCTTCTTCGGCAGCAACGACAGGAATTCGCGGCGCAGGTTGTTGTCCTTGAGGAACGCGCCACGCATCACGCTGTTGGTCATCGCCGAGTCGTCGTCCTTCACGCCGCGCCAGTGCATGCAGAAGTGGTCGGCCTCCATCACGATAGCCAGGCCGTCGGGGCGCACCCGCTCCTGCAGCGCATCGGCCAGCATCACCACCGCCTCTTCCTGGATCTGCGGGCGCGTCATCACCCAATCGCACAGC
>Ga0068860_100001981_pt1 | contig 21646 bp, 16 predicted proteins | sample KBSSwiS32_FD_66597 | JGI IMG/M metagenome (GOLD analysis project Ga0068860, IMG submission 66597) | Switchgrass rhizosphere microbial communities from Kellogg Biological Station, Michigan, USA - KBS Switchgrass S3-2 | ecosystem: Host-associated > Plants > Roots > Rhizosphere > Soil ...
CGACGCGCCCCTCCTGGGTGCGCGGGCCTCCGGCCCGCCATTGCGGGCGAGACGCCCGCGCACCCAGGGAGCTGGCGCCGTTAACGGAATCCACCAATTGGCCGCCCTCCCGGGCGGCCTGATATCTTCGCGCGGTCCCATGCGCCGCTCTCCCGCTCTGCTGTGCGTCACCGTGCTCCTTCTCGGGCTGTCGTGGAGCTTGTACAAGGTCCATTTCCCGCCCGGGCCGATCGGGGACGAGCCGGCTTACGTGATGATGACCCAGAGCCTCTGGCACGATCACGACCTGGTTTACGACCATCGCGATCTGCTGCGCGGCTACCAGGCGTGGGACCAGGGGCCGAACGGCGTCATCCTGTTCACTTCGGACGGCGGCAAGTCGATGTACTACGGCAAGCCCTACGTCTACTCGCTCGCCGCCGTGCCGTTCTATGCGCTGTTCGGGGTGCAGGGGCTCGTGGTGTTCAACATGGCGCTGTTTCTCGCCATGCTCTGGGGGGCGATCTGGTTCTGGCAGCGGCCGGAGCGCAGCGGCCAGGCGGGCTCGGCCGGGATCTTTCTCGGCGGCTTCTTCTTCGCTTCGGCGGCGTTCTGCTACGTCTTCTGGATGCAGCCCGAAGTGTTCAACATGGCCTGCCTGTTCTTCGCGCTGCTGATCTGGCTCCACCTGCGCGGCATCGCGAATTGGACTTCGCGCCACCTGATGCTGATGGGTTTGGCCGGCGCGCTGCTCGCGGCGGCGTACATCTCGAAAGAGCCGACCATCCTACTCGGCGGGCCGATCGGTCTCGATCTCCTGTGGCAAAAGCGGTGGAAGGGGATTTTGGCGCTCGCGGCGCCTGCTCTCTTGGGCCTGGCGGGGCTGATGGTCTTGCAACATCATGCGACCGGAGCGTGGAGCCCCTATCGCGGCGTGCAGCGCAGGTCCTTCGAATCCGAATATCCGATCGAGAGCCAGAAAGATCTCTGGGCGCAGTATCGCGGGACGAGCTTCGGCTCCTGGTCGGGGCTCGGGGTCGAGACGACGCCGCGGATGTTCTTCCGCGATCTCGAATACTTCCTGATCGGCCGCCACACCGGCCTGTTGCCCTACTTTCCGTTCGCGCTGTTCGCGTTCGGGTTGTACGCGTTCGGGCCGAAGGACCGCTCGCGCCATCTGCTGCTGCTGGGGATCGCCGGCTACTGCCTCGCGATTTTGATCCTGCGCCCGAACAACTACCACGGCGGCGCAGGGTTCGTGGGCAATCGATATTTCGCGAGCATTTATCCGGTCTTCGCGCTCTTGCCGGTTGCGATCCGGGCGAAGAGGAGCCTGCTGCTGCCGTATGCGGCCGCCGGGCTCTGGACCGCCGCGGTGGTCGCCGTGCCGCTGCTCCAGATCGCGCCGGAGGCCACCCTTCAAGCGCACGTGCGCCGCCCGTCGTTCCAGGCGCTGCCGCTCGAATTGACCCTGCTGCAAAAGATCCCGGGCTATTTTCTCAAGGGTTGGACCGATGCGGTGTGGGTGGTGCCGAAAGAAAACTTCCACGCCCAAGAGCCCAACCCGGACGGCGTCTGGGTGCGCGGCGCGTCGCGCTCCGAGGTGTTCCTGGTGGCGCCGAAACCGGTCGCTTCGATCCGGCTGCGCCTGCGGTCGCTTTCGGATCAAAACGTCGTGACGTTCACCAGCCCGGTCGACCGGGTGACCGTCCGTTTCGACAGCGAGGAGAAGCGGCGCGGCACGCCGATCGAGCTGCGTCTGGCGCCGGTGGCGCGCGATCTCGGCTTCTTCCCGGAGGGGGAGGAGGAGTACTTCTATCGCTTCACCCTCGACTGTTCCGACGGCGTGATGCCCAATCGGCGCGACGAGCGGATCGAGGACTACCGTTACCTCGGGGTATTCCTCGACGTCTCGGGCGCGGGGAATTGACGATGACCGAGGTGGCCAAAGGGGTCGAGTCGCGATCGATGCCGGCGGGCGGACCGGGGGAGTCGGTGGACGTGGCCGCCGCCCTGGAGCGGCTGCGCGCAGGAGTGCGCCAACGGCGCGCGGAGCTGGCGACCCTGGGGGACGAAAGCGAAGCGACGAAGCTGCGAGTACTCGAGCTCAAGACGCTCGAATGGGTGGAAGAGCCGCCGCTCTTTTCGCATCGCCCGGGTTTGGGCAAGCTGATCGTCCTGCTGCGCAAAGTGTTCTTCCACGCGTTCGTCAAGTGGTACGCGCGCCCGCTGTTGCAGCGGCAAAACCGCTTCAATCAGGTGGCGAGTCAGTTGATTCAAGAGCTGCTCGCCCAGCAGACCCGGCTCGCCGGAGAAGTCGGCCGGCTGGAGCGCGAAGTGGCGGCGGCCCGCGCGGCGGAGGCTGCCTCTCCGGCTTCCGCCCCGGGCGAAAAGTCCGAGGCGTAACTTTCATGGGCCTGCGCATCTGCGTCTGCGGCGTACAGGTGCCGTTCGCGTACGGCGGCGCCGAAATCCTGGTCGCCTCGCTCGCGGACGAGCTGAAGCGACGGGGACATACGGTCGACGTGATCTCCCTGCCGTTCACCTGGCCGAACCGTGTGCAGCTGTTCAAGAGCTGCCTGGCCTGGCGGATGCTCGATCTCTCCGAAGTCGACGGCCAGCGGATCGACCGGGTGATCGCCACCCGCTTTCCTTCCTATGTCGTCAAACATCCGGACAAGGTGGTCTGGCTGGTCCACCAGCTGCGCCAGGCGTACGACTTGCGCGGCACCGGCTACAGCGATTTCACGGCCGAGGACCGGGGCGGCCGAGACCAGCGGACGGTCGAGATGTTGCGCTCGATGGACGAGCGGACGCTCGGCGAGGCGCGACGGGTGTACGCGATCTCGGACAACGTCGCGGCCCGGCTCGAACGGCACAATCAGATGAAAATCGGCACCCTGTATCCGCCGCCGCGGCTGATCGACCGGCTGGCGCCGGGCGAGATGGGGGACTACGTGTTCACCGCCGGCCGGCTCAATCGGATCAAGCGGTTCGACCTGTTGATCCGGGCGATGAAACATACGAGGACCCCCGTCCGCTGCCGGATCGCGGGGACCGGCGAGGAGCGCGAGGCGTTGGAGAAGCTGATCGCCGATCTGCACCTCGAAGATCGGGTGGAGCTGCTCGGCTGGATCGACGACGATCGCGCGGTCGCCCTCTATTCCGGCGCGCTCGCGGTGTTCTATGCCCCGTACGACGAGGACTACGGGTACGTGACGGTCGAGGCCTGCCGCTCGGCCAAACCGGTGATCACGGTCGCGGACTCCGGCGGGGTGCTCGAATGGGTCGCCGACGGGAAGACCGGGTATGTCGTGGCGCCCGACGACCCGGCGGCGATCGCGGCGCGGCTCGATGCGCTGTACGCCGACCGCGCGCTCGCTCGACGGCTGGGCGAAGCGGGAGCGGCCAAAGCGCGCGACGTCTCCTGGGACCAGGTGATCGACGGGCTGCTCGGGTAGCTCGACGGGTTTAGGCTTCGAATCATGGCGGGCCGCCCACGCGTCGCGATGTTTTCTCCGCTGCCGCCGCTTTCGAGCGGTATCGCGGACTATTGCGTCGAGCTGCTGCCGCTTCTTTCTTCCCGTTTCGAGCTGGAGCTGTTCGCCGAAGAGGGATCGCGGCTCGACGCTCCGGTCGAGTGGGGAGCCGTACAGGTCTTCCCTTCGCGCTCGTTCGCCGCCCGGCGTGCGGAACGCCCGTTCGACGCCGTGATCTACCAACTGGGCAACAACGCGGATTTCCATTCCGGCGCCTACTCGACCCTGCTGGAAGTCCCCGGTATCGTGGTCCTTCACGAGATCGTGCTCCACCATATGTTGCGCGAGATGACGCTCGCCAAGGGGGACGCCGAGGGGTATCTCGAAGAGATCCGCTACGCCGCCGGCAAAAGCGGCATACTGCTCGCGCGCGGCTCGTTGGAGACCGGCACACCGCTCGACGCCTGGCGCTATCCGCTGTTCGAACGCGTGGTCGACGCGAGCCTCGGTACGCTGGTGCATAGCGAAGGGGCGCGGCGCCGGGTGCTCGCGAGCCGGCCGGAGGCGGCGGTGTTTCGGATTCCGTTCCCTTGGACACCGCCGCCGCCGCTCCCTCCGCGGGGCGAGGTGCTGGAACGGCTCGGTCTGCCGGCCGACGCGTTCGTGATCGCCTCGTTCGGTTTCTTTACCCGGTCGAAACGGTTGGACGTGGCGCTTCGCGCGTTCGCGACGCTCGCCCGCGAGGAGCCGAACGCGGTGTTTCTGGCCGTGGGCGAGATCTCGAAGGACTATGACCTCGCGGCGCTCGTTCCGCCGGAACTCGCATCCCGGTTTCGCGCGCTCGGCCGGGTCGATCTCGACGCGTTCCACGCCGCGATGGCGGCGACCGACGTCGCGATCAACCTTCGGTACCCGAGCGGCGGCGAGACCTCGGCCACGCTGATGCGGCTGTTGGGATTGGGCCGCGCCGTAATCGTGACCGATGGCGGATCGTTCACCGAGATTCCCGACGACTCTTGCGCCAAAGTGCCGCCCGACGAAGGAGAAGGGGAGTTGCTGCTCGAAATCCTTCGCCGGCTCGCGGCGGACGAACCTCTGCGCCGCGCGATGGGGGAGAACGCCCGCCGGTTCGTCCTCGCCGAGCACCGGATCGACCGGGCCGCGGACGCCTATGCCGAAGCGGTCGAGGCGCTCCGTTCCGCTCCCCGGCCCGCGCCCGCCGTGCCCCCTCTCGCCCCCTACCCGGCCGAGGAGGTGGGCAACGACCTGATCGCCGCGGTCGCCGCCGATTGGGTCGACCTGGGGGGAGGGGAGCGCGACGACGAGCTCCTCGGGGAGTTGGCGCGCGAGCTGGCCGATCTCGGGTGGGTCGAGAGAAAAACCTACCCCAACGCGTAGTGCGCGTCCCATTCTTCCGCGCATGGGACGCGGGATTTCTCATGCCATCTTGGGCGTTCCTGAAGAGTAGACGCTCACTAACGGGAGATCCAAGCATGCGAAAAGAAAATTGGGCACTCCGGAGGATCCTGGCGATCGTTTTGGTTTTCACCGGAACGACCGCTGTCCATGCCGCCACGGTCTCGACGCTCGACTACTTCGCCAACGCGATTCCCGGAACCTGCACCGCGGAGTCTTCGACCGTTGCCGGATCGTTTTACCGCACCTACGCGGAGCCCTCGAATCAGTGTCCCGGGCTCCAGGTATACCACCAGACCAAGGGAGGCGGATTGCATCCCTGGGCGTCCGAGAGTTTTTACCTTTCGAGCGGCTGGATCTGGCAGATGAACGAGATCGGCTACGCCGAGACGAGCGGGGCGATCACGTCCTATCGCGCCTTCCGCAACCTGACGAACTATTGGAAAGGGATGAAGTGGCTTCCCGCTTCCTTCCCGAGCACGACGGGGTCGAGCTTTTCGCCGCAACCTGCGGTCGAAGAATATTGGACGAACTCTCAGGGGGTTCCGGTCTGCTACAACACCCAGCAAACCAACGTTCCTACCTCAGTGACCTCGAGTTCCGTGGTCACGACGTACCTGCCACAGTGGTTACAGGATCGCCGGGCGGCAAGCCTGAACAAGAACGTCTGGCACGACGTTGACGCGATCGTTCGAACCGACATCTGGGCCACCAACAATCGCGAATCGTACTGGTACGGGCGATGGTGGAACCCGGCGACAGCGCAGTGGCAGCCGATCGGTTTCGTCCGCTGGCTCTACGAGGTCAAGCAGGGGGGCGTCTGGGTCAAAGCGGCAGAGGCCCAGCTCAAGTACCTGGTCGACTGCAGCTCGGTCGCCGAGTGTTCGACCTGCCCGCCGTAGCCCGAAAGATCTACGCATCTGAGGTCCCCGGCGGTTCGACCTGTTCGGGCCGCCGGGGGCTCGCCTCGTTCGAGGCCGAAGAGGTCTTTCGCCTCTTGGCAGCAGTGCCTTCCGGGATAAGCTCCGCGCCGCGATGACTCGGGGGAAATGGCTGCTCGTCGGCCTCGCGGCGCTCGCCGCGGTCGCCGGCCATATTGGCTACGGATACTGGCCGCGCGAGCGGGCGGCGGAACCGGATGCTTCGGACGTTCCGGCGCGGATGCTCGCGGCGGGCGCCTGGGACGCCTGTCTTTGGATTCCCTACCCGCATCAAAACCTGGGCGCGCTCGCCGAGGAGCTGGACGACGCGCAGAGCTACTTCGCGGCGGTCGCGCGGTTGTCGGGCTCCGCCGAGCCTTCGATGCCCGCGTTCGGGCCGTTCGCGGTGCCTCCGGCCCGCGAGCTGGCCGCCTGCTCGGATCGATCCAAAGAGCGGCTGCGGGTCTCCGCCCGGGTCTATCCGGGGTTGGCTCTGGTCGCCAAGCTCGCCGGCCGGGTCGCGGGTAATCCATGGCTCGCGGGGGGTGACGTCAAAGTCTCGGATCGGCCGGCGACCGTCGCCTGGGAGGGGACGCTCTGGACGGTCGAAGTCGGGCCGCCCGTCGCGATCCCCGAGGCCGGCTGGGCGCCCGACGCGGCGGTGCTCGGAGCGTTTCACCTCGCGCGCCCGGCGGAGAGCTTCCCCGCGGGGATCTATCGTTTGGGCCATCGCGACGACGCGATCGATCTGACGCTCGAAGGCTCGGCGTTTCCCGAGAAGCCGCCGTTCGATCCGGCGAACCTCGCCACCGACCGGCCGATCCTGCTCGTGGTCGCCGGCGAGGAGGGGAACAACCCGGCGGCGGCGCTCGCGTTCTACGAGGGGAAGGGCTCGCTCGGCCTGCCGAGCGGCGTGCTGTTCCATCCGCCGAAACGGGCGCGTTGGGACCTCCCCGGAGGGGGGATCGGCGGCCTGCTCGCAGACCGGCTGCCGCACGGCGCGAGCGCGGGATGGGAGATGGTGGCGCTCGACGACAAGAGCCTCGATCGCGGCGAAGCGCTCGCTCCGGCGGTCGCCCGCTTGGTGCCGCCTGAAGGAGATCCGGGGCCGGGCCCCCAAGTCCGAATGGCCGTCTGGCTCGCCCCCGAGCCGGCGCTCGTCGTGGTCGCCCGCATGCGCGCCGGACTGGAGAAATTCCCGCTCGCGCTCCCTTCCGACGTCCAACCCTGGAGGGACTGGGAAACCGTGCTCACTCCGGCCGCCCGCTGCGACCGGGCGGCGCTCTGGTCCACCGCGGCGCCGCAGGCGTTCCGGGTACGGCTGTCGGGGTGCTCGTAGGGATTGGCCACCGGATGTAAGAAGCGGCGTGGCCATAGGGAGAAGCTGGCGAGCGCGTCAGCCGGCGAGCAAGTCCGCGGCGCGAAGGACTTCTACCGGCAGCCAACGCCCGATCAACTCGAAATCACCCTCGTTGTCCGTGAAGATGCAGGCTCCCACCCTACGCGCACTCCGTGCGATGAGGAGGTCGTTCAGGAGGCGCTTTGAGCGCAACGCGGGCTTTGCGTCCCATATCTTCGACTGAATCGAAGCCGCCTCGACCCAATCTTCATGATTTGGTGAGATCACACGCCCAACGCTCTCGAGCGCTCTGGCCAGCTTTGCCACGAGTAGTCGCCCCGACTCGCCTCGGGCGCCTTGGGTGAGCTCGGCACGCACCACCGAAGACAGGAACATTTGAGGCGCGATTCTGCGCAGCATCGACTCCGCCGAAATGGCGAAGGAGCGATCGTGGAGAATGGTCAGGTAGACCGAGGTATCCAAAAGGACCTTCACTTCGCTCTCTTATGCGCCACAGGACCGACCTGGCGGAACTTTCCCTGGCCTTTCCCTGCGACCGCCATCAAGTCGTCCACGACCGCCTCGGATTCCAACACCCAGTCGAGTGCCATGTGGATGGCCCCCGTGTCGGTCGAGGCACCGAGCAACTCTCGCACTCTCGAGACCCGAGCTTGGTCAAGGTTGAGAGTCTTCTTGTGAATGTCCATATCCGGGACGATAACGATATGGATCTTCGGCCGTCAAGGGATGTTGGGGGACCGGATCGCAGCCCGGAACAAACCCTGCCGCCGATCCGTTCTAAAATCGGCACCACGCTCCAACCCGAGGTCGATTTCATGCGCCGCCCGTTCGCTCCGCTTTTGCGTCTTCTCGTCGTCGGCCTCCTGCTGTCGGCGGAATTCGGCGTGCCCGGAGCGGCGGAGGGGGCCGCCCCGCCGCCCGCGCGCGGTTTTCCGCTGATTCGCGAGGTGATCCCGACGGTCAAGGAGGCCGAGGTCCAGAATTTCGGGATCGCGGCCGATCGGCGCGGCGTGCTCTACGTCGCGAACGGGGGCGGCCTGCTGATCTACGACGGCGCCTGGTGGCGGGCCATTCCGATCGGCAAGGCGAAGGCGGCGTTTTCGGTCACGACCGACGCGGCGGGGCGGGTGGCGGTAGGTGGCGTCGACGAGCTCGGCATCCTCGAAGCGAGCGCTTCCGGCGAGCTGCGATTCGTCTCGCTCTTGAACCTTCTTCCTCCCGACCAGCGCCAGGTGGGGCAGGTCGGGGCGGTCTTTGCGACGCCTCGGGGGTTCGTGTTTTTCTCCTCGGATGCGGTGATCGAGTGGGACGGCGCGAAGATCAGCACGCTTGCCCGGCCCGCGGCCGGTCCTCCCTATCCGGGGCTGTTCGAGCTCGGCGGCGAGATCTACCTGGCCGACAAAACCGGCATCTTCAAACGGGCCGGCGATCGGTTCGAGCTGATTCCGGGCGGCGACCGATTTTCGGGCAAGAGGGTCGATCAGATCCTTCCCGCCGCGGGCGGCCTGGTGGTCTCGGTGCGCGGTGAAGGGTTGTTCTTGTTGAATCCGATCGATGGCGGCGCCGTGCCCTTCGCGCCGGAGGCTTCGGCGTGGACCTCCGCCAACCGTTTGCTCTTCGGCACGAGTTGCCGTCTGCCGGATGGTCGCTGGGCGCTCGGCTCGCTCCTCGGCGGGTTGCTGTTGCTGCGGCCGGATGGCGCGATCGACCAGATCATCGATACCCGCCTCGGACTGCCCGACAACTACGTGAGCGGCATTGCCGTGGATGCCGAAGGGGGGGTGTGGTTGGCGCTCAACTCCGGGATCGTGCGGGTGGAGATCGGCTCTCCGATTTCCATCGTCGACCGGCGGTCGGGGATCGACGGGAGCGTCTACGCGGTCGCCCGGCATCGCGGACAAATGTGGGCTGTCACTCCTTCCGGTGCTTTCGTTCAAGAGCCGGGAGATCCGAAGAACGGCCTGCTCCGCCTGAAGAAGGCCGAAGGGTTGCCGTCCGCGGGGTGGAGCCTGCTCTCGACCGAGGACGGGCTTTTGGTCGGAACGGCGTTCGGGATCTACGTCGTCCCCGATTCCGGGGCGCCGTCTCTCGTGCCCGGCTCCGACGCGGCGGGCACTGCCTACGACCTGGTCCGTTCGGGAGATCCGCGACGGGTCTGGGTCGGGGGAGACCATGGTTTGGCGAGCCTCTGGCGCGAGGCGGGCGGCTGGCGTTTCGTGGCATCGGCCGCCGGGCCGGATGCGGAAGTGCGCACGATCGTCGAGAGCGGCGACACGGTCTGGTTTTCCATCCCGCTGGAAGGGATCTTCGGTCTCGAACTTTCGCCGGGGGCGCCGGGGACCCCGGGAAACCGCTCCGGCGCCGCGGCTTCTTCCTCCCTCCACCTCGTTCCGGACAGCGACGAGACGAGCCTCTTTCGGATCGCCGGACGGATCGCCGCGGTACGCCACGGCCAGGTCTATAGGTTGGACGAAGGAAAGGGTCGCCTGGTCGAGGACTCCGCGTTCGCCCCGCTCGGCGTGGAGAGTGATTTCTCCTTCCTCGCCGAGGACGCGGCGGGCAACGTCTGGCGCAACAGCCGCCCGCCCGCCGTATTCCTGCGCCAAGGTGCGGGTTGGTCGGCGACGCCCCGGTCGCTGGTCGAGATTCCGGCGCGGTCGATCGAAACCATCTTCCCCGACGCGGACGGCTCGGTCTGGCTGGCGGCGGAGAACGGTCTCTACCGCGTCGAATCTCCGCTCCCCACGGCGGCGGCCCTCCTCGCGCCCCGGTTCGCGCGGGTGACCACCGGACGCGGCGACTTTTTGTTCGGGGGCATCGCCGCCCCGACCGGCATCGAGCTGCCGAACCGCCTCACCCGGCTGCAGATCGAGCTGGCACCGCTGTCGTTCCGCGCCGGGCTGCGCTACGAGACGAGACTCGATCCGATCGACTCCGAATGGGGCGAGCCGCGCGCCGACCCGCGGATCGAGCTGACCCATCTTCCGGCCGGCAGCTATACCTTCCGGGCGCGCACCCTCGGCCCGAACGGCGAGCAAAGCCCCGAGGCCACTTGGGTCTTCCGCGTTCTGCCGGCCTGGTACGAGACCCCGTGGGCGATCGCTCTCTGGGCGGTCCTCGCGTTTGCCGCCATTCGAACCTGGGCGAGCCTGCGCAGCAGGGCGCTGCGCCAGCGCGCGGCGCAGCTCGAAACCAAGGTCCAGGAGCAGACCGCCGAGCTGCGCCAGGCAGTGGCCGACCTGGAGCGCACCCAGAGCGACCTCGAGACCGCGAACGTCCGTCTGGAAGAGCTGTCGTTGCAAGACGAACTGACCGGCATAGCGAACCGGCGTCGCCTCCAGATGCTGCTCGACGCCGAATGGCATCGCGCCCGGCGCCAGCATCAGCCGATCGCGTTCATCCTGCTCGACCTCGATCACTTCAAGCGGCTGAACGACACCCGCGGCCACCTGGAGGGAGATTTCTGCCTTCAGTCGGTGGCGGCCTTCCTCGCCCAGGCGGTCCAGCGCACGGGCGACCTGGTCGCCCGCTACGGCGGCGAGGAGTTCGCCGTGCTGCTTCCTTCGACCGATCTGGCCGGCGCGCTCAAAGTCGCCGAGCGGCTGCGCGAAGGATTGGAGACCTTGGCGCTGCCCCACGATGCCGTCCCCGGCGGCCATGTGACCGCGAGCTTCGGGGTGGCGGCGTTCACGCCGCTCCTCGGCCAAGAGCCCGAGGTGCTGATCGAAGCCGCCGACCTGGCGCTCTACCGCGCGAAGTCCGACGGGCGAAATTTGGTGCGGGCGGGTGGGGTGGAAGAGGAGACAGGAGAAATGGACGCGGGGCTCACGAACTGAGCGGTTTCTAGGCGACCACCGCGACCCGGCCCGACCGGCCGGGGATTTCGCCGAGCCGGACTTCGCGGGCGATCGCCTGCTCGCGCATCTCGGCCGCGTACTCCGCAGCGGTGAGATGCTCGATTCCCATCGCGCGATGCCGTTCGAGCAGGGCGCGAAACAGAGGGCGGTAGGCGAGCCCTTCGGTCTCGGCGTGGAGGGTCAGCACCTCCGTCTCCCCCGGCCGGTAGCGGGAGACCAGGCGGTCGACGTAATTCTCAGGGGTGATGCCGTCGCGGCCGAGATCCTCGTCGAGCGTGGGCAGCGTGGTCGGAATTTCCAGGAGATCGAGCACCCGTTCGCGGACGCAGGGGAAGAACGGCGGCGCGGCGCCGCGCGAGACGGAGACGTAGTCGAAACCCCGTTTGTCGAGAACCTCCCAGCCGTCGTCCGTCATGTACCAGGCCGGCGCGGCAAAGCTGGTAGGCGGCGCACCGAAAATCTCGGCGAACTCGATCGTGCCCCGTTCGAGCGTCGAGTCGATCTCGGCCCGATCGAGCCGATGCAGACGATCCTGCCAGAGGACGTGATCCCAGGCGTGAAGGCCGACCTCGTGCCCCAGATCGCGCGCCCGTCGAAGCGTTGCCGCGCAACGGCGGCCGATCTTCGGGGCGGGCAGGAGCGTGCCGTAGAGCGCGGTCTTCCAGCCGTACATCTTCGCCGCGTTGGTGCGCAGCATCTTGGTCAAAAAGCCGGGCTTGGTGAAGACCCGGAAGATCGCCCGCCCCGAATTGTCCGGCCCGAGCGTCCAGAAAAAGCTCGCTCTCACCCCTGCCGCCGCAAGATCTTCGAGCATCGCCGGAACACCTTCCGCCGTGCCGCGGAAGGTGTCGACGTCGATTTTCAAGACGACACGGATCTTCGTCGGGGTGTTCAGCGTCGGAGCTTCCCTTCCTCGTCCGCCCGGAACCATTCGATCGTCCGGCGCAGCCCCTCTTCGAGCGGCGTCGACGGATCGACCCCGAGGATCTCTCTCATCCGTGTGATGTCCGGATAGCGGCGCGGGATGTCCTCGTAGCTCTCGCCGTAGACTTCCTGCTGCTGGACGAACGTGATCTTCGAGCCGGTCTCAGGGAAAGCACGGATCATCGCCTCGGCCAGTTCCAGGACCGTCGTCTCGCGGTCGGTGCCGATGTTGAAGATGCCGCCCACCGCCTCGTCCTTTTCTCCCGCCGCCGCGAGCGCCCGAACGGCGTCCCCGACGTAGGTGAACGCCCTCGTCTGCTTGCCGTCGCCGATCACGGTGAGCGGCTCGCCGCGCAGCAGCTGGCCCATGAAGATGGTGATCACGCGTCCGACGTCGATTCGGTCGAGGCGCGGGCCGTAGGCGTTGAAGAAGCGGACGATCACGACCGGCAGACCGAGCTTGCCGTAGGCGAAGCAGAAATGCTCGCCCACCGCTTTCGAGGTCGAATAGCACCAGCGGTCGATCGAGGTCGCGCCGAGCAACCGGTCCCCGTATTCGCGGAAGGGAGTGTCCTTGGACTTGCCGTAGACCTCCGAAGTCGACGAGAAGATCACCTTCTTGTCGTAGCGGTTGGCGAGCTTGATCACTTCCTGCGTGCCGTTGACGTTGATGTTCAAGACGTGCAGGGGATCTTCGACGTAGTGCTCGACCCCCACGACGGCCGCCAGGTGGAAGACCTTGTCGCACTTGGCGATCAGGCTGTCCATCAGGTCGTGGTCGAGGATCGACCCCTTGATGAAGTGAAACTTCGGGTTGCCGACGTTGTGGCGGATCTTCAAATCCGACGACGTGTCGAGCGCGACGACTTCGTGCCCTTGGGATAGCAGGAGGTCACCGAGGTGGGAGCCCAGAAACCCAGCTCCCCCGGTGATCAGAATTTTCATGGCGTGCTCTTTTCAGTGGCTGTGGAGGTTTTCGATGAAGGGGGTGCCGATGAAGTGGGGAGAGCCTCGTCGAGGCCAACACTCTCGTCGATCCGGAACCAGCGATCGGTCGTGGCGATGCGAATTCTCTCACCGATCCGGTCCACCGTGCCCGGCGCGGGGCGCATACCGTGGGCATCCGCCGCGATTTCCTCTTCGGGCTCGCCCGCGTGGATCTCAACCCGTCGGCCGCCGATCGTACCGAAAGCGCCCGGCCACGGGGGAGCCACGGCGCGCACAAGACAATCGACCCGGGCCGCCGGCCAGGACCAGTCGATGCGCCCGTCCTCCGGCCGGCGACGGCCGACCTTCGACGCCTTCGACTCGTCCTGCGCGATCCGCCGCGCGGTGCCATTCGCGACCAAGGGCAATGCCTCGGCCAACAACTCGATGCCCGCCTGTTCGATCTCCAGATAGAGCGAGAGGGCGGTGGCGCGCGGCGCGATCGGGACCACCCGTTGGGCCACGATGTCGCCCGCATCCGCCCGGCGCGCCATGTGGTGGAGGGTGATGCCGGTCTCCCGCTCGCCGTGGACGAGAGCCCAGTTGATCGGAGCCCGGCCGCGATAGGCGGGGAGCAACGAGGGATGCAGGTTGAGCGCCGCGATCTTCGCCGCCGAGAGCACCGCGTCGGGCAGCAGGCTGCGATAGAAGACCGAGAGGATCAGATCGGGTGCCAGGCGCGTGGCGAGCGCGGCTCCCGCGTCCTCGAGATCCTCGGAGTAGACGATCGGCAAACGGTGGGCCTCGGCGGCGTCGGCCGGCGTCGTGTACCAGCGGTTCTCGTGCGGGTCGTCGCGACGGGTGACCACGGCGAGCACCTCGTCGCCGCGCTCGACCAGCAGCTCGACCGCCCGGAAACCGATCTGGCTGTAGCCGAAGAACAGGACCCTCATCGCGGGCTCAGGCCTTCGCTTCCGGCTCGAAGTTCAACGCCTCGACCACGACGCTCCGGGGGCGCTGTCGGACCTCGACGTAGATCCGGCCGACGTATTCGCCCAGCACGCCGACCGCGAGGAACAGCAACCCCATCAGGAAGAAGAGGATCGCGAACAGCGTGAACAGCCCCTCGGCCTCGGGTCCGCGAATCAACCGGCGAATACCGAGGAACAGGCCGAAGCCCGACGAGAAGAAGGCGATTACCAGGCCGGTCCAGGTCGCGAAGCGGAGCGGCAGCGAGGAGAACCCGGTGATCAGGTCCGCCTGGAGCTTGAACAGTTTCCAGAGCGAGTACTTGGATTCGCCGACCGTCCTTTCGGCGTGGCCGACCGGCACCTCGGCGATCCGCCGGGCGAACTGGCAGGCGAGGGCGGGCACGAACGACGAGCGCTCCGGGCAGCGCCCCATCGCGTCGACCACCGGCCGGGAGTACGCGCGCAGCATGCAGCCGTAGTCGCGGAAATCGACCCCCGGCATCACCCGCCGCATCATGCGGTTGATCTGGCGCGAGGCGAAGCGGCGGAAGAAAGAATCCTTGCGCTCCACGCGGTAGCCGCCGACCACGTCGAACCCTTCTTCCGCTTTGGCGAGCAGCTTCGGAATGTCCTCCGGCGGATTCTGCAGGTCGGCGTCGAGCGTCACGACGACGTCGCCGCGCGACGCTTCGAGCCCCGCGAGCACCGCGGCGTGCTGGCCGTAGTTGCGGTTGAACGAGATGACTTTGATCCGGCGGTCCCGGGCGGCGATCTCGCGCAGCAGAACCATCGACCGGTCGGAGCTGCCGTCGTCGACCAGGATCGCTTCGACGCCCGACTTGGCGGACGCTTTCCCGGAATGGCCCTCGATCTCGTCGAGCACTGGCCGAAGCCGCTCGTAGAGCGCGGGCAAGTTCCCCTCCTCGTTGAAGACCGGAATGACGACCGAAAGGCGCATCGAAGATCCCCCGCGGAACCGGCCCCGAACCTAGGGGCTCTAGGCTCCCGCGTGCTCCACCGCGTCGCGCACCGCAGCGACCACGTCTTCGGCATCCTCATCGGTCATCGTCGGGAACAGCGGCAGGGAGACGATCCGCGAGCAGACCTCTTCCGCGATCGGAAAACGCCCTTCGGCAAAGCTGTACCGCTCGCGGTAGTAGGCGTGCAGATGGACGGCCTCGAAATGGAGGCCGGTGCCGATCCCGAGATCCTTCAATCGGGCCATGAACGGCGCCCGCTCGGGAGCCAGAACCGTGAACAGATGCCAAGGATGGACGTGGGAATAGGGGGCGGTCCCCGGCAGCCCGAGCCCGGAGAGGCCGGACAGCCCGCGCTTGTAGATCGCGGCGATCTCCGCCCGGCGGGCGTTGAACCGCGCAAGCTTTCGCAGCTGGTGAAGGCCCACGGCGGAGTGAAGATCGGTCAGGTTGTACTTGAAGCCGGGAAGGACCACGTCGTAGGTGGCCGGCGCCTTCTCGGTCGCCGAATACGCCTTCCAGGCGTCGCGCCGCACGCCGTGGAAACGCCAGAGCTTGAGGCGATCCGCCAGCTCGGCGTCGTCGGTTGTGATCATGCCCCCTTCTGCGGAGGTCATGTTCTTGATCGGATGGAACGAAAAACAGGCGGCCGTTGTGCCCAATTTGGTGGTCGCGCCGATCGGCGTTCCCTTGTATTCCGAGCCCGCCGCATGGGCCGCATCCTCGATGATCGCCACGTCCTCGCGCCCCGCCGCCCTAAGGACCGCTCGGATTCCGTCGAGATCGGCCGGCTGGCCGGCAAAGTGGACCGGCACGACTGCCTTGGTGCGAGGGTTGAGCGCCTCGGCGAAAGATTCAGGATCGAGGTTCCAGGTCGAACGGTCGACGTCCGCGAAAATCGGCGTTGCCCCGCACGCGATCACCATGTTCGAGGTCGCGGGCCAAGTGAGCGCGGGGACCACGATCTCGTCTCCCGGGCCAAAACCCAGAGCCAAGAAGATGACGTGCAGCGCGCCGGTGCAGGACGAGAAAGCGAGCGCGTGCTCGGCGCCCACCGAGGCGGCGAATTCCTTCTCCAGCGCCGCCGTGATCGGCCCTGTGGTGATCCACCCCGAGCGCAGGCAGCGGACGACCTCGTCGATTTCTTCTTCGCCGATGTCGGGGCGCGAAAAAGGCAGGGGCGGGTTCTTCGGCAGCACCGGCGGAGAGTAGTGCATTGCCGGCTGGTCCGCAAACTCCGGAAGGGCGGCTCAGTGCGATACTTGCGGCCCCATGAGCCAACCCCTCGAGAACCCCCGGAGCCGGAAATCCTGGCTCACCGATCTCCTCCTTCTGGCCCTCGTGTTCGCCGCGCTGCTGGGGCCGTCGATCGGTCGCCGGGCACTCTGGGAGCCGGACGAGGGGCGCTACGCCGAAATCCCGCGCGAGATGGTCGCGACCGGCGACTACCTGACGCCGCGGATCAACGGCATCAAGTACTTCGAAAAGCCGCCCCTGGTCTATTGGGCCACGGCCGCCGCGATCCGCATCGCCGGCACGTCCGAGGCGGCGGTCCGCTCTCCCATCGCCCTCTTCGCCCTGCTCGGCGGAATCGCCGTCTACCTCGCGGGCCGCCGCCTCTTCGGCCGATCCGCCGGACTTTGGGGGGCGCTCGCCCTCGCCACCTCGCCCCTCTACCTCGGCCTGGGCCAAGTCCTCTCGCTCGACATGCCGGTTTCGGCCCTCCTCACCGCGGCGCTCCTCGCCTTCCTCCTAGCCGTCCGCGAGCCCCCCGGCTGGAACCGCCGCCTTCTCCTCTGGGCCTTCTACGCCGCCGCGGCCCTTGCGGTCCTCTCCAAAGGCCTCATCGGCGTCCTGATCCCCGCCCTCGTGATCGGAACCTGGATTCTTCTCACCCGCCAATGGCGCCTAATCCCAGTGGCCCTCGCGCCCACCGGAATCCTCGTCTTCCTAGCCATCGCGGCCCCCTGGCACCTCCTGGCCTCAAGAGCCCACCCGGAGTTCGCCTGGTTCTACTTCGTTCACGAGCACTTCCAGCGCTACCTGACCAAAGTCCACAACCGCTACGAGCCCCCCTGGTACTTCGTCCCGGTCCTTCTAGGCGGCTTGCTCCCCTGGACCCTCTTTCTACCCCAGGCCCTCAAGTCCGCCTGGCGCGCGGACTCAGTCGAACGAAGAGAAACCATTTTCTTCGCCCTCTGGGCGGCGCTCGTGTTCGGCTTCTTCTCGCTGTCCGATTCGAAGCTGATGCCCTATGTCCTTCCGGCGGTGCCGCCGCTTGCGCTCCTCGTCGGGAGGTGGCTGGGGAGCCTTGTCGAGGATCGGCTAGGGGCCGGCGAAAAACGCTCCCCTCTCCTCCCCGCACTCTGGGGCCTGCTGTCCCTCGGGCTGATCCTTGCCGCCGCCGTCGCCTTCTGGCCCACACCACCGGAAGGCACCAAGGATCGAGCTTTCTTCGACCTGCTAGGAGGTTTTCGGCCGGTCCTGGCCCTCTGCTTCGCCGCAATCGGCATCGCGCCATTTCTCTTCGATCGGCAGAGGAACCGCCGCTCCACCCTCGTCGCCTTGATCATGGGCAATGCCCTCCTATTTATCCTCCTCGGCGTCCTCGCCCCCCGATTCGACGCCTACCGCTCGGCCAAGCCGCTCGCCCAAGACCTTCTAACAAACCTCCAGCCAGGAGACGAGGTCGCGAGCTACCACTTCTACCCCCACACCCTGGCCTACTACTTGAAGCGCCGAATCACCATCGTTGGCTATACCGGAGAGCTTGAGTTCGGAACGCGCCACGACGACACCCGAGCCTGGGTGATCGACGATTCGGAATTCTGGCGTCGCTGGAACGGGCCGAGGACGATGTACGTAATGGTCGACACCCACCACCGCAAGCCGCTGCCGGTTCAGCTGGCGAATGCTCGGGTGGTGGGGGAGAGGGGGGACTTCCGAGTGGTGGTGAATCGGTGAAGGGTAGAAATCCCTCTACGCCACCCGTACCCACCCCACCGCCCTCACCTCTCTCGCGGCCCCGGCCTTCGCCGCCAGTCTTCGCCCGAACCGTCCCGCGAACACCTTCGCCATCGCCTTCAATTTCAGGTTCTGCCAAGGGAATCTGCGTGGCGAAAGTGTCCGGCATTCTTCGGGGAGCATGACCAAGCTCACGTGGACGTTGGGGGCGCAGCCGATGGGGAGGGCGCGTTCCATGCAGGCTTCGTAGAGGCGGCGGAAGACGGGGATCATGTCTTCGGTTTTGGGCGGGGCGGCGTGCTCCAGGTCGGTGCCTTTCAAGGGGCGGAAGACGCAGACGGTGGGGATGGCTCCTACCGAGGTGATCCAGTCGATGGCGGCGATCGAGGATTCGGGGGATTCGAGGCCGGCGATGATTTCGCCATTGGTGACCCAGGGCTCGTCTTTCGGACCTCGGTCGGCCAAGCCGGCGCAGTAGCGGACGGCTCGCAGGTAACGGTCGAGGCCGTAGGCCTCGTCTTTGCCCGGGCAGATGTCTTTGAAGATCTGGCGGTCGTAGATCTCGAAGCAGAAGGAGACGCGATTGACCCCCATGTCGCGCAACTGGTCGTAGCGGGCGAGGTCGTGGTGCGGCGGGGTCTGAACTCCGACCAGGAGGCCGAGCTCTGACTTTACCCGTCGAATCAGCGGTTCGAGGATGTCGAGGAAGGTCTCTCCGGTGTAGTGGCCGGTGTTGAAATCGACGTAGGTAATGCCCGATTCGTCGCGCGCGGCGCGGACGACTTCCATCACCTCTTCGATCGACTTTTCGTCCGCGTCGTCGAGACCGAGATTCAGGCCCACGGAGCAGAACTTGCAGTTCACCCGTTCGGGCTTCACCGTCCAGTACTCGCAGACCTTCGCCTGGTAGATCCCGAGGTAGGTGCCTTGGAGCGTGCCGATGCGGGTCATCGGCTTGCCCGTGGAGGTCTTCCGGTCGTACCAGTCGGGGCGCGGGGAGAGGCGCACTTCCGTCACCGCCAGGCCGTCGCGGCGGAGGATGTACTTTCCCGCCTCGCGGTGAAGAGTGTAGGGCGAGCTCTCGGCGAAGCTCTCGGAGACTGGCACGTTGGTCCAAAACTCCGCCGGGCCGCCCGGGGGGCCGGCGAGGATCAGCTCCAGACCGCTGCCGAGGCCGGCGCGGGTGCGCAGCACCTTCCGCCCGCCGTCCTCTTCGACCAGGCACGAGTCGTCGAGACGCGCGCCCTTGCAGTAGAGGTCGAGCTTGAGCAGCGCCGGGTTCTTGCGGAGGTCTGCGAGCTGGATCATCGGTGGTTCCTCCCTGAAGCCTAGATTTCACCCTGACCGGGCGAAGAACGCGCCACCCGGCCGGGCGTGGCAGGCGCCACCCTGCCGGGTGGGGAGGGATGGCCGCAGCCTTCAGCGGTCGGAGTGTGAACTTTTGTTGTCATTCGTAGGTGTTTGTCCCCTCTAGGCCTCGCCACACACCTACTTGGTGAGGGTTCCCTCCTGGAACCAAGAGGAGTCGCCATGGCGAAGACGATCGTGATCGTGGGAGGCGGTACGGCGGGGTGGATGGCCGCGGCGTATCTGAAGAAGGCGTTGCCCAAGGTCGACGTGACGGTGATCGAGTCGGCCAACGTCGGGACGATCGGAGTCGGCGAGGCGACTTTTTCCACCGTCAAGCTGTTTTTCGATTTTCTTGGGTTAGACGAGAGCGAGTGGATGCCGAGCTGCAACGCCGCCTACAAGCTGGCGATCCGGTTCGCCGGCTGGCGCGCCGATGGCGGGCACTTCTACCACCCGTTCCAGCGCTACGAAGTGGTCGACGGCTTCAACCTCGGCGACTGGTGGCTCCGGCTCAAGCGTCACGAGGAGCCGTTCGACTACGCCTGCTTTTCAACGCCGGCGTTGTGCGACGCCCAGCGCTCCCCCCGCTTTCTCGACGGGCGCGTCTATGACGACCACGTGCAGGAATACTTCGAGGGGGCGCCGGGCGGCCACAACAACATCATCATGGATCACAAGGTCCAGTACCCGTACGCCTACCATTTCGACGCCGGCCTGCTCGCGGTCTTTTTGCGGGATTTCGCGATGGCGCGCGGCGTCCATCGGATTGTCGACGACGTCGTCGAGGTGGCGCGCGACGATCGAGGTTGGATCGATCACCTCGTGACCCGCGAGCACGGCGAGCTGCCGGGCGAGCTGTTCGTCGATTGCACGGGGTTCCGCGGTCTGTTGATCAACCAGGCGCTCGGCGAGCCGTTCAATTCCTTCTCGGAATCGTTGCTTTGCGATCGAGCGATCGCGTTGCAGGTACCGCGGGACGTTCGGGTTCACGGCATCGATCCCTACACCTCGGCGACCGCGCTCTCGGCCGGCTGGGTCTGGAACATTCCGCTCTACGGCCGGGTGGGTACCGGCTACGTCTACTCGAGCGCCTTCATCTCGCCCGACGAGGCGGAGAAGGAATTCCGAGCCCATCTGGGGCCGGCGGCCGAGGGCCTCAAGGCCAATCACATCAAGATGCGGATCGGGCGCAATCGCAATTCGTGGGTCGGCAACTGCGTCGCGATCGGCCTGGCCAGCGGCTTCGTCGAGCCGCTCGAATCGACCGGGATCTTCTTCATTCAGAACGGCATCGAGGAGCTGGTCAACCATTTCCCGAGCCATGAGATCGACGAGGCGACCGTGCGGAGCTACAACCGGGTGATCGGCGCTTGCATCGACGGGGTGCGCGACTTCCTGACCCTGCACTACTGCGCGAGCGACCGGGTGGACAACGACTTCTGGCGCGCGACGAAGACGGTCGTGCCTTCGGATTTCCTCGCCGAGCGGCTGGACCTTTGGAAGCGGCGCCTGCCCAACGCGCGCAGCATCCCGCAGAGCTTCCACGGCTTCGAGTCGTACTCCTACTCGGTGATGCTGCTCGGCCTCAACTACCGCCCCTCGTCGAGCCTCCCGGCGCTCGACCAGGTACCCCCGGGCAACGCTTTGCGCGCTTTTTCCGCGCTTCGCGAGCGGACGAAGAAACTGGTCGAGCAGCTGCCGTCGCAGCTCGAATATTTGACCTACGTTCGCGAGCAGGTCGGGGCGGCGGTGGCGTAGCCCTCACCCCCGTCCCCCTCTCCCATCCGCCCTCCCGCCGCCCGGGAGAGGGGCGCCCCCACCCAAGATGTTGTTCTTCCCCCTCTCCCGGTTGGGCGGGAGTGCGGATGGGAGAGGGGGACCGAGGGGGTGAGGGCAGGGGCTACCTTCTCTTCGCTTCCTTCACTTCGATCTCCGCCGTCACCTGGCGGGGGGGCAGGGCTCCGGTCAGGCGCATCTCGGCGCTGCCGGGAGCCGGCTGGAAGGACGGCCGGACCTCCACCGCGGTCCCCGACCCGATGAAGCTGCTCTGGCTGCCCTCGTTGCCACCGACGTTGAGCCGGTCGGTGAGAACCCCGGGCGTCTTCTGAAGCATCGCCCAAGGATCGCGGGAAGTCGGGATCTTCTCCAGCTCTTTGGCGCCGACCGTGTTGCCCGTGTCGATCCGTCTTTGGTCGAGCAGTGGCGCCTCCGCGGTTACCGTGATGGTGTCCTCGGTCGCCGTGTTCATCTCTTCGTACGCGTCGAAATCGTAGTAGCCGGCATCCGCTTCCATGCGACCGTCTTTCTTGGCGCGCAGGCGCTGGACCCGCGGCTTCGGCACGGGCCTCAAGCTTCCGCCCGTGTAGCGTGCTGCCATGCCGGGAGGCAGAAAAATCCGCCAGCTGTGCTGGAGCACCTCTCCTCCGGGGCCGGCTTCGAGCCGCGGCAAGGAAAAGACGCGTCGCGTGGCGCGCTTGGCCGCGACCAGGGAGCGATCGGTGAGGGAGATCTCAACCGTCGTC
>Ga0068860_100001983_pt1 | contig 21614 bp, 25 predicted proteins | sample KBSSwiS32_FD_66597 | JGI IMG/M metagenome (GOLD analysis project Ga0068860, IMG submission 66597) | Switchgrass rhizosphere microbial communities from Kellogg Biological Station, Michigan, USA - KBS Switchgrass S3-2 | ecosystem: Host-associated > Plants > Roots > Rhizosphere > Soil ...
TCCATGGCCGCGGACGCTAGCGAGCAAATCCGCCCGGGTGATGGGTGAGCGCCAATCCGGCGGCGGTCACGATGTCGCGCACGGCCGATTCCACCTCGACCTGCTGCTGGGGTCGCAACAGTGCGGCCACCGTTTCCACCGACATTTCCGCCGCCAGCACCCCCTCCTCCAGCGGCGCGAGGTGCGCTCCGGCTTTGGTCAGCACCGCCCGCCCCCCTGGGTTGCCGACCAGCACCGTGGCCGTGAACCGCTCGATGCCGGCGACCGCCCCGGCCACGCCCAGCGCGCCGACCAACACGGTGGCAATGCCACGGTGCTGGTAGGAGTCCACTACCTCGAAGGCGAGTTCGGCTTGCTCGTAGTGGTCGTGGTTGCGCACGAACCTTCCGGTGCCGATCATCGTGTCGCCATCGAGCATCACCCAGGCGAAGTGGTCGGTGTAGTCGATGTTCAGCAGATAGTCGAGGAGGCGCTCGCTGGGCTTGCCGGCGCGAAAGAACCGATTGCGCAACGACGTGCGCGACATGTGATCCAGCGAGTCCACCGTTCGTTGTCGATCCGACGGTAGGAGCGGCCGCAACTGCGCGATCGTTCCGTCCGACAGTGTCACCGCCACCGGACGCAAGCTGGCCGCCAGTCGGGCACTGACCAAGTGCTGCACCCGGTCGTGCACCGGTGGGAGATCGAGCAGTGCCTCGAAGGCACCGGCACCTCCGGTGAGGGCCCTCGTGGGCACCAGTGCGGTCACCGTGGCGCTGCGCCTGGCGCCCCGCAGCAGGGTGAGTTCGCCGAGCAGGGAGCCGGGGCCCACGGTTGCGAGTTCCTCCGAACCGGCGACCCCGGCGCGGGTGACGCTGACCCGCCCGCTCACGATCAGCGCGAAGTGGCCCTCCTGCGCGCCCTCGTGCATCAGCACTTCACCGGATCGCAGGTGCCGTTCGGCCAACACCGCAGCGATCCGGGCCAGGTCGGCGGGCGCGCAACCTTCGAACAGCGGCAGCGATTCGAGAGTCGACGACAGGGAGGAGTCGGTCACTCCCGTTCATGCTGGCATGCCGGAACCCCGAGGGGCTCGTTTGGGTATCCTCCCGAAGTGAACTCCGGTCCCGTGATGATTGGCTACAACGGCTCGCCCACGTCCGAGCAGGCGCTTCTGGCGGCGGCCTCATTGTTCAGCGGCCGCCCAGCTCTGCTGGCGGTGGTGTGGGAGCCAGAGGCGGCCTACGCGTTCATGGACCCCACGGCGGCCGACCCGTTGACGGCGCCCGGGTTGGGGGCCATACCGCTCGATCCCCGGGTGGCGCAGAGCGTGGAGGATTCGTTGGAGCACGACGCGCAGCGGCTGGCCAATCAGGGCGTGGTGCGGGCGCGGGCCGCCGGCCTCGAGGCCGAACCGCTGGTCGTGATCGACGCCGTCGGTGTGTCGGTGGCCTTGGTGAAAGCGGCGACCGACCATCAAGCGTCGGTACTGGTGATCGGCGCCCACGGCCATCGCTCGTGGCACGACCGCTTTCTGGGCAACACCACCAAAGACGTGATGGAGTCGGCACCGTGTCCGGTGCTCATCGTGCGGCCCACGCCCACGGAGGGCACCGGCGCTGAGTAGGCCGACGATCGGCTCGCGGCGCCGAGATAGCGCCGCTGCTTACGGCCGAAGGATTTGACCGCCGTCGACGTGGAGCGCTTGGCCGGTGATGAAGTCGGAGTCCGACGACGCCAGGAACACCGCCACCGGACCGATGTCGCGGTCGACATCGCCCATGCGGCGAAGCGGGATCTGGGCCGTGAGCTTTTCCTCGATGCCCGGGCGATTGCCAAGGAAGTCGCGGGCGCTGTCGGTGACCATCGTGGGGATGATCACGTTCACCATGATGTTGTAGCGACCCCACTCGGCCGCCGCCGTGCGGGTGAGCGAACGGATCGCTTCCTTCGTTGCGTTGTAGGCCGCGGTTCCCTTCATGGCGCCGATGCCGTTGCCGGAACCGAAGTTGATGATCTTGCCGCCGTTCCGCTTCATGTAGGGGAACACTTCCTGCATGGCCCACAGCGACGCCTTGAGGCCGGTGAGGATGGTGAAGTCCCATTCGTCCTCGGGGAACTCCTCGAGCTTGTGGTAGTCGGGCGATCCGGTGGGCGCCGCCGCGGTGCCGAACCCTTGGGCGTTGTTCACCAGGATGTCGACGGTGCCGTACTTGGTTACCGTTTCGGCCACGGTGGCGCGGATCTGGTCGTGGCTGGCCACATCGCAGACGCTGCCGATGGCTTCACCGCCGGCGGCCTGGATTTCCTTCACCACGGTCTCCACCGTGGTGGGTGTGCGTGACGAGACCACCACGTTGGCGCCCTCCCGCGCGTACTCGATGGCGATGGCGCGGCCGATGCCCCGCCCCGCTCCGGTCACGATTGCTGTCTTGCCGTCCAGTTTCCCCATACCTGCACCATAAACGCGCGCGTACCCCCTCGCCTACTGGCGCAGCTCGCGGCGCAAGATCTTGCCGGTGGCGGTCTTCGGCAGGTCGTCGAGCACCACGACCGAACGCGGCACTTTGAACGCCGCCAACCGCTCCCGGCAGTGAGACACCAGTTCGGCCTCATCGGCTGTGTGACCGCGACGAAGGCTCACGAACGCCTTCACCGTTTCGCCTCGATAGGAATCGGGCACGCCGACTACGGCCGCCTCCCGCACCGAAGGATGTTCGTACAGCACGTCCTCTACCTCGCGAGGCCAGACTTTGTAGCCGGACGCGTTGATGAGATCCTTTTTGCGGTCCACCAAGTAGTACCAGCCCTCGGCATCCACCAACCCCACGTCGCCGGAGTGGAACCAGCCGTCGCGATGGGCGTGCGCGGTCTCCTCGGGCTTTTGCCAATACCCCTTGGTGATCTGGGGGCCTCGCATGAGCAGCTCGCCGATGGTGCCCGGCGGCACCGGCTGCCCGTTGTCATCGGCCACACAGCATTCGGTGGTGCCGACGGCGATCCCGATCGACAGCGAGCCGCTGGTCGGATCTACGGGAGCGCGGCAACCGGGCGGCACCATGTGGGTGGGCCCGGTGGTCTCGGTGAGGCCGTAGGCGATGTGGATGTACGGACCCATCTGGTGCTCGTAGGTGTCGACGGTGGCCGCAGCCACGGCCTGGCCACCCGAGAACACCTTCTGCAGGCTCGACAGGTTGCGGTGCTCCGCGTCCGGGTGGTCCATGAGGGCCTGAAACACGGTGATCGAGGCCACGGTGAAGGTGGCCCCGTACCGCTCGATCAGTGCCAACACCAGGGCCGGATCGAAGCGATAGTTCAAGATCATCGCTGCCGGCACGAGCAATGACAGCCCGATGTGGCCGGTGAGACCGGTGATGTGAAACAGGGGTGCTACGGCCAAGATCACGTCGTCGGTGGTCAAGCCCATGCCGGCGTAGGCCTCGGCCGCCAGAGCCACGTTCCGATGGGTGTTCATGGCCCCTTTCGAGGGGCCGGTGGTGCCCGACGTGTACACCAGGCAGGCGACGTCATCCGGGAGGGGCTGGACCGTGGGAGGACGCTCGCCCCGATGGCGCTCGATCAGCTCCAAAAGGTCAGCGCGACCGCCGGCCCGTTGCCGCCGGCTGTCAGCGAGCACCGCGTAGCTCGACGGGTCGCTCACAAAGTCGAGTTCGGAGGTGGTGATGATCGTGGCCAACGATGTCTCGCCGCACACCTCCGCAATCACGTCGTGATAGAGCGACTCGAGACAGATGATGGCGGTGGCCCCCGAATCCACCAGCACATGGCGGGCCTCGCGGTGGCGATACATCGGGTTCACCGACACCGCGATCCCGCCCGCTTTCCATGCGGCCAGCAAGCCGATCACAAACTGGGGAACGTTTTGCAGATAGAGCGCCAGGCGGTCGCCCGCGCCGAAGCCCTCCGCGATCAGGGCCACCGCCACCGCGTCGCTCATCTCGTCGATGTCGCGCACCGTGAGGGTGCGATCGAAGTAATGGATCAGCGGTGCATCGGGCCGACTGGCGGCGTTGACTCGGAAGAACTCCAACGGCGATTGATGGCTGTGCTCGTTAACCCCCACGGCCACCACCGTAGGCCGTGGCGCAACGGCGGCGTCAGCTCAGCACGGCGTCGAGGTTGGTGTACTCGCGGAACCGGCTGATCTTGCCGTTCGTCAGGTCGAACAGATGCACCGCTCCGTAGCCCGACGAGGTGCCCGAGGCCAGGGAACCGGTGCCTCGAGCCACGCCGGCCACCACGCCCGGGCTAACCTCGCCCACCGCCTCGATATCGAGGGTGAGACCCGTCCAGGCCGCTCCGAGGCCCTGCAGGAACTGGCCGACACCGGCCTTGCCGTGGAAGTGGCCGCCCTGGGGCAGCACCTTGGGGGCGGTCCATTCGATGTCGTCGGTCATCAAGTCCAACAGGCCGGCTACGTCGCCTCGGCCGAAGGCCTCGTACGCCAACTGGACCACCTTGGTGTTGTCGCTCATCGTGTTCGCCCTTCGGTCGGGTGTTGCTCTCGCCTCCCCTTCGTGCGAACCCCGCCGACCGGATCACTCGGCTCAGGGCGCGAGCGCCGCCAGCACCGACCGGCCGATCAGGCGGGGGTTCTCGAGCGGTCCAAAGTGTCCGAGGAGCGGCTGGGAGTCGGCCCGGCCGTTCGGCAGAATCTCGACCAGCTTCACCGCCACACCCGCCAATATCTCCTCCGCTTCCAACGACCCGTAGCCCACGGTGAACGGGGTTGTGAGCCGGGTCATCAGATCATAGTTCGGCTTGCCGGTTGCTTCGAAGGTTGCCGCTTCGTTTTCCGGTGCGCACTTCAGTTGGGCGGTGCCGTCGGGGAGTGTGAGCATGCCATGCTCCACGTAGGCGGCGAGGGCGTCGGCTCGCAGGCCGCCGAGCGGCGGTCGCTGCGCATAGCGGAACATCGCTTCCGCTTTAGAAGCAAAGGTGGCCCGGCGGCGGCGGGCCGACTGCGACATGAAGTTGTCGTTGACCTCCCAGCCCTCGGCACTGGGTATCACCACCGGCTCGAAGAGGTAGGCGGACCGCACGGTGCCGGGGCGGCGATCCTCCAGCAGGGCCAAGGTGGCGCCGCCCATCGAATGACCGAAGGCCAAGAGCGGCTCGGAGGTAACCGCGGCGACGGCCACCTCGAGGTCGTCGGTGAAGCCCGACCAGTCGAATCGACCATTGGTGGGCACGGTGGCGTCGCCATGAGCTCGGAAGTCGAGCGCCCACACGTGGAAGCGATCGCTCAGCTCGGCCGCCAGTGGCTCATAGGCCCGGGCGCACATTCCGGTGGCGTGGCAGATCAAGAGCGGTTCGCCAACGCCCCCGAGATCGTGCAGCGCAATTGTCACTCCATCGGTGGAGGCCAGATTCATCCTGCCATCATTCCAACCGGCACGCTCCGGCACCGCATGGAGGCTGCGAGGAGCCTCACATCCAGCGAGGGGGCTGCGGCACCAGACCGCCGGGACCGTCGCTGCGGAGCCCGTCGCCCGGGCTGCGGCCGAGGAGCCAAGCCAGCACGTCGGCGGCACCGCCCGTAACGGCGATGGGTTCGCCGGGCCCGCCGACGCGCCACGGCCCATCGGCACCGGTGACCGACACCAGCAAGGGCGCGGCGTCGGCGGCGGAGGCGAAGCCGGCGATGACCTCGCGGATCATGGCGGCGATGACGCCGGGGGGCATCTGCTCGAACCGGGCCGACGTGGCCAGATCGATGGTGTGCACCCAGGTCTCCCGCACCCGCAGCCATGGCACGGCGCGGGCCGACACGAGGGGATCCCGCAGCGTGGTCACCGTGGCGTTCCAGGCCTCGGGCGGCAACTGGGGCACCAGCGCCTGGATCTGCTCCGACCGCCGGTGGGCCTCGGCCCGCAGCTGAGCGGGGGACTGCCGTGCCCCCACGCTGATCTCGGTGGCCCGGCTTTCGGCACTCGGGTACATCGGTGTCTCAACACCGGTAAGGGCCCAGGTGAGCAGGTTGCCGAGGCCGACCGCATTGCGGGACAGGTGAGACACGACATGGGCCCGGGTCCAGCCTGGAAGCAATGACGGTGCGGCAAAGTCATCGTCGTCGAGCGCATCGAGATGGCGCAGGAAGAAGGACTCTCCTTGGCCGAAGTACACGAGGCATTCGTCGAGTGGCACCGGAGGCATGGTGGGGGGCACGCTCATTCCTTGCGACACAGGTTGCGACACTGGCCCAGGCCTTCGATCGAGGTGACCACCACGTTGCCTGGGGCCAGGAATCGCTGAGGGGAACGCCCTGCGCCCACGCCCGAGGGCGTGCCGGTGGCGATCAGGTCGCCAGGCTCGAGCGTGATGAGGGTGGAGATGTACGACACCAAGGTGAAGGCATCGAACACCAAGTCGGCGGTGTCGGCCAACTGCATTACCTCACCGTCGACCTCGCAGGAGATCTGCCGGCTCGGGCCCGGCGACTCGTCGGCGGTCACCAGGTAGGGGCCAACGGGCGTGCAGTGCTCCCATGTTTTGCCTTGCAAGAACTGCGTGGTTCGGTTCTGCCAGTCGCGCATCGACACGTCGTTCACGATCGTGTAGCCCGCGATCGCATCGGCCGCGGCGGCCACCGAGACGCGCCGAGTTGGTCGGCCGATCACGATGGCCAACTCCGCTTCCCAATCGACCATGTCGGACTCGGGCGGCAACACGATGTCGTCGTTGGCCCCGATGAGCGCCCGCCGAAACTTGGCGAACAATGCGGGGTGGCTCGGCAGCTCCCGGCCCATCTCCGCCACGTGGGCGCGGTAGTTCATGCCCACGCAGAACACGTTTTCGGGTCGAGTGATCAACGGTGCGAAATCAAGGTCCTGGCTCGATCGGCGGGCTCCGTCGGCCGCGGCGGCCCAGTCGCGCCAGTCGGGGCGCTGGAGCACCTCACCCACGTCGGTGGCATCGAGCTCTACCACCTCGTCGCCCTCTTGGCGCACGGCGGTGGTGGTCGAACCGAGACGAATCGTGGCGAGCTTCATGGGGAGCCTCCGAGCGCGATGTGGCGGTTCGTGTCTAGCGCATCGGCGAGCTCCCACCGGGTGCGCTTGACGCCGACCGAGCCCCGACGCATAGTGCTGGAGATGGCAACCGTCGAGCGCACTCCCTCTCCTCACGACGCGGGCACGATTCCCCACCCGCCCACCTTCGAGACCGTCGACGAGGAACGCCAGTACCGCAAGGCCAAGCTGGCCGGCGCGCTGCGGATCTTCGGCCGACTCGGTTTCTCCGAAGGGGTGGCCGGCCACATCACGGCGCGTGACCCCGAGCGGCTCGATCACTTCTGGGTCAATCCGTTCGGCATGAGCTTTCGGCACGTGCGGGCGTCCGACCTCATCCTGGTGAACCATGCCGGAGAGGTAGTGGAAGGCAGCCGCGCTGTGAACCGAGCCGCCTTCGTGATCCACTCGGCGGTGCATTCCGCCCGGCCCGACGTGATGGCGGCGGCCCACGCCCACTCGGTGCACGGCAAGGCCTGGTCGTCGCTTGGTCGCTTGCTCGACCCCATCACCCAAGATGCGTGTGCGTTCTTCGAGGATCATTCGGTTGTCTCCGCCGGCGGCGGGGTGATCGCCCTGGAGGAAGAGTCGGGCCGGGCCATCGCCGAAGGACTGGGACCGTACAAGGCCGCCATTCATCAGAACCACGGCCTCTTCACGGTGGGGCACACGGTGGACGAAGCGGCGTGGTGGTTCATCACCATGGAGCGTTCGTGTCAGGCGCAGCTGTTGGCCGAAGCCGCCGGCACCCCGTTGCACATCCCCGCCGAAGGCGCGCGGTACACCCGCCGCCAGATCGGGTTCCCGTTCGCCGGCTGGTTCTCGTTCCAACCACTGTGGGACGAGATCGTGCGCACCGATCCCGAACTGTTCGATTGAGCGGTCCGCCGGGTTGGGCGGCGCACCTACCGCCCGGCTCACTATTCGATACTGATGTGCTGCTGAGCGAGCAAAGCCTGCCGCGGGCTTGGTCGCGGCGGTGGCGGGCCGAGCCCATGCGGCCAGTCGTTCACACCGACACCCATGGTTGGGTGACGGCCGGACAGCTCGATGAATTGAGCCGGCGGTGGGCCGGCCAGCTGCGGGTCCTCGGCGTACGCGCCGGCGATCGCGTGCTGATGTCGGGGGCCAACTCGCTCGAGCTGATCGCCGGTCACGTGGGCGCGCTGCGCTTGGGAGCGGTGGTGGTGCCGGTGAATACCGGCTACGTCCGGGCCGAACTGGCCCACATCGTGGCGGACGCGCGACCCATGGTGGCGTTGGTCGACGAGCCCGATCGATTAGTGGATCTCGCCCACGACGAGGGCGTTCCCGCGGCGCTCCCCTTGCAGGTGCCGGGCCACGAGCCCCTAGCGGATGGGCTCGACGATGCGCCGTCGAATGCCCCGGCCCTTATCGCCTATACCAGCGGAACTACCGGGCGACCCAAGGGTGCGGTGTTGACCCACGGCAATCTTCTTGCGGGAGCCGAAGCCTTGCGCCTGGCGTGGCGATGGGAACCGACCGACCGCTTGCTGCTGGCCCTGCCGTTGTTCCACATCCACGGTTTGGGGGCGGGGCTGCACGGCACCTTGCTCACCGGCGCGTCGGCGGTGTTGATGCCGGCGTTCGATGTCGACGGCATGCTCGACGCGGTGGCGGCTCATGACGTGACGATGTTCTTCGGCGTGCCCACGATGTACTCCCGGCTGGCTCGCTCGCAACGGTTGGGAGAGCTGAAACGCCTGCGCTTGTGTGTGAGCGGTTCGGCGCCGTTGCCGGCGGAGCTGATGGAGTTCATCGAACAGGGGAGCGGTCAGCGCATCCTCGAGCGCTACGGAATGACCGAGACCATCATGAACATCTCCAATCCCTACGACGGCGAGCGACGTCCCGGCACCGTAGGTCTTCCGCTGCCCGGGGTAGAGGTGAAGTTGTCGGACACGTCGGAGATCATGTTGCGGGGCCCGAATGTGTTTCCGGGCTACTGGCGTAACGAGGAGGCCACTACTGCGGCCTTCGTGGACGGTTGGTTCGGTAGCGGCGATGTTGGTGAACTCGACGAAGCGGGATACTTCCGCATCGTGGGTCGCGCCAAGGAGCTGATCATCAGTGGCGGTTACAACGTCTACCCGCGCGAGGTAGAAGAAGCGATCCTGGAAGTGGACGGTGTGGTCGAAGCGGCGGTGGCCGGCACGCCCGATCCCGAATGGGGAGAGATCGTGACCGCCTACGTGGTGGGCGTCGGTATTGACGACGATGCGATACGCGCCCACTGCCGCACCCGACTGGCGTCCTTCAAGCAACCTCGCCTCATCGTGCATCGCGAGAAGCTGCCTCGCAACGCGCTGGGCAAGGTGCTGCGCGACCAACTCGCCTGATCCGCCAGCTAGGGACCGGGCTACTGTTGGCACAGCAGTCCATCGAGGTGCGCTGGCGGCGATGTAGGAGTGGCAATGGCAAAGCTGATCTACGCGTCGAACATGTCGCTCGACGGCTGTACCGAGGACGAACACGGGGCCTTGGACTGGGCCCCGCCAGACGACGACGTGTTTGTGTCCATCACCGGTCTCATGCGATCCGCGGGCACCTACCTCTACGGGCGGCGCATGTACGAAACGATGGCCGTGTGGGAAACCGACACCGCCCTGGCCGCGCAGTCGGACCTCACGCGCGACTTCGCCAGCGCGTGGCAGGCGGCGGACAAGGTGGTTTACTCAACCACCCTGGCCGAGGTGTCAACCGCCAACACTCGGCTCGAACGCCATTTCGACCCCGGCGCGGTGCGCGACCTGTTGGCCACCGCCCAACGCGATCTCATCGTGGGAGGTCCACACCTGGCCGCACAGGCACTCAAGGCCGGGTTGGTCGACGAGTGCCACCTATTCGTGTGGCCCGTCATCCTCGGTGGGGGCAAACCGGCGCTGGTCAGCGACAGGCGCATCGACTTGGCGCTTCTGGACGAACACCGCTTCGCCAACGGCGTCGTACGCCTGCGTTATCGCACGGTGTAGGAGTCGAAAGCCGGGAAGTACCGCGTTTCAGGGCGGAATCGCCGCCCCGAACATGTGAGTTCGTGGCGGAGACTCTAGAGAGGCGCACGGAATCGGTGCGTGCGAACGTCGCCTATCGCCCGGGACGTAGGTGATACTCGGTCTGGTGGACGGGACACGTCGGGTGCCCCGTCCACCAGGCAAATGGGCGCAGTTCAGCGGCTACTTCGCCAGCGTCGGTGTTAGTCCGTCGACGTGCATCTCAAAGTATTCGTTCTTCGCCCACGCTCCGACCGCGCCTTCAACCACCTCGCGGACGGCCTCGACAGATTCGCCTTCCCAGATGCACAGGCCGAGTTTGTGATCATTGGTAGCTGCATGGATGGGCAGGGCAACGTGCGAGGGCAGCCCGGCTTCGAGCGCCTTGGCCTCTGCCGCCTGGAAGCCTTCAGGGTCTTGAATGTGGTGGATCACCGTGACAAACATTAAGGCTCCATTCTGAATGGTCACACCAGCGGGTGTGGCTCGGCGCGAAACTAACGGGTTTTCAGTGTGCCCCAGACCGTGGCGCTCGTCGGCGATGGCGGCTGGACGTACACGCCCCAGAGTTTGGACGGTGAGGTTCTACCGCTGCTCTTGAGGCTGGGCGGACTCGTCGGACCTCCGCAGCCGTCGCTCTAGCCCCGACCGGTCCGTGACGAGGCTGGCTCTGACCCGTCCGTGGCTCACGTCCGCGATGCCTGCCACGTAGTGCGTCGTCGACGTGCCCTCCGCGTGCTCGAGTCCAGGAAGTCCGCCGCGATACGTGCCATGAATCGCCAGGTGAAACCCGGCCCGGGGACCGGCGGAGAAGAAGTCATCGAACCCAACACGCGCGATTTCGAAGCGCGGCTGCGGACCGTGCCCGGCATCAAAAATCGCGTCCTCATCGGAGAAAGACAGACACTCAAGCCATCGGTGCACACGCTCGTCGGTGCTCGGATCACTTGGTTCAGCAACTGTGGTCAACCATGGATCAAGCGCGGGGGGCTCTAGTTCGAATGGACGCCCGTTCAGCTGCGCCTGCTTCGAGTAGAGATCCTGCTCCACCGAATTCTGTAGCAAGACGCGTCCATCCCACCGGTAGATGGCGATGGTCGCCCAGCACGCGGTGCGACGGCCGTGACGAAGAGACGCGCAATGGCCAGTCGACCGCAGCGCCAGCGATTGGCCGTTCGTGACAATGTCGTGCACCACCATGGCGCTCGTCGGCGTGTCTTGGTTCGTGCGGGCGATGACCGCCTTGTAGGCGTCCCGTCCGCGCAGCACGTTCCCCGCCGAGTGGACTGCGTAGTCGTCGGACATGATCTCATCGCACACCGAGAGATCGTGACTATTCGTATAGTCGATGCAATACCGTCGCATCAGAGCGACGAACGGTTCTGGACGAAACGCCGCTACGGCGTCTGTGTCCTTCATCGCTCTACCCCCAAGGTCTCGACCCCGTACTGAACCACCACAATACGAGGCGGCGCCGTGGCTCGAATACAGCGGCTGCGCTTCCCGGCTACGTCAGGTTCTTATGCTGGAGCAAGTTGAGCCATTCCATACGAGTCGGCGCCGGCGCACCACCGGCCTGCAGCGCAGCACCGAGACGCTGATTCATAAACGCCTCCTGCTGCGCCTTCGATTCCCATACTTCGATAACGGCAAAACCACCATCTACGAACCCGGCCGAGTGGCTCATGAGGCCCGCCGGCCAGTCACCTTGGCCGTTCTCGTCGATACCGAGCTCCCGATTCACCCGGTCGTAGAGCTCGCGCTTGAAGTCCCCACGGAACTCCAGGATCAGAACCTCGGCCATCGTTCCCCTCCTAATGCTGACAAGGCACCGCCGTTGCAGACAGCAGCGACTGTACTGCCCTTTGGCCACCACCTGCGCCGCTTCGGACGCAGCGCGCCCGCCGTCGTCTACTGGGACCTCTGGAAGCCGAACGCGTGCAGTTCAAATCGGGCAAACCGCCTCGGCCCGCCGAAGCATTGAGACGACAGCGGTGTCGTTGCCGGCGCGCACCGCCACCTGCTCCGGTGACAGGCCCCGAGCGAAGGAGGCCCGAGTCGTGCGACACACGTCTGCACCGGCCGACATCAACGCCATCACGGATTCCATCCGCCCAGATCGGGCTGCGCTGAAGATAGGACCCCAACCGTCATGGTCAGACCGATTCGGATCTGCACCGTGGGAGAGCAGTAGCTGAACGAGCACAAGGTTGTCCTCGCCCGCGGCGAGCGTCAGCGGGAGCACCAAATGACCCCGATTCGGATCCGCCCCCGCCTCCAATAGCTTCCGAGTGCCGTCGAGATCGCCCCTTCCCACCGTGATCTCGAGCGGAGTGGGATCCTCCGGTACCACACGGCATCCGGCGAGCGCGCACAGAGCTATGGACAGAACCAACGCAAGGTAACTGCCCCTCCCGGGATGGGCCGTTCGTTTCGAATGCACGACAAAGGCCATCGTCCTCGTGACGGTGCCACTTGAGTCGCGGAGTCCGCGCCACGCCTCCGGGAGAGCTCCCCGGTGATCACCGCCAACGATGGCCCGATTGACATCGAGGGGCGGAGGTGTAATCTACAACCATATGGTTGTAAGAGTGCTCAAGCGGGAGGAACGGACCGACCGGTTGTTTTTCGCACTCAGCGATGCAACACGGCGCGACATCGTCACGCAAACACTCGACCGCGAGCGCTCCGTGAGCGAGCTCGGCCGGCTCTATCCGATCAGCCTCACCGCGGTGCAGAAGCACGTCGAGGTTTTGGTCGACGCCGGGTTGGTCTCAAAGCATCGGAGTGGACGAGAGCAACTCGTGCGCGGTGAGGTGAACCAACTGCGCCGCGCCCATGAACTTCTCGACGAACTCGAAACGCTGTGGCGGGCGCGCCTCCAACGGTTCGAAGACGTCCTCAACGAAACCACCGGAAAGGAAAGCGAATGACCGTCTGGAATGTCGACAAGAACGCGGAGGCCAAGACCATGGTCATCACTGCGGAGTTCAATACGTCGATCACCAACGTGTGGCAGCTATGGGCCGACCCGCGCCTACTCGAGCGGTGGTGGGGACCGCCGGGATTCCCGGCCACCTTCGAGCAACACGACCTCACGCCGGGCGGCAAGATCACCTACTTCATGACCGGCCCCGAGGGCGGCGACCGATTCGACGGCACCTGGAACGTGGTCGAGGTTGACGCCCCGACCAGGCTCGTGGTCGAAGACGCCATCGTCGAAGAAGACGGAACGCCGAGCGACGGCAATTCCATGACTCGCATGGAGATCGACATCGAAGCGGCGGGCGACACCACTCGCATGATCCTCACCACCCATTTCGACTCGCTCGAAGGGATGGAGCAAGCAATCGCGACGGGCGTGGTTGAAGGCATGAAGGCCTGCATGTCGCAGATCGACACGCTGCTCGCCGAAGTCGCTTAAGAAATGACGCCCGACCTCGACCCTCCAAGGATTGTTACGATCATCGTTCATGCGGCCACAACCCCTGCTTGCGGTGGAGGATGTCGAGGCCACAAGCGCCTGGTTTCAGCGTCTGCTCGGCGCTCGCAGCGATCACGGCGGTCCCGACTACGAACGGCTTGTCGACGGCGATGGGAAGCTCGTGCTTCAGCTGCACCGCTGGGATGTCGAACACCACCACGGTTGCCTTGGTGACCCCGCCGTGCGGCCCCTGGGCCACGGTGTGGTGCTGTGGTTCGAGGTGGACGACTTCGACGCGGCGACGACGCGTGCACACGAACTCGGTGCCGAAGTGGAGCTGGGCCCCGTACGCAACCCTCTCGAAGGGCCAGGTGGGCCCGCCCACCGTGAACTGTGGTTGCGCGACCCTCACGGGTATGCCGTGGTCCTAGCCAGCCCCGACGGTGAAGCAGCCTGACAAGCGCGATGAGTCTGATGCCACGATCTCACGACCGTCCGGCAAATCGATGTGGGTCAACCCTTTGATCCGAGTCGTCGGGCTAGCCGGACTCCGAGGGCGTTCGCTGGTGCACCTCACTGCCTCTAGGTGACGCGGACCATCACCGTGGGAACTCGGTGCTCTGAGTTACCGAGCGACGTAGGTTTGCCGCAAGCAGTTGCATCTCGCATTCACCCCAACCCTCCGGAGGTCACCCATGTCCCAGGTCCGCGTGCATAACTTCTCGATCTCCCTGGACGGGTTCGGGACGGGCGAGGGCCTCACGTTCGATGACCCCTTCGGCCATGCCGGCCATCGCCTGCACGAGTGGTATTTCGCCACCCGCTTCTGGCACTCGATGGTCGGCGGTAACGGCGGTACCGTCGGTGTCGACAATTCGTTCGCCGAACGGATTGAGCTCGGGTTCGGTGCCGAGATCATGGGTCGGGGCAAATTTGGCCCGCAGACCGGCCCGTGGACCGATGTCGGCACCGACGACGAGTGGCGGGGCTGGTGGGGGCCGAACCCGCCGTTCCACACCCCGGTGTTCGTGCTGACGCATTACGCGCGCCCCTCCATCGAGATGGAAGGAGGCACCGTGTTCCATTTCGTCGATGCCACCCCGCAAGAAGCGCTCGACCTCGCACGCAACGCGGCCGGTGACCTCGACGTGCGCATCGGCGGAGGGCCAACCATCGTGCGCGACTTCCTCGCCGCCGACCTGATCGACACGCTCCACGTCGTGCAGGTGCCGATCCTTCTCGGCCGCGGAGTCCGCCTGTGGGACGGCCTCGAGGGTCTCGACGAGCGTTACGACATCGAGGCGGTCTCGTCGCCGAGCGGTGTCACCCACCTAACTCTCACCCGTAGATGACCGAGGCGGACTCGTTGCGGCCGGGCCCACGAAATCTCCAGACGAATCGTGGTTGCGATGAGTTTCGTGACGCGCGGTCGTCCAACCGATCGTGAGCCTGTGTCTCGGGCGCCAGGGTTGCAGAAGGTGGGGTTGAGCATGAACTCGATGGCACGCCGGATGTTCGAGCTGGTCGAGCCGATCGGCGTCATCCCCTACTCGGCAGACGAGCCCAACGAGGAGATGTTCGCGCTTGGGTTCACCGACTACTGGGACACCTACTTTGCCGGACGGGCAGCGCCTTTGGGCCTGGTCCCGGCAGAAGTTGTCGACGCGCTCTTCTACAACTTCGCGCCCGGTGAAGTGGCCCGCCACATTCCCAAGGTTTGGCGCACCACCACGCCAGAAGCGGCGATGAGCGCTCGTCAGAAGGGTTGTGTGAGGGCGTTGCGGCGGATCCTGGGCGATCAGGTCGACGGGCCCGGGTTTACACGCGCGGCTGACCTGTTGCTCAAGGCCGCAACCAGCGCTCCATTCGAGGGCCGGCCGATGTACGCCGCGCTACGCGCCATTCCGTTCCCTGATGATGTGGTGGCCCGTCTCTTCCATGCGGCTTCCTTGCTGCGCGAGCACCGCGGCGACGGGCACATCGCGGCCCTAATGGTCGAGGGTGTCAGCGGCCTCGAGGCCCACGTGCTTTTAGCTCTCGACATGAGCATGCCGGCAGAGAATTTCGGCCGCATCCACCACCTCCCCGCAGCGCAGCTCGCCGCCGTGATCGACGGGCTGCGCTATCGCGGTCTGATCGGCGACGACGGTTGGCTCAGCGAAGAAGGTCGCGCCGTCAAACAGCGCGTCGAGGCGCTCACCGATGATCTCGCGGCCAAACCCTACGAGCGCCTCGAGCCGGGCGAGCTCCATGAGCTCATGGCCGCGCTCGAACCCATCGCCACTCGACTGCTCGCCGCTCAAGACTCGTAACCGCGGCCCCGACGTCTGCTGGCCCGGACCTAGCGGAGAAGTATCGCCTTTGAGTGGGGAAGCGTCGGCTCAACGCGTGAGTTCGCGTCCGGACTTATCGGAATGCCGAACGTCAGGGGACGGGCGGTCCGACTCGTGGGGCTGTCAGGGAACGGCCAGGCCGTGGAACCGGCGGATCGTGCGGTCGAGGCGATGGCCGATGCGTTCCGCGGCGCGATTGTTCGCTGGGTCGCTGAATTGGCCCTCGCTGTCGAAGAGGTCGTCGGCGATGTAGAAGATGTCGTCACCAGGTAGCACAATCGCGCCGAGGGTATTGAGCAACCGGGTGAGTTCGGCGAGGGCACCGTGGCCGTTGCCGTGGAGGCACACGCTGGCCCGGGCAACGAGCTTGTAGGTGAAGTTGTCGAGCGGCGCCTCGCCGGGCGCGAGCCGCGTGACCCAGTCGATCAGGTTCTTGAGCATGCCGGGGATCGAGCCGCCGTACTCCGGGGTGGCGACGAGCCAGCCATCGGCCCACCGGAGGTGCTCCTTCAATCGCAGAAGGTTCTCGGGAAGCGGCACATCGTGCGGCGGGCCGACGCGACCCCCTTCATCGAAGAGCCGATGCGGATCGCTGTTCTTGGCGTCGAAGAGATCGGCATCGAGTACCGGGACGGGATACTCCTTCAGGTCAACGAAGCGCACCTCCGCTCCCGCCAGTTCGGCCCCCCTCGCCATCACTTGCGCCAGCTTCTTGTTGCTCGATTCGGTTCGCAGGCTGCCAGCAAACGCAACGATGTGGGGCTGCCGAGGTTGCATCGCCGCAACCTACCGTGCCCCCGGTCGCCCCCCGATCACGGTCCAAACCAAGTTGTCAGCGCCTCGTTCAATCCCACATCGGTTCCATCGCCCACCCAGGCGACGTGTCCGTCGGGCCTCACGAGCACGGCCGATGGCGCGGTCACCGCACCGATCACCGGGAGCTCCCAGATTCCGGCGTAGGAGGCATCAACCAACTGAACTCGGTCGGCCCACGGCGCGATGTCGAATTCACCAACCTCACCGAAGTTGAGCAGCACGGGCCGGACGCGGTGAAGGAGCGAGAAAACGCGGATGGAGCCCCGACGCGTCGTCAGATCCAGGTCCGGCATGCGGCGCCCGAGCAGAGGATATCCGGCGCCGAGGTCATAGGCGATGTCGAGGCCGGAGATCATGGCGGCGATGTGTTTGCGCGGTTGATCCATCCTCAGTAGCTCAGCCAGGATGCCGCGAAGCGCGAGGGTGCGCTCATCGTTGCCTCCCACCGCTCTCTGCGCCATCGTGTTCTGCAGCACGCGGGTCGCCACCGGATGCCGTTCAGCGTGGTACGTGTCGAGAAGGCTTACCGGTGATGTTCCGTCGACAACCTGAGCCAGCTTCCACCCCAGGTTGACCGCGTCCTGCACACCGATGTTCAGGCCCTGGCCACCGATTGGTGCGTGCACATGGGCGGCGTCACCCGCGAGCAACACGCGCCCGACGCGGTACGCCACCGCCTGCCGCGTCATGTCGGTAAAGCTGGAGATCCAGTGCGGGCTGTGCACGCCGTAGTCGGTGCCGTCAACCCGGATCAGCGCGTCGCGCACATCCTGCAGAGTGGGCTCGTCGGTGAGATCAAGGGGCACGATGAGGGTGACGCCCACCCGCCCGTCTTCGGCCGGGCCGATGCCACCTCCGCCCCGCAAGCCAAATTCCGGCAGCTGCTCCATCTCGACTTCGGCGATGATCCAGCGCGTGGTTGGATCCCAGCCCGCGAACTCGATCCCGGCCGCTTTACGCACCGTGCTGCGGGCCCCGTCACAACCAATCAGATACTGCGATCGCAGGGACGTGCCGTCGGACAGCGCGACATCCACGCCGGCGTCGTCTTGCGCGAAACCGATCACCTCGTGTTCGCGGCGAATGGGTACGTCGAGGTCGCGGAGCCAACCGGCCAGGATGCGTTCGAAGTGGCTCTGCAGCAGCGCCAACCCGTAGTTGTGCCGGGTGGGAAAGTCGCTGATGTCCAGCGGCACCCCCGCGAACGCCTGCACCTGCATCGGCTTGCCCTCGGCGAGGAAGCGATCGACGATACCCCGCTGATCCAGCACCTCGATGGTGCGGGAGTGCAACCCTCTGGAGCGCGAGCTTTCAAGCTGGATGCTGGCGCGTCGCTCGACGATGAGGACGTCGGTCCCCGCCAGCGTGAGGTCAGCCGCCAGCATCATCCCCGTCGGTCCGCCGCCGGCGATCACAACTCCGTGCTCTGGCATTCTCTACTCCCTCATTTCCTAGGAACTCGCGCTTTTGGCGCGGCATAGGCCAACGAACGACGAAAGTTCTCGCCAGCGCCAGCGCTACCTCGAGGCCGATAGTCGGGGTCGCAGCGCGGTCCATGACCGTTGGCGCCAGCAGCCGGTCCACACTCCCGCGCCGTAGGCCATGTCGTCGACCACGCGCACGATCATCCACCGCAGCGGATCAAGGCGCGGCCGCTGCTGAACCCACTCCACCAGCAAGGGCACGGTGAACGCCGCCGCCACCGCCGGGCGCGCTCGTCGCCAGCGGCCGGCCGCCACGATCGCCAGCGGCCACCACGAACGGCGTAGCGCCTCGGCGATGGCGCGACCACCGGCCAGTTGGCCGTAGCCCACCAACCGCACCGCTTCCCGCTCCGGGGCGCGAACCGGCAGTCGCCGAGCAAGGGCCACGGTGGAGGCCGCCGCGATTCCCACCCCCACCGCCGGGGCGCCGACGGCGACCATCCCCCAGGCGGCCACCGTGGTGCGCGACACCACCAACGGCGCCACGTCGCTCCCATGCCGGCGAGCCAGCGACGCGGCGGAGGTTCCATATTCGAAGCGTTGGCGCAGCCAGGCGGTTGCCGATGAGCGGGCGGGATGACCGACGCGGGCGCGTGGTTCGTACCGTACCGTTCCCTCGATCCGCCACACGAAGTCCACGTCCTCGCCGACCCGCAGTGATTCGTCGAAGCCGTCGGCGGCCTGCAGGGCGGCGCGCCGCACCGCCAGCGCGGCAGTGGGCACGAACGACACCGGACTGCCGATGCGAACGACCGCCGGCACCGCACCTCGATCCAAGCTGCCTCGGTCGCGTTCATAGGCCGCCACGGTGGCCGGCAACCCCGCCGTCGACGACGTAACGATGCGAGGAGCCACGGCCACCACCTCCGGATCTCCGAAATGGGGCAGCAGTGCGTCCAACCACGCCGGCTCGGGTTGGCAATCGGCGTCGACGAAGACCACCAGTTCCGTGGTGGCCAGTCGCCACCCGGTATTACGGGCCGCCGCCGGTCCTCGATTCTCGTCGTGGCGAACCACGTCGGCGCCGTGCCGCGTTGCCACCGCCGCCACCGAGTGGTCGCGGGAACCGTCATCGACCACGATCACCCGTTCCACTGAGCCCAAACTGCGCAGCGTTCGCTCCAGGTCCTCGGCTCGATCTCGCACCGGGATCACCACCGTGACCGCACCTGAACCACCGCCGCACGGCAAAGGGTTGGCGACGCCCGTGTCGAGCAGCCGCCGAGCCAACCGTTGCGCTCCTGCCGACGCCCCGACCGGACCGCCACGTTGCAGCGCACGAGCATATTGGCGTCCTGCCGGGCTGAGCCGTAGCAGCCGGCGCGGATGGCCGCCGATAATCACTTCGTCCACGAACCGGGCGTCGAACGCCAGGCGCCAGTCGGGCGGTATCACCCGGCCGTCATGCCGGCGTCGACCGGGAGCACCGCCCCGGTGACCGCACTCGATTCCAGACCGCACACCCACTGGATCATCGCGGCCACCTCGTCGGGCTCGATGAGGCGCAGTAACTGATGATGGACGGCGAACTCCTCGACCTCGGTGAGCCCGTACACCGCCGCGGACGCCTGCAGCATGGCCGTGCGGGTGGACCCCGGGGCCACCGCGTTGGCGGTGATGCCGTGGGGGCCCAACTCGGCGGCGAGACTGCGAATGAAGCCCAGTACTCCATGCTTGGCGGCAGAGTAGGCAGCCAACAGCGGCAGCCCCAGCGTGCCACCCGACGACGACACCGCCACGAATCGGCCCTGGCGGGGTTCCGGGCGCAACAAGAGGGCCGGCACCGCCGCCTTCGAGAGCCGCCAGACGCCCTCCAGGTTGATACCGACCATCGCGTCCCACGCTTCGTCGTCCGTCTCCCACGCGCTCTGGCCCCCCACGATGGCCCCGGCCACCGCCACCGCGGCGTCCAGCCCCCCGTAGCGCTCTACCGCCACCGCGACCGCGGCGTCGAGCGCCGGTTGGTCGCGCACGTCGGCCACCACGGCGATGGCTCCGCACTCGCGCGCCACCTGATCGAGTTCGGATCGAGAAGCGAGGCCGTAGCCCAGAGCGTCGTCGTCTTCCGCTCGGTCCGCCAGCACCAACTTCCAACCGTCGCGGCTGAGTCGTCGAGCCGTGGCCGCGCCCATGCCGCGCGCCGCTCCGGTGATCAAGGCCACCCGTTCAGCCATCGATCACCGCGCTCACGAGTTCGGTCACCAGCTCCTCGAGCAGTTGACACCCCTCTTGCGCCGATGCGTCGGTGGGATCACCCAAAATGCCGTTCCCCGATACCGAGCGCACGCCGGCCAGCATCAGGGCCGGCATCAGCTCGGCCAAGGGAGCCACGTTGCCCGGCTCGACCGCGTCGAACCGCACGAGACGGGGAGCGATCGCCAACATGAGCGAAGTTTCCCACCTGCCGGCGTGGGCGTCGGCCCCTCGGGACGACGGCGACCAAGTCCGCACCCGACGCTGTTCGGTGCGCAGCGTGTGCACCGCTCGGGCCAACGGTTCGGCGTTGCCCCCGTGCGCCGACACCACCACGACCGACGCGAAGGCGTCGGCGGAGCGGATGAGTTCCACCAGCAGAAGCTCGAGCGCGGACTGACCGATCGACAACGTTCCCGGAAACCCGGCGTGCTCGCCGCTCGACCCGTAAGGGATCGCGGGAGCCAGCACCGCCGGCGGCCACTGCTCGACCAGCCGGCGAGCCAGCTCGGTGGCAATGATCGTGTCGGTGCCGAGCGGCAGATGAGGCCCGTGCTGCTCGGTGGAACCGAGCGGGATCACCAACACCGAGTCGGGGGTGATCTCGGGCCAGCACGCCTGGCTCAACTTCATCGGTAGCCCCACCGCTCCAGCTGGGCCAGCAGCTCGGTGGCGGCTTCGGCCGGCTCCAGCTGGACCAGGCGCGGAGGCTCGCGATCCACCAGCGCCCCGGTGAGGCTGAGGATTCGCTGCAAAGCCGAGAGGCTCGCGGAGGGAGCCGGCAGCGAGCGGGCTCTCGGCCGGAACGGACCGACGCGGGTGGCCGGTGGCGGCGCCGCCAGGGCGATGGCCGTCGGCGGCACGGGGCTCACCTCGATGGGGACGCGCTGGGAGTGCAACACCCCCTCGAGCGAAGCTCGGCGCAGGCGAGGACCCGCCTCGACCGACAACACCATGGGTCCGCGCACCCGCAACCGTTCGCGGCGGCCACCGTCGAGCCGGCGTTCCGCCGCCACGGTGGCTTCGCCCGCACCTGAGTCGGCCTCGAAGCTGAGCGACACCAGACCGAGGGCCTGGGCCGCGCCTCGGCGCGCGGCCAGGTAGGCGGGCACCGATCCGCTGCCCCGGTCGATGCTCCACACACCGCAGATGACGGTGTCGACCTCCGGTGGAAGGACCGAGGCCAAGGCCGCCGCCACCTGCTCGCTGGGGGCTCCCTCGGCCAGGTCTACCCGGATGGCCCGCACCGCGCCGGCGGCGAGGCCATCGCGCAGCATCGCTTCGGCGGCGGCGGGACCGGCGGTGAGTACGACCACTTCGGTGTTCCAGGCGTTACCAAGTCG
>Ga0068860_100001985_pt1 | contig 21598 bp, 15 predicted proteins | sample KBSSwiS32_FD_66597 | JGI IMG/M metagenome (GOLD analysis project Ga0068860, IMG submission 66597) | Switchgrass rhizosphere microbial communities from Kellogg Biological Station, Michigan, USA - KBS Switchgrass S3-2 | ecosystem: Host-associated > Plants > Roots > Rhizosphere > Soil ...
GGAGCAGGATGTTCTCCGGCTTGACGTCGCGGTGGAGGCGCCCGGCTTGGTGCAAGGCGTCCAGCCCCTGGGCCGCCGCGGCGAACAGGCGTCGCAGCGTGACCGGCTCGGGTGGCGGCTGGCGAGAGAGGGCCGTGGCCAGGTCTCCGCCGGCCGCCAGCTCCATGGTGAAGTACAGCGAAGCGTCCTCCCAGAACATCTCGTGCAGCGCGAGCAGGTTGGGATGGGCGATGCCCTGCAGCGAGCGAAACTCCTCCTTGAAGCGAAGGATGGCGTCCGAGTCGGCGCGACCAAGGTGCTTGAGCGCCAGGCGTTGGCCGGAGTGGCGCTCGACGACCTCGTAGACCGACCCGTGCGCGCCGGACCCGATCTGGCGGGTCACCTGGAAACGTTCGTTCCCGGCGAACGGGGCCCGCGGCCTCCCCTGGCTATCCGCGGTATCCATGGTCCGTCGCGAGCGTACCCGCCCGGCGACCTGCGCCGGAATCCTTTCTTGAAGACCCGGATCGCATTCGCTGCATCTCCCGCACCGTGAGCGTGTCGGTCCGGGGACTTGTCAGCCGCAGGACGGTGGCGCGCGCGTTGCTCTTTCAACGGGTAGTCCCGCAATCCCTAGGAGCATCACGTGAAGGTCTCCATCGCCAACATCACTCCCTCGATTCCCGCGGCGGAGTTCCGCGCCGCGGTCCACGCGGTCGAACGCCAGGTTCGAGAGGACTTCGCCCCCGCATGGGGAATGGTCGCCGACGTCCGGATGGCCCAGGTCCAGCTGGGCACCAAGCCCAGCCCGGAGCTGAAGCGGAGCGACGTCGTCGTCTACGTCGCCGACAGCACGACGGCCGCGAACGTCGGGGAGCGCGTGCTCGGCTACCACTTCGAGCAGTTGAACGGGGTCCCCTTCGGCGTGGTGTTCGCGGACATCGCCCAAGCCGCCGGCGAGCCCTGGAGCTCGACGCTGTCGCATGAGGTGCTGGAGCTGATCGCCGACCCGGAGGTGAACCTCCTGGTGGCCGCGCCCCACCCGGAGCGGGTCGACGAGAGCGCGCTGCGCCCCTACGAGGTCTGCGACCCGGTCCAGGCGGACCTCTACTCCATCGACGGCGTGGCGGTGTCCAACTTCGTCCTCCCGCTGTACTTCGCCGCCCTCGACAGCCCGGCGCAGGTCGCGACCAATTTCCTCGAGCTGCCGCTGGACCGCTTCGGCGTGCGGCCCGGCGGGTACTACTCGTATCTGGACCTGCGGGACATGCAGTTCCACGACCGCTTCGGGGACATGGAGGCCAAGCACCGGCTCCCGAAGCTGCGGGAGGCGCGAGGCCAGACCCGCCGCCAACTGCGCCGGCAGAACGCGCTGCGGCTGAGCAAGCCGTGAGGCGTGGCGCTCAGCAGACCGCCTTCACCCTCGAGAGGAGCTCGACATGCCTACAGAAAAGGTCACCTTCACCATCCGCTGGAGTGGAGCGGACCGCGCGGAGCTGTTCTTCATCATCGACAACGGCAAGCTGAAGAAGGCCAACGTCCAATCGGACCCGGGCCAGCTCGTCATCACCTACGAGGTCGAGAAGGCCGAGGTGCACGTCGTCACCTGGTCGCTGCTGTTCCCGGGCGAGACGCGCTCCGACCTGATCGCCACCTACACCCGCGATGGGGGCGGCACGTCGCCCCTGGACAAGGTGTCCCAGGCCACCGACCTGTGGTCTTCGCGAGGTGCGGCATGAGCTTCGCATGCGCGCTCTTCGCCACCATCGCGCTCTCCGCCACCGAGGAGCGGACCGCCTACCGGTTCAACGGTCCGGAGAAGGCCTTCGAGGCCCTCGTGGCCGAGACCACGAGGCTGCATACGGCCTACTTCGATAAGATCGCCGCCGCCTACCTCAAGCCCAGGGAACAAGGGATCGGCACCTCGGCCCTGGCCGCGCCCACCGCCATCACGGTCGCCAAGCGGGTGCAGGCCGCCATCAAGACGTCCCAGGACGGCGCGGAGGCGGGAGTGTCGGTGGCCTTGCTCCGCCTGTTCGACATCCCCGCGTCGGGCGACGTGCAGCTCTCGGTGGCCGCGCTGGAAGGAAGCGCGACGCAACTGGGCGCCTCCGCGTCCTACGACCTGGGGGCCTTGGAGGGACCGCCGCGCTTCCAGGACCTCGGCCTCAAGGCGTGTCCCTACGACCTCCAAGACGATCGCCAGCGACTCGAGAAGCTCCGCTCGAGCTACGTCATCGTGTGCGAGCAGCTGATCAAAGCCCTTCCCAGCTCAGCCGAGACCGCGGGTGCCCGTGGGTACTGCGGGTACGAGGAAGGCAGCCAGCCGCTGAGCTTCTCCACAGCCGCCGTGACGCTCCAGCGCCACGTCTCCGATTCCATCTCGGCGGCGCAGCGGTCGGAGCTGCAGGCCCTGCTGGACTATCGAGATCCCGTGCCCGACGCGTGCGTGAAGGACCAACTGCCCGAAGCGCTCCTCCGCTTTGGCTGGACGCGCTTCACGCAGCAGGTCGGCGCGGGCGGCAGCGTGACGACCCTGCCGCTCCACTTCGGCTTCGAGCCGGACACGCCGCTCTCCAAGGGAGAATGGAAGGCCGTGGACGCCCGCGCCAGCTATTCGCTCCGGGTGAAATACGTGGAGCTGAGCGCGAGCGCCGGCTGGAGCCGTTCCCGCGACGACCTCGCCTCCCCGCTGCGCTCGACGCTCGACGCCGCCGCTTCGGCCTCCATCGCCGTCCTCTCCCTCTCCCCGATGCCGCTCTACGAGAACGGGACCCTCCCCTCGCTGCCGGATGGGGAGCTCCCGCCCCGGCTGGTGATCGGGATGGACCTGGCCGGCAAGTGGGCCGTCTCCGGACCTGCCTCCCAGCAAGGCCCGACCAGCTTCGACGTCGGCGTCCACGTCGACCTCCGATTCACCAGCGAGCTGGCGGTCCGCCTCGGGGTCCCGCTCCACGGCGAGCTCGCCACTCGCGAATCGGACGGCCAGTCCGGCTTCGTCTGGAGCGTCCCCACGTTCGTCACCACGGTCCTGGAGCTGAAGTGATGGACGCCTTCCCCTGGCAACCGGCGGCCGAGGCCCTGGCGCTCTGGGACGCCGCCCTCCACGGCGCCCTCCTCCTGGTCCTGGCCGCGGCTCTATTCCGCGCGGCGTCCTCGGTGGGCGACGGCGCCTCGCAGGTTGCGCTCCAGGTGGGCGCTGCTGGGGCGACTTCGCTCGTCATCGCCCGGTGGCTCCCGGGGACCGGGTGGGGCTGGGCATGCGCGATCCTCCCCGCGTTGATCGTGGCCCAGCACGCCGTCCACCTCCTGCGCGTGAAGCCGCGCTTCGTGGAGCCGCGACACGACGGTGCGGAGCTTCGGGCGCGAGTGGCCCCGTCCTTCCATCGCGAGGTCGAGGACGTCATCACCAGCAGCGAACGCTGCTTCGACGAGCGCACCATCGCTCTGCAGTACGGCGTCCCCACCCTGGCGCTCTTCCTGCTCATCCTCATGGTGTTCGAGTTCCTGACCCCCGGCACCCGCTGGGCCCGGGACGCCTGGTCGGAGCAGGGGCTGGGCAGCGGCACGCTCGCGGCGACGCGGCTGGGCGCCGCCGGGGCCTACCTCTACGTCCTGCTGTACCTGAGCGGGCGCGGGCTTCGCCACGACGTCTCCAGCGGTTCGGCGCTCTGGGCCGCGGTGGCGATGGTGTTCGGTCCCATCCTGGCCGCCATCGCCCACCGGGTCTTCGGCGACTCGGCGGCGCCGGCCGGCACCACCACCGCCGTCTACTTCCTGGCGGGCTTCTCCCCGCGCGCGGTGGTCATCGGCATCGAGGAGGCGGGGCGGCGAGCCCTGGGACAGACCGCCCCGCAACCCAACCGCAGCGAGCCCCTGAGCTCCGTGCGCGGGATGGTCCCGTCCGTCGTCGAGCGGTTGGGGGAGGAAGGCATCCTGGACGTGAGCGGCCTGGCGATGGCGGACCCCCTCAAGCTCCAGCGCAACTGCAACTTCGACAAGCGGCAGATCCTCAGCTGGATCGACGAGGCGCTGTTGATCCACCTGGCACCCGGCGCGTGGGAGAAGCTCCAGGGTGTCGCCATCACCGGCGCCATCGACCTGGCCTGGTACTGGGACGGCGACCCGGCCAGCACGGCGACCGCGGCGGCGGAGGTCGCGACGGCCGCGGGCCTGCAGCCCAAGCCCTTCGCCGACCTGATCGCCCGCGCCTACGAGGACGCACAGGTCCGGCTGATCTGGGTGCTCTACCAGTTGGAGACGAGCGAGGTGGAGCCCTCGGGCATCGAGCTCACCGGCCAGATGCTCCCGTTCCGCCGGCCGCCACCGCCGCCGGATCCGCCGATCGCGGATCGCCCCGAGAGCACACACGAAGCGGTCCGATGAAGGACTCACTGCTCGCCAAGTCGGCGAGCGTCGGGCCGGTAAGAAGCGGCTCGCCGCTCGTCTTTCCAGATGTAACCACCCTGGGGGGAGCACCCATGCGCCGCGTCCTCGTCCCTGCCGTCTTCCTCGTCCTGATCACCCCTGCCTGCGTCACCGCGCCTCCGCCCGTCCCGACGCAGCCGATCATCGACCCGCGCCAGCGGGAGGCGGTGGAGTCGCTGCCACCCGCCGCCGCCGAGGCGCTGATGCAGAGCATGATCGCGCTCTCCGAGACGAACCCCGCCTACGCCGTCCAGGCGCGTGAGCAGGCCATCGAATACGCCCGTCAGGCAGGCATCGTGATCGAGCAGCGCCGGACCTGCGGCGCCGCCTGCGCGCTCCCCAAGAACGAGGGAGAGCGCCAGGCCCACATGGACTGCCTCCTCCAGCGGCTCAACTGCCTCCGGCCTCGATAGTCCCGCGCCTCCCGCTCGACAGCGCCTCGGGCGCGGCTAGGCTGTTCCCGCGGACGAAGGATCCAGCACGGGGGCGCCGATGGTGAACATGGGCAGCGACGTGGTGGCGGTGATCCTGGGCGGCGGCCGGGGCACGCGGCTGCACCCACTGACCGCCGAGCGCTCCAAGCCGGCGGTGCCCATCGCCGGCAAGTACCGGCTGATCGACATCCCCATCTCCAACTGCATCCACTCCGGCGTCTTCAAGATCGCCGTGCTGACGCAGTTCAACTCCGTCTCCCTCCACCGCCACATCACCCAGACGTACGACTTCGACCACTTCCACACCGGCTGGGTGCAGATCCTCGCCGCCGAGCAGACCCCCACCTCCGAGTCCTGGTACCAGGGCACCGCCGACGCCGTCCGCAAGCAGCTCAATGAGATCCGGAGCGCCAACGCGCGCTGGGTGCTCATCCTCGCCGGCGACCACCTCTACCGCATGGACTACGCCGACTTCGTCTCCCGCCACGTGGAGGCGGGCGCGCAGATCAGCGTCGCGGTCCAGCCCATCGCCCGGCACGACGCCGGCCGCTTCGGCGTGCTCAAGCGCGACAAGGACTTCCGCATCACCAGCTTCGCGGAGAAGCCCAAGGACCCGGCGGTGCTGGCGGAGATGGTGAGCCGGGACGACGCGGAGAAGCCGTTCCTGGGCTCTTTGGGCATCTACGTCTTCGACATGAGCGTGCTGCTCCAGGTGCTGGAGAACCCCGCCTGGTCGGACTTCGGCAGCGACATCATCCCGCGCTCGCTGACCACGCACCGGGTGATGGCCTACGAGTTCTCCGACTACTGGGAGGACATCGGCACCATCCGGTCCTTCTACGACACCATGCTGGGCCTCACCGGCCCCAACCCGGTGTTCAACTTCTACGACCCGCGGCGCCCCATCTACACCCACGCCCGCTTCCTCCCCGGCTCCGTCGTGGAGGACAGCCACCTGGAGCGGGTGCTGCTCTGCGAAGGCTCCCGCATCAGCAAGGCCGAGGTCTGCGACTCCATCATCGGCGTACGCAGCCTGGTGGGCGAGGGCGCCCGGGTGAGCAAGTGCGTGGTGATGGGCGGCGACGAGTACGACCACCCCGGCGAGGCGAAGGTGCCCATCGGCATCGGCCCCGGCGCGGACATCGAGGGCGCCATCCTGGACAAGAACGCGCGCATCGGCGCCGGCGTCGTCATCCGGCCGTGGCCTCGCGGGACGCCGGACATCGACACCCGGTGGCACGTGGTGCGCGACGGCGTGGTGGTCGTCGCCAAGGGCGCGGTCATCCCGCCGGGGACGCGCATCGCGCCGGACTGACCGGGACGCTACTCCTCGGGAGGATCGTCCTTGGAAGGCTCGTCCTTCATCACGTCCGCGAATGGTGACTTGCCCTGCCCGAGCGCCGCGTAGAGCGCTTCCACCTTCTCCAGCTCGAGGCGGAGCCGCCGCGAATGGTTCCGGGCCGTGACCAGCCGCTCCCGGTTGAAGAGCTTGAACGCCTCCGCGAGGCCCACCTCGGCCACGGCGGTGCCCAGGACGATGCCCCGGAACGCGTCGGTGATGTCGAGGTCCAACGGGGGCCCGGTGCGCCGCCGGGCCTCCTGGACGAGCGCCTTGGCCGCGGAGCGCAGCAGGTCCGTGACGGGCTGTGCCTCGGGCGCCGCGTCGTAGCCGAGCGCTCTGCCGACGTGCCCTTCGTCGATGACCACGTCCGCGAGCGCGCCCTCGGCGCCGACCATGGCCAGCGCATAGGCGCGGCGCACCACGTTGTCGAGCTCCCGGAGGTTCCCCGGCCACTCGCCGGCCACCAGCCGCTGCTCCGCCGCGGCGGTCAGCCGCGCCTCGCCGTTGGCCACCCGCTGGCGGTGGCGCCGCTGCGCCATGTGCCGCGCCCAGCCCGGGATCTCGTCCTTCCGCTCGGAGAGGGGCGGCAGCCGCAGCGGGAGCACGTTGAGCCGGTAATAGAGGTCCTCCCGGAAGCGGCCCTCGCGCACCGCCGCCTTCAGGTCCGCGTTGGTCCCCACCATGAAGCGCACGTCCGCGCGCTTCTCTTTCGCGTCCTCCCCCAGGCTCCGGTAGGTCCGCTCCTCCAGCACGTGCAGCAGGCCCGCCTGCATCCTGAGCGACAGCTTGTCGATCTCGTCGATGAACAGCGTCCCGCCCTCGGCCCGCGTCACCGCGCCCTGGGTGTCCCGCATCGCGCCGGTGAACGCGCCCTTCTTCCAGCCGAAGAGCTCCGCCATCTGGAGGTCTTCGGGGACGGTGTTCAGGTCCACCACTTCGAACGGCCTGGCGCGGCGCTCGCTTTGCGCGTGGCACCAGCGCGCCAGCCGCGACTTCCCCGCGCCGGTCGGACCGCTGATGAGCAGCGTCTCGTCCAGGGCGGCGAACACCCGCATCACCGGCATGAGCTGGGTCATCGCCTCGCCGACCACCGGGAGGAACTCGTCCGGCTGTGGCGCCCCCACCGGCCGCGCCCGCAGCCGCGCCAGGTACGGCCCTGCCACGTCCGCCAGGACCTGGAACTGGCCGTCCAGCCCCCTCCAGATGAACTCCTGCCCCATCGCCGCCCGGCAGTCCGCCTCCAGCGAGATCATCCCCTCGATGAGCCCGCCCGGCATCCGCAGGGGGACGACGTAGACGTGCGTGGCCTGCCGGCCGAGGAAGCGCTGGCGGCTCTCCGCGCTCGGGCCCTCCGAGCCCCCCGCCCCGGAGTGGCGGAAGAGCTCCAGTGACACGCCGGGGGCGTGCGGCTGCACCACGCCCGAGATGACGTCGATGGAGAGCGGGCAGCGGTGGGCCTGCACTGCCTTCCACGCGGTCGCCGAGGCCAAAAGCGGAAGCCCCAGCTCTTCGCCCTCCGCCCTCGCCTCGGCCTGGCCGGTCTGCGCGTCGAGCACGGCCAGGCGCAGGTTGCTGTCCTCGGGCCGCAGGTGGACCATCCCTCTGAGCAGGCTCCCGCGCCCCGCGAACCGGCTCGCGCCCAGCGCCTCGCCCGCCATCTGGAGCATCGGCCGGAGCGCCGCCGTCGCCGCCTCCTCGAAGTACTGCGCTTGCAGCAACGTCGTCAGCAGGAGCTGGATCGCGTCCGACACCATGGGGGCCCTCCAGCATACGTTCAAAAGACGGGACCCCTGAGCCCCTCGATTGGGCGCGGGAACTGCGTCAGCCCCGGAAAAACGGCTTGTCCCTCGAGGCCGCGAAAAGTGTCCGCGTCGCCCCCCTGGACCCCGGATCCGGCTGCTAGGCTCCCTCGCCGCGCAGCGGGGGCCGCGAGACCACGGGTTCGGGTCCAGCACCTCGCTCCAGGAGAAGACGGGGCCCATGGTAAATGCTGCGTACCCGCCCCCGAACACCACCGGTGGCAATGCGCCGACGGCCAGCCCGGGTTCCGGCGGGGAGGCCTCGACGGAACAGCCGCCGGACGAGCTGGCGCGGGCCCTGGCCCCGCGGTACCTGGTGCGCGACCGGCTGGGCGCCGGCGGCTTCGGCTCCGTGTACCGCGCGGTCCACGCCAACACGGGGCAGGAGGTGGCGATCAAGGTGCTGCGGCGCCACGCGAGCTGGAGCGCGGACGTCGCCGCGGCCCAGGTGGCTCGCTTCGAGCGCGAGGCCGACCTCTGCGCCGGGCTCCAGCACCCGAACATCGTCCGGCTCATCGACAAGGGCCGCACGCCGGACGACCTCTATTACGCGATCTACGAGCTGGTCCCCGGCCAGACGCTGCGCAGCCTGCTCAGCCGCGAGCAGCAGCTCACCGTCGACCGGACCGCCGAGCTGATGGGGCAGGTGCTGGACGCGCTGGCGGCCGCCCACGCCAAGGGCATCGTCCACCGCGACCTCAAGCCCGCCAACATCATGGTGGTCAGCACCGGGCAGACGAACCACGTGAAGGTGCTGGACTTCGGCATCAGCACCCTCACGCTGGAGGCCCGCGGGGCGGGGTTCCACGACATCACCCGGGGGGACGAGCTGATCGGCACCCCGCAGTACAGCGCCCCGGAGCAGCTGCGCGGGGACGTCCCCACCACCAAGACCGACCTCTACGCCTGGGGCCTGGTGTTCCTGGAGTGCCTCACCGGGCGCCCGGCGGTGTCGGGCACCTCCCTGGCGGAGATCTACCAGCAGCACCTCAGCCCCATCGAGATCGCGCTGCCGCCCACCCTCGTCGCGCACCCGCTGGGGAGGTTCCTGCGCCGCGTGCTGCGGAAGCAGCCCGGCGAGCGCGCCGACGACGCGGCCAAGCTCTACGCCGAGCTCCGCCAGCTCCCGCTGGGCGACCTGGTGGGCGTGCTGAGCGACGGCCGCGACGCGGGCCAGCAGGCCGCCCGCCTGGAGCACCGGCAGGTGACGGCGCTGGCCCTGGTGCTGCGGCTGGTGCCGTCCGCCGACCGCGCCATGGACACCGACGCGCTGGACTCCATCCTCCGCGACCAGCTCGACGTGTGCCGCGACGCGCTCGCGCGCTACGGCGGGACGGTGACCGGCCAGCTCGGCGATCAGCTCGTGGCGCTGTTCGGCTACCCGAACGCCAGCGACACCGACGCCCGGCTGGCGGTGCGGACCGTGCTCGAGCTGGCCGAGGACATCCGGCAGCGGGGGCGGCGCCTGGGCTCCATCCAGGGCCTGGGCCTGGAGCTCCGCATCGGCATCCACACCGGCCCGGTGACGGTGGCGCCCGGGCAGGTGCCGGGCGGCGTCACCCCGGCGCGGGCGCTGAGCCTGGCCGCGACCGCCGCCGCCAACACCATGGTGGTCAGCGCCGAGGGCCGGCGGGTGCTGGAGCCCTTCGCCGAGCTGGAGGCTGGCGACTCGGTCTGGGTCAACGGCGCCGCCCAGCCGGTCTCCACCGCGCGGCTGATCGGCGAGCGGCGGGGAGAGGCGCTCTCGTTCCGGCCTGGGCAGGCGAGCGCCACGTCGATGCTCGGCCGGGAAGCCGAGCTGAAGCAGCTGGTGGAGCTGGCGGGCGCCGCGGGCCCGTCCGTCCGGGCCGCGCTGATCAGCGGCGAGGCGGGCATCGGCAAGTCGCGGCTGGTGCGCGAGCTGTTGGCCGGCGCCCGCGAGCGGGGGCAGACCATCCACGAATGCCGCTGCCTCGCCGAGGAGCGGAACGTCGCGCTCTCGCCGATCCTGCCGCTCTTGCGACGCCAGCTGGGCCTGAACCGGGCCGACCCCCAGGGCTCCAGCGACCTGCTGATCTCCGCGCTGACCCGCCACGGGCTGGATCCGGCCCGCTTCGCGCCCATCCTCTGCACGTGGCTGGCGCTCCCGGCGCCGGCGGGGTTCGCGCCGGTGATGATGGCCCCCTACCGCCAGCGCGAGCTGCTGCTGGAGGCGCTGGTGGCCATGCTCTCCCGGCTGGGAGAGGGCGCCGGCGCGATCCTCCTGGTCGAGGACCTCCACTGGGCCGACCCGACCACCCTGGAGATGCTGGGCGGCCTGCTCCGCGGACCCGGAGAGCGGGCGCCGCTGCTGGCGCTCACGGCCCGGCCGGAGTTCGAGCCGCCCTGGAAGGAGGCGGCGCTCACCCGGATCAACCTCGACCGCCTGTCGCCCAAGGACGCCGAGCAGGTGGTCCTGCTCAACTGGACCGGCGGCCAGCCCCCGCGGCCCGAGGTGGTGTCGGCGATCGTCGGCCGCGCCGACGGCGTCCCCCTCTTCATCGAGGAGCTGACCCGGATGGTGGTGGAGGAGGGCTCGGGCGACCTCGGCTCCATCCCCATCACCCTGCGCGACTCGCTGGCGGGGCGGCTGGACCGGCTGGGGGAGGCCCGCGAGATAGCCCAGGTCGCCGCCGCGCTGGGCCGCGAGTTCGACGGGGCGCTGCTGCTGGCGGCGGCCGCGGCCGACGAGGGCCTGGTGGTGCGGTCGCTGGAGAAGCTGGCCGAGGCGAGGCTGATCTACCGCCGCCGCCGCGTCGCCGGTTCGACCTACGTGTTCCGCCACGCGCTGATCCAGGACGCGGCCTACGGCAGCATGCCCAAGGAGATCCGCCGGAAGACCCACGCCCGGATCGCCGAGGCGCTGGACCGGTTGCCCCCCGGCTCACCGGAGAGCAGCCCGGCGGAGCTGGCGCGCCACTACGCGGGCGCCGGCCTGTTCGAGGCCGCGGTCCGGCACGGGACGGCCGCGGCGCAGTCCTCGGTGGACAAGAACAACAACGCCGAGGCGATGTCGCAGGCCGCGCAGATCACCCCGTGGTTGCGCGAGCTCCCCGCCGAGCTGCGGTCCGACGCCGAGCTGCGGACCAACGGCATCAAGCTCAACGCGCTGATGGCTTCGGAGGGATGGGGATCCACCCGGATCCGCGACCTCGGCGAGACCTCGCGGTCGCTGATCCCGGCGAACACCGTGAGCGAGGCCGGCCTCTCCACCCTGTTCATCCTGTTCATGCACTTTCACGTCGCGTCCGACCGGGCGCGGTGCCGGAAGGCCGCCCAGGACCTGGTCCAGCTCGCCGACCGCTTCTCCGACGACGCGTTGCAGGTCATCGCCGCCACCGCCATGGGCGCCGCGGCGCATTCGGACGGCAAGCTGTTCGAGGCGGAGCAATGGCTGGAGAAGGCCCGCCGCCTCTACGACCCCGAGCGGGACCAGCGCCAGAGCGCGTTCCTGGGCATGGACTGCAAGGTCTGGTCGACCGCGCTGCTGACGTGGGTCGAATTCGCCATCGGCCGGACCCGCCGCGCGTTCGAGCACGCCCAGGAAGCCATCGACTGGGGCCGGCAGATCCAGCACATGCCCTCGCTCGGCGTGGCGATCCTGTACAAGAGCCAGGCCCACCAGATGGACGGCGACAAGGCCGCCGCGGGCCGCTGCGTGGGCGAGCTGCTCGACGCGGCCAAGACGTACGGCCTGCCGGCGCTCGAAGGCTACGGCGCGGCCATCCTGTCCTGGATCAACGGCGATCCGCAGGGCGTCCAGGCCATCCTCAACATCCTCGAGGCGATCAACTGCAACCTGGCCCTCCCGTACTACGGCTCGTACCTGGTCGACATCGCCGCCGACGCCGGTGACATCGCCGGGGCCATCCGCCACGCGGACGCCGCCCTGGCCAAGTGCACCCAGCTCAACGAGCACTTCTATGACGCGGAGCTCCTCCGCCGCCGCGCGGAGCTGGAGCTGCGCTTGCCGAAGCCCGACCTCGAGGCGGTCCGGACCATGCTGGTCCGCACGCGCGCGCTGGCGAACGAGCAGGGCGCGTACCGCGTCGAAGCCCAGGCGATCCGGGAGTACCAGCGCCTCTTCCCGGACGGCCAGTCGCTGAACGAGCGCCTCACGCAGATCTACTTCGTCTCCCCGGACCTCGCCCCAGAAAGGACCGCCGCCCAACCATGAACATCCAGGATCCCGCCCCCTTCCCCCAGATGCGCGCCGCCTACCTGCGTTCCATCGCCAAGGCGTGGCGCGACCCGGCCTACCAGAAGGCGCTCGCGGGGGCGTCGCACAACCCCCTCTTCCCGCGCGGCGCCCTGGACCTGCTGGAGCGCGAGTACAAGTTCAAGTTCCCCTTCAACATCAAGCTGTCGATCTCCGACCAGGAGGCGCTCCGGCCCAGGTTCGAGCCCACCTACTCCACGGGCTGGATCGGCTTCGCGGACGACTTCAAGGTCTACCTCCCGCCCGCGCCCTCCGGTAAGGGCGAGGAGGGAGATCCCGCCTCCGTGCTCGCGCGCTACAGCCAGGAGTTCCCGTCCCTGCTCGGCCAGGCGCAGGAGGAGGGCATCGAAGCGCCGGACGACTTCGGCAACGTGGGCCTGATCACGGCCCGGCTGATCGCGCTGATCTGGCAAGACGAGGTGACGCGCAAGGCGGTCTACGCGGTGGACGACGCCCGCGCGCTGGTCCAGGACACCATGGACTTCATCTTCCCGTGGAACTTCAGGCTGAAGTTCGTGGAGGCGAAGGTGAAGGGGTTCCAGAAGAGCACCACCGCGGACCCGTACTGGGAGGCCTTCCCGCGTTCGGAGATCACGCTGCACCTGCCGATGCCGCCGGACGATCCGGACTCCAAGGCGGTCGCCATTGCCTCCTACAACGCCACCGGCGGCCAGTACCCGTTCACCTGCACCTGAGCCTGGCGATGCCGGCCGACGAGCTTCGCCGCGTCCTGCGGATCTCACCGCAGCTCTCGCTGGAGCGCTCCGATGAGCCGGGCGTCGCCGTGCTGCTGGGAGAACGCGAGCACTACGTCGCGCGGGGGCCCGCGGCCGCGGTCATGGCCCAGGTTGACGGCCGGCGCGACGTCGAGGCGCTCCTCGATGCGTGCGACGGCCTCCCGCCCGAGCACGTGCTGTACCTGCTGGGCCAGCTCGAGGAGCGCGGGATGCTGGCCGAGGTGAGGCCGGGCCCGCCCGAGCGCGCGGCGTTCGAGGCCGGGTTGCCGGCCGGCGAGGTCCTGCCCCGGGTGGAGTTGGTCACCCTCTGCGCGGAGGGCTCCGGCGCGGCGGAGGCGCTGGCGGACGCCGTCCGCGGGGCCGGCTTCGAGCTGGGCGCCGGCGGGTTGCAGGTGATCGTGGCGGACGACTACCTGGCGCCCGCGTGCCAGGAGCGCGCCCTGAGCGCGTGGCGGGCGGGCGGGACCATTTTCCTGGTCCGCCCATCCGGCCTCCGCCCGATGATCGGGCCCTACTTCACGGGGCAGCCCGGCAGCCCATGTCCCCGCTGCCTGGGCCATGCGCTCCAGGAGCAGCGGCCCGTGGAGCGCCTCGTCCAGCGCGCCGACCCCGGGCGCGGCTGGCCCTTCGCCCCGCCCGCGGCGTTGCCGGCCAGCGTCGCGGCGGCCGCCAACCTGGCGGCGATCGAGCTTTTGCGGCTCACCCGGGCGCCCGATCCGCCGGCGCGCCTGTGGACGCTGGACTTCCCGCGCTTCGAGCTGGCCGAGCACCGCGTCCGGCGCCGCCCGCAATGCCCGGCGTGCGGCGACCCGCGACTGCAGGCGGCCATCGGCGAGCGGCCCGTGTCCCTGGCGCCGGCGCCGGTGAAGATCGGCTTCTCGACCGACGGCGGCCTGCGGCGGGAGCCGCCGGGAGAGAGCCTTTTGCGGTGGGGCCACCTGGTGAGCCCGGTGCTCGGGCCGGTGACGCACCTGTCGCCGATGCCGGGCCGCCCCGGCGGCGCCGCGGTGTTCAGCTCCGGCTACTTCGTGGTCCCGCGCCCGGGAGCGACCGGCAACGCGTTCGACCGCAACTGCGCCGGCAAGGGCCGCACGGCCGACCAGGCGCGGATGAGCGCCCTGGCCGAGGCGGTCGAGCGGACGAGCGGGCTCTACCGCGGCGACGAGGCGCTCCGCGAGGCCACCTTCGAGGAGCTGGGCCCGGAGGCGATCCACCCGGACCTGCTGCACCTGTTCAGCGAGGGCCAGCGCGCCCGCGGGCTGGCGCCGCCGCGGTTGGAGCCTGGGACGCGGATCGCCTGGACGCCGGCGTGGTCCCTGGGCCGCGGGTGCCGCCGCTGGGTGCCGCTGGCGTACTGCTACAGCGACACTCCCGAGGAGCGCGGGGCGAGGTACTGCCGCCCCTCCTCCAACGGCAGCGCGGCGGGGGCGTGCCTGGAGGAGGCGATCCTCCAGGGCCTCTTCGAGGCCGTCGAGCGCGACGCGGTGGCGATCTGGTGGTACGGGCGCGTCCGCCGGCCCGAGGCCCGGGTGCCGGCGCCCCTGGTGGGGTACTACGAAGATCGCCGGGCGGACTACGCGGCGAGGGGCTGGTCGATGTGGGCGCTCGACCTGACCCACGACCTCCAGGTCCCCGTCGCGGTGGCGGTCGCCGTCCACGAGCCCAGCGACCGCTTCATCCTGGGCTTCGGGGCGCACCCGGACCCCGGGCTCGCGCTGAGCCGGGCCGTCTCCGAGCTGGACCAGCTCTTCTTCGACCCACGGCTGGAGCGCGAGAGCCCGTGGAACGGCATCGCGGCGTCGGGGCTGGTCCAGCTCCGGCCCGACCGCGGGGCGAAGGCGGTCTCCCCGGCGGTGGCGGTCGGCAGCGACGACCTCCGGGACCACGTCATGACCTGGGTGCGCCGGCTCGGCGAGCTGGGGCTGGAGACGATCGTCGCCGACAAGACCCGCCCGGACCTGGGGCTGTGCGTGGCCCAGGTGATCGTCCCGGGCCTCCGCCACCCCTGGCCGCGGCTCGGCCCCGGGCGGTTGTACGGCGTGCCGGTGGCGCTGGGCTGGCTGGCCGGGCCCCTCGCGGAAGACCAACTCCAACCCGATCCCCTGCTCATCTAGTGAGGAACGGAATCCAGATCATCGACGTGGACCGGCACGTCGTGGAGCCAATGGCGATGTGGCCCGAGTACCTGCCGGCCGGGTACCGCGACCTGGCGCCCGACGCCCGGCCCTTTGCGCCGCCCGGGGACACGCTCGGCGCCCGGCTGAAACGGCTGGGAGAGCACGCGCTGCTGCCGGTCCCGGTGGTGGTGACGGTGGGCGGCAAGCCGATCTTCCGCGACCTCACCGAGATCGGCTTCATCCAGCTGGGGCTTCGCGCCGAGCCCCGGCGCGCCCAGGTGGTCGCGTCCGGGTCCGCGGCGGGCCAGCTCGCCGCCATGGATGCCGACGGCATCGACGCCGCGATGCTGATGCCGACGTACACCAGCGCGCTCGTCTACGACGAGGACATCGACGCGGACCGCTCGCGCGCGTACGCGTCCGCCTACAACCGCTGGCTCGCGGACCAGTGCCGCCTCGCCCCGGAGCGGCTGCTGGGCGCGGCGATGATCTCGCGCCACGACCCTTCGCGGATGGTCGCGGACCTCGAGGCCGGACTGCGCGACGGCCTCCGGGCCGCGGTGCTGCGCCCCAACCCGGTGCGCGGCAAGACCCTCGGCGCGCCGGAGCTGGACGGCTTCTACGCGGCCTGCGCTGCCGCGGGCGCGCCGGTGCTGCTGCACGAGGGCTCGTACACCCGCGTCGAGACCGCCGGCGTCCCCCGCTTCAAGACCCAGTTCGCCCAGCACGCCTGCTCCCATCCGATGGAGGCCATGATGGCCCTGCTGGCGCTGCTCGAGGGGGGCGTGCTGGAGCGGCACCCCGGGCTGAAGGTCGGCCTGCTGGAGGCGGGCTGCGGCTGGCTGCCGTACTGGCTGTGGCGGCTGGACGAGGTCGAGTACGCGCAGCTGGGGAGCGAGGTCGCCGGGCGGATCGAACGGCCGCCGTCGGAGTACTTCCGCCGCCAGTGCTGGATCGCCTTCGAACCGGACGAGGCCATGCTGCGCGCCAGCGTCGAGGCCATTGGCCCGGAGCGCGTGGTCTTCGGGACCGATTTTCCGCACGTCGACCACGACGCGAAGATCGTCGACCAGCTGTTCCGGGACGGCGCGCCGCTCGATGCCCAGCGGCTCCGCGCCGTCCTGTGGGAGAACCCGGCCCGGCTGCTGGGGCTCGCGCCCGGCCCTTAGGTGACGTCCAAAAAGAGGATGGCCTCACCGATTTCGCCGTACCGTCCCGGCCTCATGCTCGACCACGTCACCATCGAGCCCTCGCGGGTGTGCGCCCACGGGCCGATGGCCGCGCTGGAGCTGTCCTCCCCGCTCCCCTGCGCGCTCCGGCTCCGCCTCTCCCCCAACTCGCGCGAGACCAACCTCCGCCACCCGGTGCTCCCCGCGAAGACCTCCTTCTGCGTCGTGCGGGACGACGCCTTGCCGCTCACCGCCGCCCGCGAGGGGCACCGGCTGCGCGTGGAGGCGGAGGGCGTCCAGTTCCACCTCGACCTGCGCTCGCTGGGGTTCACGTTCCACGGCGCCTCGGGCGAGGCGATGGAGGGCGCGGGCGCCTCCACCGACATGCGGCCCGGCTACCCGGTGCCCCGCTACCGGTCCACGCTGGAGCTGCGCGCCCGCACCGGCGAGGCGTTCCTCGGCTTCGGGGAGAAGGTCGGGCCGCTGGACAAGCGCGGCCTGCGCTTCACCTTCTGGAACAACGACGTGGTGCCGCACCACCCGGACACCGACCCGCTCTACGCCTCCATCCCGTTCTTCATCTCGCTGATGGAGGGGCGCGCGGTGGGCGTCCTCCTCGACGAGCCGTGGCGCTCCGAGGTGGACGTGTGCCTGTCCGACCCGGACTGCGTGCGCTGGGAGTCCCAGGGGCCGGAGCTGGACCTGTACCTGTTCTGCGGGCCCACCCTCGCCGCCGTGCTGGAGCGCTACACCGCGCTCACCGGCCGCGCGCCGCTGCCGCCCCTGTGGAGCCTGGGCGCCCACCAGTCGCGCTACGGCTACGAGAGCGCCAAGGAGATCCGCGATCTGGTGGCCGCCTACCGCGCCAACAGCCTGCCGCTGGACGTGGTCCACCTCGACATCGACTACATGGAGGGCTTCGAGGTCTTCTCCTGGGAGCGCTCGCGCTACCCCGAGCCGGCGGCGCTGGTCCGCCAGGTGGCGCAGGACGGCGTGAAGCTGGTGACCATCGTCGACCCGGGCGTGCGCGTGCGCGACGGCTACCGGGTGTGGGACGACGGCCAGGCGCGCGGCGTGTTCGTGCGGCAGGACCGCGGCGACGTGCTGATCGGCGCCGTGTGGCCGGAGCGCGCCGCCTTCCCTGACCTCACCCGCCCGGAGGTGCAGAGCTGGTGGGCGGGCTGGCACAAGGAGCTCCTGGAAGCGGGCATCGCGGGCATCTGGAACGACATGAACGAACCCTCCTGCTTCTCGGTGGAGAAGGCGGACAACACGCTGGTGCCCTCCGCCACGCCCATCGGGCTGCACGGGGACATCGAGGGCAAGACGCTCCCCTACGACGCGCGCCACGGCGACAGGCGCCACATCGAGGTCCACAACGTCTTCGGCCTGGGGATGTGCAAGGCCACCTTCGAGGCCTTCACCCGCTACCGCCCGGAGAAGCGCCCGTGGGTGCTCACCCGCGCGGGCTACGCCGGCATCCAGCGCTACGCGGCGATGTGGACGGGCGACAACTCCAGCCACTGGACGCACCTGGAGATGTCGGTGGCGATGCTGCTGGGCCTGGGCCTGTCCGGCGTCCCGTTCGTGGGCGTGGACGTGCCGGGGTTCCTCGGGCGGCCGTCGGGGGAGCTGCTCGTGCGGTGGATGCAGGTGGCGGCGTTCTACCCGCTGTTCCGCAACCACTCCTCCAAGGGAACGCCACCGAAGGAGCCGTGGCGGTTCGGGGAGCCGGTGCTCTCGCTGGCGCGCCAGGCGCTGGAGCGGCGGTACCGGCTGCTCCCCGCGCTCTACGCGCTGCTGCGCGAGGCGTCCGTCACCGGCGCGCCCGTGCTGCGGCCGCTGGTATGGCACGCGCCGGACGACCGGGAGGCAGTGGCGGCGTTCGACCAGTTCCTGTTCGGTCCGGACCTGCTGGTGGCGCCGGTGCTCCGCCCCGGACAGACCAAGAACCTGGCCTACCTCCCGAGCGGGCGCTGGCTCCCGTTCTTCAACCTCGCGGTCTCCGGAGACCTGGTGGCGGGCCCGGTGCACGTCATCGCCGACGCGCCGGTGGAGCGCACGCCCTGCTGGCTCCGCGAGGGCGGCGGCCTGGCGCTCACCGAGCCGGCGCTCCACACCACCACGGCCAACTGGGGGGCCCTGGAGTGGCACCTGGTGCCGGGCCCGGACGGCCTCCGCGCGTTCCTCTACGAGGACGAGGGCGACGGGTACGGGCCGATGCGCACCACCACGCTCCGCGGGAAGAGGGACGGCAACCGGTTGGTCCTCGAGCGGGAGACCTCCGGCCAGCTCCCCCTGGAGCGCGAGCACGAGACGCTGCACCTGTACGGCGTGGCGGAGAACGCCCGGGCGAAGGGCGCGGAGGTGCTGAACGCCGAACCGGGGCACCTGGTCCTCCGCGTGCCGGCCTCCTGGGCGCGGGTGGAAGTCGAGCAGGGCTGATCCCGGTTTCCGTGCTAAACCTCAGGCCCCTGATGGGCGTGGAGATCGACCTCGCCGAGAACCTGGATCACGCGCTGGACCTGGTCAGCGCCGGTGACCCGGAGGTCCGCCCGGTCGCAGGCGCCACGGACATGGTGCTGCGGCTGCACGGCGGTCGCCTCAAAGCGAAGAAGCTGGTCTCCATCGCCGACGTCCCGGAGCTGACCTTCATCCAGTCCGACCGGCAGGAGGTCCGCTTCGGCGCCGGCACCCAGCTCTCGGACCTGTTGGCCAACGAGGAGTTCTGCGCCGAGTACCCGTGCGCCGCGGAGTCCCTCCGCCAGTTCGCCAGCCCGCAGATCCGCAACCGCGCCACCGTGGGCGGCAACGTGGGCAACGCCTCGCCCGCCGCGGACATGGTGCCGCCGCTGGTCGCGCTGGGGGCGCAGCTCACCCTGGGCTCGAAGCGGCGCGGGATGAGGACCCTGCCGCTGGAGGACGTGTTCCTCGGCATGGGGAAGACCTCCATCGCCCCGGACGAGCTGATCATCGAGCTCACCGTCCCCCGCCGCGCCGCCTGGTTCCAGGCGTTCGCCAAGTTCGGCAGCCGCAACGCCAACGTCATCGCGGTGGTGAACATGGCGCTGGCGCTGGACCTGGACGGCACCCGCATCCGCCGCGCCCGCGCCGCCTACGGCTCCGTGGCGCCCAAGACCCTCCGCGCGCTCCCGGTGGAGCAGTTCCTGGAGGGGCGCGAGCTGGACGAGGCGACCGTCCGCGGCGTGGCGGAGGTGGTGCAGCAGGCGATCTCCCCCATCGACGACGTCCGCGGCTCCGCCCGCTACAAGCGGAAGCTCGCCGTCAACGCCACCCAGGACGCCCTGTCCGCGGCGAGAGCGAGGGTGAGGAAATGAAGCACGAAGAGCTCACCCTGCAGATCAACGGCGCCAGGCGGACCGGCGTCTTCCCGCGCGGCACCCGGCTGCTGGACGCCATCCGCCGCCTCGGTTTCACCGGCACCAAGGAGGGCTGCGGGGAGGGCGAGTGCGGCGCGTGCTCGGTGGTGCTCGACGGGCGGGTGGTGAACTCCTGCCTCATCTACGCCAAGCAGGCGGTGGGGCGGAAGATCACCACCGTGGAGGCCCTGGGCGAAGGGCACCCCGGCGGGCTCCACCCGTTCCAGCGCGCGATGGTGGAGACGGGCGGCGTGCAGTGCGGCTTCTGCACGCCGGGGATGATCGTCTCCGGCGTGCGCTACCTGGAGGACGGCGGGCCGCTGGAGGACGCGCCGATCAAGGACGCGATCTCCGGCAACCTCTGCCGCTGCACCGGCTACGCGAAGATCGTCGAGGCGGTGAAGCTCGCCGGGAAGCGGATGCGCGAACGCTAGACGACCGGCGTCTCCCAGTCGTCGGACGCGGTGATGCCGCCGTCCACGAAGGTCTCCGCCACCGGCTGCGGGCTCTTCGCGCCGCCGCTCAGGTCCACCGGCGGCTTGGCCTTCGCCGCCTCGAACTCGACGTCGATGTACGCGGGGTCCTTGGAGGAGCCGTCCAGCTTGGGCACGGTGACCTCGGTGATCAGCGGCTTCGCGTTCGAGGTCTGCTGGATCTGCTGCAGGTTTGCCGTGGAGATGGGGGAGATGGGCATGCGCCCATTTTACCCTTTTTGCCGCCCGGCGATCTCCACTCGTTCGACGTACGTGTCTAAGCTGATCCTCCCCATGCCCACGCCCAGCCTCGAATCCCTCAGCGTGGTCCACCAGCCAGCCCCCCGGGTGGACGCGGTGGACAAGGTCCGCGGGTTCACCCGCTACGTCGACGACTTCGACTTCCCCGGGCTCCTCTACTGCAAGGTCGTCACCTCCGCCCACGCCCACGCCGAGGTCGCCGCCGTGGACGTGAGCGAGGCCGCCGCCTCCGACGGCGTGTTCGCGGTGATCACCGCCAAGGACATCCCGGGCGAGAACCAGATCGGCGTCGCCACCGCGGATCAGCCGCTGCTGGTGGCGACGAAGGCGCGGATGCTGGCGGACCGGATCGCCATCGTCGCCGCCGACACGCTGGAGAACGCGCGCGAGGCGGCCCGGAAGGTCAAGGTGCAGTACCACCCGCTCCCGGTGGTGGCGGACGTGGACGCGGCGCTGGCGCCCAACGCCCCCGCCATCCACGACCAGGGCAACACCATCGCCAAGAAGCAGGTGATCAAGGGCGACATGGACGCGGGGTGGGCGAAGGCGAAGCACGTGCTCGAGCGCACGTACACCACCGGCTACCAGGAGCACGCGTACCTGGAGACCAACGGCGTCATCGCCGTCCCCGAGCAGGACGGGATGCTCACCATCTACGCCTCCGCGCAGTGCCCCTTCTACATCCAGAAGGCGGTGGCGCGGATCCTGGGCAAGGACCTCGCCTCCATCCGGTGCATCCAGGCCGCCACCGGCGGCGCGTTCGGCGGCAAGGAGGACTACCCCTCCGAGCCGGCCGCCTGCGCCGCGCTCCTCGCCGCGCGCACCAACCGCCCGGTGAAGCTGATCTACGACCGCGGCGAGGACATGGCGTGGTCCTCCAAGCGCCACCCGATGAAGATCGTCCACAAGCTGGGCGTGGACGCGGAGGGGCGCATCACCGCGTGCCAGGTGGGGCTCTACACCGACGCCGGCGCGTACAACGGCCTCTCCGCCGTGGTCGCCGAGCGCGCCAACGCCACCGCGCTGGGGCCGTACCGCGTGGACAACGTCCGCGTCGACACCTGGGTCGTCTACACCAACAACCTCTTCGGCGGCGCCTTCCGCGGCTTCGGCGCGCCGCAGGTCACCTTCGCCATGGAGGCGCAGCTCGACGAGGCGGCCGCGCGGGTGGGCATCTCCGCCGCGGAGATCCGCCGCCGCAACCTGCTGCGCCAGGGCGACGCCACCGCCACCGGCCAGGTG